>OCVV011305621.1_pt1 | contig 11116 bp, 11 predicted proteins | sample 1539721 | NCBI WGS metagenome assembly OCVV01 (sample SAMN02144230, study PRJEB22623) | gut metagenome | biome: sheep rumen | host: Ovis aries | place: New Zealand | reverse complement strand
ACAGCATGATGAAGTCCGAGAACGGCAATTTTTTCTTGCGCACTCGGAGATTCATTATAATAGGGATGAGACGCGCTCCACTGCTTGCTCGCACAAGACGCTAAGAAAAGCGACAGCAGTAAGAGCGCCGCCTTCATTTACACACCCCATTCTTTACGATAAGCGCGGACACGGTCGAGAATATCTTCCGGAGCACCGATCTTTTTGCGATTGTCTTCGCTTTCGAGGAACGAGATGATGTCGTCGATGTTGATGATGGAATGGGCTTCGATACCGTAGGTTTCCTGAACGGTTTCGAGAGCGGACTTCCCGTTTTCAAGACGTTCGCGACGGTCAACAGAAATGAGGAGACCTTTGATCTTCGCATTCGGGAAGTTCTTCATGGTCTGCATCGTTTCGTTCACGGAAGTACCTGCGGTAATCACGTCTTCGATAATCACGACGTCCTTCTCTTCCTTGTAAGTGTCGCCGACGAGGTTTCCGCCTTCGCCGTGGTCCTTAGCTTCCTTACGGTTGTAGGTGAAGCTCAAGTCCAGGTTGTGCTTTTCGGCGAGAGCAATCGCGGTCGCTGCGCAAAGAGGAATGCCCTTGTAAGCCGGTCCAAAAAGGTTCGTCGCCTTGCCGCTAAAATGTTCGACAAAAGCCTGGGCGTAAAATTCCGAAAGGCGGGCGAGTGCCTTGCCCGTACGGAATTCACCCGTGTTGATGAAGTACGGTGTATGACGGCCGCTCTTGGTCACAAACGCGCCAAACTTGAGAGCGCCGGTTTCAACGAGAAAGTGAACGAATTCATCCTTCTTGATCATATTAGTTCGAGCCTCCGATGAGCAAAGCAAAAATGCCGCTCAAGATCTGGTAGCTGGTGAACACAGAGAGCGACACCAGAATGATAGAGATAAGTGCGCAAAGACCGATGTACCAAAAGAAAGACTTTTTGAACCCCTTGATCTTGAGCTTAAAGATAATCCAGACGATCACGGAAAGGATTGCTGCAAAAATCCAGGCGACCGGGGCGGTGATTGCGGCAAGACAGCTGACGAGATAAACAAGTGTCACGCCAGGGATAAAGAAAAAGATAATCGAAAGGACGGTCAAAAGGGCGAACCCTACATAGTGGGAAAGGTCGCGTTCCTTTTTGACAATGACCTGCGGTTCCTGCGGCTTGGCTTCTTCTTTCGGAGATTCCTCTTGGGGAGCTTCGGCCGTTAAAACTTCCGGCTGGATTTCTTGAGAAGCGTCCGGAGCCGGAGTCGTCGAAAGGATTTCTGCGTCCTGGATTTTGTTTTCGTTTTCTTCTGCCATGGGAATGTTTCCTTACAAAATGAATGTACGTCCTTCGTAAACGAAGACGCGGTGTTCAAGCCAAAGCTTGACGGCTGTGGAAAGAGTCCGCTTTTCGATGTCCTTGCCGAGTTCCACGAGTTCATCGATCGAAGCGGTTTCCGGAACGCGTTGCACGTCTTGGCAAATGATCGGACCCTGGTCCAGATCTTCGGTTGCGAAGTGAGCGGTTGCACCGATAATTTTCACGCCCTTGTGCCAAGCCTGGTGATAGGGCTTGGCTCCCTTGAAGGCGGGAAGGAATCCGTGGTGGATGTTCACGACCTTGTACTTGAATTCTTCGGTGAATTCGGCAGAAAGAATCTGCATGTAGCGGGCAAGGATGATGCCGTCGGAATTGGTTTCCTTAATGATTTCACGGAATCGGTTTTCAGAAATCGACTTTTCCTGATTGCTTGGCACGTAGTAGAACGGAACGCCAAAGGTGCCGCCGACCGGTCCGAGTTCCGTATGGTTGCTCACGATGCAGCTGAATTCGCAAGGAAGATCTCCGTCGCGATGCTTGAGCAAAAGATCGTACAGGCAGTGATCCGTTTTAGAAACGAAAATGGCGAGGCGCTTGACCTTGCTTGTGTCGTACAGCTGCCAGGTTAAGGAAAGACGCGGGCCGATCGATTCAAAATGTTCCTGGATTTCTTCCGCTGCGGAAGGTTCGCATTCAAAAACCGCACGGAGAAAAAAGGTTTCGATGTCCTTTGCGGTATGCTGCGTCAAATCGATGATGTTTGCACCGGCCTTCGCAAGGACCTGCGTTGTACCGGCGATAAGACCTTTTTGGTCTGGGCAATGAATTTGCAAAATGTAACGGGTAATAGCCATGCCCTAAATATAACATTTTGCGGTTTGTCAGAACCCTATTTGGCTAAGATGCAACGCAGGCTCGCGCCGAATTCGGGATTAAACTTTTCGTACGTGATTTCGGACAAATGTTTTTGGAATACGGCGACTTTGCCGTCTTCGGTCCAAAAGTAGGCCTTGTCTCCCGCATCCTTGAATTTGCGGGCCTTTTCGGGAACATCCGCCTTGGCAAAATGAGCTCCGCTTGCACGGAGTCCAAAGCCGAATTCATCGGTGCCATCGCCACCATCGTTCCAACCGAAGGTCGCCTTGAGCTTTTTCGCCGGATTCTTGCCGACTGTTTTAGCGAGAGCTTCGTAATCGGCGATTTTCGGCATGCGGAAGCTGGTCGGGCAGGCTTCTTGGGCGCTTTCCCAGTTGTAAAGCCTTCCCCAGACGTTGCACTGCATGCAGACGGAACCTTTTACCGGGGCGAACTTGATATTTTCGGCAGTCCAAACGGCGTTTCCGATGCGCACCCATTCATACTTGTTGCCGTCGCGCGGGTCGGTGTAGGAACCTTGAATTTCGGGATCGCCTTCCATATCAAAAGTTTCCGGGAAAGCGGCAATTGTCCCGTTTTTGTACAAAGTAACGGATTGGACGTTCCCGTTTTCATAGTAACGCTTGACCGTTCCGTCCACAGCTCCGTTCAGATAAGAAAGCTCGGCCTTGATTTTTCCGGATTCGTAAAATTCCTTGGATTCCCCTTGGAGTTTTCCTTTTTCAAACAGGCGCGTGCGCTTGACGTTGCCGTTCTCGTAGAATTCCGTTTCCACGCCTTGTTTTGCGTTTTCCACGTATTGCACACGGGAACGGACTTTTCCGTTCGGATATTTTTCTTCGCGGATATCGTCACAGGATGTCAAAGAAAAAACGGCAAAAATCATGGCAAAAAGCGTAGTGATTTTAGGCATGTCCGTCCTCCGAAAGCGGTTCCATGTGAATGTTGATCTGTGTTTGCAGACCATATTTTTGACGCAATTGATTTTCGATGTCGGTGGCGACATCGTGGGCTTCTACGAGGGATGTGCTGCGGTCGAGCTTAATGTGGACGTCGATTGCATAAGCGGACCCGATCTTTCGCGTCTGCAAATGATGGAAAAATCGCACTTTTTCCGTGTTGCGGATGAGCAGGGAAATTTCTTGTTCCACATCTTCGGGCAAAGAGGCTTCGAGAAGTTCTTGCACGGTTGGGAATCCGATCTTGTAAGCGACCCGTCCAATGAAAATGCTCACAAGAATCGCCGCCAGCGGATCGAGAATCGTGAACTTGCCGCCGAGAAGGAGCGCACCGCCAATCCCGAAGAGGGTTCCGATACTGGAAAGCGCATCGGAACGGTGATGCCAGGCGTTTGCAATCAAAACGGAACTGTTGATTTTTTTGCCCACTCTGGCCGTATACTGAAATAGCCCTTCTTTGGCCAGAATGCTGACGACCGCTGCGACGAGAGCGATTCCGGAAGGTTCGTTTAAAATATTTCCCTGGAGAACGGAATAGATCTGCTTCGCGGCATTTGCACAGATGCCGATGGCGACGCCGAAAAGCACAATGCTGATGAGCATCGATGCCATCGTCTCGAATTTACCGTGTCCGTAGGGGTGGCTTTTGTCGCTTTCTTCACCGGAAATTCGCACAAAAACGATGACGATCAAGTCTGTGACAAAATCCGAAAGGGAATGGATGCCATCGGCGATCATGGCGGCGGAATTGCCTAAAATTCCGATGACAATTTTCCCGATAGATAGCAACAGGTTAATAAAGAAACCGTGCCAAGTAACTCTTTGTGCGATTTTAACTCGTTCCGTGTCCATCGTAATGGGTAATTTAATAATTTAATACCCATGAAAACATTGTTCTTCTGTGCGGTTCTTTTTTCTTCGACAATTTGGGCGCTAGGACTCGAACCTGTCGGGCGTCTCACTAAAGCCGAAGGTCTTTTAGGTGCCGAAATTTCGGCGTATATCGCATCCCAAAAAATGCTTGTTACCACGTCTGGCGAAAATACGGTTTCCTTGATTTCGATGGAAAATCCCTCCAAACCTCAAATTCTGGAGGTCCTTCGATTCCGGGGTGAAATCCCGTGCGTTTCGGCGCAAGGGGAGCTTCTTGCTGTCGCTGAAATGAATATGCCGGAAACTTCGCCGGGGATGGTCCATCTATACAAAGTCCAAGATCGCAAGGTGAGCCTGCTGAAGACTTTTACCGTTGGAGCCCATCCGGACATGGTCGCTTTTTCTCCCGATGGAAAAACGCTCTTGGTCGCCAATGAAGGGGAACCGGATTACGATTCAAAGGTAGACCCCGAAGGTTCCATTTCGCATATCGATCTTTCGAAAGGCGTCGAAAAAGCGGTTCTTCGGGAACTCACCTTCGGCGGTTTTGACAGCCTTTCCCTTTCTAATGCCGGAGTCCGTTTGACAGGCCCGGGAAGTTATCTGCAAAACATCGAACCGGAATACATCGCTTATTCTCCGGACGGAAAATGGGCCTTTGCGACGTTGCAAGAAAACAATGCCGTTGCCAAAATTGACGTGAAAAACGCCCGGGTTACCGATATTTTCCCGTTGGGAACGGTGGACCATTCCCAGAAAGGAAACGAATTCGACTATCGCAAAAACAAAAAAATCGAGCTCGAAAATGCTCCGATTCGCGGATATTTGCAACCGGATGGCATTCAGGCGTTTGAACTCGACGGAAAGCTCTATTTTGTGACGGCGGACGAAGGTGCCAAGCGCGACGACGATCCGGCGACAAGCGACGTCACGACGGCCCTGGCCTTGAAAACGCAGGGACGCTTAAATGAAAGCGTTTTTACTGCGGAATGGATCCAAAAGTTGGGAAATCTGCCGATAGATGCGCAAAATCCATGCGATGGTCAGGAACCATGCCGCTATCTGAATACTTTTGGCGGGCGCAGTATCAGTCTTTTTGACGCAGAAACCGGAAAGCGCGTTTGGAACAGCGGCAATTCACTTGAAAAATTCGTCGCCAAGACTCATCCGGAATTCTTCAACTGGAATTCCAAAAAAGGAAAGCTCAAAATGGACGCCCGGAGCGACAAACTGGGGCCCGAACCGGAGAACTTGGCCATCGGGAAAACTCCCTCGGGACTGTACGCCTTTGTGGCCATGGAACGGGCAAGCGGAATTGCTGTTTTTGACTTGAAAAATCCTCAAAAACCTCAAATTTTGGATTTTTTCGCCAATTTTGAGGACCGCGGACCTGAAGGAATCCTATTCATTCCGGCAGAAAAAAGCCCCGAAAAAGGGGAAATATTCCTAGTTGTAGGTTACGAATATAGTACAACATTAACACTCTACCGCGTAAAGTATTAAATTTGCGTGTACTATGAAATTCTTCAAACTTTCCTTTCACGTCGAGGGTTCGTCCAAGTCGCATTCTGTGCGTCTTCCGGAGTTCTCTAGTCGTGTAATCGGTGTGGGAAAGGGTCTAGTGTGTGTTGGAATCGCTTTGCTCGTTTTGCAGGGCGGTATCTTTTTCTCGTATGATTTTCTCAAAGACCGTGCCATCGGTAGCCGTATTTCGCTTTCGAAAAAACTCGAAAAGGAGCAGGCGCGTCTGGATTCCCTGAATCATGAAATGGAATCCCGTTTTGAAAACGAAGATCTGCTGCATTATAAGTTCGGTCTGAACCCGACGGACCGTTCGACTCGGGAAATGTCGATCGGCGGACCGGAAGCCCCGGATGTGCGTCTGGATCGTTCGGCTCATCCTGTTTTGGATCAGGCTTTGAATCTTCGGGCCAAGGCGGAACAGTTCCGTTCCAAGGCGTTTGAAAATGAAAGAAGCTTCTCGGAAGTCGCAGGCTTTGTTGGCCAGCAGTATGCGCATTGGCAGCATATTCCGTCGATTTCCCCGACAACGGGACGTTACGCTTCGGCTTTCGGATCTCGCGTCCACCCGATTACGGGTGTTTCGAGAATGCACAATGGCATTGATATTGCGAACAATCGTTGGACGCCGATCTATGCGGCAGCCGACGGCGTCGTGACGGTGGCCCGTTATAGCGAATCTTTCGGAAATTATGTTTCGGTCGATCATGGCAATGGCTATGTGACCAAGTACGCTCACATGCAGATGAACTCTGTCAAGCAGGGACAGCTCGTGAAGCGTTATCAACTGCTCGGTTATATGGGTAATACGGGTCTTTCTGCCGGTCCTCATTTGCATTATGAAGTCTGGTACAATTCGAAGGCTGTGAACCCGCTTCGCTATATCCTCCCTGGAGAATACGCGATTCAGTAATTCTATCGCGTTAAATCACATTCATGAATCTGCTTGCCTGGGTCGGTACAGCCGCCTTGGGAGCGTGTCCATATTTGGCGGAAATTCTTCCCGATCCGCAGTCCGTGGAAGATTCCCGTGGCGAATTTATCGAAATCCGGATGCCTGAGGATCCGTGGCATGACACGCTTTCCGTTTATTTTGAAGAAAAACTGGTTTGGAAGGGAATCCCGAAAGTCGCATCGAAACGCGTGCTGCTATTGCGGGACACGAGCCTTTGCCCCCAATCGGATCGCCTTTTTTGCGACCTGCTGACGGGAAAGGCCTTTCCGAATTCGCGGGAAACGGCATTTGCGCTTCAAAGCGCAGCCTGCAAAGATTCGGCGGCCCTTTTAAAACCCAAAGCGGGAAAATCCTTGGTCCGGACGGATAGCGCCTATTCTGCCTGGACTTATGCCGAGCCGACGCCTGGCATTCCCAATGCCTATCTCGAAGAAAATGCGAACGACTGCCACCTGCATATCGATACGTTGATCTATGCGGAATCCGGCTGGAAAGGCTTTTGGACTTTAGACGGCTGTGATTCGGCGTGGGTCAAGGCTTTATTCCGCAGCACGGCATCTTATACAGAAAACACTTGGCAGGGGGAGCTTGCGCGGGGAAATCGCACGGCCTTTGAAACGCGAATCTCTTCGGATGCGGTGCAGATTCAAGCGGTACTCCCTCCCGATGACATCCCGGGGAACGATTCGCTGGATACGTTGATTGCGCTTCCGGGAGCCTTTCCGATCCGCATGACGGAAGTGCATCCATGCCCCGAAGAAGGCGTACCCGAATGGTTTGAACTTTACAATACAAGCGTTCGGGCGCTTTCGCTTGCGTCATTGAATCTTTGCGACGAAAAATCCGCGTTTCCCGCCGGATTTTTGCAAAAACGCGAAAGCGTGATTTTCACAAAGGATTCCGCCATTCTTCGCGACTATGTCGGAAACGACGACGTCAGGATATTTCAGCTGCATTTCGGCTACCTGAAAAATGCGGCGGACACGCTTTCGCTTTGCTATGGAAGCATTCCCGTCGACTCAGTTTTTTGGGGAAAGAAAGCTCGGATTCAAACGCATTGCCCGGATGGATTTTCGACGCGGACCGGGCGTGTCGAAAATAGCCCGGGATTCCAGACTCCAGGAAGTCTTTCTGCGGACACGGCGCTCCCTTTTTCGGTCGAATGGAATGCGCGCCTTTTTTCCAAAAAGAATCCTTCCCATCCGCTGATGCTTCGCATCCGTTCCGATTCGGAAGTCCTTGTGGAATTGATTTCCGGAAAAGGGGATCTTTTATGGAGTTCAAAATTTCGGGAAGATCCTGCCGGGAACACTTGGTATCGGATTCCGTTATTGGAAAAAGGATTCCCGGGCCCCAATTTTTTGCGCGTTTCTCAAGGAAATCGAGAAAAACGCATCGCTGTCATTTTGAGACCTTGAGGGATTATGCGTAAAATAGTTTTGATTTTGCTCGGAATATCGAGCCTTTTTGCGGATGTACGCGTTCCCGAACCTTGGAATCCAGGATATTTTGACGGAGAGAAAAATCCTGCGCAACGGATTTCTGCCTTCCGGATGGGAATCCTATGGACGGAACCGATGGAAGGTGCCGGCTATGAAGTTTTGGGGTTTGCCGCAGAATGGGGAAATTCCCGTTATTACGTCGGAATGGATTTTTCAAGCGCCTTTTTGGATTCTCTTTACCGTAGCGAAAGCTTTTCGCTCGATCTTTCGATTTCGCTTTCGCATTGGACGTTTGGATTCGGCGGAACTGCCGATGTGCAGATGGTGCCGGGGGAAACGTCTTGGTGGGGAATTGCGGGGCGCCTGGGCAGTTCATTGCGGCTGGGAGCCTTTGATTGTGGCGTATTGGGCGTGATTTCGCGAGATTTAGGGGAAAATGCTGTAGAAACCCAAGTTTTTTGGAATGCGGGAGATCGATTTCAAAGCGGTGCTCGTTTGTTATTTCGAAAAAGCAATCAAGCGTTGCTGATTTTTCAAGAATCGTTTGCCTTGGGCGCCTTGTCGTTGCAGGGAAGCGTCGCGTTTCCTGGGCCAAAGATTGGTGTCGGTGTCGGAATCGCTTGGGGCGGTCTCGGGGTGACATTTGGCGTCCATCGAGATGGCTCGTATATGAATTCGAAAATGGCGGGATTAACGGTCCTGAAAAGGCAGTAAATTAAAAGTAAAAATGGATAAACTTGTAAGATATTCGGCAAATTTGCTCTTAAATTTTATAAATTGGGGGCATGTTGATGGTGGTTGTTCTTTTAACGGTTGTCCTTACGATCGCGACGATTGTGTTGTCGATTCAAAACCTTCGATTGAGGGATCGAGTGGCTTTGATTGATTTGATTGACCGGAACACCAAAAGCTTACTCGCCATTATCGATATAAAAACCATGCATGCCATTTCGGCATCGAATTCGCTCTTGCATGTGGTTGGAATTTCGCGTGAAGATATCGGCAAGCACAGTATTCGTGAACTGATTCACCCGGACGATATGCAACTCTTGCATTCCTCGATTGTTTCGGTCCGGGAAAAAGAAAAAAAAGGTTATGTCAAAAATAATGCGTTTGATGGCATTCGCATTCGTTTGCGCGATGTAAATTATGGCTGGCAGTGGTATGAATTCTCTGGATTCTTTACGCTGATCAATGGACGTCAGTTGCTGTGCTGCTCCTATTTCCCGGTAAACGATCAAATGCGCTTGACCATGGAACTGATGGAGTCCAAACGGAAATTCTCCATTCTCCTGAACAATTCCTTCAATATTGTTTGGGAATTGAATTGCTTGACTCGCCAGCTGGTTCTGATTACGCCGATTTCGCGGGATCGCTTCGGGATTGAAGATCGTCCAGCGGGCCCTGTCGTTTCGAATGAAGATTGTTTTTTGCACGAAGATATCCTTTTCTATCGAGAAATGCTGAATCATCGGATTGCAGCTCTTGCCGATAGCGATAAAATGAGCGATTTGCCTCAGGTGCATAAAATTCATGTGAAGAATCGCGATGGCTCGGTTGTCGAAATGCTAACGCGAAGCACTCTTGAAAAAGATGATGTTGGTCAGTATACTTTATACGGTGTCAGCCAACGGATTCAAAACAATGAATTTTGCTAATCTCGCTTTTGAAGAAGCCTTGCTTGCCGTCGGAGTCTCCTATCCGAATCCGGCAGTCGGGGCTATTGTCGTTAAAGAAGGCCGCATTGTAGGAAAGGGCCATACTCAAGTCGTCCATGGACCGCATGCCGAAGTGATGGCGTTGCGGGATGCCGGTGAAGCGGCGAAAGGCGCGACTCTTTATGTGACTTTGGAGCCGTGTTGCCATTATGGCAGGACGCCGCCTTGCACAAATGCCATCATTGCCGCGGGAATTCGTGAAGTTTTCTTTTTTCATCGCGATCCGAATCCGGCTGTTTTTGGAAAAAGTGAAAAAATCCTGGCGGAAGCGGGAATTCCTTCGACATTTGTGGAACCTCCGGTGGAATTTTTACGCTATTACGAAGCGTATGATCATTTTGTCAAAACCAAACGTCCATTTGTCGAATGCAAAATTGCAGAATCCGCGGACGGGTTGATTGCAAATGAAGATAAAAGTCCAGTCCGCATTACGGGTGATCTGGCGAATGCGTGGACTGCAAAATGGCGTCGGACGGCGGAATTCATTCTGGTTGGCGGTGGCACAGCCCTGTCCGATAATCCTCGCTTGACAGTGCGAAATGCTGTCGGGAATAATCCGCACCGAGCGGTATTCTGCGGAAAGAAGCTTTTGCCGAAGACTCTATTGATGATGGACGACCTGCAAAAAAAGACGCTAGTCTTTAGCCAAGTTTCGCAACCGGAACTTGAAGGCATTGCCGAAGTGGTTCCGCTTGCGTCGGAATCCTTTGCTGAAAATTGGACTGCGGTTTTGGATGAATTTGCCAAACGTGGCGTTCACCGCCTTGCTGTAGAAACGGGAGCGACTCTGGCCCGGAATATTTTAGATTCCGGCTTATGGAATCGTTTCTTTGTGCTGCAATCATCTCGAAAATTGGGAACCGGACTTTTCTGGAGATCGGGTAAGGAACCGGAATTTCAAAAGGTAGAAGATTGGGGCGAAGATTCCTTGTGGACCGCACTTCACCTGTAAAGCGGGATTAGTAAATCACCAGGAAAGGTTTCATCGTATGGCGGGATCCCGCTCTAAAGTAATAGAGGCCCGGGGAAAGATGGCTTTTGACTTCGTCGCTGTCGATGCAGAAATGGGAAGCCGAATATTCATAGCGTTTTACCAGTTTTCCGACGCGGGTGCGGATTTCAATAAATTTCTTTGTTTCGGGGAGTCCCGCAAAGCAGAGAGGCGTTTCGCCTCGCCAGGGATTGGGGTAACTGCGCATGGGAAGCGTGTCGTTTGCAATCACGGTCGCGGAAGAATCCCGTAAGCGGGAAAGCACGAGAACTGCGTTTTCGGAATCTTCGATTTTGGAGGCGAGGCTTGTGAACGTTGCCGAGTCCAATGCATCAATTTCTGCTTTTTGCTTTGACCCAAATGTGACGACAGAGGCTTTTCCGCGGAATAGCGAAAGGTCGGGCAGGGAATCGAGTTTTAAGCGGTAATAGGCGATTGCGGGGGCTTCCAGTTCTAGGCTAGAAGTCGTTGCGCT
>OCVV011108914.1_pt1 | contig 11118 bp, 11 predicted proteins | sample 1539721 | NCBI WGS metagenome assembly OCVV01 (sample SAMN02144230, study PRJEB22623) | gut metagenome | biome: sheep rumen | host: Ovis aries | place: New Zealand | reverse complement strand
ATGGAGGCAGGCGGCACGGTCACCGACTATTCCGGCTCTTCTGATTTCACCCAAGGCAACAGCGTCGTTGCTACCAACGGCATCATCCAGCAAGACCTTTTGGAAATAATCCAAGCCGTAGAATAGAGTATTTTTATAGATACTCGAAGTTGACGCCGGACTTCTTTCCGCAGATGTATGCGATGGGTGGATGATTGCCTTGTCTGAGATTGTCGAGATAGAGTGGCTCCCCCTCTACGATGAGGCTGCACTCGAACGTGTCGCCCTCCTTTAGGCGGGTCTTCTCTGAGGCCGTCACCATAAACCGCAGTTCCCCCAGATACCTGATGTCGCAAACCCTTCCTGGCTGCCACGTCAGGCGCAGACAGTCACCTGTCGCCAAGTCGCTAGCTACATTCAGCCGCCTGCTTAAGACAGGATCGCTCCCTTCCTCTTCTGATAACGAGGCGTTCTGTTGAAATTCCTCCCAGTTCCGATAGCCTAAGAACTGAGCCAGGATGCTGAGCGTGCTTTCCCGTGGTTCTACCTTCTCATCCAGATATCCCCAAATGCGCATCAGCGTGGTTCTGCTGATCATAACCTGCAATCGTGAAAACACGCACTCCTTCAAATATTCAAAGTCCTTCGGTGTACGTATTTCACGGCCCAATGCCTTCTCAATTTCCTTCTGTAAACGTTGCATCATAATCATCCTTCAGTTTCTTGATTTTCAGGTACCACTTCTCGGTGATCTTGCCAAGATGGGTATATAGGTCTGTCTTCACTTCTGCCAACTCCTCTTGTGTAAGACCGCTTCCTACTTCGTTGAGCGTTTCATCTACGAAGGAGCCTGTACGCTGTATTGCCGCATAGAACTCAGGGCTGAGATACAATATGCTCGACAGCGTGTCGATGTGCTCACCCATCTTGGTTTGGGCAATCTTACGGTCTATGACTTTCCGCCCCAGACTGATGGCCTGCGCCATTCGCTGTTGGCGGTTCTCTTGCTTACTCTGTCTGTCAGCGATGTCCTCTACATGCTCTTTCAGTTGCACCACGCTGTCCTTCTGAACAGTCAGCAGTTGCTCCGTATGATCCACTTTCGACATCATGGCCCATGCAGCAACAGCCAGCAATAGCGCAATGACGGCCACACCTCCTGCTGCCCATCCGGCCCTCCGAAGCCTCTGCTGTCTGCTGATGGCATCCTGTAGTTCGCCGATGTTCTGATAGCGATGATCCTTCGGAGACTTACACCTATTTATTATATAGAGGTATGAACGACCCAGATCCATCTGCTCCATGATGATGCCGAGGCTGTAGATGTCGTTGCGAGCGTCGGCTTCGGCCTTGACTTTCTGTTCTGGCGACATATAGCGAGACGTTCCTGCTGGCTGTTTCAATACAGCATGACCGTCTGTATCTGCCAGTCCGAAGTCAATCAACTTGATGTTCTCGCCATTGCGGGTGACGAGGATGTTCTCTGGCTTCAGGTCACGATGCACCACGCCCTTGGAATGGATATACCCCACGGCGTCGATGAGTTCCCTTGCAACCCGCCTCCTCGCCTGTCGTGTAGTCTTTCCCTGGAGCCAATCCCTCAAGGTCACCCCGTCCACATATTCCATCACGATACAGCATCCCAGCCCGTCCACCTCTTCCAACCCGTATGCGGTTACGACATTCTGATGCTGGAGCATCATCTGAATCTCCAGTTCCTTTCTCTGTCGCTGCTGATAAGCCGCTTTGCCAGACACTTCCTGTTGCAGCCCTTTCAATAGCCACCACCGTCCATACCTTTTAGCCTTGGCCACGACATTTACCTCCGATGTGCTCAGTATCTCCACATCGGTAAATGTCCGGCTGATGCCCTCGTATGAATCCTCCAGATATCCGGAGGCAGAAGAGTCGTAATCCTGTTGCATGGTGCGACTGCAAATCGTTAGTGCTAATCTATCAATTGGTCGATTGTGATAATATGTTGGAAAACGCCACTATGGACATTTGCCTTGAGGCCGACTGTGGTAACTAAAGTCAGGTGAACAGTATGCTTGAACGACAATAGTTCTTGCACTGTTGCTATGCGCTCCCTCAACGTCTGTTCATCTTCCGTTTTTGGTTCAAAGGCTTTCGATAGGAATTTCATCTCACAGAGGTTCACCACCCGATCGTCGCGCACAATCAGCATATCTATCTGGGCACCTCTCTTTTCTTCATCTCCACGAATAATCAAAGCAGACTCTGATGAGGCCACCCCCTCCACACCCAAGGCTTTCTTAATCTTAGAAACGTGGGCAAAACATACCTGCTCGAAAGCCAATCCACGCCAGGCGTTAAGTTGAGGTGCATTCTGGTGATGAAGCCAGAAAGACTCATCCTGCCGGCTATGACCGTCCACGAAGCGTAGATAGAAAAGACAGAAACTGTCACTTAACTTGTATCTGATCTCTTTCTGGCTGATGCCAAAGGGATGGTAACTGACTATGAAGTCGCTGGCGACAAGAGACTCCAGCATTTTCGTGAAAGTTCCTCCAGACGTCATGCCAAGTTTAGAGGTGATTTCATCACGCGTATAGCCGGTATGACGCTTCGCTAATAATCTGACGATTTTCATGTAATCGTCAGGGTTGACAAACAATGAACCGAAAAGTCTCTGAAACTCAGAGGCTAGTTTCGCATTTCTGTCGAAGAACAATAAATCGATGTTCTGAGCAATGCTCTTGCCTCGTTGTAGGTAATTCAGATAGTAGGGTATTCCTCCAAGTATCATATAACACTCCACGATGTCGTAATTGGATAGCATTACATTCTTTGCATTGAAGAATTCCTTACACTCTCCTAAGGTGAAAGGAGACAGTTTGATCTGCCATGTCAGACGGTCGTAAAGGCCGCCCTTGCTATTGATGAGATTGTCAAGCATCCACGACGTGGCACTACCGCAAACAATCAGCATAACCCTGTCGTGCCATGCACCCCATGTGTTCCAGAAATGCTCAAAGGCCATCAGGAATTTGGAACGCGGCGTATCCATCCATGGTAGTTCGTCGATGAATATCAACTGACGCTTCCCGTCATCAATTTGGTCCAATAGTTCTCCCAACAGCCGGAAAGCCTCCATCCATGATTTGGGGCAACTGCTTTCCTCCATGCCGTAACGTTGTAAACTGGCATAAAAAGCCTCTATTTGGTCACGCATGCTGATTTTGCGCTCTTTGTCAAAAGGCGACAGGCCACTATGATAGAAAGTCATTTTGTCTTGGAACATCTCTTTGACAAGAAACGTCTTTCCTACTCGTCTGCGACCATATATAGCCACAAACTCAGCCTTATTGCTTTCGTAGAGGTTCCTAAGTTCCTCCATCTCTCGTTTTCTACCAACAATCATACCGGTATCATATTATATTTGGCCACAAAGATAACGCTTTTATTCTATTTGGCCAAATATATACCTGTTTATTTGGCCAAATTTATATAATAATGATGTTATTTGGCTGAATATACTGATGAGTTCAATAATCTTTGTGTTAAGAATTATTGTTTATGGCAAATCACAATGATTTAAAAAGGAATAAAATGGAACAACGCTTATTGCCATAAAACCTTTAATTTTGCCTCCGAAATAAAAAAAACAGCTCACAATGTTGCAACTTTCAAAAATATTACTTAACTTTGTGCCGTGGTTCAGTAATGATCCACGACATCGAGGAGAGCGATTAAGCTTTGACCCGTCAGAGAATCTGCAAAATTCAATGTATGCGGGCGAGAAGTCTGAAAGCTGCTTCTCCTGCAGTTGCATTTATACTGCTTACTCTTTTATAGAGTCAGCTCACGTAAATACCTGCAGGTGTGAGCTGATTTTCATTCTTACGCATACGGGTATTGCAGAACCTTCTGACTAAGGATGTCAAGAAGGCTCACACTCTTTGTACATACATTAAGATATTAATAACTAAAAATATGGCCTATCATCATTTTACAGCCTGTAGAGTCACGGGAGCCGACAACGCCGTTTTCCCTGATGAGATTATCATCAAGGATGACCATGTCGTTTATCGTAAAGGGCAACTTGTGGGCTATAAGGAGACGAAGATCAGTCTCGCCTCCATAGGCTGTGTATCCGTGAAGGCAGGCCTGCTCTTTGCAGACGTCATCATCGAGACTAAGGGAGGTATGACCATCCGAGCCAGAGGTTTCACTCGTGGCGCTGCTTCATCTATTTCAAGATTACTTTATTAAAAATATATGCCCAGTTACTACGATAACAATAAAGCAACCTCTGCCAATTCGAGATATTTCATCCTCAACGACTCAGAGGAGCAGCATTTCCCCTTTGAAGGTCTATACATCGGTTCTCTTACTGGTGGCGAGATGGAATTGCCCGCATTGGTTGACATCTGCGAGGTAAAAGCTTTCTGTATGCTTTACAATAGTGAGAAGACTCGTACGCAAGCCAATCATGTATTAGAGAAACTGGCTTGGCGAATAGCCATCACCGTTCCTGCTAACCTTTGTGAAATCGTATTGTATAATGGAGGTATTGCAGGTGATTCTTTCAATACACTATCCCGGCTGAACAGATATTTGGTAGGTGATCGTGATGAGAGGATATTGTTCGATGGTAATGCGGATGTGTTTGACGCAGTGGTAACTGAAGCATACGCTTCTATCGTTCAGCGCATGTCTGCCATCAACTGCGCAGGCAAGCGTTCATTGGTAGAACTGAATGAGTCACTTGGACGTGACGCTCGCATGAAGTATCAGTACTTTATTCTGACTGATTTTCCTCGCAACGTGAAGATGCAGACTGTACAGAAACTGGCAAAGATAGTTGAGGCTGGCAGTAGAGCTGGAGTCTATGTCATGATGAGCTGGGATATGAATGCCGACTTTAGCGATGCAAACCATGCTTCATCATCATTTGATGCTCAGGCGATGCTGAAGAACATGGAGTTGCTCTTCCCCAAAGACGGTGCATACTATTTCAGCAACTCTGGTCATGATGATGTGCTGAATCGTTTTACACTGATTTTGGACGATGCTGCCATCGACCCAGCAGAAGCCAATACTTGGGCTACATATATTAATAAGGTGGTGGAGGTTGCCAAGAAGAATGCCCGCCCGTCAGCCTTGAAACAAGACTTCGCACAACTGGAGAATACCCCTTACGAGCCAGTGATGTCTGATATAAACGTCACGGTTGGTTTAGATGTTAATGATAAGCATCCTGTCACAGTACGTTTCAACTCTGGTGACTATATCCATGCTTTCATTCTTGGACAGTCTGGTTCAGGCAAGTCCGTTCTGTTGAACAATATCATCAGTAGTGCCATATTGAAGTATTCTCCAGAAGACCTCATGCTCTATCTGATGGACTTCAAAGGTGTTGAGTTTAATCGCTATCGAGGCTTGAAGCATACTAAAGCGGTATTGGTTGATAATAGTGACCCACAGATGACACTTGAAGTGTTACGCGAATTGCGTGAAGAGAATAGAAGCCGTGTAAAACTTTGGCAGAAGGAAGGAGTCAATAATATAGACGGCTATAACAAGAAATATCCCAATAAGCGACTACCACAGATTCTTTTTGTGGCTGATGAGTGCCAAGTGATGTTCAAAGAGCATACCAGCAACGGTACTGAGCGAATGATACAGCAAGAGATTGCAGAGATACTGAATATCATTGCTACTCAAGGCCGAAGCCAAGGAATCCACATGCTGTTGGCCACTCAGCAACTTGACGAGACAGATATATCAGGTCAGATATTGAAGAACCTGACGGAGTGCTTCCTGCTTATGAGTGCTCCTACTGATTCCGACAGACTAGTTCCAGACAGTAGTGATATGACCAGTCGTCAGATGACGGGTATGGCTTGCTATTACCATAAGCGTGAACTGCAAAGCCAAGTGCAGACCTTCTTTGCCAGTGATGAGGAGTTGGCTGATGCCATAGAGTCTGCTCAGGCAAAGGCTCTCGATTCTCCAGGCAATGGAGAACATTATTTCTGCGGTTCTGCCCTCTACTATTTGGGTCAGAATAAAGAAACGATCGAACAGAACGAGTATGATTGTCCTATAGCACTTATCGGGCAGAATATAGGCATCAATGCTGGAGCCACAACTCTTCCCTTACGGAATGACTTTACGGAAAACATCCTCATCTTCGGCACCAATAAGGAAGAGCAAACCGCTAGTGTGGCTATGAATACACTGGCATCCCTTATGATGTCATATCGACAGAAAGGCATTGCATGCCAATTCTTGGTGATAGACTGTCTGGTTCAGCAGAACAGCAAGTATAAAAGCCTCCTTGCCGACTGGAGTGCAAAAGGCCTCTGCCGACTGATTCCTCGCCAGCAGAGTGGTGGTGTATTGCATGGCCTTGTAAATGAGCTTTCCAACAATACTGCTCATCCTACTATTTTGACCATCATTGGTCAGGAGCGGTTTATCGAGATGAAACGCAAACTTTCTCTCCAAGGATTATCTTCTGATGATAACAATTGGGAGGATATTGATGATTTCGACTTTGACTCGTTAGAGCCACTTCAGGACTTGGAAATCGATGAGAGTGCTGTTATTCCAGAATTGACTGAAGAGCAGAAGCAACAGTTGCAGAAGATGCTCGAACTAGACGCACCGATTACTGAAACTCCACAGCCAGAAGAAAAGACGGAAGCAGAAGAGACGAGTATTGCTGATAGGATGACCTATCTCAAAGCACTTTCCTATATCTTAGACGAAGGCCCGTTGCAGGGAGTTCACACTCTGTTGCTCGTTGACAAACCAGCCAACATCCTCTTTGAGGGTGACTATGACGTGAATGATACCGACAAGTTCCGTCATAAGATCATCCTGCGTTCTGAGAACAAATTCCTCCAGCCCATGCGTTTCAGTCAGGAGATAGATGTGGAGACGCTGAGTGATGAGGAAGAACATCTGAGAGCCTATTACTATCCGGATGGGGATGACCCCATGCTCTTCACTCCCTATCAGATGCCTGACACAGATACCATATAAGAAATCAAAATAAGAACCCTAAAAACAATATAATTATGGCAGACAACAGTATTATGACCAATATCTCTGCTGTGCAGAACTACGGAAAGAATTTGCAGAAAGCACAGCAACAATTGCTTCAGATAACCCAGCAAATCAAGAAGCAAACGGAGTCTATTGGTAATATTTGGAAAGATGACCAATTCCAGAAATTCAACCAAGACTTCAATGAGAACATCTTCAAACCCGTGATGAAGGCAACGGCCTTGATGGAGAATGAGGCTCATTATATTGAGAAAACCGTTGAACTACAACGTGAAATACAGAAGCTAAAGATTCGCTAACAATAAAACAATAAAGATATGCCAGTAGATTTTTCATTCCTACAGAATGCTGCACCAGCAAAGCCTGAACAGCCAGAGCAGAAACCTGACACAGGTTTGGCCAATGTGACGGTGCGCGTAGATGCCGACTGCTTCATGCAGTGTGATGGAGAATATGTGGATATTCAGCTAAAGGCTGGACAGATAACCAAGACAGAATTGCCTATAGGTCAGCATCTGCTTGAGTTCCTGAGTTCTGAGAATCCTAATATCAAGGTTGAGAAGATGGTGGATTTTCCTGAGTCAGGCAAGAGCTATCTTGTGGTGGTCAATGAGTTGAAGGCTGCCATTGCACCACCCATGCCTCAGGGACAGCCACAACAGGCAGCACCCCAAAATCCTTTCTTGGATCAGTTAAACCAGATGCAGTGGAACAACCCACTCATGCCTCCGTCAATGCCAGGTATGCCACAAACGCCACCGCCCATGCCTAGCGATGATAATAATAAATAATGTGTAACGATTCAAAGAAGAACCAATATGAGTATATTCGGATTTAGTTCAAAGAAAGAAGTTGAGGAAAGAGAGAGACAGGCACGTGAAGAAGCCCGTCGGAAGGCCATGGGCGATTTGGCAGAGCGCGACAAACGTACTAGGCAGAATGTGCTTCAAGGTCAGCAGACAGATCTTTCTAACCTCGCAAAAGGCAGCCAGGTCAAGATTGTCGTACCTTATTTCGATGTGTTCGACCCTCGTTTTGAGAACTTCGCCGTTCCCATATCTGTTCATGGCATGTTAGTCTATGGTGTTGAAGACATTGCACACTTCAACAGCGTGAACAAGACGCAGAATATTAGCGACGGCGTATTTCAGCAGAAGTTGAAAGGTCAGGTTACCAAGTATGTTAAGAGCGTGGTGACAAATGCGCCAGCCGACAACCAGATACCTGTGCTGCAAATAGAACGAAAGATCTTGGAAATCAGCGAATTGGTCCAGGGATACGTCACGCCTAAGGTAGAAAGCCTCTTCGGTATCAATGTGCGCAGTATTGATATCACAGAGATTATGGTCGATAAGACCAGTCGAGGCTATCAAGAACTAAAGGCAGTCACCACCGATTTGGAGAAAGACACCCTACAGACTCGCTCCAGTCTCAATCTCGACGCTTTGAAACGCCAGCAGGAAATGAGCCTTGGTGGTCAGGAGGAGATGCAGCGCATGCAATTAGAGCACCAGCGTGAGACGATGCGCATCCAGCGCGAAGAGCTGCAGCGTGCATCACGCTTGCAGACAGAGACCAATTTTCTGGGTGCACATCAGGCCAATCTGAATGCTAGTGTTCTCACCGCTCAAGCACAGGCCCAAGGGCAGATGTCTGCGCCCTCAATGTCAGTCGCCCCTCCCATGCCAGGAATGGGTGTGCCACCGATGCCAGGCTTTGTGCCACAGGTAAGCTATATGGTTGGCGTGAATGGTCAACAGATGGGCCCATACAACTGGACTCAATTGCAGCAGCTCGTTCAGCAGGGCCAACTCACCCACCAAACCTACGTGTGGAAACAAGGCATGCCCCAATGGCAATTGGCAGGTGAAGTGATGGAATTAGCTCCGCTATTCCAGGGGAGTGCTCCTCAGATGCCACCCATGCCAGGCATGTAAGGAGAGTATTTCCATCATTCGATAAAGATAACATTAGAAACAATTTAAAATACAACAACTATGGGATTTTTTAAAAAACTAAGGGAAAGCATCGACGATGCTCAACAACTGATTAAGGACAGCGTAATGGACAGAATTGAAGATGCCCAGCAACAATTGAAAGATAACATTGAAGATGCCAAAAGGCAAATGTTGGGTCGTGCAGGCGAGCTTTTAGGCCAACCGAAATCCATTTCTGATGAGCAAACGGTTTCAGCACCGCATAACGAAACTCCCCAGAGCAAAATAATGGATCAGGCAAAAGAGACGGAAAAACCAGCGAGGGAAATTGGCACACTTGAGAATGGAGTCCTTGAGATGTTTGAAGGTTTAATAACCCTTGACTATGATTGCTTGGATGATTATAAGAATCTGCGTAAAATTATTTTGCCAGGAAGCCTAGAGTTAATAAAAAGCGAATCCATTTCTTACCAAGAACAACTTGAAGAGATTGATTTTTCCAAAGCAACTCGTTTGAAAGAGATTCCTGAATGGTTTATTGAAGGAAAACACTCGATTCACAGGTTTATTATTCCTAATGGCGTTAAGAAAGTTGGCAAGTGTTTTTTGGGTGATTCTAAACCTGGATCTGAGGTATATGTGCCAGCTTCCGTTGAGGAGATGAGTTATATTAGTGGAAACGAAAATAATGATCTTCTCGTCTTCCTTTTTGCACCAGATCTTGATATCAGTGATTTGCACGAAGATGTTGATGTTCTATATGTATTACCACAGTACTATTCTACGTATTCTAAAAAATTGATAGACTTAGAAAGTAGAGCACGGCTGTGCAAAATGCCTGCAGACAAGTTAAATTTCTACGGCAATAATCAAGAACAGCCAGTTGGTAACACCCTAGAGCCAATGCCCCAAGAGTCGGCACCCCAGGAGTCTATTAATGTGAAAGAAACCGATGACCATGATGAGTTTAATGTTGGGAAGATGTTCTCAGATCGAATTGAAAATCTTATTTCTGCAGCTTTACAAGATGGTGTACTAACGGATAAAGAAGAAGAGATTCTGAAAAGGCGTGTGGAAAAGGAAGGCGAAGATTGGGACGAAGTAGAACTGTATATTCAGTCACTTCTTCAAAAGCGTCAGCAAGAGTTGAATAAAGAAATGAAGAGTAATCAAGAAATACAAGAAAAAAGTGATATGAATTATGAGCAGAAACGCGCTGAGACTTTACGTAAATGTCCTAAGTGTGGAGCTTATATTCCTCATTTGTCAAATGTATGCCCAGACTGTGGTTTTATCATAGAAAAGAATGATACAGACAGAAAAATTTCGACATTAATAGCCCTTCTTCGCTCTTGTATCGAAGCTGTGTTTATTAATAGCAGTTCTTCAGATGTTTCGCTTGAAGAGAAGACAACAAAGGGCATTATAATAAAAAAAGAAATGTATGAAGAACTCCCAAACTGCTATTTGTTATGTCCTGATCAATCTGGAATAGCTCCTTCTACTGTCCGAGTTGATTACAATTATTCAGGTATACTGACAGAATCTCATATGTACAGTGCGAATGACACTATTAATTCTATGTTGTTCAAGTTACATAGAAAAGAAAAAGATCTTATATTAAAGAATTTAAGGTATTATAAAGATCAATGTGACGGAAAAAGTGGAGCTACACTTAGGCTTTTAGTAAAAATCTTACGTAATCATTATTATAAACTTAAAGAATATGATGATATAATCGATGATGCGGAATTTGCTAGAATTGAAGACTCTATCAAACAATATTTGTAAGAAATAAACAATTATTTGAATTCACTAAATATATTGAAGCTGTATGATTACAATAGTATGCAAGAACAAAGAGTTATTTTACAACGAAATAAAGACACTTTCAGTTAAGAATGAAAACATTCAAATAGAATTCAAACAAGATGATGAACTGATGGCCATTTTAAAAGTAGATTGTGATGTGTTTGAATTGAGCTTCACAGGGCGTGCTAAAGAATCATCTTATGTAACAGAAAAGATCAAACGTAAAACAGGTGAGAGCGTACCAATAAATGAAATAATCAATTGGTTTGACACGAAATTGTCTTGATAGTCGCGGGGACTGGCACTTGGGTATAATCCTCAATCTTTACCCAGATACCTGTTCCCATGA
>OCVV011140267.1_pt1 | contig 11123 bp, 9 predicted proteins | sample 1539721 | NCBI WGS metagenome assembly OCVV01 (sample SAMN02144230, study PRJEB22623) | gut metagenome | biome: sheep rumen | host: Ovis aries | place: New Zealand | reverse complement strand
GGTTTGGCAGGAGCACCAATGTGCTGGCTGAGGGGGAAGACTGCCTGCTTAGGCAGGGCGGCAACCTTCGTAGCAACTTCGTGGGTCAGCTTATTCTCTTCGGGGTGTACACCACCTATACGGAATGTTCTTACGTTCATGCTTGTTCCTCCTTATTTACTTTTGGTTCACTAACAGGACTAGTAGAACTAGGTTGACTAGACTGACTGGGTTCGCTCACTACAGCCTTGGGGGCTTGAACAGGAACCTCAGGCTTCGGCTTGGGAGCCGGGAAGTTGATAGCGTGGATAGCCTTCGTGGGACACACCTCTACACACTTCTTGCAGAGACGGCACTTGGTGTGGTCAATGTATGAAACATTGCCCTCGATGGTGATGGCTCCGAACTTACACTCCTTCTCGCACTTGCCACAACCGATACAAGCTGCCTTACAAGCCTTCATGGCAACAGGGCCCTTGTCCTTGTTAACGCAAGAGACGAAGACTCTCCTACCCTTCGGCCCTTTCTTGCGAAGCTCGATGATGTGACGCGGGCAGGCCTTGACACAAGCACCACAAGCCACACACTTCTCTTCGTCAACCTCAGGCAGGCCCGTCTCGGGATTCATGTGAATGGCATCAAACTGGCAGGCTGCCACACAATCGCCACAACCCAGACAGCCAAAGCCGCAAGCCGTCTCACCAGCACCACATGAGTTCATGGCTGCACAAGTGCGGAGACCGCTGTACTCAGCAATCTTCGGACGCAATGCACATGTTCCGTTACAACGCACAACAGCCACCATCGGGTCACCATTGGCAATGGCCATACCCAAAAGGTCGGCCACCTTACCCATCACTTCTTGTCCGCCGACAGGGCACATCAGCCCTTCAAGGCTTCCAGCATCAGCACCCTTGACAAGTGCATCAGCCAAACCGCCACATCCAGCAAATCCGCAACCGCCACAATTGGCACCTGGCAACTGTTCAGTAACCTGAGCAATGCGAGGGTCCTCGTAGACTGCGAACTTCTTGGAGCAGACAAACAGCACCAGAGCCGCTATCAGTCCGATGGTGCCCAGCACTAATACTGCAATAAGAATAAAATTCATAAAATACTTGTTTTTTATTTGTTTTAGTTTTGAATTATTGTTCTATCGAAAAAGCCAACTGCTCACGCATCTTCTCACGAAACACCCATAACAGACCATAATAAGGCACAAGGGCCGCCAAAGCACTGAGGGCTGCCACCCCCTCGCTGCCAGATAGTTGCAAGACAACAAAAAGCACGCCAACCAGCACGAGGAAAGGTATGCCGAAGCCCCAGAGCAAGGCACGGGCGGCCACTTGTCCCGAAGTAGACACCGTCACCACCTGACCTACCTTGTAAAGAGATGTATCAACAGGGGTTACGTCAACAATCTTCTCCTTGGACTCGGCTGCATTGCAGTAGCCGGCCACCTTACAGGCAGCACAAGCAGAAGTCTGGACAATGCGCACATGAACGCTATTGCCCTCTATACTTTCTATAACCCCTGAATGACTTATTTTAGTACTCATTAGTTTGCAATCTCGAGTTTGCAATTGCAAAGGTACAATAAAAATATGAATTAATCATGCAAATATATGAGTTTTTTTGAAAAAAAGTCGTAATCGTTTGCAATTTCACTCACTTATTCGTACCTTTTTACTTTGTAGAAAGTACCCTCGCTCGGAAAAAATCCAAATTAATTTGGTTTTTCACTCACTTATTCGTACCTTTGTGACGTCAAAAGGAATAAAAACGATGAAAGCTACAGATCAAACCATTCAGCAAGCAGAACGTGCATTACGGAAAGTGACCGAGAAATTTCCTCCTCAGGAAGAAGCTACTCAACTTACTGACCTACATATTCGTGTCAATCAGGAAACAGGCGAATTATTGGTATTTGACGACGATGACAAGGAACTGACACGCTGCGTGATTGAACAATGGATTGAAAACAAGGAGGACTCTTTCTACCAAGACGTCACCAACATTCTGCGAATTGTACTGAATAAGCAAAAGGACATGATTGAGGGCATGTCCATCCTGAAGCCCTACTCTTTTGTCCTGGAAGACGAGGATCGCGAGAACATCGCAGAACTGTATGTCGTTGATGACGATACTGTCATCATTGACGAAGAACTGATGGCTGGATTGGGCAAGGATTTGGATGATTTCCTGACCAACCTGCTAAAGGACTGAAAACTCTTATCTCAGCCTCAGCAGGTCACCCACACGAATCTGATACGTAGGGGGCAAGTCGTTCATCTTATATAGATATTTCATTCGGATGCCATATTTCTGAGCGATAGAATACATCGATTCGCCAGCCTGAACCCTATGCAGTTTCCCCTTATAACTCTTGGGAGCCTTTCTTGCTTTCTTATGCAGCCAAACGACCTCGCCTTCTTCTAAAATATCGTTCTTGTCACGCTCATTATAGCGTGCCAGTTTCTTATAAGATATGTCCACTTCGGCAGCTATCGTACGGAAGGTATCGCCTCTGCGTGCATACAAATAGTAATTCTTGTTGAAGGTATAGATATGGCGCAAATTAATATGTTCACCCTGTTGGCGGAGCTTGCCATATGCTTTAACAGTGTCATATTGATATAACTTATAGACTTCGATAATGTCAATCAACTTGGAAGCATACACCGGACTTGTAGCATAGCCGCAAGACTTTAAACCCTTTGCCCAACCTTTATAGTCAGTCAGTTTCAGCCGGAACAAACGACTATAGCGCTGACTGGTTGTTAAAAACTCAGAATGGTCTTTATAACTTTCGAAGACAGAATTGTAAGCCCGAAAACACTCACCACGCTCATCATCGTCATGATAGGCCTTACGACCTGTCCACCCATTACACTTGATACCAAAATGGTTGTTGGCCTTCAGGGCCAACTCGCTCCTGCCAGCTCCAGATTCCAGCACACCTTGTGCCAGTGTAATGCTGGCTGGTATTTTATATTGGTGCATCTGGTCAATGGCAACATCCTTGTAGGTATCAAAATAGTCTTGGAAACGCTGATTCCAAACAACACTCTGTGCGAGCACAACAGGAAGTCCGAAAATCATTAAAAAGAAAGAAAATATGTACCGTTTCATGAATAAACCTCGTTTTGAGTTGCAAAAATAAAGAAAAATAATTATATTTGCAACAAAAATCGGAAGAATATGAAAGAATTAGTCATCAAAACGTCTATTCTGGATGCCCAGATAGGCGACCTGACAGACACAGAGCGAGCACTTGTAGAAGCTGCTATCGAGGCTACCAACAGATCGTATGCCCCCTACTCCCAATTTCGTGTGGGTGCTGCTTTGCTGTTGGAAAACGGGGAAACCATCATTGGATGTAATCAAGAGAACGCCGCCTACCCTGCCGGAATATGCGCAGAACGTTCAGCCATCTTTGCAGCTGGGGCACAATATCCTGAGCAACCCATCCTGATGATTGCCATTGCAGCCCGCAACAAACATGGAGAGCTACAGGAAAAACCTATCAGCCCATGCGGCATTTGCCGTCAGGTCATCATTGAAAGCGAGACGCGTTTCAAGCAACCGATACGCATTCTGCTCTATGGGAAAAATCATATATATATTGTTGACGGCATCAAGGAGCTGATGCCTCTGTCATTCACCGAATTTTAGTAGCGATGGCATCTTCCAACAACTGATAGCCTTTTATAGTGCACAGTCCTCGAAGCGATACCAAAAACAAATTATCGAAAAGTTCGTCGGCAGGGTATTTTTTCAGCATCTGAGTATTCATCACATATTGTCCTACGGCATCTAGCAGATGAGGAACCATCTGATAGTTAATTTCCGAACGCAGGAAGCCCTCATCAACCCCACGCTGCATAAAGAGAACAAAGCCCTCACGCATCCGCTCATGTTCTTCTTTAATATATTGTTCTACCTGAGGGTATTTCATAATGTCTTCATAGAACAGAGGATTTACAGTCCTTGTCTCTCTGAGCTTCATCCGATAAGCCTCAACGATGACATCTATGACATTATGCCCTTCAAGGGAATAGTTCTCCATATAAGTATGTCTCCGGCGGTCATAGGTGACAATGCAATAGTAGAGCAGTTTTTCCTTGTCTTCGTAGATTTCATAGAGGGTACGTTTTGAGATACCCAACTGTTGGGCAATATCATCCATCTTGACAGCCTTGATGCCACGCTCCCTGAAAAGTTTCATGGCAGCTTCCATGATTCGATCCTTCAGGGCTATCCGATAAGATGTTGCTTCTTTTAAATCTTGCATAAGTATAAGTTTTCGCTGCAAAGTTACTAAAAAGATTAAAAAAAATCGCGATTTTCCCAAGTTTTTAGTACTTTTGCGCTCCGGAAAAGAATAATTTCAATAATACACGATTATGGTAAAAATCTCCAAAGAAGCCGCTCTCAACTATCATGAGGCGGGACGTCCCGGTAAAATCGAAGTAAAGCCTACCAAGGCCTATCGTACCCAAACAGACCTGTCATTGGCCTACTCTCCTGGTGTAGCCTACCCTTGTCTGGAAATCCAACAGAATCCTGACAATGCCTATAGATACACCGACAAAGGAAATCTGGTAGCCGTCATTTCCAACGGTACTGCCGTATTGGGGCTTGGAGATATAGGCGCCATGAGTGGAAAACCGGTAATGGAGGGGAAAGGCCTGCTGTTCAAAATCTACGGAGGTATTGACGTCTTCGATATTGAGGTGGCAGAGAAGGACCCTGAGAAATTCTGCGAGGCCGTTGAAAGAATAGCCCCAACCTTTGGCGGTATTAACCTGGAAGACATCAAGGCACCTGAATGTTTCTACATTGAAGAGCGTCTGAAGAAAAGTCTCGACATCCCTGTGATGCACGACGACCAGCACGGCACCGCTATTATCTCTGCTGCGGGATTGAAGAATGCCTTGGAGGTCAACGGCAAAGACATCAGCAAGGTCAAGATTGTGGTAAACGGTGCTGGTGCTGCTGCCATTTCGTGCACCAAACTCTATATGGCCATCGGAGCACAGAAGGAAAACATTGTCATGTTGGACTCAAAAGGCGTCATTTCTATTGACCGCCCAGACCTCAACGAGCAAAAGAAGTTCTTTGCCACCAATCGAACGGACATCCATACCTTGGAAGAGGCTGTAAGAGATGCTGACGTATTTGTCGGCTTGTCCAAAGGCAACGTACTTACCAAGGAAATGGTCAAGACGATGGCCAAAGATCCTGTTATTTTCGCTTTAGCTAACCCTGTTCCTGAAATCAGCTACGAAGATGCAATGGAAGCACGCCCCGACACCCTCATGTCTACCGGACGTACAGACTACCCGAACCAGATTAACAATGTCATTGGTTTCCCGTACATTTTCCGTGGAGCACTGGATGTACACGCTACGGCTATCAATGAAGAGATGAAGCTTGCTGCTGTATATGCTATTGCCGACCTTGCCAAGCAGCCTGTTCCTGACGTAGTAAACGACGTCTATAAGGTTAACAATCTGACTTTCGGCCGCGACTATTTCATTCCAAAGCCCGTTGATCCACGACTCATCACTGAGGTCTCCGCTGCTGTAGCTAAAGCTGCTATTGACAGCGGTGTAGCCAGACGTAAAATTGAGAATTGGGATGAATACAAACGCTCGCTCTCCATACTGCTGGGACAAGAGACCAAGCTGACGCAGAAACTTTATACGACAGCTGCAGCACACCCGCAACGTGTGGTCTTTGCAGAAGCCATTCACCCCACCATGCTGAAGGCTGCCGTTCAGGCCAAAGCTGAGGGAATCTGTGAGCCCATCTTGCTGGGTAACGACGAAGTCATCCAGAAACTGGCAGACAAACTGGACCTCAATATTGACGGCATAGAAATTGTCAACCTGCGCCACCCGTCCGAACAGGAACGCCGCGAACGTTATGCACACATTCTGACAGAGAAGCGTCAGAGAGAGGGTTATACCTTCCAGGAAGCTAACGACAAGATGTTTGAACGCAACTACTTTGGCATGATGATGGTTGAGACAGGTGAGGCTGACGCCTTCATCACCGGACTTTATACCAAGTACTCGAATACCATCAAGGTTGTCAACGAGGTCATTGGAATCCGCCCACAATATAAACATTTCGGTGCCATGCACATTATCAACTCTGCCCGAGGCACCTTATATATTGCCGATACACTAGTCAACGAAAATCCTGACACCGACACACTTATTGATATAGCGAAACTGGCTAGCAAAAGTGTGAGGTTCTTCAACGAGACACCTGTTTTGGGTATGATCAGTCACTCCAACTTCGGCAGTAACCAAAGTGACGGTGCCCAGAAGGTCAAACGTGCCGTAGAGTATATGCAGGAACACTATCCAGACCTGCCCATTGACGGTGAGTTGCAGATTGGTTTTGCGCTTGACCGCGAACTGCGTGACGAGCAATATCCATTCACTCGCCTGTTTGGCAAGGATGTCAACACCTTGGTATTCCCGAACCTGACATCAGCACGTTCCAGCTACAAGATGCTTCAAATGTTGGATGCAGACGTCGAGATTATCGGCCCCATCCAGATGGGACTGAACAAGCCGATCCACTTCATAGACTTTGGCGCTTCCGTTCGTGATGTCGTCAACATTGTTGCTGTGGCAACCATTGATGCGTATGTCGATAAGGTGAAAAAGCAAATCAATATGCCTACGGAATAAAGCAGTAAGAACATTAATATTTTTTAAAAAGTCGGCCGTCGGAGAACAACGAGCCGATTTTTTTTGTACCTTTGCACCGCAAAAAGACAAAGAATAGGTTGCACAAAATTGGTTTTCAGGTAGTTATATATATTTTAGCAAGTAAAAGATGAGGCAATTAAAGATTCAGAAGAGCATTACGAATCGTTCCAGCGAGGCTCTGGACAAGTATCTTGTCGAGATAGGAAGAGCTCCGTTAATCAGTATTGACGAGGAAATTGAACTGGCTCAGAAAATTCGCAAGGGCGGCCGTGAAGGTGAACGCGCTAAGGAGAAGTTGGTAACAGCCAACCTTCGTTTCGTTGTTTCTGTCGCCAAGCAGTATCAGCATCAGGGACTGACGTTGACTGACTTGATTGACGAAGGAAATATTGGGCTGATTAAAGCCGCACAGAAATTTGACGAAACACGTGGTTTCAAATTTATTTCATACGCCGTATGGTGGATTCGTCAATCCATCTTACAAGCTATAGCAGAGCAAAGCCGTATTGTGCGCCTGCCCTTGAATCAGGTAGGTTCGCTGAGCAAAATCAATCAGGAAATCAACAAATTCGAGCAGGAGAACCAGCGTCACCCTTCCATCCAGGAATTAAGCGCTGCAACTAGTATTGACGAAGAGAAGATTGGACAAAGCCTAATGGCTGACGGACACCACGTGTCTATAGATGCACCTTTCCAAGAAGGCGAGGAAAACTGTATGCTGGACATCATGGCATCAGGCGATGACTCACGCACTGACCGTCAGGTTGACCATGAGTCCATGGCGCTGGAACTTAATAATGTGCTGGAGAAAGTACTCAAAGACCGCGAGATTACTATTTTGCGCGAATGCTTTGGCATAGGCTGTCATGAGAAAGGGCTTGAGGAAATTGGCGACCAATTGGGGCTGACCCGTGAACGTGTTCGACAGATTCGCGAAAAGAGCATTGCAAAGTTGCGTGACTCCGGCAATGCCCGTATTCTAATGAAATATTTAGGCTAAATCTTTTGTCGCTCCAATTTTTTTTTGTAATTTTGGGGGCGTGAATCGGAAGCTACACATAATAATATATCTTGTGCTGGGCATGATGACTCTCATGCCCAGCATTTGTTTTGCGTCCAAAGCAGACTCAACGCTAATGAATCGCATTTGGAACTACCAACGTAACTACACTACTCCAGTAGACGGACTGGAACAGAACGTTTATCTGTGTTATGGCTTCAGCACCCTCCGGCGCAACCCCATTCTGTTTTTGGTACCTACCATGTATGTGATTGCACAAGGCGACAAGAAATATATTGGAGAATCCTATGGCAAACTGAGATTCCAAAATGCCAATAAATACGACCTGAGACGACAGGTGGTATGCGGCAATATACCAAGACAGCGCACGGCAATGCCTGCCATATTCGAATCTGTTACTCCCAATTTCTACAATGTCACTATCTATCCAGACCGTTTGCTATCCCCTTTTAATCGTGCCAATCGACGGTTCTATCGATACGATGTCACATCCACAGAAGGATATCTTGCGTACCTACACTTCCGTCCACGAACACTCAACACACAACTTGTTAGCGGACAGGCAATAGTAGACATAACAACGGGCAGGCTCCAATCTGTACAATTCGAAGGCGAATTTGACATGATTTCTTTCAATGTGTCTGCGTTAATGAACCAGCAGGATGTGCATACACCACTCCCCGAACGCTGCTCAACAAGTGCTTCTTTCAAATTTTTCGGAAACCGCATTGTCTCACACTGTACCGCTGTCTATAATTGTCAGACAACCCTACCCGACTCATTAGATGAAGTGGTAGATAAAGACTTGATGGAGCAACTGCGCCCAATACCACTGACACCAGAAGACCAGAAAATCTATCAAAAACAACTGGAGGAACAGCAGAAGGAAGAGATGCTTCAGGCGGCCGACAGTAACAAACATGAGAATTATTGGAAACGGATAAGAGATGCCGCCTGGAATGTGATTGGCGACAACCTCATCAACGGAAACGGCACAAGAACAGGAGGACTGTCCATGCGCTTCTCGCCGCTTCTAAATCCGCTTTATTTTGGCTATAGCCGTAGTAACGGCATCAGCTATAAACTCAAATTGGGCGCACAATACAACTGGAATGCTCATCGTTACCTGTCGCTTGAAACACAACTGGGTTACAACTTCAAGCTAAGACGGTTTTACTATACCATCCCCTTACGCATGACATACAATCCCAAGCGCAATGGTTTTGCTGAAATTCTTTGGGGTAACGGTAACCACATATCTCATGGAACTATGGCAGAAGAATTTAAAAAGAGATATGGCAGAGAAAACATATCCATGCCTGACTTCAAAGATGAATTCATCCAAGCCTACAATAATATTGCCGCCTTTGACTGGCTTGAATTCAAGACTGGCTTCGTGTACCATCGCCGCATTTCCACAAACAGGGAGTTAATGCAAAAGGTCAATATGGAGGACGCATTCTACAGTTTTGCCCCCATGATAACCATTAGGTTAAAACCGTGGTACAATGGCCCGGTATTGACTGCCAACTACGAACACAGCTTCAGAAACATCTTTAAGTCTAACCTTAGCTACGAACGGTGGGAATACGATGCCGTCTTTCTCCATAGATTGAAGAGTATGAGAATTCTAAACCTAAGAGCAGGCATAGGCTATTATACCCAACGTAGTTCCGACTATTTCGTTGACTATACCAATTTCCACGACAACAACCTTCCTACCGGCTGGGAAGACGACTGGAGTGGCCAATTCCAGCTTCTGGACAGCCGATGGTACAACGAATCCGACTACTATCTGAGAGGACATGCCTCTTACGACTCTCCTATGATGCTTCTTTATCACCTGCCGTTGTTCGGACGCTACATTGAGACGGAGCGTATTTACGTCAGTGCCTTGTCCATTCAGCACACCAGACCATATTTCGAGTTGGGCTACGGATTTACCAACCGCTATCTCTCTGCTGCCGTGTTTACAAATTTTCTCGACTCCAAAATACAAAATGTAGGCTTTAAAGTAACTATACTAATATTCAGCCGATGGTAAAACCACTTACTGTTTACAAAGCCAGCGCCGGTTCTGGCAAAACATTTACATTAGCCACAGAATACATCAAGCTGCTCGTTCTCAATCCGATGAGCTATCGCAGCATATTGGCCGTCACCTTCACCAACAAAGCCACAGAGGAAATGAAGATGCGTATCCTCAGCCAACTCTATGGCATCTGGAAGCAGCTACCCGACTCGGACAATTACGCCCAGCACATCAGCTCAGAGACCGGGCTGGACGGGAAAACCATCTCACAGCAGGCGGGTAAAGCCCTTAACCTGCTGTTGCACAACTACAGCTATTTCCGCGTGGAAACAATAGACACCTTCTTTCAGAGCGTACTACGCAATCTTGCGCGCGAGCTGGACCTCACGGCGAATCTACGCATCGGGCTAAATGACGTTCAAGTGGAGGAACAGGCCGTCGACCGGCTCATTGACTCGCTCACCCACACTGACGTCATGCTGCAGTGGTTGCTGAAGTACATCATGGAAACCATCAGCGAAGACCGTTCATGGAACATCATTGGACAAGTCAAGCAGTTTGGCCGCACTATCTTCCGTGACTACTATAAAGAGAAAAGCATTGAACTGAACCAGCTGATCAGCCAAAAGAACTTCCTTGACGGATATATGGGGCAAATGCGCCAGATTCGTAGCGATGCCGAGAAGCACATGAAGGAGATTGCCGACCAATTTTTCGACTCTCTTGAGGCAGAAGGCATCACCGTCGACGAACTCAGCTACGGCAAGACTGGCGTGTACGGATTCTTTGTGAAACTCAGCAACGGGCAGATGGACGAGAGCATTGTTGGCAGTCGGGTGTCCGACTGTATGAACTTTGCCGAAAAATGGTATTCCAAGAAAAGCAAAAGACCAGAAACCATTCATCTTGTAGCAGAAAGTGTCTTGATGCCCATCCTGCGCCGTGCCGTTGAAGAACGTCCCAGACAGTGGAAACTGTTTAAATCCGCCGACCTCACGCTACGCCACCTGAACCAGTTGCGTCTTCTTGACAGTATAGAGAAAAAGGTACGCGAGATGAACGACGAGGCCAACCGCTTCCTGCTCAGCGACACCCAGCAGTTGCTGCACTCGCTCATCAAGGACAGCGACTCCCCGTTCATCTTCGAGAAGATAGGAACCCAACTGGAACACGTCATGATAGACGAGTTTCAGGACACTTCTACGGTTCAATGGCAGAATTTCAAGGTACTGCTCCAAGAGTGCATGAGCCACGCAGACACCGAGAACCTCATAGTCGGCGACGTCAAGCAGAGCATCTACCGCTGGCGCTCCGGCGACTGGAGACTGCTCAACGCCATAGACCGGGAATTCACTCCGGG
>OCVV011133460.1_pt1 | contig 11123 bp, 8 predicted proteins | sample 1539721 | NCBI WGS metagenome assembly OCVV01 (sample SAMN02144230, study PRJEB22623) | gut metagenome | biome: sheep rumen | host: Ovis aries | place: New Zealand | reverse complement strand
GGGGGTATAGCTCAGCTGGTAGAGCACATGCTTTGCAAGCATGGGGTCGCCGGTTCGAATCCGACTACCTCCACCAAAAACCGCAACAGAAGCAATTCTGCTGCGGTTTTTCTTTTTTTCCATAAAATACTGCTGTCAGAGCTTGTCGTACGCCTCGATGGCTTTGGCGAAGCGCTGCATCACGTCGGAGCGGCTGTAGAGGCCGTCGGGATTTTCTTTCAGGCCTTTTAGCTTGATCTTGCAGACTGCCGGAGGGTTCTCATAGGAGAGAGTGCATTCCGCACGGAGCTGTTCGGTGGAGGCGTACACCATCAGAATATCGGCGTAGGCTGTTCCGTCGGCTCCCGTGAAGCTCTCGAAGATTAGTTTGCAGCCTATGGGCGTATGCTTCTCGATCGTCAGGGGAAGGTCATAGCTTTCCGCCTCCAAGGCGGCGAGGACGCTAGCAACATTGGAGTCGTGTCCGCACAGGAAAGTGAAGACGCGCGTCTCGTTCTGCATTTCCGTCAGGATTTCCTGCAACAGGGGATGCGCGGCATTCACCGCCACGGACGGGGCGGTAAAGAGTACGTCTCCATACCATTCCTTGACTGAGGAAATGGTGCACCAGTCGTTGAAGCTGAGATCGTGGCCGAAGGAGGCCTTGCGTTCGTCCGCTTCTTCGTAATATTGCAGGGTAAGTGCGTCCGATATCGAACAGGCCATCTTGAGTCCGCCCTTCATAGAGGGTTCCGCGTTCAGCTTGAATTCTACCGAAGAAGGGTATTGGCTGAAGGATGCCGTGTCGGGATATGCCGGGGCGTTCGTAATGTCGATGACCCGTTCCAGCAGGGCATATCCGGATGCGATGCCCTCGTCCAGGTTGCCGAATTTGTTCCGGATTTCCTGCCCGGCCTTGTCTTCGAATCCTTCCGGAATCTTGGTGATCCGGGGATTGAAAACCGGATCCATCGTGTCGAAGGTCACTTTCATCTCCACCTCAGGATTCTCCCCGGGGAGCAAGGCGTCCGCAAAGGAGCGGGCCGTGACCTGGCAACGCTGTTTGGCGTTGGCGTAGAAGCGGAAGGTATTCGGATCGGCGGAGTATTGGGAGATAAAATCCTTCCGGCCCAGCCATTCCTTGAAGAAGGCCCCCATCTGCTTCTCCAATTTCTCCCCTTTCGGGGTCAGGGTACTGGGCGCGCCCTCCCACGGGAACCACTGATAGTTGCTGTTCGTAAGACGTGTCAGGACGGAGTTTTTGCTCACGAGCGGAGAGCGGATGTTGTGCCGGCTCAGGATCACCATCTGGTCCAGGGTATAGTTCTGCTGAAATCCATCCGGGCGTGAAATCCATTCCGTCTGTGTTTTGGGGCCCGTCTCCGGCGTCCGGTCCGGCCGGCAGGCGAGCACGGCAAGGGCAATGGCCGCCAATAGTAGAATTCTTGTTCTTGACATTCTTCTCATATTGTTAACAATGCGCCGGCAAAGATACGGCCTTTCCGGCAGAATAAAAAAGTTCTCTGGAATTATGTAGAATAAATTATTTATTTTGCATAATCCATGATGTTCTGATTTCTTCTTCCATCCGGCTAGGTTTGCGACAAGGATTTTCTGTTGGCCCAGCTGGATGAAATATTGGACAATCATACAGATACATTTCAAGAAATTCTCTCCAGCCGTAAACGAGGGAGGGCAGGTCGACGGCAACTCATTACGCGCACCCCGGAATTCCGCCTGGAGCAGAATCGCCGAAGGCAGAGGGGAAATTAAAAAACCGGACCCGAAATTCGGGCCCGGTTTTTATTCATCTCAAAGGGTCGTTAGTCATAGTGAGTCTGGCTATACAACCCGTAGTCCGGAATCTCCGCATACTGACCGACGGCACTGTATGAGCCCCAGTTCGAATCATTCTGATACATGCTCGGATACGGAACATACATCGTTTCAATAGAATTTACAAACCCCTCCATATGCATTTGAAGAGAAATTTGCGGATCTGCAAAGGTCGGCAACGTTTTGGAATAGAGCGTAAGGGTCTTCAGGTTATCTCCGCCGAAGCATGAATAATTAAAATCCATACTGTCTCCATAAAGCGTCACATTTTTCAACTTCGTGCACCCACCGAAAGCTCCGGTCCCGAGATAACACATTCTGCGCGGTGCGACAAAATCTGTTAAGCTTGTGCAGCCGAAGAATGCGTGTTCTCCGATCCCTCCGACGGAGCGGGGAATACGAATGGAAGTCAGGTCTTTACAGTTAGAGAAGCATGCGATTTCTATAAAGCCTAGGCCATAGAAGTACTCAAATTCATTAAAGGAAGTGATGGAAGGAGCTTTGCCGATAGTAAACTCCCGCTCCGGATCAAACCAGTTGGGAGGAAGTTCTGTGATGGCCGCAGCTTCACGATAGGAAATCTCGCCGTCGCCGTTTATATCAAAGGGACCATCCAATCCCTCCCATTTGATGATCCAATTCTTGACATTGGCATCCGCGAAGACGATGTTCTCGTCGAACGTTTCCGGAATGGGCTTGATCTGGTTCTCCAGCTGATGCCAGAGTTCCTGATAACGGACGATGGATTTGGCCGGGACGTAAACGGTTCCGCTGATAGAGAAACCGCCATTGGCTATTCCGGCGGCATTCATACCGATGTCGAAGGCGTTCTCGGCATAGATGGTAAGTGATGATGCAGGGCAGGAACCCATACTGCCAAAACTGGAATAATGCATGTCGAGGTCATCCGGGCTGCGGAAGATCAGCGTTTTCAGGCTGGGGCAGCTGGAGAAAGCATAATAACCAATTTCCTTGCAGGAGGCAGGAACATCTAATGCTTTCAGCTTGGTACAACCCTCAAAAGCCCAGCTGCCGATACTGCTGATACCTTGAGGAAGCGTTACTTCTTCCAGTTCGCTGCAGAACATAAAGCATGCGCTCGGGACGGATGTCAAACCCGTGAAGTACTTCATCTCATTGAAGGTGGTAATCGGCGGGTCCGGATAAAGCTTGTCCGGTCCGGAAGAGCAGTCAAAGCAGGCGCCGAACTGCCGGTCGGTCACGGCCGCAGCCTCGGCAAAGGAGAGTTCGCCGTCATTGTTGGTGTCGAACTTCCCGACAAGCCAGGACTTCACGGAAGCATCCGCGAAGACGATGTTGTCGGAGCCGCTCTGGGGCGGCATGTTCAGCTCGATCGGGGCCATCTTTTCAAGATGGTTGCGCTCGATGGTAAGGGCGTTGCTTGTCTTCTTGGAGAAGGACTGGCCGTAAACATCCGTCACTTTTACTGTAAACCCGCGGGAGAAGGATACGGGTGGAAGCGCGAACCAGAACTCAGTGTAGTTCTCCTCTGTGGAACCCACCATGATGCCCGCGCCACAATCCAGCGTAATCGTGCTTGACGCATTGTCTGCCATGGTAATGACCGGCGTTCCGCCGAGATCCATCGTGACGGTTGCCGCGCCGGCAATCTTCTTGGAGGTCTGGAGCTCGATGGTTTTGATACAGGCCTCGCCGTAGAACTTGAGCATCAAGTAGCCGCCGACGTTCTTGAAAAGAAGGTTATTGTCTTCCGAGACAGAAACCATCGGGTTGGCGCCGAGGCCGAAAGAATTCTTGGTATAGGTCTGCGTGGCCGGGAACTTCAGGCTGATGACGCCGTCATTGCTGATGTTCGTTTCCGCGTCATAGGGGTATATCGCGTAGACGAGCGGGAGGGCGTTGCCCGTGACAAAGTCACCGGAAGGAACTTCCGAGAAACTGCCGGCGTTGTCTCCGGTGTTTCCGTTGAACCTGTACGGCTTGTTGAACGTGTACTTGTTGAATATGCTCACGAGATCGTTCTCGTGCCAGAGAACGCGCAGCTGATCGTCAGCAAATACTTTGGCGTCAACACTTTCGGTGGTGGCGTAGAAGGTCTCACCGCCTTTCTGCAACGCCTCGGGGGCGTCAGTTTCCTTGGCGCAGGAGAGGGCAAGCATCAGGGCGCAGCCTGCCAGAATCAAGCATTTTTTCATATATCGCAGGTCTTATATTGATTGCCTACCATTCATGATCCGGATCGTCCTTCCCCCCGATCGGTTCTGTGTTGGAGAGGATGGTTTTCTCGAGGGAAATGTCCCATGCGTGGACGTCCGGAATCATGTAGGGGGTGTTAGGAAGATCTTGATTCATTTTGAATTTAATATCAAATAACAAAGAAAGAAAAAAATAGGGTCATATCAAAAAATAATAATTGATTTTTGACGTAAAATCAGAGGAGTTTTTGCAAATCTATTTATTTTGGAATATCTTCGTATAAAAATGGAAAAGATGATACGTAGAAAACTCGATGATAATATATATAAACTTTTAATTGCCAATCTTATTTCTAATTGTGCAATATTTTATACGCTTCATTCTTTCCAGTTTATTTTGTTTACGGTTTGTATATCCTCTCTTTTGACATTATTCGAGTATTTGTTAGGATTTATCCTGCCCCAAAAGATAAGGAAACCGTATTATATTACAGTTCTTGTTTTCTATATATTAATTATCGTCGTTGAATATTATGTCATCTTAGTATTCAAATACAATATTACAGAGGATCTGGTATTTATCTTATTGGATACAAATAAGGGAGAGATAGATGGCTTCTTCAGTGCGTATGCCAAGCCTGTACCTCTTCTGATCTTTGTTGTTTCCATGCTGGCTGTCGCTGCAGGTATCTTTTGGGGAGGGAAGGCCTGTATGAGATTGGTCGGGGGAAAGTTGTGGCTGCCGGTCGTTATTCTATCTATAACTGGTGTTGCATGCTATGCATATATAGGTTATTCCTATATTCGACTTGATGATGGGATGCATGCGACACAATATACGACGGTGACAAGAATCCTGGGCGCCTCTGCAAAGGTTAATCACAGGAAGAATGTGATTAAATCATTAAGGAATGTGTGTCGGAATGTGGAGGCCTGGGATGAATCCTCGGACAGTTTGAATATTATTGTCGTCATTGGCGAGTCATTTAGCCGCTATCACTCATCTCTATATGGATATCAGTTGAAGACGAATCCTTTGCTGGAGAAAAGAAGAGATGATGGCGAGCTCGTGGTTTTTTCTGATGTCATTTCCCGAGCTGATGCTACGCATGAGGCCCTCCGGTCCATTTTCTCCACAGATTCTTTAGGACTTGGCTTTGGAGGAGCCCCGTTATTCCCGGCTATATTCAGAAAGGCCGGATATAAATCCTATCTTTGGGATAACCAATATTTGGTGGGGAATGGAATCAGTTTTATGGCGGACGACGTTTTATCTGACATTATGTATGACAAGCGCAATAGCGAATCTTTTTGGACTGACGCCCCGTTTTTAGAGACCATGCCGGATGTCAGTGAATTCAAGAGGACGTTATTTGTCATACATTTGGCCGGCCAGCATTTTTATTATAAAGACCGTTATGACAGGAGCTTTCAAAACTTTAAACCATCGGATTATCCGGCAGGTTATACTGAAACGCAGCGGGAAGTGCTAGCCGAGTATGATAATGCTACATTATATAATGATGTCATATTAGACAGGATAATTGAAATGTTCAGTAAGACGAAGACCGTTCTTGTATACTTTACCGATCACGGGGAGGAATTATATGAGAATGGCGATTTCTATGGCCATACAAATGCCTTGAAATCAAAAGACTTACGTTTTCAGATACAAAGTCCTTTTGTCGTTTGGATGTCCGCATCTTTTCGAGGGGATTATCCGGATATTTACGAACGGATACAAGAGGTGAAGGATTATCCGATGATAACGGATGACGTGTCGCAGATGCTGCTGGATATTGCTGGGATCAAAACAGTTACTTATTCTCCTTACCGGGACATTCTTAATCCGGCATATAACAAAGACAGGGATAGAATGATCTTAAATTCGTTTAATTATGACGAATGGATCAGGTCTAGAAATTCCCTCTAGTTAGGGTAAAAATAAGGGAGAATGTCTCGTGCGGAGAAAAACGCAGCGAGAATGGCAGTCGTCGGAGAAACTGGCCTGCCGTGTTGAGTTTGCGGCGGAAAGGAGATGCCTGAAGAGCTTTCTGGCGGGAGGATGCATAATGGCCGAAGTTACCGCCGGAAAAGATAATTCGTTCCAATGTTTTCGTTGAGGTGTCACCATAGTGAGGTGCATCGACTCCCAGATTATCCCGGATGAAACAAGAAAGCAGCCGGTTCCATTTGAAGAGTCCGGCGGTGCGGTAAACCGCTTCCAGGGCAGCCGGGTCATATTTGCCCTCCAGCGCCTGATAGGCGGCGGCGAGGTCTGTGATCTGCCTGAGACCGATGCCGGACGCGATGGCGTGGTGGAGAATATGGCCCGACAGCATCAGAAGCGTTCCTTCGGGTGATCCGACGACCGGCAGCCGCTGCGGCTTGATATGCAGGCCGAAGTAATCCGGATGGATGTCGATATCCACATTGTCAATCTTGAAGTGAATGCTTCCGTCCGGGTCTTTGCGAAGGCTCCCGAAGCGTTTCAGGGCCACTTCCGCAGCCTTGTCATATTCCTCCGGAGCAAAGTATAGATCCACATCCCCGTAGAGTCGGAGGTCAGGGGACGGATAGAAGGCCGCCGTTTCAACACCCTTCATCACGACGGGATGCAACCCCTTGGAGGAAAAGTAGTCCGTCAGCGCGACGGTCAGGTTCCGCATCGACTTGCCGTGATTGGATACCTTCCCGATGCGGGAGACCAGTCGCAGGAGGACATCCTCCGGAATGCCGGTCCCGTCGGGGAGAAGCTGCAGGCCGCCGTAGAGAAGTCCCGTGACGGTATGCTGCTTTGCAAGCGTGTAAAGCGCTTCCCACTCTGCGGCGGAAAGGCCGGTCAGCAGTTCCTTGTCAACCGGACGGCCCGAGAGGCCGCTCCCGACAAGGCCGGTCAGTGCGCTTTGGACAGGTGTCATTTCTTGAAAAGGGATTTCAGGCGTCCGCGAATTCCTTTGCGGCGCTCCCGACGCTCGGCCCGGATGCCGGTGATCATCTCATAGATGGTCCCCCAGTCCGGAATGCCGCCGAGATTCCGGTCGTCGATATACAGGTCGGCGATGACCTTGACCGGATTCTGCCGGTTGTCGCCGAAGAGGGCCCCCGGCGGGTAGTTGCTGTTGATGGCGTAGAATTCCAGGCCGCGGTCGCGGCAGAATTTGACGGCGTCGTCCAGCAGCTCCCCGTCCCGAGCCGTGAAGAGAATCAACTTGTTGCCCTCACGGGTCAGCGCCTTGAGAGTCTCGATAGCAAAGGGGCGCTCCTTCCCGATCTTCGGGTAGGCGTGCTCCACAATGGTCCCGTCAAAATCTACTGCAATCGTCATTTCTCGTCTTCTCCGTATCCGTAACCATAGCCGTAGCCATAGCCATACCCGTATCCGTAACCATAGCCGTAGCCATAGAGTTTCTTGAACTCGGCGCCGTTGAGGATGATGGTCGTCTTCTTGAGTTTGCCGTCCTGCGTAAGGTGGTCAAGCTCCGGCAGGGCCCGGCGGTCGATGCTTCCGCTGCGGATGATGAAGAGGTTGATGTCCACCAGCCGCTGCACGACCAGCGTATCCGCCACCACATTGACGGGAACGCCGTCCAGGATGATATAGTCGTAAGTCTCTTTAAGAGAGACAATCAGATCATCGAAACGCTGCCGGTTGAGGAGTTCGGCGGGGTTCGGGGGAATGTGTCCGGCAGGGATGAAATCAACGCCCTCCAACACATCTTTGTGCAGGATGTCATCGACGGTAAGATTGGCATCGTGGATATAATTGGATATGCCGGCCGTTCCGTGCTTCAGGCTGAACCGGTCAGACAGCGTTCTCTTGCGAAGGTCGAGGTCCACGAGCAGTACCTTCTTCCCGGCATCAGCAAGGCAGGCTGCCGTGTTGGAAGTAATGAAGCTCTTGCCTGCCGAAGCGTTGACGGAAGTCGCGCAAAGGACAACGTGGTTGAATCCGCCTTCCTTGAGGAAGTCCAAGTTGGTGACCATCATCCGCATAGCTTCCTTGAAACCCTTGGAAGAGCTGGCCAGGTACGCCAGGCGGGTATCTTTCTTCTTGGCCTTATACTTCGGAATGCTGGCCAGGACGGGCACGCTGCAGCCGTCTTCCACATCCTGCCGGGTACGCACTTTCGTGTCAAGGAAAATCCTGGCGATCAAGATGATGGCGGGGAGGAACAGACCGATCAGCAGAGCCAGGGCCATCATCTTGCCCCTGGAGGGATAGATCGGAACGGAAGAGCCTTCCGCCGGGTCAATCATCCGGGTATTGTCATCTACCATCGCCTGGGTCAGCGCATTCTCCTCCTGCTTGTTGAGGAGGAACATATACAGGTTTTCCTTGATCTTCTGCTGCCGTTCGATGGCCAGCATCTGGCGGGCCGTAAGCGGCATGGCGGCAAATTTTCCTACCGCCTCATTCTCCAGGCTGGAAAGATCTTTTTTGCGCACTTCCAGGGAGGAGAGCAGCGTCTCAATCTGGGAAAGGATGTTCTGGCCCATCGTGAGCAGACTGGATTCCGTCTTCTTGACGGCGGGGCTCTCGCTGCTGGATGCCTCGATCAGCCGTTCGCGCTGGACGGCCAGGGTGTTATACTGGGTAATGGCCGTCTCGATATAACTTTCCTCCAATCCCGTGTTGATGGGAATGGTGTTGAAAGAGTCTTTGTTCTTGAGGACGTACTCTTTCAGATATTCTGCCAGTTTGATTTTGGTTTCCACCTTGACGATTTCTGCATTGTACTCCCGGCTCTCGCTCAGGTAACTGGATGCCGTCTCGTTGGCGTTCATCAGCCGATGGGAGCTCTTGAAGGTGGCCAGTTCTCCTTCCACATCCCCCAGCTCCTGGCGAATGATGTCTATCCGTTCGTTGATGAAATTCGCCGTGTTGATGGCAATCCGGTTCTTTTCCAGAATGGCATCCTCATTGTATTTGAGTACCAGCGTGTTCAAGATATCATTGGCGCGGTTCAGCGAGTAATCCTGAAGCGAGAGTTTCAGAATGGTCCCGCCTTCTTCGGTCTGGGTAATCCGGAGCCGGGAGAGATAGCCGGCGGCGGCGCCTTTCTCGGAAATTTTTGAGACCTTGATTTCCTTGTTCTTATAAAGGGGATAATTCTCCGTCCGGACGAAGGTTACTTCATTGCCCCGGATGTTCAGGGTGTCCCCGATGCCGACATTTTGGGTCTTCCATCCGGGAACCGCCAGGCGGATGGTGCTGTCATCCAGCGGGGTGACAGCGGCCTGGAAGGATTCTCCGGGTTCTTCCGTACGGGAAAGGACCATTCTGACGGGCGTCCTGTCGTAAAGTTCAACAGTCCTGAGGCCGTCTTTGAGGCCGTAGTTGATGTCTGCGTCCAGCGCCCGCACGACCTGGGTCATCAGCTGCTTGGACTGCAGCTCCAATATTTCATTGGACATATTGACCCGGTTGATCATCCCGCTGTAGCTGTCCAGGCGGACGGAGGCGCGGGTATTGCTGGGGTCCTTGATGATGACGGTTGCGTCGCTTCGATAGACTTTCTCGGTCTTGGCGTATTTGTAATAGACCAGACCCATACAGATGACGATGCAGATCACGAACCAGTACCAGTTGGCCAGGAGATACCAGAAAAGGTCCAGCAGATTGACTGTATTTTTATTGTTCTCTTTCATTTTCTCGTTCTCCAAAGAAGGATATTTGTAATGATGGAGCCCACCGTCAAACCTGTATTGACAAAAAGCATTACCGTCTGTCCGCTGGCATTCAGTGATGCTCCTTTCGGTTTAATATAAACGACATCATTCTGATGCAGCCAGTACACGGGGGAATCATATAGGTCCTTGGTCTGGAAATTGACGGAATAGGCCGTTCTCTCTCCGTTCTCGGTCCGGATGACCATCACGTCCTTGATCTTGGAGTTGGCCTGGATCCCGCCGGTCTGGGCAAGGAGCTCAATCAGGTTGAGGCTTCCTTTGTTTACTTTCAGGACCTTGTTGGTTTTGCCGATGACCGTGACCTGAAATTCACCCATCGAGACTTTTACGATGGGATCTTTGATATATCCCTGGCTGCTGATCTTGCCGGTAATTTCTTCCCGGACCTCCTTGGTGGTCTTGCCGGCCACACGCATCAGGCCGAAGACCGGGAAGTCGATATCTCCGTCCGCGTCCACTACATAGGAAAGCACCTTTCCGGAGTTATGCCCTGCCTCTCCCGTCAGAGAGTTGAAGGGTGCCGCCAAAGCCGGATTCTCACTGTAAACCTGGATGTTGAGGACATCCCCGGGCTGGACCGTCAGATCCGGCGCCTGAGGTGCGGCATACTTGGCCTCGTACTCCAGGTCCATCAGGTAACCGGTATTCTTGGGCGTAGCGCAGGAGACCGCCAGCAGGGCGGCGCCGAGCGCTACGGGGAGAAGTTTTCTAAATTCCATATATCGTACGTATTTTTTCCAACATTTTTTCTTTTGTGAACAGGGTCTGATATCGGTTCCGGGCACCTTCCTGGTACGGAACCGGGGTGCTGCAAATCTTGATGACTGCCTCTGCGATGGCTTTTGCATCCCCCGGAGGAACGGTCAGGCCGGACACGCCGTCTTCGTTGACCCAGGCGACACCCGAAGCGGGAATCCGCGTCGATACGACAGGCACGCCGCAGGACATCGCCTCGATCTGGACGATGCCGAAGGCTTCGGTCTTCATCGTGCTCGACATCACGAACACATCTGCGGCGCCGTAGTAGGCCCCGAGACCGCCGTCCTTGATGTAACCTTCCAGAGAGACTTTCTCTTCCAGGTGGTTTTCTTTCATCTGCCGCTCCAGCTGGTCTTGCAGGGGACCGGTGCCGCCGATGACGACACGGTAGTCGTCCGGCAGCAGCCGGGCGGCGTCAATCAAGTACTCATACCCTTTGTAGGGAATCAAGCGGCCGATCGACAGTACGATCTTCTTGCCGGGATAGCGGCTTCGGATGACATCCTCTCCCGTCGTTTCCACCGGGTCGATGCCGATGGGAACATAGGTGCATTTGTCCTGCACGTCCTTCAGCCAGGGAGACTCCTTCACATAAACCGGCGTAGTGCCCACGATGGTATCCGCACGGTGGATGAGCCAGTTCTGGAGCGGCCGGTAGAAGGAGAGCAGGAATTTCTG
>OCVV011297198.1_pt1 | contig 11124 bp, 7 predicted proteins | sample 1539721 | NCBI WGS metagenome assembly OCVV01 (sample SAMN02144230, study PRJEB22623) | gut metagenome | biome: sheep rumen | host: Ovis aries | place: New Zealand | reverse complement strand
CGTCATCCAAGCAAGCTTGGCTGCCGCCGGAAGCCAAAAACAGCCGGTCGCTTATACGACCAGCTGCATTCATTTTTGCGGTGAGTGAGGAAGTATAGTCCAGATTTCCACATTTTCTGTGTATTCTTGTGTATTACTACTCATTTCTTTGTAAATGAGTGAGTTGATGCACTATTTGCAAGCCTGTTTTGAAGAGTTTACCTGTGTGTTTCTATGCAGGTTTTAGTGGTTTTCTCATCTTGGTGCAACTTTTTGAGGGTAAAAATGCACCAGGTTTTTGGGGAGTGGAAATGGGACTGTTTGAGGACTCAATGAAAAACTGGATAAGATTAGTCAAAAGTAAATCAATCTGTTTTAAAGCTCAATCTTTAATTCTTGCAATTTATCCTTACAGTCAGTTAATTCTCTGATGATGGACTCTGTTGTGTCAATGATATATTTCACTGTTTTGCCACTGACAATCTTCACATAGTTGTCCAGTTCATCTCCACAACTATTCCAACCAAAAGGCCATTCTGCATTTGTTCCTGCTTTCAATACATTCAGTTGCATCTGTTTATGCTGTCTTCCAGAAACTTTTAACACTCCAATATAGAAGTATCTACCTCTGTTATTATAGTTCTGAAATGCTATGCAGTGGTGATTCCAGTTCTTTGGAAAGATTTGATACCAACAATCTCCTTCATCCTCCTCCAACTCATATCCTTTTTCTTCCACCCATTGTTTTAGTTTCTGGGTGATATATTTCTCAATGAGTTCATCATATAGTTCATCTGCATGATCCAAGATGGAGGCTGTCTTTATTGCATTGTCATCCTGTGTGAGCAAATCAATTAGTTTCTTGTTATTCTCTGTATTCTCCATTTGACCAGTGAGTTCTTTTATGAGAGTGCAATATTGTTTTAAGGAACAAAATACCAGTTCTTTATCCCTGCATTTGTCTTGACATTGTACTAACCATTCCAAGATTTCTGTCTTGTAACTGATTGAATAGTAGTCCTTATTCACAGTCATATCTCCACAAGACTCTTCTGATGCTTCATGCCCATCCAGTGTCAGATATAGCAGCTTATAATCATCAAATATCTTTCCATAGTTTGAATATCTGATGAGCTGATTTGTCTGGTCAGATGCATAGATTTTGTTCTCAATGATGATTGCCTTGTTGTGAGAGCTGATGATGATGTCAATCCTTCCTCCTTCTGTTCCTTGTTCATTGATATTCCCAACAGACTCTTCTACCCTGACCTTTGCATCACTGGTATTAAACACCCAATTATCAAAGACATATATGGAAGAAAGAAAGAGTTTAAGGAATCCATCTTTCATTCCATGACTTCCTTTGGGATCCAACAACTCACTCAAAAATGCAGAGTGTGTCCTTACTTCATATGTTTGAAGGTTGAGGATATTGAAGACATTGAACAGGTCTCCTCTCCTTTGTTTCTCCTCTGTCTCCTTTTGGTCAGCAAGGATTATACTATATACATCATCCAACAACTTCTGCATAGTATTCTTGTCAGTGGCCATTTTACAATCCAAAGTATCTTTCAAAGAAGGTCTGTATCTTCTCAATGACAGTCTTTTTCTTTTCCTGTCTGTTACCCCCACCAAACCTTGACATGGGGGGAAGTATCTTGTCTATGTCTGTTCCTGTGGTTCTGACCTGACCATCCCTGAAACTGCTCTCTATGAACTTGGTGGTCTCCTCAGGTTTCAGGTTTTCACTTTCAATGAGTTCTTTCAGGTCTTCCTCCTTCTGGTGCTGAACATAATCCCTCCAACTCTGCTCCACATCAGTGTTTGCATTGACACTGCTGATAAAACTCTCAATAAGTTCCTTCTTACTCCTTAACTGCATGCTGGAACCAATGGCCTTGGTGATATTGACCAGTATCTCCTTGTTGGTGCAGTTGGTGTCATGGTACTTCTGAACAAGGAGGAGGATGTAATCTATGTTGATTTCCACCTGTCTGATGAGCTCTGTCTCAAACACCAGGTCATCATTGATGTTCTCCTTGTCACCCTTCTTCCTCTTTCTCCACTTGTCTTGGAGGTCAAGGTAGTTGCTCTGGTAGTCCTGTAACTGTCTGTCAGTAAGGATTTCCTGTCCCTCAAACTGGTCAAAGGTAGAGAGGATGTTGATGGATTTCAGGAGGCTTCCATACAGTCCAATGAACCTCTTTTCAGCCTCTTCTCCAATAATGGGTTCTCCTTCTGGGAACTCTTCTTGGAGCTGTTCCACCAGTTCCTTGTATCCATAACAGTGCTTGCCCTTCTCTGTGTCATATCCATTGTAGTAGGACAGGAAGTCTTTGAGGATGACAATGGAGCTTGCATCCTTGTCCCCAAACAGGGCAATTGCATCATCTGTGGCTTGTTGTAGGTCTCTGAAACAGACTATGTTACCAAAGGTCTTGACAGAGTTCAGTATCCTGTTGGTTCTGGAAAAAGCCTGTATCAGTCCATGCTGTTTCAGGTTCTTATCCACAAACAGGGTGTTCAGGGTGGTTGCATCAAAACCAGTCAGGAACATATTGACCACAATCAAGATATCCACCTGCCTGTTCTTCATCCTTAATGACAGGTCTTTGTAGTAGTTCTGGAACTTGTCAGATGAGGTGTCATAGTTGGTGGAGAACATCTTGTTGTAGTCCTGGATTGCCCCTTCAAGGAAGTCTCTGGACTGCTGGTCAAGGTTGGTGGTGCTTTCAGGGTTCTCCTCTGCCAGAATACCATCTATCTCCTCTTCATTTGCCCCATAGGAGTAGATGGTTGCCACCTTCAACCTCTGGGCTTCTGGAAGGTCTTCCTGCTGTTTCTTGAACTCACTGTAATAGGCCTTGGCCATAGGGATGGAGGCCACTGCAAACATTGCATTGAAACCACCAATCTTCTGCTCTGTCTTGTGCTCAACAATCTTTGCATCCTTCTTGGCTGTGGCCACCTTATTGATGTCATCCAGTACCCTGAAAGTGTAGAAGGAACTTCTCTTGGTCTTCTGGTCAAAGTGGTCAAGGATGTACTTGACAACCTGGGACACCCTTTCAGGAGAGGCCATTGCCTTCTCCCTGTCAATTGCAGATATCTGTTTGTCCAGTATGCCTTCCTTCTCCTTGATGGTGTTGATGTAGTCAATCCTGAAAGGAAGGACATTCTCATCATTGATTGCATCCACAATGGTGTAGGTGTGGAGCTTGTCACCAAAGGCCTGCTGGGTGGTCTTCAATCTCATATCACCACCTGTCCCTGCATTCTGTGCAAAGATGGGAGTACCTGTGAAACCAAAGAGGTTGTACTTCTTGAAGTTCTTGGTGATGGCTGCATGCATCTCCCCAAAGTTACTCCTGTGACACTCATCAAAGATGATGACCAGCCTCTGTTGGAAGACAGGGTGGTTCTTGTTCTTGGAGACAAAGATGGAGAGCTTCTGGATGGTGGTGACAATAATCCTGTAATCATGGTACCCACCATTCTTATCCCTGTTTTCCAGTTGTCTTTGAAGTACAGCTGTTGAAGTGTTGCCATTTGCAGCCCCATCCTCAAACCTGTTGTACTCTTTCATTGTCTGGTAGTCCAAGTCCTTTCTATCCACCACAAATAGAACCTTGTCTATGTAAGGAAGCCTGGAAGCCAACTGTGCAGTCTTGAAGGAAGTAAGGGTTTTGCCTGAACCTGTGGTATGCCATATATAACCACCACCCTTGATGGAGCCATACTGCTTGTAGTTGTTGGCCACATTTATCCTCTGGATTATCCTCTCTGTTGCTGCAATCTGGTAAGGTCTCATCACCATCAGCATCTTCTCACTGGTGAAGACACAGTACCTGGTAAGGATGTTCAGGATGGTATGCTTGGAAAAGAAAGTCTTGGTGAAGTCAAGAAGGTCAGTGATGACCTTGTTGTTGCTGTCAGCCCAGAAGGATGAGAACTCAAAGGAGTTGGAGGTTCTCTTGGACTTGTTACGACCACCCAGTTCTTGTTCTTTCAGGTGGTTTGACCTGGTAGTGTTGGAGTAGTACTTGGTGTTGGTTCCATTGGAGATGACAAACACCTGTACATACTCATACAAACCACACCCAGCCCAGAAACTGTCTCTCTGATATCTGTTTATCTGGTTGAAAGCTTCTTTGAGTTGGACACCCCTTCTTTTGAGTTCCACATGCACCAAGGGGAGACCATTGACCAGGATGGTGACATCATACCTGGTGTCATACTTTCCACCCTCTTCAACATACTGGTTGATGACCTGGACAAAGTTGTTATGGATGTTGGCCTTATCAATCAGGTAGATGTTCTGGCTCTCTCCTGTGTCCCTTTTGAGTACCTGGATGTAGTCCTCCTGTATCTTGGCTGTCTTGGCTACAATATCATCATTCTTGTTGGCTATGCACTCATTGAAGAAGTGCTCCCACTCATTGTCTGTGAAGTGGTAGTGGTTGAGCTTCTCCAACTGGGTTTTCAGGTTGGAGATAAGGTCTGCCTCTGTATGGATGGGGAGATATTCATACCCTTGTTCTTGAAGAAGGTGTATGAACTCTTTTTCCAGGTCAGCCTCACTCTGGTATGCATCAGAAGTATGTACTGCATGCTCATATTCAGAGACAACAGTATATTCTGTGCTTTCAGCTATGATATTGTATTGGGACATTATGCCTCCTTTCTTTTGAAGGTCAGTAGTTTATCTCTGTAAAACTCATACTGCTGTCTCCTCTTCTCAATCTCTGCTGGGAGACCTGCGACCAGGTCGTTCGTCAAAGTGTCAAACCTGTCAAGAATGGATGCAATCTTCTCCTGTTCTTCAAGAGAAGGAAGTGGTATCAGAGCCTCTGCCAAACCAGATGCAGGGAGAGATGATATTTTACCATTCTTGACATATTTCTTCATTTGAAGGTGGTAGTTGTGAGTTCTCAGGAAGTGGGAGATGTACCTGGGGTTCTGGTTGTGATGAAGTATGCAACATGCATCATGCACCACAGCGGGCTCATCACCCAGCCAGGCCACCCCCACACCAATATCCATATCATTCTCTCCTGCACAAACCACCACAACATCATTGGGTTGTGCAAACCTTAACTTCTTGGCCAACTCTTCATCAAGGTAACCCTTGGTCTGTGTTGCTGTCAATCCATAGTAGGTGTAGATGTCTCCATAGTGGAAACAAGGGACACCACTTTCCCTGATATCAGTTCTGACGAACCTCCTTCCTGTCTTGATGGATGCAATCTCTCCCAGTTTCTTCCACTGTACATCAGGCCTTCCCTCAAACTGGAAAATATTATCTCTGTAATAGTTGTATTGTTGTAATCTTTTTTGCAGTTCTGCTTGCAGTTCTGCTTGCAGTTCTGCTTGCAGTTCTGTAAAAGTATCTAAAACTCTCACAATCTCTTCCTGAACAGGAAGAGGTGGAAGGGGGATTTCAAATTGAGAGTAGGTTCCAATCCACTGTCTTGTATGGTCTCCTGGGACATACTGAATATTTTTCATACAGTGGTAAAGGTATCTGAATAAAGCCTTCTTCTCATCAGTAGGTCTTAACATTTTCATTGCTGATGACTTTACCTTGAAGGGAAACTCCACCCAATGAAAAGATGTGGTAAAGTCATCAAATATTATGACAGGGTCATCCTTTGAAGCCTCAAAAATACCAGTGGTTTCTTTTGTATAACCAAGAATAAAAGACTGACCTGCTGTTAAAACAGGTGTGGAGTAACTGTCATCATACTTGGTGCTCTCCACCAAATACTTTGTGGGCTGTTCATAAGACAAATAATCACCCAGAGGGTTCCATTCGACCCCATCAGGACAATACTTCTGAACCAGTTTTTCCAGCTTACTCATAACACCATCCTTATTCAAGTTCAGAAATGATTTGGTCAATCTCTGCCCTCAGCTTGTTCTCCTTCTCCACAATCTCTTTCAGCTCTGCATTGAGTTTTACAATATCCACTTTCTCCCTGGTGTCCTCCTGTTCAACATAAGTAGAGATAGAGAGATTATAATCTCTTTCTGCAATAACCTCATTGGATACCAGTTTGCAGATGTGTTCAACATCCCTTCTGTCAGTAAAGACATTCAATATTTTTTGGATGTTCTCCTCTGTAAGCTTGTTACTGTTGGTGATTTTTATACACTCCTTGGATGCATCTATGAACAGGGTGCAGTTGTCCTTCTTGGCCTTCTTTAAGACCATTATGCAGGTTGCAATAGGAGTTCCAAAGAAAAGATTATCAGGTAGTTGAATGATGCAATCCACATAGTTGTTATCAATCAGGTACTGCCTGATTTTCTTCTCTGCACCACCTCTGTACATAACACCAGGGAAACATACAATGGCTGCTGTACCATTGGTGGCCAGCCAGGCCAGGGAGTGCATTATGAAGGCCATGTCAGCCTTGGACTTGGGAGCCAGGACACCTGCTGGTGCAAACCTGGGGTCATTTATCAGGGTGATGTCATCATCTCCCTTCCACTTGATGGAGTAAGGGGGATTTGAAACAATCACTTCAAAGGGTTCGTCATCCCAGTGCTGGGGACTTAACAGGGTGTCCTCACAGGCTATGTCAAACTTGTCATAGTCTATGTCATGAAGGAACATATTTATCCTGCACAGGTTGTAGGTGGTCAGGTTGATTTCCTGTCCAAAGAAACCCTGTCTTACATTGTCCTTACCAAGTATCTTTGCAGCCTTCAAAAGGAGAGAACCAGAACCACAGGCTGGGTCATAGACCTTGTTGATTTGGGTCTTACCAACAGTGGCCAACTTGGTCAGGAGCTCACTTACTTCCTGGGGTGTATAGTACTCACCACCAGACTTTCCTGCATTGGATGCATACATACCCATCAGGTACTCATATGCATCACCAAAAGCATCTATGGTGTTGTTCTGGTAGTCTCCCAACTTCATAGACTGGACACCTCTTAACAGCTTAACCAGTTTCTCATTTCTCTTGATGACTGTGGCTCCCAGCTTGTTGGAATTGACATCCAGGTCTGCAAACAAACCCTTGAAGTCATCCTCACTGGCTGTACCCTTTGCAGAGTTTTCAATGGCTGCAAAGATGCCCTCCAAGGTCATATTCAGGTTGGGGTCAGTATCACATACCTTGCAGACATTCTCAAAGAGCTGGGAAGGAAGGATGAAGAAACCCTTCACCCCCACCATCTCATCCCTGGCTCCCTCTGCTGTCTTATCATCAAGGTTTGCATAGTTGAAACCATTATTCCCAGTCTCCCATTCACCCTTGTTGATGTATGCAGTTATGTTTTCAGAGATATACCTGTAAAAGAGCATGCCCAGGATGTAGGATTTGAAATCCCATCCATCAACAGAGCCTCTCATCTCATCTGCAATAGCCCAGATAGTTCTGTGGAGTTCAGCCCTCTCCACTTCCTTCCTGTTGTCAGCCATAAAAAGTATGTATGTTTGTTGGTAATAACTTGTAAAGATAAAAAATATTGCTGGGCTGGCAAAGGATTACCCCCTGAAACTGACAATCCTGACCAGGGATGAGGAGGTAAGTACAAAAAAAGAGGAGGCCAAATTGGCCTCCCCAATGAAGTGTAAAAGGGATTGTCATTCAGTTTCAATTGTCCATCCATCAGGAACACCAGAGGTACCTGTCACATCCCAAGTTGCAGAACTTCTCTTGACAAATGTTCCTGTTGCGGCCACACCATATACCCAATCGGATGTATAAGAGGATGATGGTGTTGTGGTAAATAATGCCTTAATATAGCTAAGATTACTACAACCATAGAACATATGATCATAACAATTTTCTGCCAGATAACTTGCGGGGAGTTTAGGTACGGTTGTCAGACTAGTGCAACCTTTAAACATATAACTATAGCAAGAAGTTGACAATGTGGTTGCTGGTAATGCAGGTGCAGTTATCAAACTAGTGCAACGTTCGAACATATGGTTATAACAATACTCTGCCAAAGTTGTTGCGGGAAGTTCAGGAGCAGTTGTCAGACTAGTGCAACCAGAGAACATATTTTCATAACAGTGCCAGCAATAACTTGCCATTGTTGTAGCAGGGAGTTCTGGAGCAGTTGTCAAATGAGTACAACCAGAGAACATATTTGCATAACAATACTTTTCCAAAGTTGTTGCAGGAAGTTCAGGAGCAGTTGTCAAACTAGTGCAACCATAAAACATATATTCATAACAACCCGGTTTCATAGTTGTTGCAGGAAGTTCAGGAGCAGTTGTCAAACTAGTGCAACCATAAAACATATATTCATAACAGTTCTGCGCCAAAGTTGTTGCAGGAAGTTCAGGAGCAGCAGTTAAACGAGTGCAACCATAAAACATATATTCATAACAGTTCTGCGCCAAAGTTGTTGCAGGAAGATCAGGAGCAGCAGTTAAACGAGTGCAACCATAAAACATTTTATCGCAACAACTATTTGCTAAAGTTGTTGCATGGAGTCCTAGAGCAGTTGTCAAATGAGTGCAACCAGAGAACATTTCTCTATAACAATACTCTGCCAAAGTTGTTGCAGGAAGATCAGGAGCAGTTGTCAAACTAGTGCAATCATAAAACATGTCTTGATAACAACCCGGTTTCATAGTTGTTGCAGGTAGTTCTGGTGCTTCTGTTAAACTAGTACAATGGTCGAACATACCGGTATAACAATACTCTGCCAAAGTTGTTGCAGGAAGATCAGGAGCAGTTGTCAAACTAGTACAACGTTCGAACATCTCTTCATAACAATACCCTGCCAAAGTTGTTGCAGGAAGTTTAGGAGCAGCAGTTAAACTAGTGAAGTAATAAAACAATCTAAAGAAACAATATGAAGTAGGAATAGTTAATCCTCCTTCTTGATTTAAAAGAGACATAACATTCCCTGATGCTTCAATACCACCAGATCCTGATCCATTCGCATAAAAACGGTAATAATTACTATATGACTGACTAAATGAAGAATTGCCAGATGCCCCAGCCCTGAAAGATAACTCTTGGCCATCTGTTAAGTTAATAGTACTTCCAAGTGGGTAACTTGCCCATTCTCCATCATCCACCTTGTATTCAAGAGTTATTGATGCCGGTGACCCATATTTCCCTAGAGTAATCCCCATTGTTCCAGTTCCAGTAAAGGTAAACTTTAGAGGTTTTATACTCCCTACATAATTAACAGCAGGCATCTTCAACAGGTTTGATCTAGGGATAGTCTGGGACTTTGTGGTCTTTATTTCCATCTGTTTCCCTTCTGTATCTGTCACAACCACAGTGAATCCACCTGTCATAGTCATAGGAGGCAATGCAATGATGAAGGGTGTGGCTGTCTCTGAATCCAAGGTCACTCCTGCTCCACAATCAAGTGTAACAGTCTTTGCAGATGCATCAGAAAGGCTTATGGAAGGAACCCCTCCATAGGCCATAGTCACTTCTGCATCACCACAAAGGATTTCATTATTGTTTCCAGTCACAGTAATGGAGGTGATAGTGGCTGTTCCCTTCAATTGTAGTTTCAGGCCACCAAGGACATTCTTGAACTTCAAGTTCATGTCCTCTGTGGAACTGGTCACTGTTGCCATAGGGAAAGCCCCATTACCAAAACTACCTGCTGCATAGGTCTGGGTTGCAGGAAGCTCTATCTCACTGATGACATAGTTGCTCCCACTCTTGGCAACGGAGGCAGTGGATGCATAGGGGTAAAAGGCCACATTGTTGTCTATATCAGTACCAGCAACAAACCCACCAGCAGGAATCTTATTCAGAGTTGCTGCTGTCTTTCCATCAGATGCATCAGACACCTGATATTGTTCATTGACAGTACTTGCTGCAAAGATGCTTACCTGGTCTCCCATTTTCCAGAGTACATTACCAGATCCATCAAGGGAGGTCTTGGTCTCACTGTTGAAGTCCTCATCTACTATTGCAGTAAACACCTTGGAAGGTTCCTGGGTGATCACCTCTGGTTCAGTGTTGTTTTCAGGGTTAAGTACTTCCAGTTCAGCCTGACAGCCAGTTATAGTCAGGGCAGCCAACAGGCCATATACAAATGCTTTTTTCATAACCTATCCTCCTTTATTACCATTCACCTTCAATCTCTCCAACAGTTTCTGTTTCACTTGCACAGATGACTCTTTGTGTTCCAACAAGAATCACTTCACAGACAGGAGGAGTATATGCCTGGATGTCTGCACTTGTTTTGGTTAAGTAGTTGTTTCTCATATTATTATTAACTATTTGTTGTTCAAACAAACAGCTGACAGATTCCAGATTCAGCAGGGGTGGTCACATAAAAAAGGCAGGAACCTTGTCAATTCCACAAGACCCTCTGGACAAGGGCACAGCAATAAACAAATCCTGCCTATATGCACAATGCCCTGAGGCATTGAGACATACCAAACTGGATTGTCCATCTGCTGTTTAAAAATTGTCCAGATTTTCTTGTGGAGATGAACTACCTTTTTGCCCTGGGGATTACTCTTCCCAGTAGCACTACAAAGATATGAAAATATGCTCAACCAGCCAAGAAAATGGCTCTATAAGTGACATATAGATATGTACAGAGGTCTGCGGCTGTCGCCAGCCGCAGACCTCCAATTGTATTAATTATGATTAAGAAATGGGTGATATCACATCACTCTTATTAGTTGTCCCTTGTGTCTCAACCAGAAGGAGTGTTCAAAGGATGAATATATCATTCCCCCTTCCCCAATGGCCTCAAATGCAGCCTTGAACTCTTCATCCAGGTCTTCCTTGTCAAAGGCTGAACCCACATCTGAACCCATATCCTGGGCTTCTGGATGGTCTTCTATCTGGGTGAAGGCCTTGATGACCTCTGACCTCTTGTCCTTGTTGTTTGCAAACTCTTCTATTTGCTGAACCAGTTCACTCTTTGGGGGGTCATTCCTGACTGGTTCCTCCCTGATATAGGTCTCCATAATACTACTCAACTTCTCCATCTTCAACAACCAAACCATTTATTTCTGCAATCTTTACAAGGACTTCATCTGCAATATCATGATAGAGGACATCCAGTCCATCTTCCAGTGCCTCCTTTGGGATATCTTTCCCCTTCTTACCCCTTGCATCTACCCAGCATAGTTTGGCTTTCTGCTTGGACAGATAATCAAAGACCATATTCTTCACATAGTATTGTGCC
>OCVV011320462.1_pt1 | contig 11126 bp, 6 predicted proteins | sample 1539721 | NCBI WGS metagenome assembly OCVV01 (sample SAMN02144230, study PRJEB22623) | gut metagenome | biome: sheep rumen | host: Ovis aries | place: New Zealand | reverse complement strand
CGACCGTTACTGGAACTACCAACACCTTTTTTGTGTGCCATGATATTCTGCTTTTAAAAGGTTAGACTTAGTTGATGCTGTCAATCTTGATCTGGGTCAAGTAGTCGCGGTGACCATTCATTTTCTGGAATCCCTTGCGACGGATTTTCTTGAACACCAAAACCTTATCGCCCTTGAGGTGGCGGAGGACGGTGGCTTTGACATTGGCGCCAGAAATGTAGGGCTTGCCTACCTCGACCTTGCCATCATTGTCTTTCAGCATCACGGTGTCAAAAGAAACCTCGCTACCCTCGTCCTGATGCAGACGGTTGACGAAGATCTTCTGATCTTGGGCGACCTTGAATTGCTTTCCTGCGATTTCTACGATTGCGTACATTTTGTTTATTTGTTTATATTATAATTAGTTGCACTATTATCAACCTCACTTTTCACCCATAAATCGAAATGCAAAGATACAAACTTTTTCCGAACTGGCAAAATAATTTTGTTTTTAACACTTTTTTGGAGCCCGGCGGAGGCGAGGAAGGGGTGCGGAAGGGATGACACGGTACCAGGACCGTACCAACAAGGTGGCAAGAATGTGGTTTCGAGGTGTTTACGCGGGCGGCATCAGGGAAAGAAGCGGGCGGCATGAGGGTGTAGACAGGGTGTCACCATAGAGTTGGTATAGAGTTGGTATAGACTTGGTACGGGGATGGTACAGTCTTGGTGGGGGTTGGAAGGGTGTCGGTGGGGATGGCATCGGGCGGCGACGGGCGGGGCTCCCGGGGCGGATTGCGGTTGCAAAGATACGATTTTTCCGCGACATGTGCAAAAAAAGTTGCCCCGACGGCCAAGGCCGTCGGGGCAAGAGGTTGACTGGCAGGGATTTCTACTCCTGCAGCTCGGGCACGGGGACGGGCACGGTGCCGAGGGTGTCGGGGTTGAAGAGGTAGCGCCGGAGGGCGGTGCCGGCGAAGACGCCCAGGGCGCCGTCGACGTTGCCGTAGGCCTGGCCCTGCTCGGCAAAGTAGCTGAACATGCTGTTCTGCGACGAGGCGGAGAGGGTGTAGTTCCAGCGGGCGGGGGTGATGCTCTCGACGGTGACGGTGTACTCGTGCTTGAAGGGGGGCCGCTCGTTGGTGTCGACGGTCTGGATGATGTAGAGTTGCATGGGGTACTGACTGCCGTCGATGCGGGAGTCTTTGAACATCAGGCGGCTGTAGAGGTAGCCGCCGAGGGGGATGTAGGGACAGACGTCGGCGGCGGTGGCCTCGGGGTTGTTGGGCACGAGGAACATGGCGCTGTGGATGGTGTCGACGAGCTCGAGCGAGTCGCCCCACTCGTTGTAGCGCATGCCGCTGTCGCGCTCGTGGATCTGGATGCTATAGTACTCGTCAATGCCCGCGCGGTCGTCGAGACGGAAGTTGAGCACGTGGAAGTTGAACGAGGGGCTGGCGTAGTTGGCAGCGGTCATACCGGCGATGGACGGGAAGTAGGGCACGTAGGTGCGGGCATGGACGCCGTGGCCGCCGAGGGCGGTGATGTCGATGGCGAGGCTATCGCCCTCCTGCAGGATGTGGGGGAAGAAGTAACGGCAGCGGCTGACGGAGTCGGGCGTCATGAGGTTGCCGTTGACGGTGAGGATGAGGTTGGGGCCGTCGACGGGCTGGTAGTTGCTGCTGTCGAGGAAGAAGCGCGTGTGGGCGAAGTAGACGAAGGCGCGGTGACCTGCCGAGGGGACGGCGTTGAGGACGAGCTGACGGTCGGCCGGGACGTCTATCTCGACGGTCTTCTCACAGGCCGTCAGGGCCATCAGGGCCACAAGGGCCAGGAGCGATATTCTTTTCATAGGCTGGAGTCTGCTTTAAAAATATAATGTATAGGCCACCGAGGGGAGGATGGGGAAGATGCTGAGCTGCTTGAGCGAGTAGGGGTAACCGAGGTAGCCGTCGGTGGCGCTCTGGTAGAGCATGTAAGGATTCTGGCGGTTGTAGACGTTGTAGACGCTGACGTTGATGGTGCGACGGGCACGCTTGAAGGTGCGGTGGAAGTTGGCGCCGAGGTCCATGCGGTGGTAGTTGGGCATGCGGTAGTTGTTGCGCCCCTCGAAGAGGGTGAGCGAGCCGGTGGCGCCGGGGGTGTCGTAGTCGTCGGGATCGTCGCTGGCCATGGGGTAGGTCTGGGTGGAGAGGGTGGCAGTGTTGCCGGTGGAGAAGACCCATGTGGCACTGACGTCGAAGCGGTCGCTGAACTTGTAGCTGAGCACCACGCTCAGGTCGTGGCGACGGTCGTACTTGGCCGGGAAGGGATTGCCGCCGTTGAGCATCTGGCCCGGGCGGTCGAAGAGGCGCATGGTGCGGCTCCAGGTGTAGCCCACCCAGCCGGTGAGGCGGCCGATCTCGCGCTGGACGAGGAACTCGACGCCGTAGCTCCAGCCGCTGCCGGCCACGACGAGGTTCTCCCAGTTCTCGCTGCTGCCGAAGAAGGTGGCGCCGTCCTTGTACTCGATCAGGTTGTTCATGTGCTTGTAGTAGCCCTCGATGCTGAAGTCGGCGATGCCGCTGAGGGAGTAGAAGATGCCGCCAGCCACCTGATGGCTCTCCATGGGCTTCACACGGTCGGTGACCGGCACCCAGAGGTCGGTGGGAAGGGTGATACTGGTGGTGGAGAGGAGGTGCACGTACTGGCGCATCCAGGCGTAGCCGGCCTTGAGCGAGAGGTCGGGGGTCAGCATGACACGGGCCGAGATGCGGGGCTGTACCGAGGGGTAAAACGAGGTCTGCACGCGGAAACCGCTGAGGTGGAGTCCGTAGTTGAGCTTCAGCGACTCGGTGATGCTCCAGTCGTCTTCGGCGAAGGCCACCATCTCGTTGGCGGGCGTGATACCGCTGAGGATGGCGCTGTCGAGGGTGAAGGCGCCGTTCATCTGGATGGAGTCGTAGTAGTCGACGCTACCTTTGGCCACCTCGGGCTGGAACCAGTGGCGGGTGAACCAGCCGCCGAACTTGATGTTGTGCTCCGGCGAGGGCGAGTAGTCGAAGTCGGCACGGGCGGTCATCTCGCGGATGCCCGAGGTGTAGTCGCCCTCGATAGTGGAGGGATGCGGGTCGGTGGGGCCCATCAGCTTCTCGATGCTGCCGACGATCTTGTTGTTGTACTGCGTGTAGGAGGTGGAGAGGTTCATGAAGAGCTTGGGCGTGAGAGCGTAGTTCCAGCGGAGCGACCCGATGAGGTTGCCCCAGCGGTTGCGGAAGCCCAGGCGCATATCCTCGTCGAGGGCGGTGACCGTCTTGATCTTGCCGTAGACCTCATCCTCGCCCATGTATAAGCTGCCGTAGAGGCGACTCTTGTCGCTGAACTTGTGGGTCAGCTTGGCGTTGAGGTCGTAGAAGTAATAGCCCGCGTCGAACTTGGCCTCCTCCACCACACCGGGGGCGGGTTCATCGTTATCCAATTCGTTGAGCCACATGATGGTGGGGATCACCAGTAGCTCGGCATAGGTGCGGCGAGCCGAGAGGCTGAAGGTTGTCTTCTCCTTGACGATGGGGCCTTCGAGGTTGAACTTGGCCGAGATGAGGCCGATGGAGGCGTTGCCATGCAGCTGCTGATCGTTGCCGTTGTTCTGCGTCACGTCGAGCACAGCGCTCAGGCGGCCGCCGAAACGGGCGGGGAAGCTGCCCTTATAGAGGGTGACATTCTTGATGGCGTCGGTGTTGAAGGCGCTGAAGAAGCCGCCGAGATGACTGACATTGTAGAGTGGGACGCCGTCGAGCAGGAAGAGATTCTCGTCGGGACCTCCGCCGCGGACGTAGAGTCCGCTGTTGCCTTCCGAGCCGCTCTGCACGCCGGGCATCAGCTGCAGGGCCTTGATGACGTCGGCCTCGCCGAAGAGGACCGGCACGGCTTTGATCTTCTCCACGGGCATCTCCATGGCGCTCATCTGCACACTCCGCACGTCGCCCGTGCGCTCGGCGGTGATGACCACCTCTTCGAGGGTGACGCTCTCGCGCAGGCGCACGTTGATCTCGTGGTTGCGATCGAGGCGGAGGTCGAAGTGCTGAGGCTCGTAGCCGACGAAGGTGACGCGCAGCGAGGCGCTGTCGCCCTTGAGTGTCAACGAATAGTGGCCGTAGAGATTGGTGACGGCGCCCTTGCCGCTGCGCGTGTCGAGCACGGTGGCGCCGATGAGGGTTTCGCCACTACGCGAGTCGGTGATGGTGCCGCTGATGGTACGGTTCTGCCCCACCGCCACCCAAGGCAGCAAAAAGAGCAGAAACAGTATGGCTTTATTTTTCATAATGCGGTGATAACGTAGTGGGCTTCTTTTTATTGCAACCGGCCAATGATATTTTGGCGAAACGGCAGAAAGGGTCCCTCAAGCGTCCAGTCGTGCCAACAGTTCGGCCACCGTTTGGCCCAGTGTCGGGTGGCGATAGTCGGGCATAATCTCTGCCAGGGGCTCGAGTACGAAGCGGCGCAGGTGGGCACGCGGGTGGGGAATCTGCAAGTCGGGCGTGTCGATTACCTCGTCGTTCCAGAAAATGAGGTCGATATCCATCGGTCGCGAGCTGTAGACGCGGTGGGGAGACGAGCCTCCGACGCCGGGTCGACGCTGCCGACCCAGTTCCCGCTCGATAGCCTGAGCCTCGGCCAAGGCGGCGTGAGGGACCAGCGGCGTCGCCACCAGCAGGGCACGGTTGATGAAGCGCTGGGGCTTCTCCTGGCCGAAGTCACCCCAAGGATCGGTCTCATAGTCGGCCGAAACAGCGACGACCGCGCCGATACGTTGCTGTATCAGCACGGTCGCCTGTTCGATCAGCCCGTGGCGGTCGCCTTGGTTGCCGCCGATGAGGAGGGCCAAACGGTTCATCCGCAGTGGATAAAGCGCTCCACGAGGGCGAGGGTCTTCTCGGTGTCCTTGCCGATCTCGGCGCGCAGGGTGCGGTCGTTGAAGGCGCGGAGCTGCTTGAGGAGGCCGTCGATGAGCTGCGGGGCGAAGATGCCATCCTGCTCGTAGATGGCGCGGTCGCGCTCGAGGAGGTCGGCACTGGCGGCGCAACTGTCGGGCAGCACGTCGAGTTTGGCCAGCACATCCTCGTGCTCGAAGATGTTGACGCTCACGTAGCGGTCCTTGGCATACTGCACAGCATCCTTCATCTCGAAGCCATGGCGGGCGGCCACAGCCATGCCGGCCAGCAGCAGGTAGACGTTGGCCGAGCCGTCGGGCGTGCGCAGCTCGATGGTCTGCTTGTGGCTGAAGTCCACCTCGGTGTTGGCCTCCAGCGGGTTGGCGTGGGCCATCATATTGCCGCTGCCCTTGTTCCAACCCAGGGGCACACGCACCATGGCGGAGCGGTTGCGGTCGCCCCAGCAGATATTGGTCGGGGCCTCCTGGTGGGGCACCAGACGGAAGTAGCTGGTGGGGTTGGTGTTGCCGAAGGCAGTCAGCGAGCCAGCCAGCGAGAGGATGCCGGCCATGGTCTTCAGAGCCGTGTCGCTGAGGCCGTTGGCACCGACGTACATATTCTTGCCATCCAGGCTCACACGCGTGTGGATGTGCATGCCGCTACCGGCCTTGCCCACGGTGATCTTGGGGGCGAAGGTGATGGTGATGCCGTACTTATAGCCCAGCTCGCGCATCATCCACTTGGCGATGACCAGCTGATCGGCAGCATCCTCCAGACGCGTGGGCAGGAACTCGATCTCGTTCTGCTCGTACATCAGGTCGCCGTGCGAGAAGTTGCCCACCTCGGAGTGGCCGTACTTGATCTCGCCACCGGCGGCAGCGATCATGCGCATGGCCTCGGTGCGGTAGTCCTCGAACTTACAGAAGGGCATGCTCACGTGGTAGCCGTGCTGGTCCTCGGGCATATACTCGTCGTCCTTGGGGGCGATGGCGTAGTACTCCAGCTCGCCCATCACCTCGAACTCCATGCCGCCCGTGGCCTCGCGGAAGGCGCGTCCGGCCTTCTGCAGCGTGTACTCGGGGGCCATGGCGAAGGGCTCGCCGTCCTTGTTGTAGAACGAGCAGAGCAGGTCGAGCGTAGGCACCTCGGTGAAGGGGTCGAGGAAGGCCGTGCGGAAGCGCGGGATGACGTAGAGGTCCGAGTTGCCCGCCTCGATGTAGGGGAAGAGGCTGCTGCCGTCGACGCGCTCGCCACTGGTGAGCACCTCGTCGGCGTGGGCCAGGCTCTGGATGACGAAGTTGAGCGTATGCAGCTTGCCATCGTCAGCCATGTAGCGGAAGTTGATCATCTCAATCTGGAATTCCTCGATGACCTTGAGGATATCAGCCTTGGTGAATTCGCTCTTGGGCTTCTCCAGAAACGCCACCAGGGGGTTGGGGTTGAACTTCAGTTGTTCTTGTGTCATGATATATATGTTGTTTTATAAATTAGCAAGTTCAGAGAAAACGGCAGAGGGTGGGAATTATTGTGTACGAGGTGTAGAAAAAAAACGCACTTGCTGAAAACAGCGAGGGGCGCCCCGTCGGGGCGCCCCTCGCATAGTGTCAATGTCCTATCGGGACTTAGCGGATCACGACGACGCGCTTGGCGGCGGCGTTGCCCACCTTCACCAGGTAGACACCGCTGTTGCTCACGCGGAACTCGACGCGCTCGGCGGCATTGTCCTTGCGGCTCATCATGCGGCCGTTGACGTCGAACAGAGTGACCTGCTGACCCTCGGCGCCGAGCACCACCACGGTGCCCTCAGTGGCGCTGACAGTGAAGTTGTCGGCTTCCACATCGTTGATGCCGCCCAAGCGAGCGAAGACAGCCGTGATGTTGATAGCGGCACCGAGCATCTCTTCCTCAACCGTGTAGTTGAGAATCTCCTGCAGATCAGCCTGCTCATCAGCGGTCAGTTCATCAAGGACGATGGTTTCGTTGAGAACCTCACCAAGCGTCGGGACATATATGTTCACCTGGTAGGCATAGAGGTAGTAGCCCTCGTTGGCAGTAGCAGTGACATTGTAGGTCTCGCCCACGTCGTAGGTGTGAGTGCCAGGAGCGGGGGTGATGGTACCCATCGTGGCATCGTTGACAGCGGTGACCAGGGTGAAGAGCGAGTCGTTCAACTCAGGAGCGCTACCCTCGGCGAAGTTGACCGTGTAGCTCATGGTCCAGCCAAGGTAGTACTCAGCCGTGTCATACGGGAAGATCTGGGTGATACCGAGATTGAGGGTGGTGTCGTAAATCACCTCGCCCTCGTACGTCCAGGTGTAGTGCCAGCTCTCCACGTGGTAGCCCTCGTTGGGGATGGCTTCCACCATGAAGTAGTCACCAGCGTGGTAGACGTGCGTACCGGGAGCGGGATTGATGGTACCCATCGAGGCGTTGTTGACGGCCGTGACGATCACCAGGCTGTCATTGTTGCTCTCGGCAAACTGGGCGGTCAGCGCATAGGTCTGGCCGAAGAGCGAGCTGGTGACTTCGAGGTAGAGCGTGTCCTGATAGCCGGCGAAGCCGGGGATGTCCTGCGAGTTGACCACAACACCGGACTCATAGATGTCCACATGCCAGCCGGTGAACTCGTAGCCGGGGTTGGCGGTGGCGGAGAGGTAGAGGGTGGTGTCGCTGCTGAAGGTGTAGGTGCCGACGGCAGGCGTGGTGTAGCCCATGGCAGCGTCGTTGACGGCCATCTCGAGGGTGAAGGCGGTGGTGTCGCCCATCAGGCTGTCGGCAGCGAAGGTGGCGGTGACGGCCACCTCGTAGCCGATGAAGTAGTTGGCCACGACGGTCTCATCCCACTCGTCGTCGAAGAAGCTGTTGCTCGAGGCGACGACGGTCTGCGAGCTGGTGGCACCCGTCGGGTCGGTGAGGTCGAGGGTCCAGGTAGCAAGGTGGTAGCCGGGGTTGGCAGTGGCCACCAGCGAGAGGGCATCGCCCACGAAGTAGTAGTACTCGCCGGGGGCGGGAGTGGTGGTACCCATGGTGGCGTCGTTGACGGCGAAGGTGAACTTCACGCTGTCGCCCACAGCAGCCGTGTGGATGCCGCAGGGATCGCTGTCGGTGAAGAAGACGCTGTCGGACGGCAGCGTGCTGGCGTCGTTGAGGATGTAGAAGGAGACACCGGCGGGATCGATGAGGGTGAAGCTGGCCTCGTCGTCGTAGGCCCAGTCACCGCCGCTCGTCCAACTGAGGCTGAGAGGCTCGCCACCGCAAACGCTCACCTGAAGGGTGTCGTAGATCATCGTGTTCATGAGATCCTGATCCGGCATGGTGTAGCTGAAGATGGTGTTGCCGCCCTGAATGACGTTGAGGTAGGAGGCACTGTAACCGCCCCAGCCGTCGCCGTAGGCGTCGCTGACAGCGATGGTGAGGGTGCAGGCGTTGAGGCAGGTGGTCGAGGCCGAGATCTGGATGGTGTCGGAGGTCGAGGAACCGCAGTCGTTCACCACACCGAAGGTGTAGGCCGTGCTGGCGGTGAGGCCGGTGACGGTGGCATAAGTGTCGGTGGTGGTGGCCACGACGCTGCCGGTGGCCATATCGACCACGGTGAAGTTGCTGCCGTCGCTGGTCCAGCTGAGGCTGATGCTCTCGGCATCGGCGCTATCGACAGTCAGGCCGGTCACAGGAGCGCAGAAGTCGCCCGTCAGTTCGGTGACGCTGATGCTGTCGATCGAGATGCGGTTGTCGCCGCCGCTGGCAGCGCTGCCGGCGAAGATGGCGATGCGGATGGTCTGGTTGTTGTAGCCGCTGATGGGCACATTGAGTGTGGTGGGGGTAGCGGTAAGGGCGTTGAGATCCGTGTTGCCGTAGGCAGCCACGTGGGTGAAGGTGGCACCACCGTCGGTGCTGACGGCGAAGGCCAGCGTGTCGTCGGCGTCATAGGCGGGCGTAGCAGCGCTCCAGGCAGACACAGCCACATCGACGCTCAGCATGAGGTTGTCGCTGGTGACCTCGATCGGCGGGGTGACAGCCCAGTAGCGGTTGGTGCTGTAGACGTTCATCGTCAGGGCCTTGCCGTTGATGGTGATGTTGCTGCCATAGGTGCTGTTGAGCGTCCAAGCCGAGGTCGAGGCGGTGGGGGTGCCGGCACCCATGTTGTAGGCACCGCTGAGGAACGACCAGCAGGGCGACTTGGAGGTCCAGTCGTTGAAGCTCTCGCTCCAGGGCAGCGTCTCGGCGGCACAGTTGGTGCGGAAGCTGGTGGTGATCATCGGGCTCTCACCGCTGGGGCAGTCAACGGTCACACCGACGGTGTACTCCGTGTTGGGCTGCAGGGTGTAGAGATCGGCAACAGTGTCGGTATACATGTAGCTGCTGCTATCGTTCATGATATAGAGAACGTAGTTGCCCACAGTGCTGCTGTTCCAGGTCACGGTGGCGGAAGTGGCGGTGATGTTGCTCACGGTCAGGCCGGTGGTGGGATAACAGATCTCGCCGGTGCTCTCGCTGATGGCGATGTTGTCGAGGTGCAGGTTGTTGTCGCCGCCACTGGTGGTGGACTGGGCGTAGAAGGCCAGGCGGATGGTGTCACCGTCGTAGGCGCTGAGGTCGACAAACTGGGTGACATAGTTTTCGCTGGCGATCGACGACAGGCTGACATCGGAGAGGATGCTCCATGTGGTGCCGCCGTCGGTCGAGACGAGGACGTAGAACTTCTGGGTGGCGTTGCCCTCGAAGCCGGTGGCGGCACCGGTGCCGCTGTATTTCGTGAAGGCAGCGTCGAAGGTCAGCAGGGGCGAGGTGGCCTCGGCGAGGTCGATCTCGGGGGTGACGAGCCACTTGTAGCAGCTGGAACCGTAGATGTTCACGCGGTAGTGGCCGGCTTCGATGCCGTTGCTGACACTGCTTTGGTAGGTCCAGTTAGTGTTGTTACCCAGCGTGGGAACCACGCCTTCGGCATAGACGATACTGGCGCCGCGCCAGCAGGGATTGGTGCTCAGCGTAGAGTCGAAGGTCTCGCTGAAGGGGAGCGGCATGGGAGCGCAGTTGGTGAAAACACTGACGGTAGCATAGCCGTTGGCCACACCATTGACACCGCAATCGGTCTCGATACCGAAGGTGTAATTGGTGGCGGGGGTGAGGTCGGTGACGGTGTAGGAGGTGCCGCTGATATTGCTGGCCACTTCGCTACTGTCGGAAAGGTCGTAGATGGTGTAGGTGGCACCGCTGTTGACGGTGTCGCTCCAGGTGAGGGTCACGCTGGTGCTGCCAATGGCACTGGCCATGGCGTTCTGCACCTTGAAGCAGGTGGGGGCGGCGCCATAGGTGAAAGTACACTTAGGAAGGAATGTGTAAGAATCTTCCTGATAGCTGTTGTACGACATGTCGGAGGTAGTGGTCGTGCCGAGGAAGTACCAACGGTTCCAGCTGGCAGCGCTGTGGTTGAGGTCGACCAGCAGGTTGCCGCCATTGTACGAGTACGGCAAGTCGAACTCGATAGTCAGGGTGCCCGTCGAGCAGTCGAAGTAGCCCTGATAGACCTGCGTCAACGTGGTCGTGGCATCCAGCCCGCTGAGGGTGGTGGCAGTGGTCTCGCCGAGCGAGACTGTCCACGTGCCCAGACGGCTCTCGCTGGTGTAGGTGCCGTTCGAGGCATTGGGGTCGATGTAGAACACCATCTGCAAGATGGATTCTCCATCCATGTCGGTGAGCATGCTGGCAGGGTAGATCATCTGGTTGTGCTGGTCGGCGTCAGCGTTGTAGCCGTCGAACGGCACCTTGTCGCTGTTGGCCGTGCTGTCGCACACCGTCAGGGTCGACGTCTGCGCATTCAATGCCATCGGCAGCAGCATCGCCGCCGCAAGCATCAATGTACGTACAAGTTTCTTCATGTTGTTTTGTTGTTTAAAATGTTAATATTAAGTTAGTTATAATCTTTCTCTTTTTCACATATCAAATGCAAAGATAGTCTTTTTCTTCCAATCTTCCAAACGTCCGCCGCGTTTTTAACAACCTGCGATTTCTTTCTTTCTGACAATCAACCACCTAGCGATTGCTATTTAACTTTTCCGCCCTCCCCTGCCCCGCGCTGGGGGGCCTCGACAATTAGGTACCGCTCCGGAACGTTTTCTTGCACTCCCGACCCCCTTGTTTCCCTGTCTCCGCCCTGATGGCTCCCTGATGACTCCCTGATGACTCTCTTAAAACCAGGGCAAAATCCTTGCCCTGTCAGCGTTTTGCGAGTTTTCCAGC
>OCVV011085653.1_pt1 | contig 11126 bp, 16 predicted proteins | sample 1539721 | NCBI WGS metagenome assembly OCVV01 (sample SAMN02144230, study PRJEB22623) | gut metagenome | biome: sheep rumen | host: Ovis aries | place: New Zealand | reverse complement strand
AACCGATATCCGCAAGCAGGGTGCAATTCATGCCGGTAGCCAATTCCTACCGAGACTATAGGGTTTTAATTGACGGCATTGCCCGTGACCCTAACAACTTGATGCACTTTGTCTATAACCCAGACCCGTTGTATCTGTGGAAAGGGCAGGGCGTGACCGTCACGCTGAGAGACATTGCAAACAACCTCAAACAGGCACAGAAGACAGAAAACGCATTTATGGCGAGCGAGTGGAAGCCGTCAATCATCGTGAAGGTTGATGCGCTGACTGATGAGTTTGCAAGCCCAGAAGGACGGCAGAAGCTGCTTGAAAGCTACGTGACACCTGCGCAGACTGGTCAGCCGTGGTTGATTCCTGCTGAGCAGTTTCAAGTTGAGCAGATCAAACCGCTGAGTCTGACAGACCTTGCAATTAAAGACACAGTTGAACTTGACAAGAAAACGGTTGCGTCCGTGATCGGCGTGCCGCCTTTCCTCTTGGGTGTCGGAACGTTCAACCGTGAAGAGTGGAACAGCTTCGTTCAGACGAAGGTGAGAGCGATTGCACAGAACATTCAGCAGGAAATGACACGGTGCTTGATCATCTCACCGAAGTGGTATTTGTTCCTCAATTACTGGTCACTGATGGACTACGATATGCAGGGAATGTCTGAAGTGCTGCTTGCCGGTGCTGATCGTGGCTTTGTCAATGGTGATGAATGGCGTGACAGAATGCACATGACACCGGCAGGACTGACGGAATACAAGGTTCTTGAAAATTATATTCCGTATGACAAGAGCGGGGAGCAAAACAAGCTGAAATGAAAGTTGATCTTGAATGCCCTCATGCGGAGTACAGAGACGGCATGAGAATCTGGTGCAAGGCGTTGAATAACTGGTGCGGAAATCAGAGGTTCAAGTCTTGCAAAGGTTGGTGGGTGCTTACAGACAACGCATGGAAGTGCCCGAAACGAAAGGAGAAGAAGAATGGCGACATTTGATGCGGAGTATAAAGACGGAGCCTTCCGTATTTTGCAGCGGCGTGAGGTTCGACCGATCGCAACACAGTTCACGGCAAGGGATGACGAGAACCCGACGATTGAAGGATATTTTGCCGTATTCAATTCAATTTATGAAATCGCACCCGGAATGACGGAAAGCGTCAAGCCCGGTGCTTTTTCTCGCACTCTCAGCGGAGACATTCGTGCATTGACCAATCATGACACCACTTTGGTCTTAGGCAGAACCAAAGCTCACACTTTGGAACTTCGAGAAGACGAGCACGGTCTATGGGGAAAGATCAGCATCAATCCGAAAGATGCTGATGCAATGAACCTGTATGAACGGGTAAAGCGTGGGGATGTTGATCAGTGTTCGTTCGGCTTTGAGATCGTCAATGAGGAAACCGACTTCCGAGATGATGGCTCAGTGCATTGGACGATTACGGATGTCAATCTGTTTGAAGTAAGTGCTTGCACATTCCCTGCGTATCAAGAGACGAATATTGCAGCGAGAGCAAGTGAAAAAAACGCCATGCTGAAACGGGAAGTTGAAGCGTGGAAGATGAAGATGGAAAGGAAGATTAAAAATGCTGAAAGCACTGCTTCTGAAGAAGAAAATTGACGATCAGAAGAAGGCACTTGATGCACTGAGAGCAAAGGACGCTGACTTTGAAAAGAGAGAAGCAGAACTTGCCAAGTCCATCGAAGAAGTGACCGAGGAAAACACGGTTGAAGAGCGCAACGCCATTGAGGAAATGGTAAACGCTTTTGATGCCGAAAAGAAAGCACACGAAGAGGAAAAAGAAAACCTTGAGCGTGTGATTGGCGATCTTGAGAATCAGCTTGCTGAGGAAGAAGCCAAGCAGAACACCGAACCGCCGGTTGTCGAGCCGGTAAACGAAGAAAGAAAGGAAAAGAAAGCAATGACTTTTGAAACCCGTGACAAAATTTTTGGCAAGATGACCATGCAGGAGCGCAACGAGTTCTGCGCACGTGAAGACGTAAAGGCATATCTTGCAGAGGTACGCACCGCAATCAAAGAGAAGCGTGCAATCACCAATGTCGGACTGACCATCCCGGAAGTGATGCTCGGTCTGCTCCGTGAGAACCTCATCAACTATTCCAAACTGTACAGACACGTCACCGTTCGTGCCATTCGTGGCGAGGGCAGACAGCTTGTCATGGGAACTATTCCCGAAGCTGTGTGGACTGAATGCTGCGCAAACATCAATGAACTGACGCTCGGTTTCAATGATGCTTCCTTCGACTGCTTCAAAGTGGCAGGTTATTTCGCAGTATGCAATGCAAACCTTGAGGATTCCGATCTTGACCTTGCTGCTGAACTTCTTTCCGCTCTTGGACAGGCAATCGGTCTTGCTCTTGATAAGGCTATCCTTTACGGTCGCAACACCGCCGCAAACCAGAATATGCCGCTCGGCGTTGTCTCACGTCTTGCCCAGACTGCTGCACCGACTGGCTATCCTGCAACCGCTCGCACGTGGGTTGACCTGCACACAACGAACATCGTGAACATTGCAAGCACCGCAACCGGCGTTACACTGTTTCAGCAGATCGCCCTTGCTTCTGGCAAGGCTAAAGGCACATATGCACGTGGCACCAAGGTCTGGGTCATGAACGAAACCACATACACCAAGATTGTTGCTGAAGCAATGACCATTGACGCAGGTGGTGCAATTGTCAGCGGCGTAAACGGCACCATGCCCGTGATCGGCGGCGTGATCGAAGTTCTGAACTTCATCCCGGACAACGTTATCATCGGCGGTTACTTTGAGCTTTATGTACTTGCAGAACGCCGTGGACAGCAGTTTGCAACGTCTGAGCATGTCCGCTTCCTGCAGGACCAGACCGTTATGAAAGGCACTGCACGCTATGACGGTCAGCCGGTTATTGCTGAAGGCTTCGTTGCAATCGGTCTGGGCGTAACTCCGAACGCAACCATGACTTTTGCGGCTGATACCGCTAACGAAGGCGCATGAGTTACAAGGTGATCAAGGCGTTCTACGATCTTCAGAACGGTGATCACTATTATGAAGTCGGAGACGATTTTCCCGTTAAAGGGACTATCGTATCCGATAAGCGTATTAAGGAACTGTCTGGGTGTAATAACCGGCAGAAAACACCGCTGATCGTAGAGACGGAAGAAAAGCCGAAAAAACGGAAAAAGACGGGGGAATGAATCATGCCAGAAGCCGTCACCCTGCTGAACGGGTTGAAAATTGAACTTGGTATCACTACAACCGCATATGACGATAGGCTTGTTGCTTATCTGTTTTCTGCACAGAAAAGAATCGAAACCGAAGGAATCACGCTTGATGATAACTACGATGATTCCACACTGACGATTCAATATGCGGCTTGGATGTGGCGGTGCAGGGATAGCGGCGTTGGGATGCCTCGTATGTTGCGCTATGCTCTGAACAACCGCCTGTTTTCGGAGAAAATGAAAGATGGTACGTGATGACGTTATTTATCTGGTGAACGAAAACCCACAAGATCACGGGGTTTTTAATAGACCAGAGGAAACGCTGACAAGATGCTTCTGCCGTGTTCAGTCTGTTACACGGCAGGAGTATTACAGAGCATTAGAGAACAACATTGAGCCGGTGTATGTGTTCGTTCTGTCTGAGTACGCAGATTATGACGGGCAGAAGATCGTTATTTACAACGAGAAACGCTACAGAGTCATAAGAACGTATGTCACGGAGAATGAGATTGAACTGACCGTGGGGGTGGCAACAGCCGATGTTTGAAGAACTTGTGCAAGCATTGAATAACACCGGCTTCGCCTTTGCCCACCACGCATGGAGCAAAGCACCGAGCGGTGATTATGGTGTGTATGCAGAGGAAAGCGGTGAAGACTTCATTGCTGACAGCGTACACGCCGAAACCGGCATTGTGTGCTACGTCAATTATTATACCCGTGATGACAGCATGACACCGAAGAACACGATTGAAGCGGCTCTGAACAGTATCAGAATCCCTTGGCAGCTTAATACCGTTCAGTATGAGAACGACACCGGCTATATCCACTTTGAGTGGGAGTGTGGTGTTTATGGCTAAATTTCAGTTCAGAGGGATTGAAGAATACACGGAAAGCCTTGAAAGAATTGGCGGTCAGAATGCTACAAAGGTTCTGAAGTATGCGGTATATCCGGGAGCGTCCGTTATTGCGGACGCAATCAGAGCAGCGGCAGAACGATACAAAGACACAGGCGAACTACTTTCATCAATAAGCATTGCAAGGATGAGGAATGATAACGGCTATGTCAATACCAAGATCACGTTTGCAGGATATGACCAGAAAGGCGTTCCGAACGCACTGAAAGCGGCTGCTCTTGAAAGCGGCACAAGCCGTGGACAGAAAGCAACGCATTTCATTTCAAAAGCCACAAAAGGCGCAACGGACAGAGCAATCAGCGAAATGTCAAAGGCTCTGGACGAAAAACTTGAACAAATTATGGAGGGTTAATACATGGCGGCAGGAAGAGTTATGACCGGCTTTTCCCTTCCTTATGTAGCACTCTACACAGCAAACGGCGGCACTGTGACCTATTCCAGAGGTCAGCGGCTTGCCCGTGGTGTGCAGGTGTCTATCGAAGCAGAAGCGGAAGACGATAACATTTTTTATGCTGACAATATCAGCGCAGAAAGCGCACCGGGCATTTTCACAAGCGGTACTGCTACATTCACCGTTGACGGTCTGAAACTTGCGGCAGAGCAGCTTATCATGGGAATCCCAGAAGCTGACGCGCAGGGCTTCATTCATTACGGCGAAAACTTGACCATTCCTTATGTCGGCGTTGGTTTTATCTGCCGGTATATGGAAGACGGCGTGACAAGCTACGTTCCGTATATTCTCACCAAATGCAGATTTGTGACTCCGGGTGTCGATGCGCAGACCGCAACGGAAACAATCGAGTGGCAGACGCAGGAAATCACCGCAACGCTTCTCCGTGACGATACCCAGAACCATGACTGGAAACTTGTCGGTACTGAGCAGACCACGGAAGCACTTGCAGAAGCGAAGATCAAGGCAATCTTTAACATCACCTAATCGAGGAACGGCATATGAATATCTTTGGGAATGAATATGGTTTCATGCTCACTGTTGGAGCATCAGCGGAAATTGCAGAGATATGCCCAGACGGCGATCTTAGCAGGATTGGAGAAGTTGCCAATGCAAAAACCGCTGATACAATCCGATTCACAGCCAAGTTTGTAGCTGCGATGGCGAAGGGCTTTGACGATGCAGAGCGTTTCGCAGGGAGAGAGGTCACACACAAACCGTTGACAGCGGAAATGGTGATGGCACTTCCTGCAACTGCATTGGAAGATATTCAAGCCGAAGCTTTTGCAGCTTTTTCGGAAAGCATGAAAACAACAGTTGAGGTTGCACCGTCAAAAAAAAAGGTGGCAAGCAGAAGCAAGGCGTAGAGATAAACCTGTCTTGGTTCTTATTCTACGGGCGAATGCTGAATATGCAAAAGCAGGAAATTCTTGTGACACGCTACGGCGAAATGTCCGACATGATTTCCTGCTATGCCATCTTTAACGGTGCAGAGCCAAAAAAGAAAAAACGAATGTCATTTGACGATGCTATGAAACTGAGGTGATCAGATGGCAAAAGATATTGGTCCTCGGATAGGAATAGACGGGGAAGCCCAATACCGAAAAGAAATACAAAACATCATTCAGCAAGCGAAAACGCTTGATGCTGAAATGCGTGCCGTAGCATCTGCATTTGACGATAATGCGGATTCACAGAAGAAAAACAAGGCAGTAACCGAGCAGATCAACAAGCAGATCGAGGTTCAGAAAGAACGTGTGCGGCTTCTGCAGGACATGGTAGAACGTTCTGCAAAGGCAACCGGCGAAAACAGCAGCCAGACGCTGAAATGGAAAGAAGCGTTGGCGAATGCACAGACGCAGCTAAACGGTCTGGAAGGAAGTCTCGATAACACTACAAAGAAGACATCAACGTTCGGCGAGACGCTGAAAGCAATGCTTTCAAAGGAAGTCATTGTTGGCGGTTTAACTGCGATCAAGGACGGCATTGTTGAACTGGGCAAGGCAACGGTTGAGTTTGGCAAGTCTGTTGTTTCTTCCTACGGTGACTTTGAACAGCTTGAAGGCGGTGTCAAAAAGCTTTTTGGCGATGACTACAAGACCGTAATTGAGAACGCACAGAACGGATTCAAAACCGCAGGACTGTCAGCGAATGAATACATGGAGACAGTCACGGGCTTCTCCGCATCGCTGATCAGTTCACTTGGCGGTGATACCGAACAGGCTGCACGTATGGCAGATATTGCAATACGTGACATGAGCGACAATGCCAACACGTTCGGAACTGACATGCAGAGCATTCAGAACGCATATCAAGGCTTTGCAAAAGGTCAGTATAACATGCTTGATAATTTAAAGCTCGGATACGGGGGGACTAAGACCGAAATGGAGCGTCTTGTAAAAGACGCTGAAAAGCTTAATTCCTCATTCAAGGCACAGAGGTATTCCAACGGCGAACTTGCCCTGTCATTCGCAGATGTTGTTGCGGCAATTGATATTGTGCAGGGTGAGATGGGCATCACCGGCACAACGGCAAGAGAAGCGTCTGGAACTATCGCAGGGTCTATCGCATCCATGCAGAGTGCGTGGCAGAACTTCGTCACAGGAATTGGAACGGCTGATGCAGACATTGATCTGCTGCTTGGCAACGTTGTCGGTTCTTTCCAAGATACCGTGAACAACGTGCTTCCTGTTGTCGAACGTCTGATTGACTATATTCCCGGCATTTTTGCGGCAGTGATGCCAATTCTTGAAAGCATGGCACCAGATTTGGTGAACACTGCGATTGACCTGTTTCAAGCACTGCTTGACGGCTTCATTTCTATGCTTCCAACGATTACGCCTGTTGCGGTTGATATTATCGTCAGACTTGTGGACGCTCTGGTGAAGAACCTACCTGCACTGATTGACGCAGGTATTCAGCTTATTATCGCATTGATAAATGGTCTTATTGAAGCGTTGCCGCAGTTGATTTCCTACGCTCCGCAGATCATCAGCACACTGGTCAAAGCGATCATCAACAATCTTCCTGCACTTATCAATGCAGGTGTTCAGTTGATTAAGGCACTGGCTGAAGGTATCGTTTCTATGGCATCACAGTTGCCACAGATCATCCTTGAAGTTCTCTTTGCAATCAAGGACACATTCGGCGAAGGCGCAAAGGCGGCTGTGACATGGGGCAAAGATATGATGATCAGTTTCGGAAACGGCATTGCAGAAGCTGCGTCACACGTCTGGGACAACGTGAAAGGCGTTGCAAGAGGAGTCAAGAAAATCCTCGGATTCTCTGAACCAGACGAAGGACCGTTGAGCGACTTCCACACCTACGCACCAGACATGATGAAGAGTTTTGCGGAAGGCATCAGAAAGAACACGCATCTTGTCACAGAAGCCGCATCACAGGCGGCGCAGGGTGTTTCTGGCGCAATGTCGATGTCTGGCGGTACAAGCAATTCCTACAATTACGGCGGTTTCAACGTTGTTGTGAATCAGCAGCCGGGACAGTCTGCTGACGCTGTGGTTGATGAATTGATGATCAAGATTCAGAGCAGAATTGACGCACGAAAGGCGGTGTTTGCTTCATGATCTGGTGGCATGGAAAGTCCTCTGACGATGTACACGTGATTGTGGAGCGATGCCCAGACGTGATTGTACCGAGCAGAAAGCATGAAAAGATTTCGATCACCGGCAGAAGTGGTGATCTTCTTGTTGAGCAGGATGCCTATGAAAACGTGCTGCAGCGGTACGAAATCTATGTATCTGCAGAAGCACCAAGACTTCCGACAATCTCCCACACGGTTGTGGAATGGCTGATGGTCAAAGGATATCAGCGTCTTGAGGATTCATACTGGCTTGATACTTTCCGCATGGCAAGTTATACAGGCGGCACGGAGATTGCCAACATTCTGAATCGATACGGACGTGCAACAATAGAATTTGATTGCAAGCCGCAGAGATTCTACAAAAGCGGCGATTTCTTCATTGACGTTGAGAATGGGATGCAATTGCTGAACCCGTCACCGTTCACGGCAAAACCGATCTTGATTGTTGAAGGCTCTGGAAGCGGAACAATAACCGCAGGAGACAAAACGATCACGCTGACGGACTGCGATAACATCACCATTGATTCAGACATCATGCAGGTGTATCAAGGCAACACAAACAAAAACCGCACGGCATCTGGTGCATTCCCTGTTCTCCCGGAAGGGCAAACAGAAATCACTTGGACGGGCGGCATCACAGGAATCAAGCTTAAACCGAGGTGGTGGACGCTATGATTCCGATTCTGTTTGCACCTACAGACACCACATTTGAAACGTTTGGCATCGGTCATCTGACTGATGCCATTTCACCGCACGTTGTGGAAGAGCGGAACGGTGAATTCACGTTTGAAATGCAATATCCGATTGATGGACAGCATTATGATGAAATCGTGATGCGTTCCATCATTCTTGCAAAACCGAACCCACAGCAACAGGCACAGCCGTTCAGAGTGTACAGAATCACGAAGCCGATCAACGGCGTGGTGACGATCAATGCGAACCATCTGCGCTATGATCTGGAAGGTGTGCCGGTTGCACCGTTCACAGCAAACAGTCTGTACAATGCTTTAAACGCAATGGTTTCAAACAGACTTGTGCAGTCTCCGTTCGTCTTTGAAACTGATAAATGGTCAAACAATCAGATGTCAAGCACAACGCCATGCTCCACGCTGTCGCTCATGGGCGGTCAGCAAGGCTCGCTTCTGGACATTTACGGCGGTGAATATGAGTTTGACACCTACACGATCAGACTTCTTTCACGCAGAGGAACGGACAGCGGCATCACGATTCGCTACGGCGTTGATCTTGTAGACCTTCAGCAGGAAGAGAACTGCGCAAACTGCTACACGGGCGTTCTGTGCTTCTGGCGTTCGATGGACGGTGAACAGACTGTCAGCGGCACGATTCAAAGCACTGGAACGTTTGACTATGTGCGCATAAAGATTCTTGACCGATCTGGGAACTATGAGAAGGCACCAACGCAGGAACAGCTAAACGCTGATGCTATTGAATATATCAACGCAAACAGGGTCGGCGTTCCACGTGTTTCGCTGAATGTGTCCTTTGCTACACTGGAACAGACGGACGAATACCAGAACATCAGAAGAACTGTCAGCCTTTGCGATTACGTCACGATTGAGTTTGAAAAGCTTGGCGTTTCAGCAACGGCAAAGATTATCCGCACGGACTATGACGTTATCAACGAGCGTTATATCTCCGTTGAAATAGGTGATTCACGCACCAGTCTTGCAGATACAATCATTGGCATAAGCACCTTGACAGACAACGTGCCAACCACAACGGAAATGGCACAAGCCATATCTGCAACCACGGCGGCGATCACCGGCGCAGAAGGTGGAGCAGTCAGACTTCTGGACACAAACAATGACGGTCTGCCAGATACGCTATACATTGCGGATAATCCGAACCCGTTGATGGCTGAAAAAGTCTGGCGTTTCAATTATGAAGGTTGGGGCGCATCGGAAAACGGCTATTCTGGTCCATTCACAATGGGCGCAACATTCGCACAAGGCTTCATCGCAGATTTCATCACCGCAGGAACGCTTTCCGCTGAGAGAATAGCGGCGAACAGTATTGCCGTCTCAAAGTTGACTGGCACGATTGAAAACGGTGATTGGGTCATTGACCTTGATAAAGGAACGCTCACGTTGGGCAAGATTTCTGCTTCTGAAATCACAGCCGGTGAACTGGACGCTTCGCAGATCACGGTCAAGAATCTGAACGCAGACAACATCACCACAGGAACGCTGAATATTGCCCGTATTGAAGATCATTCTTTGACAGGCTCAAAAATAGGCGTTGGAGAGATAACTGGCGGCGTTGATGCTTTAGGGAGAGCGACGGGAAACATTGCGCCGTTAGCTGTCACAGGTGGAAATGTAGCAGATCAAACGCTTGCAGGTGGAAAGATTGCAAACAGGACGCTGAGCGATACACAGATACAGGCGCAGGGCGTTTCAACCGCTTCGCTGTCTTCTGCTGTCAATACAAGCCTTGGCTACGCAGACTATTCAAACAGCGCATTTTTCAACGATTCACCTGTTGACTATATCAACACAAGATATCTGAAGGTTGGAAGCGGCGCAACATTCACATCTGTTGGAGCATCAACGCTTTATGTCGGTGGATATCTTGCAACATGGGGACAACCGTCTGTTTCCCTTTCTGCGCAATTCGCATTTAAAGCGACAGACCAAGGCGGCACTGAGAGATGGGTAAACGCATATGCAAGCACTGCAACAGTGTCAAGCTATGTGCTGACATACGGGGGATAATAAATGATCACATTTGGAAAGAAAGAATATTCTGGTTCAATTGTGTCTGTCACTGAAGACAAGATCGTTGCGGTGATCAACACTGTTGACACATTGCAGGACGTGTGTGCTGCTCTTGACGGAATCACGGAGATCACAGAAACCGCTCAAGACGGGACAAAGAAAACATATGCAATCACGTCAGCAAATGCAGTGTTTGCAAACACAAGGACGGTCTACACGATTGAACTTCTTACGAAACCAACATACTTGCAAGAACTGAGCAAAGCCGTTGACGCATTGCTTGTGATGGTATTGGAGAAGAAAGATGTTTGAAAGAATTAAACGCCTTTATGACAACAACGAATTGACAAAGAACGGCTTGAAGAATGCTGTTGATAATCAGTTGATCACAGAAGAGCAGTATAAAATCATTTGCGGTGAACCGTATGACGAAGATTAAAACAGCAACCGGCAAAGAATACGATTCAGATTATTTCGTGGAACACGCACCGTCAAAATCGCTTTATTTCCGTGTTGTATGCGCATCTGGTGAAGAGGTTAGAAAAGTATTTGCTGATTCAGAAGAAACACAGGTGCTTGAGTATAACGGGAAAAAATACGAAGGTTTCACGAAACTGAAAAATGTTGACGATGACGGTGATGGTTTCTGGAAGTTGAGGTTGACACATGGATAAAGTTCAAGAACTGCTTAATACAGCACAGGCACTTAAAAGCGTCAAG
>OCVV011354030.1_pt1 | contig 11127 bp, 12 predicted proteins | sample 1539721 | NCBI WGS metagenome assembly OCVV01 (sample SAMN02144230, study PRJEB22623) | gut metagenome | biome: sheep rumen | host: Ovis aries | place: New Zealand | reverse complement strand
TTATTTGGGTCCTTATCATATACACCATCAACTTTTGTTGCTTTAATTACAACATCTGCTTTTATTTCAGCAGCACGTAGGGCAGCAGCAGTATCAGTTGAGAAGAATGGTGAACCAGTTCCACAGCCAAATACGACAACTCTTCCTTTTTCTAGATGACGTATAGCACGATCTTTAATATAGAATTCAGCAATTTGTCTCATCTCAACACCAGTTTGTACTCTTACTGGTACTTCTAATTGTTTAAATGCGTCTCCTAAAGCTAGGGCATTCATTACAGTTCCCATCATACCGATGTAGTCACTTGTTGCACGGTCCATATATTCATTTGATTTACCTCTCCAAAAGTTTCCTCCACCGACAACGATACCAACTTCAACTCCTAAATCAGCTACTTCTTTTATTTCGTTTGCTAGTTCTAAAGTTCTATTAAAGTCAATTCCATGACCTTTATCACCGGCTAGAACTTCGCCACTTAATTTCAATAAAATTCTCTTATATTTCATATCTTTTCTCCTTCTAAATTATGATACCATAAAATACATTATATATACAGTAAAAAAATTCGTTTATTTATTTGACACTAAAGGGTAGTTGTGCTATAATCTTTGGTGTTTGAAGCCTCATGCTCAAACCGCATTGAAAAGGTTAAAACGTAAAATACGTGCCTTAAGAGCGAGTCTTAAGTTTAAAAAAGAGGAGGTAAATTATGAACGCTGTAGTAAAAGTTGGTGGAAAACAATATTACGTAACAGAAGGATCTGAAATTTTTGTTGAAAAATTAGATTGTGCTGCTGGTGATGTTGTTAAGTTTGATCAAGTATTAATGCTTGATTCAAAAGTAGGAAATCCTTATCTTACTAATGTTACTGTTGAAGGTGAAGTACTAAAGAACGGTAAGAATAAGAAAATCAGAGTTTTCAAGTATAAGAGTAAAGACAGATCTAATCGTAAAACTCAAGGACATAGACAACCTTATACAAAAATTAAAATTACAAAAATTAATGGTTAATCTATGATAAGAGTATCGGTTACAAAAGAAAATGCAAAATTTAAGAAAATATCTTTATTAGGTCATGCAATGTATGATGATTATGGAAAAGATATAGTTTGTAGTGCTGTTAGTAGTATTGTTATTACAACAGTTAATGGAATTCTTGCATTAAATAAAGGAAGTCTTAGTTACTTAGTTAGTAAGAAGGGTATGACAATCGATATTAAGAATATGGATGAAACTACTCAAATACTAATAGGAAACATGGTAAGTCTTTTAAAAGAACTGGAAAGTAAATATCCAGATAATATTGAAATTAAGTAAGGGAGGATATAATTATGAAATTTTTAAAATTAGATATACAATTATTTGCTCACCACAAAGGGCAAGGTTCAACATCTAATGGTAGAGACTCTGCAGGTAGACGTCTAGGTGCTAAAGCAGCTGATGGACAATTTGTTACAGCTGGATCTATTATCTATCGTCAACGTGGAACAAAAGTATTCCCAGGAACTAATGTACGTCGTGGAAATGATGATACTTTATATACAACAATTGATGGAGTAGTTAAGTTCGAACGTTTAGGAAGAGATAAGAAACAAGCATCTGTTTACGAAGTTACAGAATAAAATTAGAGAGCCATCGGCTCTCTTTCTTTTTCTATATGATATACTTTATGTAAGGAGGGGATTATATGTTTGTCGATGAGGTAACCATTAAAGTAGAAGCTGGTAATGGTGGAGATGGATGTACTGCATTCCGTCGTGAAAAATTCATTGAAATGGGTGGACCTTATGGAGGTAATGGTGGTCATGGTGCTGACATTATTTTCCAAGTAGATGAGGGGTTACATACATTACTTGATTTACGTTATCAAAAAACAATTAAAGGTGCTAATGGAGAAAATGGTCGTGGTAAGAATCAACATGGTAAAGGTGCAGAACCTTTAATCGTTAGAGTGCCACAAGGAACAGTAGTAACTGATTTAGATACCGGAATGATTTTAGCTGATTTATCTAAAAAAGATCAACAAGAATTAATTGCTAAAGGTGGTCGTGGTGGTAGAGGTAATACTGCTTTTAAGACTCAAACTAATACAGCTCCTGATTACTCTGAGCGAGGAGAAGAGGGAGAACATAAGACTTTAAAAGTTGAAGTTAAAATGCTTGCTGATGTTGGTTTAGTTGGATTACCTAGTGTTGGTAAGAGTACAATTATTTCTTGTGTTTCTAAATCAAAACCAAAGATTGCTGCATATCACTTTACAACACTAAACCCTAATTTAGGTGTAGTTAAAGCAAGTGATGGTCGTAGTTTTGTTATGGCTGATTTACCTGGATTAATTGAGGGTGCGTCACAAGGTGAAGGTTTAGGTGATAAGTTCTTACGTCATATTGAAAGAACTCGTGTTATTGCTCATGTTGTTGATATGAGTGCATCTGAACTTAGAGATCCTTATGAAGATTTTGTTATGATTAATAACGAGTTAAAGGAATTTAATCCAAAATTATTAGAAAAGCCAATGATTGTTATTGCAAATAAAATGGATTTACCTGATGCTAAAGAGCATTTGGAAGAATTTAAGAAAAAGGTAAATTGCGAGATATTTGAAGTTAGTGCTGCTACTAATACAGGATTACAAGCTGTAGTTGATAAATTAGCAGATATGTTGGATGATATTCCAATTAATCCACTATATGATGAGAGTCAAATTGAGTCTCATGTATTATATAAATTTAAGAAAGAAGAACCATTTACTATTACTCGTGATGATGATGGTACTTGGGCAATTAGTGGAGATGAAGTTGAAAGAATATTTAAGATGACAAAATTTTCTTCTGAAGAGAGCGAATATCGTTTTGCGAAGAAACTTAGTCGTATGGGGATTGATGATAAATTACGTGAACTAGGTGCAGAGGAAGGAGACGAAGTTAGAATATTAGATTTCTACTTCATGTTTAAAGATTAATGAATGAATTAAAAAGAACTTATAATAAAGCAAAAAGAATGCATGAGAATATGAAGGTTGTTGACTATAGTGAACTAGTTGCTTTAAATATGGATATGGTAAATATTAATACTAAGATGAAGAATAGTACGAAAAATAAATTATATTTAGATACTTGTCGTGAGATTCTTAATGTTGAAGGTGAGTTTAATATTTTTCATGAAGGCTTTTTAGTTGAACATCAAGATTTATGTGATTTTTATATGGCAATTAAGAGTGCAGAATTTTTACCTTATGCTGAACAACCAGTTCATATGGAAAAATTAGAAAGAGAATTATTCTTACGTTTATTTGGGGTATCATATGATATTGCAGAAGCTAAGAAGAAAAATGCTGATTATAAATATTCTGATAGTGAGAAAGTTGAATATCTTTCTGATTTGTATAGTGTTTGGAGTGAAGATACTAAACATGATTACTTTAAATCTTATGCTTTAAAAGCATTAAATGATATTAAGAGACAATCTAGTATTAAGGAAGATACAACAGTTTTTACTAAGTAGTTTAGGGGGATATATATGCAACAAGATAAAGACAAATACGAAAGAGTAAAGAAATATATAATGGATCATATGGAAGATTATACTCCTCGTGAGATTCAATATATGATTGAGAATTATGATCAAGGTAAACGTACTCGTTTTGCACCTGATGTACTTCGTCAAATCTATGATAGATTAGGTATTACACCTGATAAGGATAATATGTATAAAGGGTTTGTTGAATTACTTAAGAAAAACTATGATATTAACTGTGATATTATTGAAGTTGGTGGTGGAGTAATACCGGTTATTGCAAAACACATTCGTGATGAACAGGTAACTGGTAGTGTTACTGTATATGATCCTAAAATTTCTAGAATATTAGATAATGAAGATGGATATACATTAAAACGTGAGATGTTTACTGATAATACTAAGACTGGTGATGCTAAGCTTTTTATAGGTTTTATGCCTTGCCAAGCTACTGAATTAATAATACGTAAGGCAGTAGAGAATAATGCTGATTTTATGATTGCGTTATGTGAGGGTGGTCATTATGATTTTGATGATTACTTTGATGAAGAAGAATGGCGTGATAGTATGCGTTATTTAGCTCGTCGTGAGTTAGCAAAAAAGAATATGGGTACTTTAGAAGAGACTGACTTAAAGTCTTATGGTGATCCATATCCTGTAATTTATAGTAAGAGAAGAAAGTAAAAGAGAAACTAAAATAGTTTCTTTTTTTTATCTTTATGTTATAATTGTTTTATAGTAGGATGAGGTGGTATGGATGAGAAGTGTAGAATACTTAACTTCTATGGGTGTTGATGTTAAATCTAGCCTTGAATTATTTGGTGATATCAACACATACAACGATACTTTAGGAGAATTTGTAGTTAGTGCTACAGAAAAACTTGCAAGACTTGAAGCATATAAAAATAGTAAAGATATTGCAAATTATACAATTTATGTTCATTCATTAAAGAGTGATTCTAGATATTTTGGATTTACTTCTTTAGGTGATATAGCTTATGAACATGAAATGAAGGGTAAATCTGGAGATGTCTTATATATCCAACAAAATTTTGGACAATTACAAGATGCAGTTAAAAGTGCTTTGGCAATAGCTAATGAATATTTAAATGGTAGTGATAGTGCTCCTGCTAAGCCTGCTCCAACAGCTAAAGCAGTAACTGTTACTGGTGAAGTTTATGTTCAACCTGCTATTCTTGTAGTAGATGACTCTAGTATTATTCGTAATTTTGTTAAACGTATTTTTAGTGATAAATATTACGTTGGAGATGCTAAGAATGGACAAGAGGCAATTAATATAATAGCGGCTAATGCTGATAATGATCAAATTAAAGCAATTTTATTAGATTTAAATATGCCAGGTGTAGATGGTTTTGCGGTACTTGAATATATGAAGAGTAATCTTTTATTCCAAAAAATTCCTGTATCTATTATTTCAGGAGATTCTACTAAAGATACAATTGATCGTGCATTTACTTATCCAATTGTAGATATGCTTGGTAAACCATTCTCTGAAGATAATGTTAAGAATATATTAGAAAAAACACTTATGTATAAAGAATTAAGTTAAAGGGATGTGTGAGTATGAATAAAAAGGCTATCGAATATTTAGATTTTTTAGAAGAAAATGATTCTTTCTTTTATGAAAATTTTAAAGATTTCATTGCTTATGCAAATGGAATGAATAAATATTTAAGAGATGAGGAATATGCAGATTTAAAAGAGGCTACTGAGAATGATTTAAAGATTGTATTAAAAGATAAAAAGACTACTATTAATATTATTAAGAATTTCTTTTATAAAGTATCTCCTAATATTATTAAACAAATTGATTATGACGTAGAAAATGAGAATATTGTTTTCTTACCTAAAGAAGAAATGGGAGATGTTAATAGTCGAGTTACTGTTGATGGAGATAATTATAAGATTGAGATTTTGGAAACTAATAAATTAGATGCTGCCTTCTTATTAGTTCGTGAGTATGCATATTTATTCTCTGGTGATTTATTAACAGTAGATGGTTATGAAGATGGACTTAAGAAGACTTATGTTGAAATGGTTATGTCTTTAACTGAGTTTGCTTTAGCAAAACATTTAAGTACTAATCCATCTCTTCGTAGAGATTCTGTTAATTATATTTTTAAGAAGTTATACGGAACTATATATGATGTAAATGAATCTTATTTAACACTTATGTATTTAGGATTCTTATTAGAAAATAAAACTGAAGAAGAGATTACGAAAGCTTTAGGTGATTCTGAAATGGTTGCTCACTTAGATCAAATTATAAGTGAAAAGAAACCATGCAATACTTATATTGATACGCTTGGTACTATGATGGCACTAAAGGCAATTAATAATAATGAAGATGCTTTTGATTTAGTTAATAATACATATATTACTGCTACAGAAGGAGCAATGGATAATTTAATGGCTCAATTTCCAATTGATTTAGATGAGCAAGCTGGAGTAGAAGAAATCACTAAATATATTAGAAATAGTAAGTAAAACTTGATAAAATAAGGTTTTTGTGATATCTTATTAAGGAAAAACGAAGGAGGTATTTAAATGAGTGGACATTCAAAATGGGCTACAATTCACAGAAAAAAAGGTCTTTTAGATCAAGCACGTGGTAAAGTTTTCCAAAAATTGGCAAAAGAAATCATGGTTGCTGCGAAAGGTGGAAGTCCTGATCCGTCTCAAAATGCCGCACTAAGATTAGTAGTTGATAAGGCTAAGGCACAAAACATGCCAAAAGATAATATTCAAAAGGCAATTGATAAAGCTGCAGGAAATTCTGATGGAGCAAACTACGAAAGTGTTCGTTATGAAGGATATGGACATGGTGGAGTTGCTTTCATGGTAGATTGTTTAACTGATAATCGTAATCGTACTGCTTCACAAGTAAGAAGTGCTTTTACTAAAGCAGGTGGAAACTTAGGAACTGATGGTAGTGTTTCATATATGTTTGAAAGACGTGGTTCTATTGTTATTCCAGCTGATTATGATGAAGAAACTATGATGATGACTGCATTAGATGCAGGAGCAGTTGATTTTGAAAGAGTTGAAGATACTTATGTAATTACAACTGAACAAACTACATTTACTGCTGTTAAGGATGCTTTAGAGAAAGAAAATGTAAAAGAATTTTTAGAATGTGAATTAACTTATGTTCCTAATATGGAAGTTGCTCTTGATGAAGAAGGAGCAGATAAAGTACATAATCTAGTAGATACTCTAGAAGATTTAGACGATGTACAAGATGTTTACTATAATCTTAAAGAGGATTAATTCCTCTTTTTTTATTGTTTAATTTGTTTAATTTTTTCGAATATAGTATAATGGAAAGGTAGAGGGTGAAGAAATTGAGTAAAGATAGTAAGAGGGTACGTACCCCATGGTATAAATTTTATGGAGATGAAAAGGAACATTTAGAGTATCCTGATTTTTCTGCATATAAATTAATTGAATATACTGCAAGTAAACATTTGAATAATATTAGTTATAATTACTATGGTAATAAGAAGACATATCATGAGTTTTTAAAACAAATAGATGATACTGCAAGAGCATTTAAGGCAATTGGGGTAAAACATCGTGATGTAGTTAGTATTTGTATGCCTAATACTCCTGAAGGTATTATTGCATTTTATGCTGCTAATAAGATTGGTGCTATTGCTAGTATGATTCATCCATTAAGTGCAGAAAACGAAATTAAACATTATTTACGTATATCTAAGACAGAATGGTTAGTATGTGTTGATTTTACTTATGAAAAAGTAAGTCGAATTATGAAAGATACTAAATTAAAGAAAGTAATAACAGTAAGTGTTAGTGAGTCTATGCCACCACTTATTAAGTCTATTTATACAGCAACTAATATGTCTAAGACTTTAATATCATTAAATCCTATTCATTATTTAAATGGTGTTACTAATAGTACTGATAAGGACAATGATAAAAAGAAAATTGGATGGAAAGATTTTATTAAATTAGGTAAAGATTATACTAAAGAAATAGATGATGATTTTAAGGGTAAAGATATAGCTGCTATTCTATATTCTGGTGGTACTACAGGTACTCCTAAGGGTGTTAAGTTAACTAATCTTAATCTAAATGCCGCAGCAATGCAAAATTTTGAGCATGTTGGATGTTTAAGAGATAAAGATAAAGTTTTAGCTATTATGCCAATATTCCATGGATTTGGATTAGTAGTTTGTATTCATTGTGTTCAATATTTTGGTGGAACAAGTATTTTGCTTCCTCAATTTAGTGCGAAGACATTTGATAAGATTGTTAAGAAATATGAACCAAATGTTATTGTTGGAGTTCCAACTTTATTTGAAGCAATGACTAAGAATAAGAATTTTGATCATATGAAATTACCTTATTTAACTTGTGTTATTTCTGGAGGAGATTCTTTATCAATTGAGTTAAAGAAGAAGTTTGATGAATGGTTAGAGAAACATAAATCTCCAACTGTTATTCGTGAGGGTTATGGATTAACGGAGTGTTGTGCAGCTAGTTGTTTTACACCACTTAAATATTATCGCCCAGGCAGTATTGGAATTCCTTATCCTGATACTTATTATAAAATCGTTGAAGATGGTACAGAAAATGAAGTTCCTTATGGTACTGAAGGTGAAATCGTAATTACTGGTCCAACAATTATGGCTGGATATATTCATAATAGAAAAGAGACTAAACAAACTCTTCGTAAGCATAAAGATGGTCGTGTATGGTTACATACAGGTGACGAAGGTACAATGGATCAAGATGGATTTGTATATTTTAAAGGTAGAAGTAAACGTATGATTATTTCTTCTGGATACAATATTTATCCTAATAATATTGAAAATGTTATTGATGCACATCCAGATGTTTCTATGTCTTGTGTAATTGGTATTCCACATCCATATAAAGTAATGGTTGCGAAAGCATTTGTTGTATTAAAAGATCCTAGTAAGGAAAATGAAGAAACAATTGCATCTATTAAGGAATTAGTTGAGAAGAACTTAGCTAGATTCTCATGGCCATATGCATATGAATTTAGAAGGGAATTACCTAAGACTCCTATTGGTAAAATTGCATTTAATGTTTTAATTCATGAAGAAGAGATGAAGAATAATAAACCTGAATTTGAACCACAAGAGGAGTTACTTGAACAAGTAGATGACGAAACAAGTAGTGACGAATTATTAGATAACTTAAAAGTAGAAAAAGAAGAAAAGAAATAATCTTTTCTTTTTTTTACAAAAATATAAAATAAATGTTCGATTTTCTTTACTTATCTTTTTATTTTATTATATAATGATAATGGAGTTGATAAGATGTTTGATTATATAAAAGGAACAGTTACAAATATAAAGACAAATGCTATTGTATTAGATAATAATGGAGTAGGATATTTATTATATGTAGCTAATCCATATGCATTTGAATTAAATAAAGATTATAAGGTATATGTTTATCAGCAAATTACCGAGAGTGAACATTTACTTTATGGATTTAAAATGTTAGAAGAAAAAGAATTATTCTTAAAACTAATTAGTGTTAAGGGATTAGGTTGTAAGATGGCATTACCTTTCTTATCTACTGGTTCTATTGATGGAATTATGGATGCAATTGAAAGAGAAAATGTTTTATACTTAAAGAAATTCCCTAAGATTGGAGATAAACTTGCTAAACAAATTATTCTTGATTTGAAGGGCAAATTAGAATTTATTGGTGTTGGAATTAGTGATGATCAAGTTCAAACTGAGAGTGACTTAAAAGAGGTACTAATTGGTCTTGGATACAAGGAAAAAGAGATAGTTCCTGTTTTAGCAAAAGTAGATACTTCATTAAAGTTAGAAGATCAAGTAAAAGATGCATTAAAATTATTATTACGTTAATAGGAGGTTCGTATGAAAGAGGAAAGTGTTATTACTAATTATTCATTATTTGATGATAAAGAGATGGATAATACTATTCGTCCTGAGACAATAGATGAGTATGTTGGACAAACAGATGTTAAAGAAAACATTAAAGTCTTTGTTGAAGCAGCAAAGATGCGTAATGAACCATTAGATCATGTTTTGTTGTATGGTCCTCCTGGTCTTGGAAAAACAACTTTAGCATTTATTATTGCGCATGAAATGGGTACGCATATTAAAACAGCAAGTGGTCCTAGTATTGAAAAGAGTGGAGATTTAGCCGCTATTCTTTCATCATTAGAACCTGGAGATGTTTTATTCATTGATGAGATTCATCGTATGCCTAGATATATTGAAGAGATTTTATATCCTGCAATGGAAGACTTCTCTTTAGATATTATTGTTGGTAGTGAAGGTAATAGCCGTAATATTCGTATTGATTTACCTCCATTTACATTAGTAGGTGCAACTACTCGTGCAGGAGACTTATCTAGTCCTCTTCGTGATAGATTTGGAATCGTATCTAAATTGCAATATTATACAGTACCAGAATTAGAGAGTATTATTAAACGTACTGCAAGAGTTTTAGGTGTTAGTGTAGATGATGATGCAGCGTTTGAACTTGCTAAAAGAAGTCGTGGTACTCCACGTATTGCTAATAGATTATTTAAACGTGTAAGAGATTTCGCTTTAGTTAAGAATTCTGGTGTAGTTAATCATGATATTACATTAGAAGCATTAGATAGATTAAAAGTTGATTATTTGGGACTTGATGGAACTGATCATGAATATCTTAATGCAATTATTAATAAATTCAATGGTGGACCTGTCGGAATAGAGGCTATAGCTGCTTCTATAAGTGAAGAGGTTACTACTATTGAAGATGTATGTGAACCATATTTATTACAAATTGGTTTAATAAAGAGAACATCTCGAGGTAGAGTAGCAACTGATAAAGCATACGCACTACTTGGCATAGAGAAAGAAATGTGATATAATAGGACGGAATTACTGCTTAGTAGGCAGTATTTTCTTTGGAGAGGTATTTATGGAAGTTAAAGATTTTGATTATTATTTACCTGAAGAATTAATTGCACAAACTCCATTAAAAGTGCGTGATTCTTCTAGATTATTAGTACTTGATAAAGAGACTGGTGAAGTAGAACATAAAGTTTTTTCTAATATTATTGATTATTTAGAAAAAGGTGATACTTTAGTTTTGAATGATACTAAAGTTTTACCTGCTAGACTTATTGGTGTTAAGGAAGAAACTGGTGCAGTTATTGAAGTGTTATTATTAAAGAATCTTGAGGGAGACGAATGGGAATGTTTGGTTAAACCTGCAAGACGTATAAAGGTAGGTACTGTAGTTTCTTTTGGAGAAGGTAAATTAAAGGCAGAGTGTACTGGTGAGTTTGATGAGGGTATTCGTCATTTTAAACTTTTATATAATGGAATTTTAATGGAAATCTTAGAAGAGTTAGGTACTATGCCTCTTCCTCCATATATTCATGAGAAGTTAGAAGACCAATCTCGTTATCAAACTGTATATGCTAAAGAAGTAGGTAGTGCAGCTGCTCCTACAGCAGGACTTCATTTTACTAAAGAATTATTACAAAGAATTGAAGATAAAGGTATTAATATTTGTTATGTTACTCTTCATGTTGGTTTAGGAACTTTTAGACCTGTTAGTGT
>OCVV011280516.1_pt1 | contig 11128 bp, 8 predicted proteins | sample 1539721 | NCBI WGS metagenome assembly OCVV01 (sample SAMN02144230, study PRJEB22623) | gut metagenome | biome: sheep rumen | host: Ovis aries | place: New Zealand | reverse complement strand
GTAGTACCGAAAGCATTATGGCCGGCACCAATTGCGCTGATACCATTTGCGCAGACCTTTGCCTGACGGATAGCGCTGAAGAGAGCCACGAGACCAAGAGCCAGACCAACGCCGAAGATAGCACAAGCAGCGGGCATTGCGAGGTCGGGTGTCACTTTGTTGTTGAGCATGAAGAAGCCGACGAAGCCGTACAGACCCTGTGAAGAGGGCAGAGCAGCCAAGCCCATGTAGGAGCCGCTTGCTGTGGGGTTCTTCTTGAAGGCACCAATTGCTGCATTACCACAAATGGTTACGCCATAAGCACTACCAATTCCAGAGAGGGCTACACAAAGTGCAATACCCAGATAAGCTAATAAGATTTCCATAAAATTTTGTGTTTTAATTCATAATTCAAAGTTCATAATTCACAATCGTGCAATGCTTGGCGAGGCTTCGCAACCTTATATTATTATTTATGTGCTGTTTTGGCTTCGCTTGCGAGGTCGCAAATAATGAACAATGTCTTATGAGGGTTTGTTAATTGATATTGGTTTAATGTTTAACTTTGAACTTTCCTAAAGGGTGTGTACTCCTTGCCGCCGCCGCTGAAGTCCGCGTTCTTGAAGAACTCGACAAACGTCAGTCGCATCGGATGAACGAATGCGCTTATCATGCTCAACGCGAAGGTGATGCCGTGACCTGCAAGCAGGATGAGTACCATTGGCAGCCAGCGGATGAACCATGGTAGGCTGGACGTGAGGTCGAAGGCAAGGGCGTTGAATACGCCACCAAGCACGCCGCCCGTCAATCCAAGGGCGAAGAGGCGGATGTAACTCAGCAAGTCGCCCAGCAAGCCCGTAGCCATTCCGTAAGTCGCCCAGACGCCTCCGCCGATGTTCAACAGCGGACCGAGTATCGGGTTCTTGTAAGCCGACGGATTATTATAGAGGAATATGCCGACGACACTAATCGCGATGAGTCCGTAGAGTGCATAAACGAGTCCTTGAGGCAGGGCAACTCCGCAAGCGGGCAAGCCGAAGAGGGCGATTGCAGAGAGCAGCGCCACCACCCACGAGAAGGTGCCGATGGAGTAGCCAAAGCCGTAGTTCTTCCACGCCTTGCATGCCTTGAGCACCATACCCAAGAGAACTTGCACCAAGCCTATGATGACGGAGATGACCATCATGGGTGAGTAGCCGAAGATGGGGCCGACGCCGTTGTCGTTGAGGAAGTATGGCTTGACCGGCGCGAGGAATGCCCAATCCTGTTTCGACAGGTCGATACCGAAGAAGGTGCCTGTCAGCAGACCGCAGACGGTTGTTGCCAAGCCCAGCCAAATGCCGAGCCGTCCGTATTTCTTGGTCTCGTCGTTGCCCTTCAAGGCGAGATAGATGCCGCCGAGCAGCACGATGAGGCCGTAGCCGCCATCGCCCAGACAGAGTCCGAAGAAGAGCATGAAGAACGGCGCAAAGAAGAGGCTCGGGTCGATGTCGTGATAGTTGGGGAGCGAGTACATACGCAGGATGGGCTCGAAGAGGCTGGTGTAGCCGTCGTTCTTTATCTTGACGGGCACATCGTCCTCGTATGCCGGATCCTCGAGCTCGTAATAGACTTGCTTCTCGTCGAGCCATTTGGCGAGTCCTTCTGCTTTTTCCTCCAGCGTCCAACCCACCATGAGTCGAACGGCTCCCTCAGCGATGCTCTCGTCCGAAAGCTCCACTTGTCGCAGTTGAATCTCGCTTTGAGCCTGCTTCAGACCTGCTTCGAGCGTATCTCTGTACTGACGAGCGACTTCGCAAGTCGTGTCGTGATTCTGCTGGAGGGCAGCCTTGGCTTCTTCTGCTTCCTTTTTATATTGGTCGAGCGAGCCGTTTGGCAACTCGAGACGCTCAGCCTTGATGTCTGGTTCTTCGTCGGAGAATGCCAGGAAGTACGTGCGTTTGCGGTACTCATCAATGGGTGTGGCGAAGTATTTCTCAGCCCATTCAGCCTGGAACGACTTGGCTCCGCAAGCATAGAAATACACCTGCATGCCAGTCTTCTCCTGAAGTTCCTTCACCTTTTCCCAGTCGAAGTTACCCCAAGGCTCAAGCTTCTGGATGTTCTTCTCTGCCTCGTCTATTGTATGACGAATGCTGATTTCTTCGGCTTTGAGCGTCTCGACAGACTCTAAGGGGCAAGGGGCAAGGGGCAGGGGGCAGGAGGATTGTTCTCCTGTTGTGCCCAGATTGCTATTCTCTTGCTCCTTGCTCCTTGCTCCTTGCTCCTTATCCCACGCCTTCAGCGAAATGTCGAGATAGTCGAGAGCCTGCTGATAGCGGACTCTTTCGTCGAGTGCTTTCTGCAGGGCAGGGCTGGTCTGTCCTTGCTTCAGTTGTTGGACGTGCACCACTCCTTGCTCTCGCAGGCCGTCGATAAACGCGTCGTATTCCTTCTGGGTCACCAGGAAGGTGAGTTTTTTCATTCTCTCAATCATGCGACGTCCTCCTTTCTCTTCTCCTGAAGCGACTTCAATATCTTCTGCGACGACTTGGAGAGGTTCTCCTCGTCCTCCATGAAACGTTTAATCTTACGCACTGCCTCCTGATAACCAGGGATTTGAACCTTCTCGAAGAGGTTAACCTTCTGAGTCGTCTTCTTACGTGCATGCTCCAAGAGATGCAGCTTGGCGAAGACGAATTCGCGTTCTACGGCAGTCTTTGCGAGCCCTTGCAGGAGCTTGATTCCATCGAAGTACCACTTCGGAGCGCTAAACAAACCGAAAGGTTTCACCTTCAGGCTGATGTTGTTCAGGATGGGAACCCTGACGCCGGCAATCTTCTTGACGCTCAATTCGACGTCGTCCAGACTGACGAGCGAAGTGTCGAACTCGCCCCAGAGCGCGTACATCTTCTCGTATCCCTCGATTTGGCTTTGCAACTTTCGCTCGAGTTCGTCGGCTTCCTCCTTACATTTCTTCACCTCCAGTCGCAGCGCTGTTTCCTTGCTCTTAATGATTGGAAGGGTGCGTTGACGCATCTTCAGAGCCTTCTCAATCTGCTGCAACGAGGTCTTATTATACTGAAACTTTATTGCCATACTTGTCTATTTGCGGGTGCAAAGATACAAAATAATTAGGAATAAAAGAAGAAGAAACGAAGATTTATTTGAGAGAAAAGTAAAAAACACTCGCGACAAATAGTGATGTAGTACGAGATCTGTAAAGATTTTTCTTGCCTGAAAGGATGCTGTGAAATGCTCTTCTCTATGATTCCTCTTTGCGAAAATGAAAGGATGGGGTGTGTTTCCTTCTTTAGGAAAGAGCCCAGAAAAGTGAGTTTCAAGGCATTTTGTAACCATTTGAAATGCAGTATCTTGCAAAGATGCTAGCTTGGTCTCAAAACGAGGCGTGCCAAGTTCGCCAATTCGACGTGTTAAGTTTGTCAATTTAACGTGCTAAGTTTGATGATTTAACGTGCCAAGTTTGCCAACTTAACACGCCATCTTTTTCAAGTTGCCAGTAAGCCCGACCACAATCGACCAGCGAAGTCTGTAATCTTCTTGTGTCGAAGTTGTCGGTTTTGTCAATATATTTACCCAGTCGAACAAATGACTCGCTCGTAAAAACAATTAGAAAATTCTCATTTTCTTTTGTTTTTCTCTTGCTTATTCGTACCTTTGCAGTGCGATGGAAGAGAAATCATTAAAGCAAAAGGCTGCCGGAGGTATGCTTTGGGGCGGGTTGTCGAACGGCTTGATGCAGTTGATAAGTGCCGTCTTCGGACTGGTTCTGCTCCGCTATCTCACGCCGAATGACTACGGTAAGGTAGCGATGTTGAACATCTTCGCAGCCCTCGCGAATGCCCTTCAAGAGAGTGGTTTCATGGCGGCACTCTGCAACCGGCGCGAGCCGACTCACGAAGAGTACAATGCCGTCTTTTGGTTCAACCTGCTGGTTAGTGCCTCGCTATACATCATCTTGTGGTTCTGCGCCCCACTTATCGCAGATTTCTACAAACAGGAGGAGCTGATTCCGCTTGCCAGAGTGCTTTTCCTTGGCTTTCTTTTCTCGGGTCTCGGCACAGTTCAGCGTGCTTATCTCTTCGGAAACCTGATGGTCAGGCAGACCAGCATTTGCTCTATCACAGCCATGCTTCTTTCTGGAATTGTTGGTATCGCAATGGCTGTCAAGGGTTTCGCCTATTGGGCCATCGTGACGCAGGCAATCTGTTTTGTCTTCATCACACAGATTATGGCCTGGTTCTTCTCGCCTTGGAGGCCAACACTCCAGTTCAATCTTGCTCCTGCATGGAAGATGTTCGGCTTCAGCAGCAAGTTGATGCTCACGAATATCGTCAACATCTGCAACCTCCATGCCTTTTCCGTCTTGCTTGGTAAGTTTTTTGGCGACCACACAGCCGGCATCTATTCGAACGCCAAGAAGTGGAACGATATGGCTTCGAGCACGATAAACGGTATGGTGACGAGCACCAGCCAACCCACTCTGGCACAAGTTACGGACGAGATTGGCCGCTATCGTCAGGTCTTCAGGAAGATGCTTCGATTCATTTGCTTTGTGAGTTTCCCCGCAATGCTTGGGCTTGGTTTGGTTGCACAGGAGTTTATCTTGCTCGCTGGAGGCGAGAAGTGGAGAGAGAGCGGCTTGATTCTCTCCCTGCTTTGCCTGCATGGAGCCTTCGTTCCGATTACCACACTCTACAGTAATCTCACGATAAGTCGGGGTCGGAGCGACGTCAACATGGCTTGCACGATAGGTCAATGCTTGGCAGTTTGGGCAGGTCTCATCCTGCTTTACCCTTACGGATTCCTTCCGATGGTAGTTTATTTCGTGGCGCTCAACATTGCCTGGCTCGCGATATGGCAATGGTTTGCTTGGCGTTTGACTGGCCTCACCTTCATGGAAGCCTTGAAGGACACCATACCTTTCCTCGTCTTCACACTCATTGTGCTTGGCCTAACCTGGTGGCTCACCAAGGGAATCGAGAACTTGTGGCTGCTCTTGTCGAGTCGCATCCTTCTTGCCGCTATCCTTTATGGCGGTATCATGTGGGTGAGTGGGGCAAAGATAATGCGCGAGTCTATACATTATATATTTAATAAAGGAAAGGATGAAGCAGCGTAACAATGCCTTTGATTTGCTTTGCGGACTGTGCATCCTCAGAATGGTGACGCTTCATGCCATCTGTCAGACGCAACTTCGTGGAGCCACTTGGTGGAAGGAAACGATGGCTTGGACATTCTTCTTCATGAGTTTCTTCTTCTTTAAGGCAGGCTACTTCAATAAAGGCATCACAGGCGAGACGCTTCCTTATCTGCGAGACCGCATTCGTCGCCTCTTCGTGCCTTACCTTTCGTGGGGCATCATAGGAGGAGTTATGACGTTCTGCTGGTTTTGTCTTTACCCGGAAGGACCAGCCAAAGCAGTTGCTGTGTTGAGCAAATTCCGTTGGCAAATAGGCGGTCTTACCTTTGGTAACAGTCCGCTTTGGTTCCTGCTTTCCTTCTTCACGACCTATGTCCTGATGCATTTCATCGAGAGAGTGCGTTACTTGCATTGGGTTGTGCTGCTCTTTCCAGCCATCGGTTACTGGCTCTTCTTGCATGGGAACCCTTTGTGGTTCTACTTAAGTAATGTCTTCTGCGGCACTTTCTTCTTCTATTTGGGAAAGGTGTGGCACCATATCCTTGATAAGTTGACAAAGCGTTGGACCCTCTTTATCAGCATTTTACTCTTCATAGGCTTCGTCTTTGCCAACATCTACCTACATGGCGAGTATGAAATGAAGACGAATCTCTGGATAGGTTCCTTCTGGAATGTGCTCCTCATCATGCTCCTCTCTCTGTTGGGCATCTCAGGTGTCCTACTCTCATTGCCAACGCCTCGAGTGCCTGTGATTAACTTCATCGGCGAGCACAGCATGGTCTTCTTCGTCATGCATTACCCTATAATGCTGAGTTATGTTCACGTCAGCAGACTGCTTGGCCACAGCATAAACAAAAGCATTCCTGACCTTATCATCATCCTGATACTCTCCTTTACCCTATGCTTCGTTGCCGTTCCTTTCGTGGAACGTGTGCCTTGGCTGAGTGGAAGGTGGAAGAAATGAAATGACAGTATATTTCTATCATACACAAGACACAGAGCGAATCGTTCGTGAATGGAAGGAAGGCGTATTCTCCTCGCACTTCCTTTATGGAGCCTTGCAGTTGAAGGACTACGGAATAGATGTGGTGTGGCATCATCAAATACACACTTACAAGCGGCTTCGAGACATGATAGTCGCAACTTGGAAAGTGCTTACTTGTTGCAAGCGATACGATGTTCTTTATGCCACGCATGCATTTGGCATCGAACCCATCATTCTGCTTCGGGCTTTGGGACTTTATCGTCACCCTATTGTCGTGTGGCATCACCAGCCAATCGTCAAGGCAAAGAACCCACTTCGCGAGGCTTTTGCTCGCCTGTTCTATCGTGGAATGGATCACATGATCTTCTTCTCCGAGAAACTTATGCAAGACAGTCTCCTGTCGAAGAAAGCCGACCCAAGCCGAATGAGCATGGTGCATTGGGGGGCTGACCTTGACTATTATGATAGTTTGAAGCCAGACGGAAAGCATCCCAGCCGCTTCATCTCAACAGGGAAAGAGTTGAGGGACTACGAGACGCTGCTTGAAGCCTTTCACAAGACAGGTTTGCCGCTAACACTTTATGTCCAAAAGATACGACAGGCTTATTTCGAGAGCCTTCATCCCCAAGAGAATATAGAGATACATTACGGCAGCCGTCTCATCCCTCATGAAATCGCCTTGATGGTCGCGCAAAGCCAATGTGTCTGCATCTGCTGTCAGGAGAGCAACTATACAGTCGGCTTGACGACTGTCGTGGAGGCTCTTGCTTTGGGTCTTCCCATCCTTTGTACCCGCAATCCGCAAATGCCGATGGATATAGAGGCAGAAGGTTGTGGTTTCTGGCTTGAGCCAAAAGATGTAGAGGGCTGGGTGGAAAAGTTGCAGTACATAGCCAATCATCCAGAGGAAGCAAAGGCAATGGGGCAAAGAGGACGTGCCCTGGCAGAACAATACTATAATGTGAAGCAATGCGGAAAGGAAGTATCAACCTTAATTATGAACTATGAACAACGAACAGAATAAGCGTCTCTCTTGGCTGGATGCCTTGCGAGGCTTTACGATGATACTGGTGGTGGCCTACCATGTGGCACAGTTTGCTTTCCACGAAAACGAGAAGACAAGCGCAGCACTTCCTTTCCTGGTATTAATGCGGATGCCCTTGTTCTTCTTCGTGAGCGGCTTCCTTGCTTATAAAGCCACGTTCTCGTGGACCGTTCCCAATGCCTTAAAGCTCACCTGGAAGAAGTTTAAAGTGCAGGTCATCCCTACTCTGGTGTTCCTTTGCCTGTTCGTGGTATTCAGGAAGAAGGGTGACTTTGGGGATAACTTCATGCTTCTGATGGCAAGCCCGACTAAAGGAGGCTACTGGTTCACATGGGTTCTGCTGCAGATGTTCATTATATATTATGTCTGTTGTTATGTTGGGAACCTTCTGCAAAGACTCATAGGCAAGAACGATTGGCTGGCTCCGACACTCTTGTTTGTTGGATGGGCAGGTAGCGTCATTGCATACGAGACGCTCTACATGCCTAAGACCTTTACCTATCACAAAGACATGTTCTTTACTTATTCCAGTTTTGTGCAGACCATTCGATACATGCAGTTCTTCCTGCTTGGCAATATTGTCCGACGTTATTGGAGTAGGGTAGAACAGTTGTTCGACACTTCATGGTTCTTCCCGCTGGTTGTAACATTGGCTGTTGTCTGTTGTGCCGAGTTCTTCCAACTGCATACACTTAGAAAAGTTTGGGTCAACCTGCCTCGAACCACAGCGATGTACTGCCTCTTATTGCTTGCGGTAATGTTCTTCAGACATTATAAAACATGGTTCGACGAAGGGAAGAGAACGGGTCGTTTCCTCAGTTTTATAGGCACACGGACACTCGACATCTATCTGCTTCACTTCCTTCTCTTGCCAAAGATGCCGCAAGTGGGAGAATGGTTGAATGCCAATCAACCCAACTTCGTGCTGTCCATCGTGCTTTCTGTAAGTGTAGCTCTCGTCGTGATAGCTTTCTGCTTGTTGGCAAGTCAATTGCTTCGTGTCAGTCCTTTCCTGCAGTTGTATTTGTTTGGGAAAAAGCCTCTCGTCATTCTTCTCGCTTTCCTTTGCCTTGGTGCACTTCCTGCAGATGCCAGGAAGAAAGAGAAGCGTCATGTCGTTCGCATCGAGACAAGTGTAGGCAACATACGTGTCGCTCTCTCGGAAGACACGCCTCTGCACAGCAAGAACTTCCTCAGACTTGCTCGCGAAGGCTTCTACGATGGCACACTCTTCCATCGATGTATCAGGGATTTCATGATTCAAGGAGGTGATCCTGACAGTCGAAATGCAGAACCGGGCCAGTTGCTTGGCAACGGTGGGCCAGGCTATACCATTCCGGCAGAGTTCGACCTGCCATACCTTTACCATTGGCGTGGTGCATTGGCGGCAGCAAGGGAGCCTGATGATGTTAATCCTGAAATGGAAAGCAGCGGCAGCCAATTCTATATTGTTTATGGCAAGAAGCAGACCGAATATGACCTCGACAGGGTGCGTACTGTATTGGCAGAGAAAGGCATCGGGTTGTCGCCGCAGATGATCAATGACTATATCATACGTGGCGGCACTCCTCACCTCGATGGACAATACACCGTCTTTGGTGAAGTCATTGAGGGGATGGAAGTGGTCAAGACTATTCAAGGCGTGGAGACGGACAAGAACAATCGGCCTTTGGAAGACATTGTCATAAAACGAATGGTAGTGGAGCAATAGGACAAAAAAGTGGTAATAATGCACATTTATACCGTAAACTGCGGTTCTCTTTACTAAAAAAGTTATACCTTTGCACCCGAATATAAGTAAACTGCACTCAAAGAACATGAACAAAACATCCATTGTGGCACTCGTTGCCGTTCCTCTTTTGATGTTATCTTGCATTAAAGCAGAACAGGCAAATACCGAATGCGACATAGAAGCCGTGTCGCTTCATTTTGAATCTCCTACCGGCATTTTCTATCACGAGTACGACACGATGCAGACTGTCATATCGTCTGAAACGGACATCGTGTTTATAGTACGCAGTTATGCCAATGTGCATAGCGTTCCCCTTACGCTTCGTGTCACCGAAGGAGCTTCCATCTTTATGCTAACAGAAGATGGCGATGAGACTCCTTTCCAGAACGGTTCTGAAGTTGACTTCTCCGATGAAAGAGTTTGCCGCTTCCATGTCGTTTCGGAAGACAAGGCTTGGAGCCGCAACTATAGTATTAAGGTTGAGCACGATACGCCCAGCGAAGGTAATCTGACCATTGATTTTGAGGATTACTACCTCGATCCGTCGGGCAAGTTCTACATGTGGAGCGCTCCGGAAGTCTTTACGGATGGCGTATGGAAGAATGGCAACCCGGGCTTCAAGATGAGCAGGTCGTTGGCAATGCCTATGGAATATCCTTCGACGCCCGTTGCTGGCGGAGGTCCTGATGGCAGCGCCTGCCTTAAACTTGAGACATGTGATACAGGTCCTTTCGGTAAGATGGTTGGCATGCGTATCGCCTCCGGTTCGATGTTCAATGGCGTTTTCGACGTCGGCAATGCTATTACGAAACCTCTTAAGGCTACGCAATTCGGCTCGCCCTTCGTGCACAAACCTGTCCAGATGCGTGTATGGTTGCGTTACGAGCGTGCCGAAGATTATTGGAATAAAGCAGGGCAAACGATGGAGGGCGTATGGGATGAGCCTGATGCATATGTGGTGCTTTACCGCAACGAGGATGCTGAGGGCAACAAGATACAGCTCGATGGCAATGATGTCCTGTCCAGCCCTCACATCGTAGCCCTGGGACGTTTGCCTCACTATTATAACGAGGATGGCACGGACAAACTTTCCGATGCCCCCATTCATGGCGTTACAAGTGAGTGGCAGGAGATTACGATTCCTGTTGAATATCGCGACGAGATTGATGCCGAGGTGCTGGCAAACAGGGGCTACAGCCTTATCATTAGCTTTGCAAGCAGTTGGCAGGGTGCTCACTTTATGGGAGCCATCGGTAGCAAACTCTTAATTGATAACATTCAGCTATTCTGCGAATAAAAGGACAACAGATATGAAACACATTGTATTTACGATATTAACACTCTTTTTCCTCTCCGCATCGGTTAATGCTCAAGAGGACCGTTGGGAAAAGTGGGGCCCTACTACAGGCCTGAAAGGCGGAGGCTTCATTGCTCGAGTAGGCTATGTCATTGGTGGAACCACGCCGATTCCCTTGCCTGCCGAGATAAGAAAGGTGAACGGCTTCAGCCCGAGAGGCGGTGTCAGCTTGGGCATTGATGGCTACAAGATGTTTACGAAGCGTTGGGGCATCAGTGCCGGAGCACATTTCTTCTGGGAAGGGTTCCATACGAATGCAGACGTGAAGAACTACTACGTCTGGCTCGAGCAAGAGGGCGAGGTGACGAAGGGCTACTTTACGGGCACGAACGTCACCAATACCGAGATGTGGGGTGTGACGCTCCCTCTGCTTGCCACGTTCCGAATGAGCCCCAGGTGGAACGTTTCTGCTGGCCCCTACTTGAGTCTCTATTTCCATCAGACATTCTCGGGCGAGGTCTTCGATAACGACGAAGGCATTGGCTATTTGCGCGAGGACGTGCCGACTGGCACCAAGATCCTGATGTCGCGAGAGAACCCTACACCCTATCCCGACAACTTCCCCGAGAAGATGCAGCCCGTTGCCCTCGGCATAGAGATTGCATTCGACTGGAAAGCCATGAAGCACCTGAACGTTTTCGGCCTGCTTGACTGGGGTATGACTGACATTTGGGACCGCAACTTCGAGGCAATTACCTTCAAGATGTATCCCATCTATGCTACTATAGGCGCCGCCTACAGGTACTGAAAAGCCTAAACAACTACGCTTTGTCGTGAGCCCCGAAATAAGGGGTATAAAAATCCCCTATAGAGGAAGAGTCATTCCCCTATAGGGCGTTGCTTATTCCCCTATAGGGCGTTGGTCACTCCCCTATAGGGCGTTTATT
>OCVV011151347.1_pt1 | contig 11129 bp, 8 predicted proteins | sample 1539721 | NCBI WGS metagenome assembly OCVV01 (sample SAMN02144230, study PRJEB22623) | gut metagenome | biome: sheep rumen | host: Ovis aries | place: New Zealand | reverse complement strand
GTTGCGGCGGACGGGAGCCGGGGAAATGTCCAGGCTCCGCGGCGTCGGGCGGACGCGCGCCGCCGCGTTCCGCGAAGCCTTCCAGACGGTCGATCCCGCCGCCGAAATCGCCCGCGCGCGGGCGTTTTCGCTCCGCATCCTGACGCCGGACTCCCCCGACTGGCCGGTCCTCCTCGAATCCGTCCCCTCGCCGCCCGTCGCGCTCTACGTCGCCGGCGACCCCGCGGCGCTGTCCCTTCCGTGCGTCGCGATCGTCGGCACCCGGGGGCCCACCCCGTACGGCCGCGAACAGGCCCGCGCCTTCGCCTACCGCCTCTCGCAGGCGGGACGGTGCGTCGTTTCCGGACTCGCGCGGGGGATCGACACCGAAGCCGCCGAAGGCGCCCTCCTCGGCGGCGGCCGCACCGTCGCCGTCGTCGGCTCCGCGCTCGACCGGCTCTACCCGCCCGAGAACCGCGGACTCGCGCGCCGCATCGTCGCTTCGGGAGGGGCCGTCGTTTCGGAATATCCCTTCGGCCGGAGCGCGGACCGGCAGACCTTCCCGATGCGCAACCGCATCATTTCGGGCCTCTCCGCCGGCGTGCTCTGCATCGAAGCCGGTCCGGCCTCCGGCACGCTCATCACGGCCGACCACGCGATCGAACAGGGCCGTCCCGTCATGGCCCTCCCCGGGCGCGTCAACGACCCCACCGCGCAAGGCTGCCACAAACTCATCAAGAACGGCGCCCGCCTCGTCGAATCCCCCGAGGAAGTCCTCGACGAGCTCGATGCCCTTCCCCTCCCCGCGCCGCCGCCGCGCGCCGCCGGGCGAAGCGCGCCCCCCGAATCCGCCGCGCCCCGCCCCGTAGCCCCGCGCCCCGAAGCCCCGAAACCGCCGGAAATCCCCCTTTCGCCCGAAGAACGCAAGGTGATGGACGTCCTCCGCCGCGACGGCGGCATCCCGGCGGACGTCGTCGTCGCGCGTTCCGGAGTGCCGGCCTCCTCCGTCGGCCCCGTCCTGATCGCGCTCGAAATGAAATGCCTCGTCCGGCGCGATCCGACCGGACTCTACTCCGCCGCGCGCCGGTAGGCGCCGCGGCTCCGGACCGCCGCCCGGCGGCCGCCTACGCCTTTTCGACGAGATCCGCGAGGACGGCGGCCGGCGTGACGCCGACGCGCACCGCGGCCTCTTCGCCGTCCTTCGTGACGACGAGCGTCGGAATGGACTGCACCCCGAAACGCCCCGCGAGCGCCGGCTCTTCGTCCACGTTTACCTTGTAGAAGCGGACCGGCTTCCCGTTTTTTTCGAAATCGGCGGCGACGGATTCGAAGATCGGCCCCTGCATCCGGCAGGGCCCGCACCAGGGCGCCCAGAAATCGAGGACGCAGACGCCCTTCGCTACGGCGTTGTCGAACTCCGCTTCGGTGAGAGATGAGACTGGCATGGCTGTTGATTTTTTCCGCGTTCGTCGCGCCCGGCCCCGTTGGCGCGGACACGGGGCGCATTTTACCCGAAGACCTTCCGGAACGCAAGCCGGCCTTCAGCCGCATTCGCGCGGAGCCGGAACGCATCCCGCATTCCCACCGCTCCCCGGGACGGACGGGGCTCGAACCCGGCCCGGTTCCCCGCCGCCCTGCATTCCGCGTAGTGGGCCTTCAACTTTGCGCGCAGCGCCTTGAACGACCGCTGGGAAACCATCCCCAGTTCCGAAATCCGGTAGAGGAACGTTTCGGCGGAAACCCCGAACCGCGCCAGATGCCCGAGTTCGTACGCGAGCCGGAAACGCTTCCTCTCCGACGTCGCCGCGTTCCGGAGGAAGACGAACGCCGTGCCGTCCTCCGGATCCCAGACCGCCCAGCTGTCCAGCCCCGACGGCAACGCGGTCTCCACGACCCGGATCCCCTTGTTTTCAAGCAGCAAGGCCGGATCGACCGCCGCGGACGGCCCGATTCCCGCCGCGGTGCGCAGCTCCCTCGCGAGCAGGGCTCCCAGTCCCGCCGCCGCCGGGAAGAACAGCGGCAGCGAAGTCCGCCCCGGGACCCCGGCCGCCCGCTCGGAACTCTTCCATGCCTCGAGTTCCTTCCGCAGCCTGGCCCGCACCCTGCGGTCCACGGCCGTGTCCCGCGGGTCGTGCACGCAGACCATCCTCGTCACCGGTTCGGTCTTCTCGCCTCCGGCCGAATCCGATCCCGGCGCCGCGCCCGTCCCCGCATCCCGGCCGCCGCCACGCGCCAGCGCGTCGCTCGCGAGCGCGTCCCCCGGAACCGGCGCCGCGTCCCGTAGGCGCGTTTCTCCGCCGTCGCCCCGATCGAGCAACGCTGACACCGTCGTCCCCAACGCCCCCGCAATCTTCTCCAACGTCCGGAGAGACGGCCGGACACGCCCTTTCTCGATGTGGCAGATCTGCGCCGCGCTGATGCCGGCCTCCTGCGCGAGCGCCGCCTGTTTTCCGCCGATCTTCTTCCGCCTCGCGCGGATCCGCGCGCCGACCGTTTCCGATCCAGCCCCCTCGTTTGCTTCCTGCACCTCGTCGTCGTGTCCTGTTCCCATCGCAATCGTCTCCGTTGCCCACAAAAGTTTATGAATCCTTCAAAAAGTCGCAAGGAAAAAATTGACGAAAACAACAAATTTTTTTTATTGAAATCTCACTTCATTCTTTCTACAATCCCGAATGCAACCCCCGCCCGCCCCCTTCCGGGCCTCCGCCGCCCTCCCGTTTTTCCGCCCGCCCCGGTCCCGCCCCGACTGGGAAAAAAACATGCGACAAGTGCATTTCCTCCTTGCGTTTCCTTCCGCAATCTGCTAAGAAGTCTCCATAGCCCGCAATCCCGTGATTTCCCACGTCCACCAGCGCCCCGTCCCGCAAGGATGCATCCCGTTCCGGGAATGCAGGGCGAAGACGTGTCCCGGCGGCTCGTACGGGACATTCGTCTTCGACCACTGCCGCTACTCGGGCTATGTGGCCGAGGGGTTGCTTAAACTGCTCCCGGCATCGGTCCGGCATCTTCTGCCACCCGAAACGCCGTTCCTCGTTTCGCTCCACGACATCGGGAAGGTCTCGCCTGAATACGAAATCAAATACTTCGACTGCCTTGTTGCAAAGTATGCAAATGAATGGTTGTTGAAGCTTCGTGGCAAAAGCTTGCGCGGTCATGCTTCAATCGGCGCCATTTCGTTAATCACAAGCTTTGGACTGTTTCCTGATGACGTTCTGGTGTCTGTCATTGCAGCCCATCATGGGTTCTCCACGGCACGTAAAGACTTGCGTCCGAACGACGATCTTGGAGACACGGGCCTTTGGCAACACGAGAGAGAACTCCTTGTTGCGACCTTGGCAAAAGAGTTCGGAGCATCGTTGGATTCAATCACAAGCACACTAAGCTCTGCCGATCTCCTCGCCGGAATCACCTGCGTTTCCGACTGGATCGCGTCCGACGAATCGTTCTTCCCGCCCGACGAGCCTCCGCTTCCTTCGGAGGAAGGGCGCCGCCGCGCGGCGAGGGCGCTGGCCGAATGCGGATTCCGCTCCCCAACCTTCCGGCAGGGTTTATCTTTCCGCGACATCTTCGGCTTCGATCCGTATCCGGCGCAACAGGCGTTTCTCGATGCCGTGTCTTCGCCGGGCGTCTACGTGCTGGAAGCGCCGATGGGCATGGGCAAGACGGAATCGGCGCTCTTCGCGGCCTACCGGCTGATAGAGGAGGGTTACCATTCGGGACTCTATTTCGCGCTCCCTACGCGCCTCACGAGCGACCGCATCCACGAACGCGTCGGGCAATTCCTTCAAAAAGTCTCGGCGGTACAGACGCCTGTCAAGCTCGCGCACGGCCAGGCTTGGCTCAAGGAAAGCGAAAACAAAGACGACGCAATCAAACTCGATTGGGGCGGCGAAGGAACCCGAAAGGGCGAAGGGGATAACTCGTGGTTCGAAGTCTTCGTTCCAAATAACCCGGACAAACCAGAAAAGTTGAGAGTCCCTCGCTGGTTCAACCCTTCCAAGCGCGGCTTGCTCTTCCCGTTCGCGGTCGGGACGATCGACCAGGCGCTCCTTTCCGTCCTCAACGTGAAGCATTCGTTCGTCCGGTCGTTCGCGCTCGCGGGCAAGGTCGTCGTTCTCGACGAGGTCCACAGCTACGACGCCTACACGGGAACGCTTCTCGACGAACTGGTCAAGCGGCTTCGCGAACTGGGCTGCACCGTCATCATCCTGTCCGCGACGCTCACCGCCGCGCGCCGCAAGGCCCTGCTCGGCGGGAACGCCCCCGATGCCTCGGGCTATCCGCTCCTCACGGGTGTCCGGTCCGACGGGAAAGCGGTCGTGCGCGCATTGGAACCGCCGCCCTCGCGATCCGTGCGCCTTCGCTGGATCGACGCCTCGGCGGAATCGCCGCTCGCCGCCGCCATCGCGAAGGCCCGCGCCGGGTGCAACGTTCTCTGCATCGCCAACACGGTCGCCACCGCGCAGGAGTGGTTTCGGACGCTGAAAGGCGAAATCTCGCCGGACGAATTCCCCGTCGGCCTTCTCCATTCGAAATTCACGGGCGTCGACCGCGAACGGCTCGAAGAGGAATGGATGAAGAAGCTCGGCAAGCCGCCGGAGGACGGACCCGATCCGCGTCCGCATGGTTCGATTCTCGTTTCCACGCAGATCGTCGAGCAGAGCGTCGACATCGACGCCGACTGGATGCTGTCGGAACTCGCCCCTGCGGACATGCTCCTGCAGCGGCTCGGACGTCTTTGGCGGCATGATCGTCCGGTCCGGCCCGTCGCCGCGCCCGAACTGGCCGTCGTCTGCGCCAGGATGCCGGCGGACGACCTTTCGGACCTCCCGACCAAAACAAAGGAACTGGAAGCGTTCTTCGGGCGCGGCGTCTGGGTCTATGCGCCTTACGTCCTGCTCCGCACGTTCGAAACGCTCCGCCCGCGTGCGGAAGTAGTGGTTCCGAACGATATCCGGGCACTCCTTGAAGAAGTGTATTCGGAAGAAACTTCTCGAACAAGCCTTCACAATACCCTTTTGCATGAAATGGAGTCAAAGATTGCGGAGATGAAAAGCGAAGCCCTTACAGCACAGAACATGACATTGCCAACGAACACGGATGACGAGACGGCGACCCGCTACAACAGCCGCCCGTCGGTTTCGCTCCTCATCGTCCAGAAACTCGATTCGGTTTCCGGGCGGACTACCTTGCTTGATGGAACCGATGTCACGATTCCCCGCTTCCAGCGCGATTTCACGGTCACGAAAGCGCTCTACCGCAATCTCGTACAGGTCGCGCCGAACGATGACTTAAAAGCCGCCCCAAAGAAGCTCGAAGACAACCTGCTGGCCAAACATTTCTTCGCATCCGACATGCCTGTTGTCTGCGACTGGAACCCAGAGACCGGCGCGCTCCGACTTCACGAGACTGGCGAGGATTCCGGCTACGCCTACCATCCGCTTTTTGGTGCCTACCGCGATTCCGGAAACGCGGCGGGGTCGCCAGTTTCCAAGAATGAGCCGGACCTCTGCGGAGTTCCAGAATCTCCGGCTGTTCCGGATTGCCCACCGACTTCGGAACCACTTTCCGTCCTTCCCGATCCCGAAGGCGAGTTCATTTTCGAAAACGACAACGATTGGTAAACCATGAACGAAAAAAACGCCTACAACCTCATCGACGAACCGTGGATTCCCGTGCTGATGCGGGACGGGAATAACCGTTCCGTCTCCCTTGGCGACATCTTTGCCGACGCGAATGGAACCATTGCCGACCTCACCCTCAATCCCTACGAGCGCATTTCGGTCTTTCGCCTTCTACTTTGCATCGCTCAGGCGGCAACAGACATGAAATCGGAGCGGGAATGGTTTTATGCAAGAGCATCCTTTGGTCAGGCTGCTACGAATTACCTCGGAAAGTGGCGGGAACGTTTTTTCCTCTTCGGAAAAGGAGCCTTTCTTCAAGTTGATTGTCTTGCACCCGGCGGAACGATCCCCGACACATCGCGGTTGATTCTCCATTCGTCTCATCACTTCGGATCTCCATTATTCAGCCACGAAATCGACACCCGAAGCGAAACTCCACTTTCACCGCCGATCCTTGCCATTGCATTGTTGACCTATCTCAACTTCTCCGCTTCTGGCGGAACACCAACCTGCATTTGGAAGGGATTGGCAACTCGACAAGTCGGTGCCGCCGCTTCGCCGTGCCGCAGCCAGTCCAAGCTTTTCACGTTTGTCATGGGCGAATCGCTGCTGGAAACTGTGTGGATGAATCTTTTGACGGAAAACCAGTTGGAAGAACTCAAAATCCAGAAAGGGAGACCGTGTTGGGAGTCTTCGTTCGACGATTGCGATTCGGTTGAAACCAATGCTGGCAGTTGGTTGGGGCCAATTGACAAATCTTCCCGCCGGACAATCAAGCCAACTCTGCTCGGCGTGCTTGCACCATTGTCGCGGTTTATTAAGCTGAAACAGGAAGACAGTTTCTGTTTGATTTGCGAAGGATTCTCGTTTCCTCCGTGGCGAGATCCGTCTGCCACATATTACGGGCGAATGGGGAAAAACGGTGCCCAAGAAATCGTCCCCCTCCGCGTGAATGCCGAACGTTTGCCGTGGCGCGATCTGTCAAGCATCTTGGAACTTGGGACCGAAAAGGGTGGAGCTATAGCATTGGAGCATCTGGCTACACTGTCGACAAGGATGCCTTCTGACCATCCCTTTTCAATATGGACGGGAGGCGTCTGTTCGGATGCCGATAGGGACAAGGACATGTTTGCCGGCGAATGGCGGTTCACACGTCCAATGTCGGCGCTTCGCAAAGAGTCCCTATCCAAATATGAAAGTGCTGTTGAATGGGCCGACCGGCAGCGTGCCGCGCTGTATTTTGCATGCAAAACATATGCATTGTCAGTAAAAACTTCAGACCCCACGAAGCCTATCAAAAAACAGAAGGAGACCGAACTGGTTTCTCCTTTCTCGATTCCCGCCGAGCGCGCGTATTGGGACATCCTCGCGCAGCCGAAGAACCAGAAAATCGTCCAGAATGTCGAATCCGACACCGATCAGGACGATTGGAAGAAGGTTTGCCGCAAAGCCGCCGAGGAGTCCTACCGACGAGCCTGCCCCGCCATGAACGCACGGCAGATGGAAGCATACGCGCAGGGCTTTGCCAAGCTTTGGGTTCGATAAGCCCCCGATACTTTCAGAAAGGAATTTTGCAATGCCCCGAAAGAGAAAAGACAAGAGCAACTGGGATCTTGATCCGCAGAAGTCGTCTGCGGCGCAGTTCCTCACCTACATCGCCTCGGCTGGCGCGGGTGGCGAGAAATACGAAATCCGCTACGAGGACGAGAAGGCTTATTCCGTCAAGCACTACAATCTTGACGTCATCATTGCGCTCGGCTTCAAGATCGAGAACGAACGGGCCGACGCCGGCAAGGACCACATGGGCCTCACCACCTGGGAGAACGCGCCCGACGGCAAGATCCAGAAGTACGACGTGACCATCGCCAAGAGCTACCTTACCGAAGAGGAGATCGGCGTCATGGAGCGCATGGTGAACGCCTTTCTGGACTTCGCGGAACTCAAGACGCTCGACCATGTTCCGCTTACCATGGAGGACTGGAGCAAGCAGCTCGAAGCCTTTTTGGTGTTCTTCAACCGCCATCCGGCGCTCTATGCCGGCGATCCCGTCACGGCGTTCATGGCCCAGCAGCACGCCGAAACGGAGTTCGAGAAGTTCAAGCCCATCCAGGATCGCCTCTTCATGAGCGACTACGACCGGTTCCTGCTGGAGCTGGAGAATCAGGTGGAGGAGATGGGAGACAAAAGCGGAGGTTTTGAGCATGCCGAATAAAGCCGACAGAACATCAAATCCCGTTAACTTGCGACGCAAACTCTCCATCCGCTTCTACAAAGACTGCGAGGTGCGGGCCATTTGGGACGAAGCCGCTTCCAAGTGGTGGTTTTCCGTCTTGGATGTCGTTGCCGCCATCAACGGCGAAGCCGACTATGGCAAGACGCGCAATTACTGGAAATGGCTCAAGGCCAAGTTGAGGCGTGAAAGCAGCCAACTGGTTAGTGCCACTACCCAGTTGAAACTCGTTGCACCTGACGGCAAGCGGCGATTGAGCGACGTCATGGATTCTGACGGTATCGTCGCCCTCGCGAAGAAGATTCCCAACGAGCGTGCGGCTGCTTTTCTCGACTGGTTCCTGTACAGCGACAACACGATTGACGGTCAGAGCAAGAAGAAGGCCTACACGCTCTTTGAGAGCGGGCTTTTGCAAAGTCTTGAACCGGGGACGGTCAAGTGTCTTCAGCAGATCCACGCCTACCTGTTTGGAGGCCTCTACTCCTTTTCCGGGCAAATCCGCACCGTCAATATCTCCAAGGGCGGATTCTCCTTCGCGCCGGCGCAATACTTTTCTACGACGCTTCCTGCGATTGAACGAATGCCCGAAACATCTTTCGACGAAATCGTCGCCAAATACGTCGAGATGAACGTGGCTCATCCGTTCATGGAAGGCAACGGACGCTCCACGCGCATCTGGCTTGATCTGATGCTGAAGCGGGCATTGAAGAAGTGCATCGATTGGAGCAAGGTCGACAAACGTTCCTATCTTGACGCGATGCGTGCGAGCGTTGCGGATTCATCCGCACTAAAAGCCTTGCTTTCCCCGGCCATGACATCAAAGATTCACGACCGCGAAACCTTCATGAAGGGCATTGACTACTCCTACTACTACGAGGAACCATAAACGACTTCAACACGAACCAAGCGAAGGAAGCACAATGAACGACAACAAAAAGAAAGAATGGCCGATCGACCGGTTCCTGCAGTGGGTCGCCGAGGTTGTCCGGAAGGACGATCGCGGGACACTTGCGGAACTCCGCCGTGGCTTGAGCGAAACGACGCAGGACCAGGCGTGGGAGCACTTGATTCCCTACTGCGCCGATTTCGAGGACGCGGATCATCGCGCCGTCTGGTGCGCGGTCGGCGGTCTGGCCGCGACGCTCGTTCCCGACGGCCTGGCCGCGACGGAGCCGTGGAGCAATCTCGGCACGACGATGCGCGCTCTGGCCAAGGGCGCCGGCGACGGAGACGAGGCGAAGTCGCTCAAGACCTTCGAACCGAAGTTCCGCCGCGCTCTCTCGTGCGGTGACGTGCAAACGCTCTGCGAAATGGCGGTCGGCATCTGCCGGACGGCATCCATCAAGGGAGTCCCCATCAACTTGAAAGCCCTTTTCTGGGATCTTTGGAACTGGGGCGACTCCGAGAAACGGGAAGCCACGCGCCTCCGCTGGGCCAAGCAGTATTTCGGCACTTTCGAGTGGCGACCCGAAGAATCCGCTCCGGCGCCGAAGGGGAATGACGCATGAAGACGTTTCTCAGCCAGACCGACGTTCCGTGGGCATGGGCCCTCAAGCAGGGGCTTGGCGACCCCTACGTCCTCCACCAGTGGATTTGGAAGGCCCTGCCGGACGATCCGGACGCCCGCCGCGACTTCCTGTTCCGTTCCGATGTGAAGGGCGGAATCCTGCGCGTCCTCCTTCTTTCCGAGAGGATTCCTGTTTCCCGTGGCGACTCCGAATGGAAGACGACGGAAATGTCGGACACGTTCTTCGGGCATGGGACCTACCGCTTCCGGCTCCGGGCCAATCCCACGTTCCGCCGCGCCTCCGACCATCGCCGGCTCGCGATTTTCGACGAGACGAAGATCCGGGAATGGTTCGCGCGGAAATTCGCCGATGCCGGCTGCGAGCTCCGCGATCTCGAAACGACGGCGCCCCGCAAACTGCAGTTCCGAAAGGGCGGAGGATCCCGCCCGGGAACTCTCTGCGCCGTCGATGCGTCCGGAACGCTCGCCGTCCGGGACGAGGCGGCGTTCCGCGCCGCGTTCGACGCCGGCATCGGCCCCGCCAAGGGCTTCGGCTTCGGACTTCTCCTTCTCCAACCCACACAACTTTGAACAACAAACCCAACAAGGAAAACATCCCATGAACCTCATCGAACTGCACATCCTGCAATCGTTCCCCGTCACCTGCCTCAACCGCGACGACCTGGGGGCGCCCAAGTCCGCCCGCTTCGGCGGCGTCGACCGAGCCCGCGTCTCCAGCCAGTGCTGGAAGCGCGCCGTCCGCGAGCTCGCGCACGAGACGACGCCCGAACTCTTCGGCGCAAGCCGCAGCAAGATTCTCGGTCCCGCGATCGAGAAGGCCGCGAAAGCCCTCGGCGCCGATGATCGTCTCACGGCCGCCGTCAAGGAAATCGTCCTCGACGCGATGAACCGGGACGAAAAGAAGCAGGACATGGTCAAGACCCTGTTCTTCTTCTCGCCGGAGTCGTTGAAGAACGTGGTCCGACCTCTCGTCACGGAGGGCGACAGGAAGCTCTCGGCGGAAATCGTCGACGGGCTTCTTTCCGATGACGAAAAGAAGGTCAAGAAAGCGAAGAAGGACGCGGAAAAGCTTTCCAAGGACCTTCTCAAGGCCTTTGGCGAAAAGGTTTCCGACGCGGCGGACATCGCGCTCTTCGGGCGAATGGTCGCGGACGACGCCTCGCAGACCGTCGAGGGCGCGGCGCTCTTCAGCCACGCGCTCTCGACCCATGCGGTCCGGAGCGAGCTGGATTTCTTCAGCGCCGTGGACGACGAGAAGAAGGACGCCGACGACGCGGGCGCGGGGCAGATTGGCACGATTGAATTCAGCTCGGCCTGCTACTACCGCTACGTCGGAATCAACCTCGATCTGCTCGGGAAGAGCGAACTCTTTGACCAGTCGCAGATCAAGGCGGTGCTGGAGAACTTCATCCGCGCCGCGATCCTCGCGAATCCCGCCGCCCGCAAGAACTCGATGTTCGGGCAGGGGCTTCCGTCGTACGTCCTCGCCGTGCGGCGCAAGGGACAGCCGCTCTCGCTCGCCAACGCTTTCGAAAAGCCGGTGGAGGCAAAGAAGGGGAGCGGCTACGTCGGGCCGTCCATCGAGGCCCTCAAGAAGGAATGGAACGACCTCAAGGCGGCGTTCGGCCTCGACGGCGGCATCGAGTGCGAAATCGAGAAGGGCAAGGAGAGGACGGCGTCCCTACCGGACGTTGTTGAGCAACTCCTCAAAGGCGTCGGCAATGACGCCGTGAATCAAACGCATGGCGATGACCTCTTTTCGCTGAAT
>OCVV011284135.1_pt1 | contig 11133 bp, 8 predicted proteins | sample 1539721 | NCBI WGS metagenome assembly OCVV01 (sample SAMN02144230, study PRJEB22623) | gut metagenome | biome: sheep rumen | host: Ovis aries | place: New Zealand | reverse complement strand
CACGCGGAAAGAGCCAAGACGCCGACCCCAAACGGTGGCAGCGTTGCGCAAGTGGTTGGTGCCGATATGGCCATTGTGGCTGCTGGCAGGTTTGCTGCTTGTATTGCTTGTACTGCTGGCCGTGAAGCCCTCCTCTGAACGCTTTGCCGTCAAGTTGGAGAGCGGACAGACGGTATGGATGCGCGAACTTACACGTCTGCCACGCCGCACGGTGGCGGTGGTGCCGCCCGGCAGCAACTCGCAGAAGCCTTGGCCCGACGATAGCGCCAAGCCCAAAGGCGACATGGTGATTCCTTCCACAGTGCGCCGCTGGGGGCTCGACTGGCAGGTGGAGGCCATCGCCGACAATACCTTCAAGGACAATGCGCGGCTCACCTCGGTACGCTTCCCGGACTCGCTGCGCAGCATAGGAGAGGATGCGTTCGCGGGGTGCATAGGCCTACGCGACACACTGGTCATTCCCAGCGGCCTGCAACGCATCGGCCTGTTGTCGTTCACCGACTGCGCCAGCCTCCCCTGTGTGGTATGGAAAGCCAGCAACTGCTACGGTGCAAAGAACGATACCATACTCAAATACAGCTACTTCTTCCGCTGCATGGCCCTGTCCAGTATCATCATCGATACTGGAGTGGAGAGTCTGCCGGTCGATTTTGCAAGCAATGTGGCAGGGCTGGAGCGCATAGAGTTCCGTGGACCGACACCAACTGCCGTAATCAATCTTGCCGCCAGGAGCAATCATCTGCAACAGCTGGTGCTGCCACCGCAAATGCAGGAAATCGGTCACGGAGCCTTCTACGAGACGGGAATAGACACCCTCTGGCTGCCCGACAGCCTCGAGGTGGTGGGCGACTACGCCTTTGCCTACTGCAGCCGTCTAACGACGGTATACATGGGTAGCATGGTACGGCGCGTGGGCAACTACAGCTTTACCGAATGTTCGCAGTTGCGCGAATTCCGAGTACTGGCGACAGAACCTCCCGACATACAGCATACGGCTTTCTTCCAACTGCCGTCCACAGCGGTGCTGATTGTTCCGCAGGAGGCCCTCGACGCCTACCGCCAGCACCCCATCTGGGGCCAGTTTCAAAGAATCGAGCCTCTCCGCTGACTACGCTGTCCGTCACATTTTGGACATGGACGGACCTGCGGATAGCTAAGATTTCCGACATCCGCTCCCATATATATATTATTATATCTTCGATATAATAATAAACATCAAGAAACCAGCCGTCTACCCCCAGTTGGTAATACTACCGTAATTATAGGGTAACTCTACTGTAATTCTAGGGTAATTATAGGGAAGGGCTATGGTAGCTATATGGTAGCCGTATGGTAGGTATAATGCAACAAAGGGGATGTAAGTCCGATATAAGCCTCTTGGTAAACCATAACCAGCCTCACGGTGCTGTCTGGGACAGGTGTAGCGCTGCCATCCGCCTGTTTGGCCGCTGGCAGCACTATGCGAGGAAACTACCCCAATAGACGCTTGGGCTTGCCTGCCCTTATTGGACGGTAATCTTTCCACCTCCCGCACGGTGATAACAGGTGGATTGGAACCAGGCATATACGTGCATTACATCATCTTCGCCGCCAGCAGCCGTGGGCAGTTCGAAAACACTCTCCATGCAATCATTCCGCAGCGGGCCCTGGTAAAGGTGTGTCGTCTGCATCGCAGGACGGTACACCGCCACCATCAGCTGGTCATCTTCCACCGCGCGATGGTCGTACAATCCCGGGTCAGGGCAGCAGACATGCAACCGTCCTCCACACACCGTGGCCGTCATACCGGGTCCGATATAGCGCGGACCGTAGGCCAGCATCAGCCTCTGCGGCTCCACGACCCACTCGCCCGTCAGCCCGCTGACGGCATCCATGCCGCCATTCTGAACATCCACGCCGGCAGCCTTTTCATCCCGCTCCATCCATATCAGCGCCCCATTGTCCCAGTTCATCTTCACGAAGGCGTTGCGGGGCGACTGCCCGCTCCCCTTTTCCGGCACCGTCGCGAAGCCCAGATTCACCGCCTCCGCCAAGTCCCGCGAAAGCCGGTTGTCGAACGACAACTTCGCCCGATGCATCTGCTGCTTGGGCGTGGATGGATTCGTGGGCCTGTACAGTCCCTTGTATATCTGCCTCCCGTTCAGCACCACAGCAATGCGGTCGCCCCGCTTCCCGTGCTCCAATCCAAAAATATTACCATCCGTTTGTGACATACTTCTATTATAACGCCGGCTGAGTGTATATATTGCCACCCCCAGGAACCAGTTGTACTTAACCAGTCGCTCGAAAATACCCTGCTTTTCATTGATTTTCCACAGGTTACACGACAGCAACCCGATGAATCACGATTTCCAAAGCCCCCCGACTTCGGGTCGTGTCAAATATTTTTTTCATGTCGTGAGGGCGGAATTGGATTTTTTGTGTACTTTTGCAGCGAAAAATAATAACAAAATTGTTAAACACATGAAGAAAACATTATTCTTTTTGGCAGCTGCGACATTCGCCGCTGCGGGAATGGCACAAGCGCCCACTTTCGAGGTGACGACACAGAACGGAGCGGTGTTGCTCATGTCGGTCGTCGACGGGGCAGCCACCGTCATCGGAGGCAAGCTGACCACCGGAACAGAGTGCAACCTGGGCGACCTGGTGATACCCGCCACGGTAGAACACGACGGAACCACGGTGCCCGTGACGACCATCGGAGCGGCAGCATTCAACCACGACACGATGACGTCGGTAGTGATACCCAGTTCGGTGACGAGCATCAAGATGTCCGCCTTCCGCCAGGTGGAGGGGCTGCAGAGCGTGACCATCCCCAACTCGGTGACGGAATTGGGCCGGATGGTCTTCCTGCAGTGCGCCAGCCTGACGAGCGTGACCCTCTCCGAGGCGCTGACGGAGATTCCAATGAACGCCTTCTACCAGTGCAACCTGTCGTCGGTGACGATACCGAACAGCGTCACCACCATCAGTGACTTTGCCTTCGACGCCAACGGCAACATCACCAACATCACCATCGGCTCCGGCGTCGACTCTATCGGAGAGCAGGCCTTCTTCGACAACAGCAACCTCGACATGGTGACCGTGCTCTGCACCGAGGTGCCGCGCACCGGCGCCCGCGCCTTCACCGGCAGCGAGAACACGCTGACGTCGGTAGTGGTGCCGTGCGGCACGGCCGACGCCTACCGCGCCAACGAGGAATGGGGCAAGTTTGTCCGCATTCGCGAGAACTGCGGCGGCGACAACCCCGGCGAGGAACCCGGCGAAGAGCCCGGCGGCAACGAAGGCATCGCCACGACCGACATGTCCGCCTTCAACGCCTATGCCGCAGAGGGCCGCATCGTCGTGGACTGCCCCGTAGCCACAAACGTGCAGGTATTCGCCACCGACGGCCGCAGCGTGGCCACACTGACCGCCAACGGAAAGAAAGCAATCGAGGTGCCCGCCACGGGCGTGTATATCGTGAGCTTCGACGGCCGCAAAGCCACCAAGACCGTCGTGGTCAAATAAAAGCGTCATCCCGCTTCCAACAAAAAAGAGGACGTTCCCTTGCCGGAACGTCCTCTTTTATTGTTGCGCTGTTGCGCCGCGCTATTTCACCATTACACGGTTCACGGTACCACCCGCGGCAAGGGTAACTCCGACAGTATAGACGCCCTTCTCGAGGCGGCTGACGTCGATGGTGGCGGTGGTGTTTCCGTCGACATCAGTGGCGCTCACCTCGCGGCCGGCCATGTCGACTATGACAACACTCTGCATGGGCGCCGCCGCGCTGACGGTGAGCTTGTCGGCGACGGGGTTGGGATGGAGGGCGACAAGGCCGTGCTCCACGGCGTCGATACCCTCGTTGCCGCCGGGGTTGCTGTTGCCGGGCGTCAGGACATAGTGCAGCGTGTCATAGGTGAGCAGCTCGGGCGTCTCGGGACACAGCGCCATGCTGATATAGACGTCGAGGGTCTTGGGGGTGGTGAAGTCAGCATCGTCGACAGGGATAATGCTGATGCTGTGCTGGTTGTTGTCGATGGTGAAATGGTCGCCCTCGTTGAGGACGGTGCCGTCGTCGGCAAAGCAGACGTAGTCGAAGCCGTTGACAGCGTCGCCGCCGAAGCGGGCATACACGGTGGCGTTGTCATATTCGGTGCCGGCAAGGCTGATAGGTATCACCTTTTCGGTACCCTGGGGTATGTTCTCGGTCTCGTTCTGCCAGATGCCTATCTGGCCGCTGGGGGTGCCAAAGCTGTTGCCCTCGATAAACACACCGCTGTCGAGGTGGTTGGAGCCGATGTTGCAGACGGAGATGTGCATGTGGTACACCTGGCAGGGGATGACGCCGCCCTGGGCGACAAGCTTGCGCGTGAGGCCGTCATACTGCACGCCGGGTTTGGCATAGGTGGAGTCGTAGTCGTTGTCGCAGAAGTACTGGCTGTAGTCGAAGCTGTAGCCGAAGCCGGACGAGTAGATGGTGTCTGGCGGAATGCCGTTGTTGACGGTGCTGGTCGACACGGGAATGCCATTGGGATGCTCGTCGTCTTCCGAGCCGGGTATCATGGCGATATTGCGGGTCACCACCTGGCCGGTAGTGGGGTCGGGACCCGTGAGCAGGAAGACAAAGACGTCGTGGTACAAGCTGCCGACAAACTCGTTGTACTCCTCACTGCCGAAGGAGTAGGAGAACATGACGTTGGTGGCGAGGCACACGAAGTCGAAGTCGATGGTGCCGCAGGTGACGGCATTGTCGGCAAGGCCCTGGTTGTTGATTTCCGGATCGACATAGCGGTCGGCCTCCGGCAGGGGTATGTTATAGTAGGGGAAGGTGTTGGGCCCCTTGGCGGCGTCGATATGTCCTGTGGTGACCAGGATGCCTTTGCTCATCTCGATACAAGGGAAGCCGGTGTTGACAAACGTGCCTATCTGCGGATAGCGCGACGGGATGATGCCGGACTGCCCGTTGAAGGTCACGTTGTAGACATAGACTCCCTCGCCAAGGAAATTGGTACGGATGAAATTCGTTATGTCCTGCCCCACGGCAGAGGTTATCTGGACATTCTGCTGAGCCGCCACACCGAGAGTGGCAAGGGCGCAGAGCACGAGAGTAAAGACTCTTTTCATTGCTTGGATTGTTCGTTTTATAGTTGACCTGTCTCTATTTCACCAAGGCCCTGTGCAGGACCGTGCCCGACACCGTGGTTGTCCGCACGGTATACACCCCGTTGCCGAGGTGGCTGATGTCGAGCGTTGCCGTGTGTGACTCTCCCTCCACAGCCACGTTGCACACCTCGCGGCCGCCCGCGTCGAGGATGGTGACCGTAGAGAGAATCTCGCCGCAGGAGACCGTAAGCACGTCGGTCGCAGGGTTGGGATACAGCGCCACCGCCGTCGGCGAGGCCGTCTCGATGCCGTCGTGGCCAGGACCAGGCCCCGGGGTACCCTCGGCCAGCGAGAAGCGCATGGTGTCGTGGGTCAGCAGCTGGGGATAGTCCGTGCAGAAGGCCATATCGAACAGTATATCCAACGACTTGGGGGTGGTGAGGTCGGACTCGAGGGCCATGACGGTGATGGTGTGGGTGCTTTGGTCGAGGGTAATGCGGTCGCCGTTGTTGAGGGGCGTGCCGTCGTCGTAGAGGCAGAGGAAGTCGATGCCGTTGACGGCCTGGCCGCCGAAACGGAGCGTGGCCTCGGCAGTGGCGTAGTCGGTACCGCTGAGCGAGATGGGGATCACCTTGGGCTGGTTTTTGGTCACCGTCTCAGTGCCGCCCTGCACGATGCCCACGTCCGAGACAGGCGTGCCGAAGCTGTGCCCTTCGAGGAAGACGCCGCTGTCGTAGCTCTCGTCGCCGACATTGCAGACGGAGATGTGCATGTGGTATGACGCGCAGGGCACCACCGCCGCCGAGGCGGACATCTTCTTGGTATATCCGTCGTACTGCACACCAGGGATGGGGGTGCCGGTGTAGTCGTTGTCGTAGAAATACTGGCTGTACGTCAGGTAGCAGCCCTCCGGAATCTCGCCGGTGATGTTTTCCGACCCCAGGCTGCCGTTGTTGACAGTGTTGATGGCCACGGGGATGCCATTGGGGTGCTCGTCGCTTTCCGTGCCGGGTATCATGGCTATGTTGCGGGTGACGACCTCGCCGGTGACAGGGTCCGGACCCGTCAGGAAAAAGACAAAGACATCGTTGAACTGCGTGCCCACATATTCGTTGTACTCCTCACTGCCGAAACAGTAGGTAAACGAAATGCTCGACGAGAGGCACACGAAGTCGAAGTCGAGGGTGGCGCACCCGTTGGCGTTGCTCGATATACCCTGCGCACTCATCTCGGGGTCTACGTATCTGTCCTGCTCCATTATGGGCAGGCTTTTACCAAAGCCGTTGTTGGGACCGGCAGCGACAGTAACGGCACCGGTGGTGAGCACGAGACCCGTGGTCATGTCGAGACCCATGTATCCGTTGGACTGGAAAACGCCAATCTGGGGATGGCGGCTGTCCACACTGCCCGAATTGCCGTTGAAGCGCGCATTGTAGACATACACACCGTCACCAAGCAGGTTGGTGGCAATCAGGTTGCCGATGTTCTGCCCAACGGCAGAACTGACGTTGATATTCTGAGCCTCCACGGCGGCCACCGTCGACAGGACGGTCAGAAAGAGTATAGCTTTTTTCAACATAGCGGTACTGTTATTTCAGACTGCAAATATACAACTATTTTTGAATACGACGGCTTTTTTTTACCCGCCCGGCACAAGCGCACGCTCCCAAGTCAGTCGGTGAAAGCGTAGCGGACTATGTTGGAGCCCATACGCAGCGCTTTCTGGCGCGTGGCCTGGCTGTCGCGGTGCACGTCGGGGTCTTCCCAGCCGTCGCCGAGGTCGCACTCCCAGGTGAAGAAGCACACGAGGCGACCCTCATAGATGAGGCCGAAGCCCTTGGGCGGCAGGTTGTCGTGCTCGTGGATCTTGGGCAGACCGTTGGGGAAGTCGTATTTCTGGTGGTAGATGGGGTGCGAGAAGGGCAGCTCGACAAAGTCCAGCTCGGGGAAGACCTTCTTCATCTGCGGCTCTATGAACTCGCGCAGTCCATAGTTGTCGTCGATATGCAGGAATCCGCCGCCTATAAGGTACTTGCGAAGGTTCTGCGCCTCGCGGTCGCTGAAGACCACGTTGCCGTGACCGGTCATGTGGACGAAGGGGTAGTTGAAGAGCTCGCTGCTGCCCACGTCGACGGTTGCAGGGCTGCCGAGCCCCATCTGCTGGTCTTCGTTGCAGAAGGCGGTGAGGTTGGTGAGCGACGTGGGGTTGGCATACCAGTCGCCACCGCCGCCATAGCGCAGCAAGGCCAGCCTCGGCTGGGCCGCCAAGGGGTGGAAGTTGAATGCTGAAAGCTGAAAGCCGAAAGCCAGAAGTATGAACAGTATCTTTTTCATCTGTCGTTGATTAGGTTGAATGCCGCAGTGGCGTAGAGGGCTGCCGTCTCGGTGCGCAGACGGCTGGGACCGAGGCTGACGGGCTGGAAGCCGCAGCCGAGGGCAAGCGCTATCTCCTCTGCCGAGAAGTCGCCCTCGGGCCCTATGAGCACAACGGCGTCGCGCCCGGCCTTCATGGCGGACGCCAAGGGTGTGCGGGGCTGGTCGGCCTCACAGTGGGCTATGAACTTCTGCGTGTCCGGCGCGAACAGCTTCGCGCTCTGCCGAAGCCACTCTTTCAGCTCGACCGGAGGATTCACGACCGGCAACACCGTGTGCAGACTCTGTTTCATGGCGCTGACGGCCAACCGCTCCAGCCGGTCGGTCTTGAGGAAGGTGCGCTCCGAGTGGTCGCAGTTTAGCAGCGTTATCTCTCCCACCCCTATCTCCACGGCCTTCTCCACGAGCCACTCCATACGGGCCGGGTTCTTGGTGGGAGCCACGGACAGGTGAAGCGCGGCCTGGGGCGCAGGGCTCGTGCAATGGGCTTCCGTGGGCTCCACGACACAGGCTTTGGGGTCGGCGACGACTATACGGCAGAGGTACATGTTGCCCCGTCCGTCAGTAACGTTGATATCGTCACCCTCCCGAAGCCGCATCACGCGCACCGCATGGCGGCTCTCCTCCTCGTCGAGGGTACACAGGCCGTTGGGCGTTATATCCAGGCTATAAAACAGTTGCATCGGCTTAGTGTTGGTCTGTTATTTTACTCTTTTACGTGTTCCACCGTGTAGTTCACCTCGTTCTTGGTCTTCACGTCGTGGCTGAAAAGCCGCATCTTGACATCCGTCTCCCTGCCCGACGGCCGGACGGTCTTCAGCCCGTGGATGCTCACGTTGCTCAGATAGCCTATCTCGCGGTTCAGGTCGTCGAGGTTGTCGATGGGGTCGTAGATGTTGAGCGTCCCCACCGGCCACGGTGCCACCACCGTCAGTCCGTCGACATAGAGGTTGGGCCAGCACTTCTCGCGCAGCTCCGGCCGCGGATTCTCGGCCGTGTCGAGCAGCATGATGCTCACCAGGGAGCGATGCTGCAACGTGAGCCGGTAGGTGCAGTCGTGCATCACGATGTCGAACGGGGTATAGGCGTTGTAGCTGGAACGGATGCGCACGGGCACATAGTCCTCGAACGTGCAGCTGTCGAACAGCACCGTCCCGTACATGGAGCCGAAAATGGTCTGTCGGCCATGCAGGTAGCATCGGCGCAAGGTGACGTCGCGCCCGTAGCAGTGTATGTCGAAGCGGTCGATGTCGCAGTCCTCCAGTTCGGTGCGACTCATGTTGTTGCTTCCGAACACGCCCCAGTTCCCGCGGGCCTTGATGTGTTCGTAGCGCGAGTCGTATACGTTGTTGAGCGAGAAGGCATAGCCGTAGTTCCGCGTGCGGCCGTATCCGGAGTAGGTACCGTCGACGGTGATGTTGCGAAAAAGGAGCTTGGCGCTGTTGCTGACGCTGAAGACGCCGTCGGCAATCATCTTGCTGCGCGGGGTGGTGACGTGCATGTCCTCGACCAGCACGTTGTACTGCCCCGTGACGCTGAGGCAGTAGGTGCGGAACGTCGACTGACTGGTGCGGTGCATGGTCAGCCCGCGCACCTCCTTCAGCCCGTCGTCGACGGTGCAGTAGCTGGCGCCGAGTTGCGTGCTGTCGGTGTTCCACGGCATGACCGGTCTGTTCTGCCCGCGTCCGTCGCGCACCACCACCACGTCGCTGCGGTAGGCCATATAGCCGAAGCCGCGACGCTCGGTCCACGGCTTGCGGTCCCTCAGCAGCAGCAGGTGCAGCCCCCGCGCCAGCTCCGGCACCGCGGTGTAGTCCTGCCCGTCCACCGTCGCCTTGTCCATCTGCAGCGCCACAGCCCCGTTCGTCAGCGCGAAGAGGGCTCCGTGCTTCACGTTGTTGGTCACCTGTATCACCAGCCCCCCGAAGTCGGTGTGCCGCCCGAGGGGGATGCTCTTGAAGGAAGGCGGCAGCTCCAGCTCGAGACTGTCGATGCCGACATAGCTCACCTCGGCGCCCAGGCGCAGGGCCTCGACGTGGGCATTGTACAGGGCATAGTAGCGCCCTATGCCCGTCGTGGCTTCGCGCAGCCCGTAGTCCAGCGGCGACACCGTCCGCGCCGCCACCTGGCCGAACACAGCGCACGGCAGGCTGAAAAACAGCAGTATAGGTAATACTCTCTTCATATCTTCGTTCTTATGCAGTTTCTACAAGGATTTCCCCCCACCCTCTCTACCCCCTCTCTACCCCAACTCTACCCCCTCTCTACCCCCCAATTATCAATTTTCAACTCTCAATTATCAATTGTCAACTCTCAATTATCAATTGTCAATTATCAACTCTCAACCCCCCAACTATCATCCCCGTGGCCACCACAAGCCTCGCCTCGTTGTCGTAGACCGTGGCGTATTGCCCCGCGGCGATGCCCTGTATCGGACTGTCGCTGGTCAGGTGCACAACACCCTCTTCCCCAGTCTTCTCCAGATGGCCCTGGTGGAACTCCGGCGTGTGCCGTATCTTGAATTTCACATCCGTCACGCCGTCCGGCATGCTGTCTGCCAGCCTGCCGTCCGCACCCCTCCACTTCCCGCTCAGCAGCCGGAAGCCCGCCAGCGTCATCTCGCGTCCGTGGGCGGCGTCGGGACTGTAGCCCTGCGACACATACAGCACGTTGTTCTCTATGTCTTTCTTCACCACAAACCACGGCCCGCCGCCGAGGTACAGCCCCTTGCGCTGACCTATCGTGTGGAACCAGTAGCCCTTGTGACGGCCCAGCACCCGGCCGCTCTCCAACTCCACAATGTCACCCTCCCGCTCGCCTAAGTACCGGCGTATGAAGTCGTTGTAGTTTATCTTCCCGAGGAAGCAGATACCCTGCGAGTCCTTGCGGTCGGCGCTCGGCAGGCCCGCCTTCGACGCTATGGCCCTCACCTCGCTCTTCATCATCCCGCCTATCGGGAACATCAGCTTCTCTATCTGGCTGTAGTCCAGCTGCGAGAGGAAGTCGGTCTGGTCTTTCACCGGGTCCTTGGCCGTCGCCATGAAGGTGGTTCCCTCCACGACCTCTGTACGCGCATAGTGGCCCGTCGCTATCCGGTCGTAGCCCTGGCCACACCGGTCGTCGAAGGCGCCGAACTTGATAAGGCGGTTGCACATCACGTCCGGGTTGGGGGTCAGCCCGCGGCGCACGCTCTCTATCGTGTAGCTCACCACCCTGTCCCAGTATTCGCGGTGCAGGTCCACCACCTCGAACCGGCATCCGTAATGCCGTGCTATCCACTGTGTTATCTCTATGTCTTCCTCGGCCGGACAGCTGATATAACCCTCCTCGTCCTCCATGCCGATACGGATGTAGAAGATGTCCGGCTCGTAGCCCTGCTCCTTGAGCAGATGCACCACGACCGAACTGTCCACCCCTCCCGATACCAAAGCAGCTATCTTCATAACTTATCTCTTATAACTTAACACTTCTCTCATAACACTCCCCACTTAACACTCCTCACTTAACACTTAACACTTACCACTTCTCACTTAACACTCATAACTAACGCACCCCCACCCCCATTTATTGTGCCCCCCCCAGCCAAACACATTAACACCCCTACCACCAACATAACACTTACCCTCCCCAACTCTTAACTCTTAACTCTTAACTCATAACTCATAACTCTCC
>OCVV011150945.1_pt1 | contig 11133 bp, 13 predicted proteins | sample 1539721 | NCBI WGS metagenome assembly OCVV01 (sample SAMN02144230, study PRJEB22623) | gut metagenome | biome: sheep rumen | host: Ovis aries | place: New Zealand | reverse complement strand
CGTCGGAGCTGGATCCTCCGCCGGGGGTTTCTTCATGATCCGATAGGAGGCAGGATGGTGATCCCTCCATCATCCTATTGGGTCTTTCCAGCCGCTTTTCCGGCATCAAGATAGCATCGTCCGCCCCGCACCGCAAGGGGCGGGCGATGCGTGCTAAAATATTTATATTATCTATAATATTTACCCGGGTCCAAAAAAGTGCCTCAAACCCTTGTGCCGTAAGGCTTAGAGGCACTTTTGAGCTTGCCCAGTTATACGGGTTAGCTTGCCCAGTTATACGGGTTAACTTGCCCAGTTATACGGGTTAACTTGCCCAGTTATACGGGTTCCCTCGACAGCCCGGGAACCCTTGCCCCTATTGGGTTGAAGGGCAATTTTTGCGGGGGCCGTTTTTGCGCATGGCCAAAAATCATACCGTGATGGAGATCCCGGTCTGCTTTTGCTTGGTAAAAACGGGAGCATAGGCAATGATGTTTTTCGCTTCAATCTGCTCCCGCATGTATGCCTCCGTCTTTTCCCGGAGGGTACGCCAGAGCTTGTCGGTTGAAGCGTTAAAGCCGGATCCGGATGCAATGGTTGTAAATGTGAGGTTCTCCGTATACGGCTTGGTGATCTTCTTCTTTTTCTTGTCGGACTGGATCCGGTAGATCTCGAGGAGTAGATACCGGCGGAGGGTAATGTCATCGATCCCGGCCTTTTGCTTCTTTGGCATATAGCCCGTCAGGAGATCCTTTTTGATGGTGGCGATCTGTCCGATCAGGAAAGCATTATGATAGACACTGGATACATCGTATATCGTATAGGCATCCAGATCGTTTCCCTTGTAGCTGGCCTTGGTGTAATCAGCCAGCACCATCGCAGACCGTTTCGATACATTGAGCGGATCGAAATCCTTCTTCCTGTCCAAGTGATGCTTTTCGACTTGCATGGAATAATCGAAAGAAATATGCGTTTCGGTTAACTCCTTCATAGCCTTGTCGATCTCCCGGAGCTGGGTTTCGGATGGGCTATAGTCATCGTCCTTCCCGCTGAAACGCTTGTACAGAGTGCTGGTTGATACGACAAGAGGCTTATCCTTATTCTCTGGGGACATCTTGAATTGATAGAACATCTGGCCGATGGTTGAAAACAGTTCCTTGGCCAGCGGAGAAAGGCCGTTTATCTTCTTTGTATCGGCTCCCCGGATCTGCATGGTTACGATGGTTCCCCGGTTATCGATGGGAAGCTTTTCTTTTTCCCCGGATTTGGCGAGCCTGAGGATGGCTTGAAAAGCCTTTGATGTCGGCAGCCATAATTTATTCGTCTTAGGCAGTGGCGTAACGGGCGGAAGGATCCTGCCGGGATTGCCTCCGGAGATATCCTCCTGTTGCGCATCGCTAAAGAAATACTCACAAGACTCCTTCATGATCTCCTTGTCCGTCTCATCTATTGGACGAAATGAGGGAGCGGGGGATCCGTTGAAGATGATTTCCGGGAGGCTTAGCACTTTATAGGTTTCATCATAATGCCGGACAGCAAATACCCGCTTTGCCAACAGCCAAATAGCGGCCTTTCTGGTTTTAAACCATGTGTCCATATTGTCCAATTGGTCAATCTTTGGTGTCTCCTGCTTGCGGAGGTCATCACTGGACAGGTGGTATAATGCAGCACCATATTCAAGCAGCGAGAAGAGAGCAGAAGAGCCAAGCAGTTTATTTATCTCCGGCGAATACAATGCGTGGATTTGCTCGAGCTGGGCTTGTATGCTTTCTTCGTTTGAATTGATACGATACTGTCCATCAGGGCCAACAGATTCGCCAGGGCGATCTTCAGCAACCGGATGCTCCGGGTTGTACTCCGGATGCATGGCCTGATACTCTGCGGCTTGTATGGCCCGGCCCATCATAGAGTCTATACCGAAATAGGCATCCGCCTCAATTAGCTCATCCTGAGTTTGGATAGTTCTATTCTCTGCCACGGTAAAACCTCCCTGCTCCCTATTGGGTTAACGATGCTTCCGCTTGAGCTGCGCTTGGACTTTCCCGAACTGTACTTTACTTATCAGCGGCTCATGGTTCCCGGGGATCTGCTTCCCCTGATGGGTGACTATCCCCGTATAGAAGGTGTTCCGCATGATCTTGTGGACACTTGGCTTTGTCCAGAGGAATCCCCGGCGGGTTTTAATCCCCTGATCATTGAGCAGCTTGGCAATCTTCTCTACGCTGGATCCCTTCTGGCCCTCCGTAAATATCAGGCGGACGGTGGGGACTTCCTCCGGATCCGGCTCTATGTGCTTTTTGTCCGGCGTATACCGGTAACCGTAGGGGCAAAGACCGGCGGGCTTGTCCCCGTTGTTGGCCTTGATGGTGCGGCCCCGGGCGAGCTTAAGAGAAATACTCATGCGCTCGTAAACATCCAGAGCCTCCATGATGGCGTTTATCAGGTAGTCGTTGGGATCCTTGCTATAGAGATCATACTTTGGCTGCTCGATGCTGATGAGCTTGGCCTGTTTCCGCATCAGCTCCCGGCGGATGATGGCCTTGGTCATGTCCGACCGCCAGAGGCGGGAGGTGTTCAGAACAATAACCGTATCATCCTCTGAGATGCTGGCGAGCAGATCCATCAGGCCAGCCCTCTTGTTGATCGCATCGTCATCGTCTGTATCTTTCATGTTGCCGGAGATCCCGGCATCCCGATAGATCTGCTCCAGATGGATTCCGTTTTTATCTGCATAGTTGCGGATACCCTTTTCCTGCGCTTCAAGGCCATAGCCCTTTTCAGCTTGGGTTTCCGTACTGACCCGAACATATCCGTAAAACAAGTGGCGTTTCTCCCTTCTGCAGCTTGGTTTCTGGGTTCCTGAGAGTATTATATCGGATGCACTATATATTGTCAATCGTCATTCATGACATATAACGTATTTGAAGCTGAATTGTCTTTTCATTCAAAGCTTTGAGCGTTTTCCAAGTATGGATAAATGGCCGGGTTAGTTGGCATAGTTAAGACGAGGATCCTCCGCCGTGATCTGATACGGAATCCCGGGAGGACTCGAGGCGGTTCAACTGATACCCATCTTTCAACCCAGCAAAGCCCCTTATCCTATCGGGTGAGGCGGAGGCCCGGAAAATGCCAGGGCGATTCCGGAGGGCGACAGGCCGGGGGATCTGGCCGGGGAAACTAAGGGGAAGGGGCCGGGGCGGAGGGCCTGCCCAAGGCAGACACGGGGCGGTTTTGGGTACACCCAAAGCGACCCGGGGCGGCCTTGTGGCATAGGCCATCCGACAGCGGCCCGGGCGGGTGGGTAACTTTAATCGAGAAAGGCGGAGCCTTTCATCCTATTGGATCAACGCAGGGCAGAGCAACAGCTGGGAGTTGTGTGGCTGTCCGGATCCGCTGCCGGGACAGCTCCGGGATCTCTGGAGGTGGGCAGCAGGGGCCGCCAAGCTCCGCTACCAGAACACAGCGGATGCCGGGATCCCGCCGGAGGCCGCTCCTTCGATCCTATAGGGTAATAGGCTCCCGGACAGCAGCCCGGCCGGATGGCTGCCCAAGCGGCGGAAAGCATACGCAATTCCGGAGGGAAACAGGCGGCCGCCGTGGGGCCGGGGGCCGGGACGATGTGGGCGGGCGGGTGGCACTGTCCCGGCCCTATTGGCCCCCGGCGGGCGGGCGAACGACCCCCGCAGCGGACAGGAGGCCCCGGGAAAAGGCGATTGCCCGCCCAGCTACGGGGAGCGGGGCCGCCAGCGACAGCACCGGCAGCGGCGGACGAAATCAGGCGGCCCGACTATCCCGCAGCGGGCGGGGGCTGGCGACCGTCCGGATCTGTTCCAAGCCTGTTGGCTCATCTGTTCCGGATCCCGGCGGAGGCTTATGTATCCGGCGATCTCCGGCTCCGGGTCTGTTCCTTGTCTGATAGCAGAAGAGAGGGGGCCGATCTCATAACCCTATAGGGTAAAAAAAGGCGGACACCGGATCCCCGCACTCTGTCAACACTGATGGCATGGCGGAAGGGTTACGGTTGACCGTGGACTCTGAAAGGTGGTATTATTAGATGCAGTCACCCGGGGTAACGCCAATGCGGGTCTTGGGGCTGCACATTGGCAGGACGGATACCGATGGCAATTCGAGCCGGAGGTTGGCCGCCCTGCTGATGAAATGCCACTTGGCGTAACTCCTGATACCGCCGCATCCTCATTGGGTGTGGTTCTCAGGGAGCTGGGGGCATTTTAAAGCGGGCGTGGTATGCACGTTGTCGGACGTTAAGGTCAGGGGCATTTGCATCGGACACATACGAGGCCTGGACAACATGGTGGCGGGGTTGCTTTGGTCACTACCGGATCGGACGGTGGCACTAAGGTTGCCCCTGCCAACGTGAAGCGGTTGGTACTGCCACGATCAGACCCATCGGGCCCCGTGGTGATAACAGTGCCGCCGCTTTTGTTGATATAAGAAAACGGGCGGAGGATCATCCTCCGCCTTTCCATTTGCCCAGCATCAGAGCCGGGGAAGGTTCCGGGCCTTGGTGGCCCGGTTGCCCATCACAAAGCCAAAGAGAAACGCACTTGTGATGGCTTGACAGATCTTGCCACTGTCAGATGTCATGGACATCTTCATCAGCTCCCGCAGATCATCGAGGCTCATATCGTAGGCAGTAGGGATCTTGCTATGCTCCCGGACATTGGGCTTTACTGCCTTGATTGCGTTCTGGAACATCTTAGTCATGGTTCTGTCCTCCCTTCATGTTAAGGATTTGGGACGGGTCTCCGGCGATGGTTTGCCCATCTTGTGGGATGCTGTTGAGCAGTATAAGGACGAGGCTCTTCCGGGCCTCCGGGGTGAGGGCCAGCAGCTCCGCCATAGTTGCACAGGATATTGCTTCCTTCATGGTTCTCGATCTCCTCTCATATTGTCAATGTTGAGGGGACAGGGTATAATCTCCCTGCCCCCTATGGGGTGTCATTGGGCCGGATGCTCTCCATCAGCATCGGCCTTTTATTGCGCTCCGATCTCCACCGTCTGGGAGAGTCCAAAGAAACGAGCATTATAGGTGGCTCCGTCTCCCTTGCTGCCCCAGATCAGGGCGGCCCCGAAAAGGGCCTTGCTGCCGTGGATGACTTCCCGGCCCAGCTTCCGCCAGCCGCTCCAAGTGTTGGCCTCCTCCTCGATCCCGGCGGCCGCCTTGGCCTCCTCGATCCTCTGGGCGTTGACCGGCTCCGCCTTGGCGGAGATCCATGAGCGATGCAGGGCCTCCGCAAAGGACAGATCCTCATTCTCCCGGTAGAGCCGCCATGCTCTGAGCATGATCTCCTTTAAGTTAAACATCCTTCAAGCCTCCTCGCTTTCTCATCCTATAGGGTTCCGGGATTCCGGGAGTAGGTGTACTATCCGTCTGCGACTTTGGTTACGCTCCGTAGGAATGAGCCTTGCTCCCGGTTTCCCTCCCTGCGAGTATTATGATAGCATAGTTGCGCAACTATTTCATCACAATAGTTTAACAACTATGTTACAAAACTGTTAAATAGTTGCACAACTATACTTATTGTGATATACTTCCTGATAGAATAATACAGACAGGAGGGCGGAGGATATGGCAAGGACTCAGACAGAGAGAAAAAACGAGTGGAATACTAAGAAGTATGAGCGGATCACATTGGTTGTCAAAGCCGGAGAGCGGGAGATCCTCAGACAGAGAGCGGAGGCGGAGGGCATCAGCGCAAACCGGCTGATAATCGAAAGCATCAACGCAAGGTATCCCGGATTGCTTTCTCCGCTGGATGACGAAAGCAGGAAGAAGAAAACAAACGAGCCTTGATAGGGGGACTGGCCGATGCTTGGCATTTCTCGATATAACAAAGCAACCGGCGAGCGGCGGATACCGCTGTCCGTTGTGAAGGAACTGGACATGATATATCGTGGCGTGGATGCCGAACAAAAGCGGATATTACTCGAACAGCTGGGCATGATGATCGAGCGAGCCTTTCCGTGGATCAGTATAAACGATCTGGCTCCGGGGCTAAAGGCGGAGGGCCTTTTCCTTGAGGCCGTTGTCTATCGGGATATCCCCAAGGAGGAGATCCGGGAGCAGCTGCTCCGGCTGGATCCATTCTCTGCGGACTACTTCCAGTGGGAGAAAAAAGTGCAAGCAGCGGCAAAGATCCTCCTTGACTACCCATACCGTCCCGGCCGGAAACCCTCAACAGCAGAGGAGAAACAGGCGGAAACTCTCTTCCCCCGGGTGATCTGCGAGGAGGACATCCAGCAGGAAAACCCCGACTTGATAGATATGTACCCGCTGCGAGGGGTTGACTTCAGATCCAGAACACAGGTGGCGGAGGATAACCGGCAGTGGAATATCATGATCCGGCAGCGGCTCAAACCGGAGCGTTATGTCATGCCGTGGGACTCGATCTAAAGTGGCTGAAACCCTTATATCCTATAGGGTTTCGGCCTTTTTTGTGGTATAATATGAGAGGAGGATATAACCCGTAAAAAGGGGAAATAAGAGGGAAAAAAAGGGGAACAAAGCGGGAACAAAGCGGGAAAAAATCGGGAACAAAGAGGGAAAAAAGAGGGAGAAAAAAGGGAAAAAAGAGGGAAAAATAAGTAAAAAAGAGGAGAACAAAAGGCATGAAAAAAGGCAGGGTTATCGTATGGTATCTGATTGAAGCACCCCGTGATCAATGGAGGTGGGCGGATCCTCTGGACATGGCAACATGGCCAAAGAGTGTCCTCATAACGATATGGGAAGGGGAACCCATAGATCCATTGACTTGTTACTGTGCATGAGGCGGATTGGCTCCGCCCAGCGCAACGGCCCCCGGAATAAAGATGGGCGGCCCACCAGATAGGGACAGGGATGGCAGCCCCCGCAGCCAGCGGCAGCCCAGCTCCCCCGCAGCCGGAGGGGGGCAGCCACCCATCCCCGCCCCGGAGGCCAGGGCGACCCCGGGGTACCCCGGCTTTGACCGTGGGGGGCCAAATCGTGGAATGGGACTCCAGCGTTGCGATCACACGAAGTCCATAACGTAACCTCGGGAGAGAGAGGAGGGGGGCCGGGGGTATGAAGCGCAAGGCGGAAAGGCCGCTGACAGAGCAACAAAAAAAGGCCGCTGCCCTACTCGCTCAGACCGGGAGAGTCGGAGAAACGGCCCGGGCCGTGGGGGTTCATCGGACTACCCTCACCCGCTGGTGGAAAAAGAAAGCATTCTGCCGGGAATTCGACCGTCAATACCGGGAGGCGGAACGGATCTGGCGTAAAAAGCTGGCGGCAGAAAAGCGCAAGCTGGTGGTGGAGGAGAACCGGAAGATCCGCCGCCTCGAGGCAGCTTTTGAAACCGCCAAGGCATCCGGCAGCACAGCAGCGGCGTTGAGGGCCTACGATAACTACATGGCCGAAATCCGCACGGTATGGGATGCTATTTTCAAGGATTGAACAGCCTCTCAATATGGCAAACTCGATTGTAAACTCATTTAAAATCTCCTGATACTTGGGCAAGTATCAGGAACAGGAAAAGCCTTGCAGCATAATGGCTGCGGGGCTTTAATTTAGTTGGTTGAGTTGCATCAGATCACCCGAAAGAGGCCCTCCCCCCGGGGGGTATGCGAAAACCCCGGCACAGGATCCCCTACCCTATAGGGTAAGAGAGATCCGCACCGGGGCCTCTGGAGGAGACTCCTCCCCTTTTTACGGCCACTCTCCCGGGAGGTACACGGGGAATTGTTGGGCCGGGGGTGATATGGCAGCACCCCGGGGGGGGGTATGTTAACGGGGAAGGCAGGAATCCCCGGGAACATCAGGATTTTAAAAAAATCATAGGGTGGGGGTTTTGAGCTTCATGTCGTTTAAATCACCCTCCAAGCCTTGATTTTCATGAGATCATTATATCATAATCGCATTCCTGTGTCGATCATTTCGGGGCAATTAAACACGATAAACATGGCAAATATTTATAAATTACACTTGCGGTTTAGAGAGTTTAATCGTAGACTATCCAATAAAGGAGGGGACAACAATGACAATAAAGCAGATGGCAGACAAGCTCGGGGTTACGCCTCAAGCGATTTATCAACGCTTGAAAAAGAATGGTGTACAGATTTCAACCCTTATTGACCGGGAAACAAAAGAGCTTACCGGCGAGGCGGAGGTCATCATTGGTAAACTGTACGGCCCCGATCAATCGGAGATTAAGCCAACTAAACAGAGTGTGATTGATGCTCTAAATGAACAGGTTCAAACTTTGCGGACAGAAAAGGCTGTTTTACTTGAGAGGATTAAAAGCCTCGAAGAGTCCGTTTCAAGTCTAAAGTCAGACAAAGAATCCCTTACAACCGCACTTGATAAAGCACAGGAACTGCATAAACAAACCATCACCCTGCTCCCAGCCCCGGGACAAGTTAGCCAGGCATCGGAAAAGCTCACGTGGAAAGAGCGGTTGACCGGGCGGAGGCGGGGATGATCCTCCCTTACCCTATAGGGTGAGAGGAAGCTCCCCCCGGCGGGGCCTGTGCTGCCGGATGGGGGCCGTAATCAGGACATGCCTCTAAACGGCTCAAAAAGGCCCCTTCCGCAGCGTTTAGCTCAAAGGATGGAGATCTTCACATCCGATAGCGGAGGGGCCTAAATGGGGCAAAAACGGCTTGATTTTGTATGGCTGATTGATTACAATGTGATTGCTACGGTAAAGCCTCGAAAGAGGATACCCCGGCTGGATTCTCCCGATCTGGCCGGGGGCTTTTTTTAATCATCGACAAAGATCCCGGACACAACATCATTATCAACTTTGGTAAATCCCGTATCCTCCGCAAAGGAGTTGTAAGCCTTGGTAAAGGTGAGCTTATCGCAATCGCCCCGGCGACCGTTCCGGTTCTTAAGCACCCGGATCTGGAGGTTGATGGAATCGCTTTGCTCCGCTGCGGTGATCAGCTTAGCGATCCGCTCCGCCCGGGTGTTCGGTTTCTCTCCGTCACGGTAGCCCATATCCCAGAGCTGCATACCGATCAGGACATCCGACCCGTATTCAATAGCCCCGGATTCCTTAAAGGCGGAGGTAGTGATGACCTCCTTGTAGTTCTCCCGGTTGAGCGAGGAGATACAGAACACGGGGATTTCTTCCGACCGGCTGAGTCGCTTCAGCTCCAGCACGGCACGGTCTGTGTTCTGCTTGTCGGTTGCCCTGGCATCCGCCGGGGATAGAATCTGGAGGTAGTCCACGAACACGACCGGCTTTTTCCCGGTGATCCGGATATGCTCCCGGACTCGCTGCGTAATATCATCCACCCCAAAGGATCCGACTCCCTCAATGATCCAGAGGTGTTCCCCGATCCCGGACATATACATTTCAAAGGCTTCCCCAAGGATCCCCCGCTTGGTGTCGCTCATGCTATCCTGATAGCGGCCACTGTTCATGACGTCAAAGGTGTTGAATGCCTCCCCGATAGGGAGCTGGTGGCGGGAGATGGCCTCAAAAGACAGGCGGCTGATAGACTTGGACATCAGCTCATACTTGGACATTTCCAGAGAGAAATACAGAACATCATGACCGGCTGCGGCGATGTTATCCGCTACGTTCAGCATCCACGATGTTTTACCCAGCGAGCTGATGGCCCCCATGATATACAAGCCGGGACACAGGCCCCCGTTGAGGATCCTGTCGAGGGAGCGAAACCCGGTAGGAATGGGCGGGTTATCCGCAGCGGAGGCAATATACTTCCGGAATTCGTCCACGCCTCCGCCGGTGGTCTGGGCCATGTACTCGCTGCGCTCATGATCGGCCTGATTCTCGGAGAGCCGGATCCCTTCCTCGACATTCCGGCGGAGGGCCTCCGGATCCTCCTGGAGCAGCTCGTTCGGATCCTTGCAATCCCCGGCGACATTGTACTCAATGAATGGGACACCATTCGCCCGGAGATCAGCCGCAAGCTCCGTCTGAGCGGATCGCCCAGCATCGTCATTGTCGAGGCAGAGAATCAGCAAGGCGGAGGGGATCCGGCCCTGAGGGAGAATCTTTCTTTTCCCGGTTCCGCCGATGGCAACAGCTGTCCCGCCGCATTGCATGATGGAGATCGCACAGAGCTGGGACTCGACCACAAAGCAGGGCTTATCCTGCCAGAGGGCCGCCGCATTAAACGCCGGTTCTTCCCCGGCCTCCGCCGTCTTGGGCTTGTCGTAATGCTTTTCCGTGATCGCCCGCCAACCAACATATGACCCTATAGGATCATAGGAGAACACGACAGCCGGGAAGGTTCCCCTGCCCGGGAAATAATGGGCAGGGTCAAAACCCAGCTTAAACCGCTCGATGGTCTGATCATTAAACCCCCGGCTGCGGAGATAATCGAGGCCATCGGAACCGGGGAGAGCTGCATGACGGGCGTTGATATAATCAGAATAGTCGTGCTGCGGGGCCGGATGCCTGGACTCATCCTCCGGCTCCAGAAAATCGGCCTTGGCCCGGTCGATGGCGGAGAGCCTCCGCCCGGTTCCGTATCTGTCAATCAGCCGCTTTGTGGCCTCGCTCAAGCTGATCCCCTCCTTGGCAGCGACAACATCAAAGATGTCCCCGATCCGGGAGCAGGAAAAACACTGGCCGTGGATCCCGTCCGGCATGATGGAGAAGGCTCCGGTTTTGTTCCTTCCTTCTCCGGATCCGCAGAAGGGGCAGATGTATTTTCCCCTCTCATGCCTATCCGGCGTAAGCTCATCCCGGAGATGTTCCCGAATGGGGGTCAGATCTTCCTGATTGGTTTTGAATCGGTTCTGGTTCTGCATTGCGTTTTCCCTCCATGTATTGATATAATGGAGCCGCTGAAAAGCACCCATGTATTGGCCCTCGTCGGAGCTGGATCCTCCGCCGGGGGTTTCTTCATGATCCGATAGGAGGCAGGATGGTGATCCCTCCATCATCCTATTGGGTCTTTCCAGCCGCTTTTCCGGCATCAAGATAGCATCGTCCGCCCCGCACCGCAAGGGGCGGGCGATGCGTGCTAAAATATTTATATTATCTATAATATTTACCCGGGTCCAAAAAAGTGCCTCAAACCCTTGTGCCGTAAGGCTTAGAGGCACTTTTGAGCTTGCCCAGTTATACGGGTTAGCTTGCCCAGTTATACGGGTTAACTTGCCCAGTTATACGGGTTAACTTGCCCAGTTATACG
>OCVV011306858.1_pt1 | contig 11135 bp, 12 predicted proteins | sample 1539721 | NCBI WGS metagenome assembly OCVV01 (sample SAMN02144230, study PRJEB22623) | gut metagenome | biome: sheep rumen | host: Ovis aries | place: New Zealand | reverse complement strand
ACACCATATCACAAAAGAATCGAGGATCATTACATGGAGAAAGAAGAACTTGAGAAACTTATTGACGGAATGGCAGATAGAAAATATAAGCTGCTGACGAGATTCCTGGTACTTTCCGGTCTGCGGATAGGAGAGTTGATAGCTTTGGAGAAGTCAGACGTAGATATTGACGGACGAGTGATTCACGTTACTAAGAACAGGCAAGCCGTGACTCAGGAGACCGGACTGCCGAAGAACAGTACATCGTACCGAGATGTGTATATGCAGGACGAACTTGCAAGCGTATGTGCTGAGGTCAATCAGCTGATAGAAATGCTCGGAATCAAGTCTAAGTTGTTTTTCCCGAACGCTGACGGGGATTATCTAAGGCATGATGCCATAAGCAAATATTTCCGTGAGAACTCCGAGAAGATACTTGGCCGGAGAGTGACCCCACATATGCTACGGCATACCCATGTATCACTTGTGGTCGAAGCGTCCTTGCTTGCCGGAACACCGATAAGCCTTGACGACATAGCGGAGCGTCTTGGTCACGCCAACTCTAAAATCACAAAAGAGATTTATTACCATAAGACAAATCTTGTGCGAGAAGCGGTCAACCGTAAATTTGACTCGCTACACATCTTGTAACAAATCCTACGAAATTCCTACGGACAAAATAAAAAAAGCCCCGAAAGCCTTGATTTTACTGGACTTTTGGGGCTTAGTTCAATAGCCGGTAGGGGATAGCGACTATATGTGGTTATATGTGTTTTTGTGGTAGTTTAGCGCAATTGGGAATCTAACCAATGTGGTTATATGTGGTTTTATATGTGTTAAAAACCTACGATTTTCCTACGGTTTATCGCTTGGAATCTGCGGATTTATCGCTTGAAATTGAACAGGGTATAGACAGAGTTTGCGCCGAGGATGCCATCGACCTCAAGACCGTTGTCCTTCTGGAAAGCCATTACAGCCTTTTCCATGTTAGAGCCGAACGCTCCGTCCATAGAGTCGTGATAGTAGCCGTAAGCGGTAAGCATTGTCTCATAAATCCATACAAGCGTTCCTTCGACACCATAGCAGACAGCCATCTTTTTTGCGACTTCACGGCAGGACTCTCCGAAGTTGTGGTTCGTGATTGTCAGGTTCGCTCCGTAAAGTCGATTAGCAATATCTTTCCACACGGCAAGGCAGGCTTTGTAGGTATTGTCACCGAAGTCGTTGTCCTCTTTGAGCAGATGCCCGATAGAAGCCTTGACTACATCGGGATAATACCCATTGAGGAACTTCTGCCCGGAAAGCACCGACATAGAAATGTCCGTAGAAGCGTCTGTCGCACCCGTGGAGCCGTTTTCTGTGTTCATGCCATAGTCAGGATAGCCATAACCGTCAATACGGCTGTTAGAGCGCAGATACTTCTTACGGCAGACCATTCCGCCGTTGCTGATTACGGACGTTCCGTTGGATGTATTACCCTCTGTTGTATAAACGTAAGTATCATCGTAGCCGTCAACAAGACCAGTGTGACAGATACGTTCGGAGTTGTGGAAGAAAATCTGTGCGCCAATCCTCGGATTCTTGCCGTAGCGTCCAACTTTCTTGTAATATCCGGCGCTTGTCGGAGTATAAGCAGACCAGTCAATCAGCAGTTTCTTAGCAACAGTCTTACCGTAAGCCTTGACGAAGCACCAGTCAACAAACTGGTCGCACCACTGATACGAGATTCCGTAACAGTCACCATACTCAGGAACGGTGGCAAGCATATCCCTTCCGTACTTGGTGTAGTTATTCGAACCTGCGTTAGCAGTCTTTGAATCAAGGTCTTTGTTTGACCGCTTCTCCATGTAGCCGACTTCGCCATGTGCTACATCGAGGACTTTCTGAACATCATATGCCATAATCTCACCTTCCTTCTCTTCCGGGTACTGGGCATATTTCTTAATGAATTTGGCACAAGCTACGTGACGAGACCAGAAAACCGCATCCTCAACAGGAGTATTGTATTTGTCGTGGTCTGCGTAGTAAGGATTTAGAGCGGATAAAATGCTGTCAACGGATAAATCATTGCCACAACGCTTAAAAACCCTCTGAGGGGCTTTAGAGCCGCCTAAATGGTCAATCTCCGCCCACATCATCAGTGCCGGAATGTTATCTTCGGGGATTCCGAAATCATAAGCGTGTTTGAGATACTTCGGGAGTTGTACTGAGCCGTACATAAGAGTCTGGCACTCAATGCCAAAATCCGTGGATATGAGTTTTGCGATGACCTTCCTCTGCTCGTCCGTTCCGGCAAAACCAGTCGAGAGCCAGTCAATATCAAGCGTCTTGGCAATACCGCAGTTGTCGTACAGCTTGAACTTGTCGGGATATTTCTCACGGATCAGGCGAAGCAAATCACGACCTTCGTTAGACCCACCACCAAACTGATACGCTCCGAGAGTAAGCGTCTTTTCGACTCCGAAATGTGGGAGAGTAACATCATCCCATGCACCGTTACCGTAGACCTGACCGCCGGATTCAACGGCAGTAAAGATTTTTCCGAGGACTTCTATGTTGTGTTGATTCATTTGCTTTGTCTCCTTTAAAATAAAAAAGCAGCACCGCAAAATGCAGTGCTGATAAAGAGTACAAATTGTATTGGATTTTATTTATATGAGCCGACCATTGCCTTGACCTTTGCGGCTTTGTCAATGTGACGCTTATGAAGATAATTGTACAAAATCTGCATACTTTCTGGTGGGTCGCCATGCTCGTTCTTGTATGCATTGATTTCTCCGACAACGGCATTGTGGAGTCGTTCAACATGTCCAAGTTCTTCATTTGCAAGCGCATACAACAGTTTTGATACGGACGGGTATGTGTCCCTTGTCTCATATGCGCTCATTATATATTCTTCCGCACCGTCAATCTCGTCCTCAATCATTTCTGAAAGTTCACTTATGATTTTCATTCCTTAGTGACCCTCAGAGAAATGTTCTGCACGGAACCTGCACCTGTGACAAGCACACAGGTCAGATTGTTGACCGAACTGCAACAGAACTGACGGATTGTTCCGACTAAAGGCAATGTAACGGGACTTGCCGCTGTCCCGGCACTACTCGCAATGACTCCTGGTACTTGCTCTCCGTCTGCGTAAATCGCTACCGTCACTGTTCCTGTTTCCGTAGGAGCAACCGTGACACTTCCGGTAATGGTATAATATCCATCGCCATTGACCTCAATAGCATTTCCGGATAACCGAAGATTGCATCCGTACCTTCTCTGTACGGAACCGAGATTGATGATACCACCTTCCGCAACATTCTGCGGAGAAGGATTGGCAACCTGAATAAGACTTTTACCCATAACACCCTCACTTTCAAACATGAATCAACATGAAAAAAGTGGGGACAACAACGCCCCCACTGAATAATTCCTCGTCAATAGGACGTTGTTTTAGATATTGCCATTGCCACAGCAACCACCGAAGATGGGCGGGAACTGTCCGGCACCGTAAGACCACTGGTTCGGGAATCTGAGGACTCCGGCAGTAGCCTGTGCAAGCTGTAACTGAGATACCTGTGCCTGCAAGGACTCAATCTTGTTCTGTGCGATCATATCCTTGACGGACTGAATCTGAGCCGTGAAGTTGGCATTGGTAGCCGCATCACGCATTGCTCCGTCATAGTTGTTCTGCATGAGCATCTGCTTTGTTGCACCACAGCATTCGTTCTGGTTCGCAAGCGCATTTGCCTGACCAACTTGCAGAGCGGCAATATCTCGTGCAGTTTCGTTATAAAGAGACTGCATAGCCATGAGATTGTCATGGAAGGACTGGTTTGTAGCCGCAACGGACTGTGCTGTTCCTGCGTTGACAGCGGAAAGAATCTCACGCTGATTAGCCATAGCGTTCTGATTGTCAAACCCACGCTGTACCTCATTGGATGTGGCGTACTGAACGTTTGAGTTATTGCCCCAGCCGCCGAAGCCACCACCCATAAGGGCAAGGATAGCAAACAGCCAAATCATACCTTCCCAGCCGTTGCCGAAGCCATTGTTACCTGTGAGGGCTGCAATGTCGGCAGGATTCAAAGAGTTGCCATTTTCCATATTTAGTTTTCTCCTTCAACTGTTAAAAGGTCAGCGACTGTCCTTCCTTTTTGGACAGCCGGATTTTATATCTTCCGTCCTGCGCACTGACGGTGATATACGTTTTTTATCGGAACATATTTAGGATCGTATCGGGATTCACGCCCTTTTGTTTCGCCAGAGCATAAAACGCTTCTTTGGCATTTCCGCCGTTCTGACCAATATATTCTATTGCCTGTTTCATCTGCGGATTGCTCTGTGCGAGTTGCATCAGCATCATTTGAGGATTCCGTGAGTTCTTTACAGCATTTGCCATCTGACGCAAAGACTGTACGTTATCGTTTTGCGGATTCTGCGCTTGATTTCCCATCATTTCTTGATACAGACTGTTCATTCTTCACGCCCACAAGCATTTTGTTAATCAGCGATTCAAGTTCCGACTTCTTCACGTACTCCGATAAGTCAATCTGCGGTTCGGGCTTTTGTGCCATCTGACCAGTGATTTCTGTATATCTGAATGTCCTGAGATTACACATGCCTACATTGTCGGAGACTTTAATGTAAAAGATTCCGTCATTCTCGCTGTCCATCAGAATCACATTGCTGTTCGGAGACATGAACCATGCTTTTGCACCTTCGATACCTTGAACCCAGTTAATGCCGTTATTGCTTGCATTTGCCGGATTCTGTGGATAATAGGGATTCTGTCTCTGATACGGATTCGCCTGCTGTTGGAACATTGGATTTACGAATTGATTCATAGAAATTCCTTTCGGGAAAGGCTGTTCGACTGTTTTAGAATAAATAAAAAAGGAACCGGCAACATGTACCGATTCCTTCTGATTGATGTGTGATTTCTATATGATTGTTATATGATTTTTGCGATTTTCGCTCTGACTTTTCGTGACAACTTAGATACCTGAGAATCCGAAACATTCATGGCAAATGCTATTTCAATGTTGGATTTATGCTTCGACCTGAGTTCGAAATATCTTCGTTCATCATCAGAAAAGTTACAAAGTTTACGGAACCTATCTAATTCCGGCTCAACAAAGTCATATATCTGCATATAGAACCTCGCTTTATGAAATTATGTGTAAGCATTGATTTGATAGTTACGTTGCGAAAAGTGCATAAAAATGCTAGGGGCGTTTCTACCCCTAGCAAGTTCATCAATATTAAGTTGTTATGATGCTCCGCCCCTAAATGGGCGTTTATTTAGTTTACTGCTTTGACGTGCGTATAATACAGGTTGTTATATTCTGAGTCGTACATGGTAGGTTCTTTTTGCGTCATTGCGAAAAATGCACTGTTTGTTCCTGCGCTATCGCCTGTGATATTATACCCTTCCTGATAATAGTGGAAGTGGTCTTTCATCAGTCCATCTGCCATCATTCCGGCAAAGTCACATGACACCATAACAACATTTTTATTTGTCTGAGCAAGTTCTGTTTGCCACTCAATAATAGGTTTATATCTTGTTGATGTAGATACATTGTAATTTCCAATCCTTACAAGCAATACTTTTTCAAACTTAAGATTAATAAACCCATTCACAATGGCAAGTGTATTTTCCTGATATTGCGCTAACGTTTCTGTACCATTTGCGATATTATCACCGTCGCTTTCTCCCTGACAGAAAACAACATATTGATGTCGTATTGCATACATATTATCAGCCAGAAAAGCCATTGCTTTATTTACCCGCTCTGTAAGGTCATTAAAAAACGCACCACTCGGCAGCCAACTGAATGTTGATGTACCACCCTTTGATGCAGATACACCAACAAGAGGAACATTGCCATTTGCCGTATAGTAGGCATTTGCAAAAGCGGGAACCATTCCACCAGTTTTAGATGTTCCATCGTTTATACCATCGGGATTATTTTCATTCAATCCAAATGTTGCAGTTATAGGAGATAATGTATCAGGTGCGGAAATCGCCCTGTACTCATATCCGGCTCCGTCAATAACGTCTGGTGCTGTTTGTGGGTGTTCTGTACTTGTTACTCCACGTCCTGCCATGTTAGACTGTCCACAGAAAAGCAGTAAATCCACCGTTCTATCTTTTCTGAGAGACGAAACATATATTTCTCGTTTTTCTTTAACACGAAGCATAACACGAATAAATCCATCTTGTGTTATTTTTAGCGCATCAGGACTATCATTTGTACTGCTATATGTTACAGTCTTATACCACTCTTTATTACTATTATAAAACGCTATTTTCCTGCTCTGTCCGTCAACACGTGTATTCAAAATGTTAATGTCATTAACAAAAACCTGTACATAGTCATTCTTTTTGACTGGTATATAGCCAGTTATTACGTTCATAACGGCATTGACAATGTTGCCAGTATTCCCAGAAAAGCCTTTACCAGTTAAATAATCCGAACTTTTTGGTAGAAAAGCGTTAATACATACATCCATAAGATGTATTATATTAGTGTCAACGGTGTCTCCAATGGCATCTAAATCAGCCTTTATTTCTGTAAATTGCGCACTGTTGGATGCAACATCTACATCCCTGACCGCTTTGAAATCTTCAAGGGTCATAAGTTTATCTTTTAATGCCATTTGTTACACCCCCACATAACTTTTAGTCTCAGCGACAGAAGCAATGCCTACCACGTTTCCGTCAATGTCTACGGAAGTTCCGCTACCTACTGGCATCGAATTCCAAGCTGCGTGTTCCTCGTCATAGAGATACGTGATTCCGGTGTCAATCTCAACGTAGACGGAAGTATTTGCGATCAACACTCCGTTGTGGCTTGTAGTCGGCTTTCCATCAGCGGCAAGACCAGCCATTGAGAAAAGTCCACGATCCTGTTTTTCGCCGTTGACGACTTTCGGAGTACCCATTTTTAACTGTTTAATTGTAATCATGCGCTCACCCCTCAACTGATACCGAAGAAAGACTTTGTTTCAGCTACACTTGCTACATTTTCACTGTCTACCTTGTCTCCAAGTGCCGTATCGACCTGAGACTTTGTGTAGACCGAGGAAGAGTCAGCCTTGCCATTGACTCCACTACGGAGTTCGTTGATAGCACCGACCACATTCTTGCTTGTCGTATCAAGTCCGTCAATCGTGCTTGAGCCGAGTTTATCTTTTACCCAACCGAGGACAGCCGTAAATGAGACCTGCTTATTGCTAGAAGAACTGGAGTCATTGATAAGCAATGTGTCGGAGTCTGTTGGCTTGGCTTTGCTTGAATATGAAGTAAATCTTGCCATAATCGTTGTTATCCTTCATTATCTGTTTCGTGCGCCATCTCTTGTTTCTGTTTCTGCGCCTTTTCAATGTAATTCTGCGTCAGTTCCATTTCAGCGACTTCGCCTAAAATCGCCTTGAGGATATATCGCATTTCTGTTGGTGTCACGACCTCTTGCGCCAGATAATTATTGACCATGCCACCGATTTGATTTCTTACAATGTCTATCTGCATATTGTCTCCGTTATGATGCACTGACTAAGATTCCGTCAACGAACTGCATACCGTTTATCGTTCCGCTATATCCGTTATTTGCATGAAGTTGCGTAGCGACCACCTTTTCACTAAAAGTCGCTTGGCTTTGCGTAATCACAAGACCGTCAATTTCAAGTCCGTTCCAATCATAGAAGCCGAAATGCAACCTGCGCCCATCTTGTGAGAGTATGTGTGTTTCTGGAGAAGCAAATTCGACACCGCAATGTGTAAGTGATGTTGCATTGCCGTATTCAACAGCATTTATGTGTCCAAAGTTAGAACTGCCACGATAAAAATTCAGTCCAAATTCATTAAGTTTCATCCCGTAATAGACATTGCTTGCATAAGAACTTGCTTTCTTGAAGTTGATTCCCTCATATGTGACAGACCCGAATTCTTTATTGGACGCATTTCTTATGGAAATAGCACCATCTGTATTCGCACCCGTTCCACCGACTTTCAGTGTTCCTGTTCTGATATAGGTTGCACTTAGATACAGCTTGCCATTATCAAGAACAATGCCTTGCTGATTATCTCCACCAATAAGTGCATCAAAAATCTTGTCCTGAGAATCAACGGAGTTGAGAATAGAATCTTCCGCTTCGTGAGCCGCTTGAGTTGCCGCAGCATCCACGACATTTGTTCCCTGAATCTTGAGAGAGTTGGCATTGATTCTGACAGTGCCATCTGCGGAGTTCGCATAGAAAGTCTCCGTAAAAACAGGGATTTCATCATCGCTCCACGTACCGATTTGAATTGCGCCAGAGCCAATATAAGAAGCATTGAGATACAGTCTGCCGTTTTCAAGATAAATGCCTTGCGATTCACCGTTGTTCGTAAGGGCATTGTAAATCTTTTCTTGAGACTCGGCAGAATTAAGAACCAAGTCTTCGTCACTTGCGGTCAAAAGCGTAACGTCCTGACGGTCAAGAAGTACATCGTTTGAATCTTTGAGATTGAATCGGACTCGGAGTGCATTGACCGGAACTTTGATAGTGTCATAAGTGCCGGACGTATCAACCTCGACTGAAACTCCGTTAGTTCTTACGACCTTGACGGTGAGCGTACTACTTGCCGAACTTGTTATGACTTCCTCAACCCAAGTTCCACCTTCGTCTGTGGCAACATCCTCATTCCAAGTGCCGTTATCAAGCTGAATGTCAACTGATATATTCCCACCGGAATATGCGGTCTTGGTCGAGCCGTTATTCGTTGTCGAATACGCATTTGCCGTAAACAAATTCGGAGAATATTCAATTCCCTGTCCTATAACGGATTTTATCGAGTCTACATCAAGAAAGTAGTTAGTTGAGCCGCCAACTTTGCGCTTGTAAACGTAAAATCGCTTTTCAGCTTTAAGACCCTTGTATGTCGCTCTAATGCAAACCCATCCAGAGTCTAAATTCGGCAGTCCTGTAATTTCCATGAAGTAGTTCGGACCGTAATCGTACCGATACTGAACACCTCGCATAAGGAATAGCTGATATGCAACATCGCTGTTCTTGGTTATGTCAGAGCCGTTGAAATAGACTTTATAAAAGGTCTTGCACGTAGGAAATGTTGAAATGCTACCGTCACTAGCCGTAACAATGGTCTTGTAATCATCAGACAAGACGATAGACAGCTTATCTTCGACTGCGCTTAAAGCCATATCTGCAAGTGATATAGCACGGTCAAGACCACCGATAGAGACCACTTTGTTCGTAATGTCTGCAAGGAAAATTGTATTCCCACCGTTATCCTTAATCTCAATCTTTCCGGCATTTATCCAGTCGGCATTGAGACCCCTTGCCGTAATGACGTTGAAAAGAGCATTGCCGTTAGTATCAATAGCCCAAGTAGTGCCGTGGTCATGTGATACGACAAGACCGTTAGAAGTCAGTTTCCATACGCTTGAGGACTCATTTAGCGTTGCACCGTCATGCAGATAGTAGATTGCGGAACCGTCCGACTGAACCTCTTTTGAAAAGTGCATACCATAACCAAGAGAGATCAATTCTGTCATGGACTTTGCTACGGCTTCATAGGTGTCAAGACTTGCCCTTGTCGCCCTACCTGCTTCGGCAAGAATCTTCATTGCCGGAGTGTAAGATGCTGTACGCTTCTTAGCCGGAGTCTCCGCACCACAAGAGGACTCCTGGTATTGCCCCGAAGTAAAATTCAGATTCGTGATGAAAGAGCAGTAGACACGACCATTCCGATAATCTTCAATCCACGCCAAATCGCCTGCTTCATAATACGGTCTCGAAATGTAAGACGCATCGAAACTGTAGAAGTAGAAGCCTACCATGTTCTCAGCGATTCTATTAATGACCGTGCTGACATTAGCCGAACCGATGAACGGATTGCCGGAAACATCGACCATGTATTCAGTTGTGCCAGTCGCATATTCAACCTCATTGTCACCACTTCCGATGACACACTTTACGCCAGTAATGAGTATCGGATAATGACTGACTTTAGGCGGACGGCTGTTATCATTGATACGTGCATAGAGATTCTTCTTAGCGGACGGAAGTTCATTCCACGCCATAGCCGCCGCACCGACCATTGAGCCGATAATAGGATCGTCAATGTGGTCTAAGATTCTAGCATCTGTAGAGTCAAGGATTGAACCGTCAAGCGTGACCTGACTGAGACTGTCAATGTCATACCATTTGATAGCCAAGCGTCCGAGATTATCCATAATGGCATACTGACCGCACATTTGCGCCGCATATCCGATAGCAGCAAGCCATGTCAGATTCTTGTCAGTCGGCTTAACATCAACAGGTATGTTGTAACCATCCCATGAAGAAGTAGCAAGAGTGATTCCGCACTTAGTACACGCTTCTTGGATGATTGCCCCGGCAGTAGTCGGGAATGAGAGAGTGGTAGCCCACGGCTGTTCGAAGTAGTAGGCATAGTCAAGGCACTCAAAGGATATGAGATAACCGTCATAGTCAACTTCGTCTACGACATAGCGACCTCTGCGAAGATACTCCGTATTGTTATTGGCAAGTTTCAGACCGATTTCATACTCGACAGTAGCAAGCGTAAAGTCGTAATTGTCGAACGTGCCGTACATATTGTTGAGGATGAAGTTAAGTTTTCCGATGATAAATGCGCCAACATCGAACGAGCCTGTGCCGGAAGTCGCCTGTGTGAACTTTACCGAACCAGACCATAGACCGCTATTCTCAACTACCAGAGTGCTATTATCTTGAAGAGTGAATGTCAGCCGATAAAGGAAGTTCCTCTTGTCATTATCAAGTTGTGTCTTATATGCACTTGAAACATTGAGCATGGCTTATCACCTCTCGATAATGTTAAAGGACACGGACTCATAGTATTTCTTATTCACGAGCCAGTATTTGACAGGCGCAGAACGGTCTCCTACGTAAAATTCCGCAGTCCGATAATCATTGAGTAACGGATCGTGATAAGTGACCATGATGTATTCCGGCTGAAACGCTTGCAGAATATCTGCTGTCTCTTGCGGAGTCGTCATTGTCCATTGGAGTTCAATTTTGACCTTCTGAGCGACCCTGTTCTTATGCATCATGGAATCCTCAGTACGACCACTATCAGGAGCGGAAACGTCCTGCAACGACCACTGAAACTTACTCGGGTCTTT
>OCVV011016868.1_pt1 | contig 11135 bp, 8 predicted proteins | sample 1539721 | NCBI WGS metagenome assembly OCVV01 (sample SAMN02144230, study PRJEB22623) | gut metagenome | biome: sheep rumen | host: Ovis aries | place: New Zealand | reverse complement strand
GCTAGTAGTTTCGAGGCACAGGTAGGAGTAAAGAATTCGCCGCCTTTTTTGCCGGCATCAGATGCAAACAATGATATCAAAATCATATAGGCTGTACCAAGTACGTCCATCTGGGCGTCATCTACATTGAATGAGATATCGTTTATCTTGAGCATTACCTTTGATATTAACGCTGTTCTTTCGGAAACCTCTTTGCCAAGATCCTTATCTTGGAGATTCATATCATCGAAAAGTTTATCGAATGCTATTTCTGATTCTTGGCCGATTGTTGAGGCAACAAGCGACGAAATAGCCTTGTCGAAATGTTCTATCGAGAATTCAGCGCCATTGATTTCGTCTATAAGTGACACCCATAAATATTTAGGTTCAATTACGTAGCCCAAATGCTCAATCGACCATTCCTTAACAGTAGGAGCAAATTCTTCATTTTCAAGAGCATCACGATATGATATTTCGTCATCCTTGAGAAGCTCATTCATGTAGTTCTCGGTTTTTTCTGACAAATATCGATAGAAAATAACTCCGAGAATATAGTTCTTAAATTTACTAGCATCCATATTACCGCGAAGATCATTAGCGATTGCCCAAAGCTGCGTCGCCAATTCTTGCGATTGTTTCTGAACAGTATTAGCCATAATAGTAACTCCTTATCTTTACGCACCTTCAGCGGTGAATTTATTGTAACAGTTATTCATGAATTCTTGCAGCTTAGATATGCATACAGTAAGCTTCAATAATCCTTTGATTCCCTGAGCGCTTAACTTCGTTCTAAGGTATTCTTTTGTTATTGCCTTAGGATCAATAAAATACCTGTGTAGCACCGTGGAAACAAAATCTATGCTTAATCCATTTTCTGCTGAGAATGATTCTATATCGGCTTGCAGCACTTCTTTTTCATACTCGTTGTAAGCTTCAATAATATCCGCATCAGGATCAAGCTCAAAGAAACGCTCTGTTACGAATGCTTTCATGATTTCGCGTTTATAGCGCATCTTTTCATTATCCGAGCGTTCAATCTCGCGAAGAATTAAATCTACGGATTTTTGCATTTCATTCTTGTTGTTTCTATTGATCTCTTTTAGCAAATTAAGAATATAGACGACATTAATCTTGTCCGTGCGAACAAGTTCAATATTAAAATCAACGTCAACTAGAACAGATTCTTTTCCACCGCCTTTATGTTTGTCGTAGTAATACAAATACCATGATTTATAATCCGAATACTCGTCTTCATCAAGAGTTGGTGCAAGATCTGACCATTCAAATTTTGAAAAAGTCTTCAATGTGCTTAATGTGCTTGCTAGAGTTCTAAACGAGACAACAAACGCCCTTATATCGTCTTCAGATTGTAAAATACCAGCATCATCTGGGCACGGCACGACATTTCTAAGCGACTCTACTTGTTTATAAAACTCAGACACGTAAAAGTCGTAGGATTTAAGTAGATACGCATTCGGATCTCCATCGCCAGAGTATAGCTTTAAGGCATCGTCCTGAGCTCTTTTAATATTTCTGTAAGTAACGATCTGCCCAAACTGTTTAGTAACCTTGTCAACGCGATTTGTTCGACTATATGCCTGTACTAAAGAATGCCAGATAAGATTTTTATCAAGGAAAAGAGTGTTAGTTGGCTTACTGTCAAATCCGGTTAGGAACATATTTACAACTAATAAAAGGTCGACCTGCGGAAGATCCTTCTGCTTCATTCTTTTAGAGATATCTTTACGATACGCATCAAATTTGCCTAGATCATAATCAGTTCCAAACAGCTTATTATAATCTTTCATGCATGATTCGAGCTGTTCACCGGCATGCTTGTCGGGACTTTCTTCCATATCCTGATTAGCTTGATATGTAAAGATAGCGGCAATCTTGAAGTCTTCCGGATTATGAGCTTTCATGTACTCATAGTATTTAATAAGCGTTTCTATCTTATCGACAGCAAAAATCGCCGTATAGGTATTATTGTTTTCTAGGCGCGTTCTTTGCCTAAGGTGGCCAAGAATGTCGTCAGAAATTGCAGCAATTCGCTTATCTGAGTGATATAGCTCATCTAAATCTATATGATGCCTTTTACAATAATCGGCGTCATCGAGGGATTTAACATCAATCTTTGAATCCGCAACGCTTTTTATAGACACGCTTCTCATGTATTCTACAGAAAACCTCAGAACGTTGCCGTCAGCAATAGCCTCCTTGATCATATACTTATGGATGCATGGATCAAGGGTTCCCGATTGAAACACATCAGCGGTAGTTTGACCTTGTGGCCCTTTATTCTCGGCGAAAATAGGCGTACCAGTAAAACCAATATAGTTTGAATTCTCAAAATGCTTGCGAATCTGCGCATGCATTTTACCAAACTGGGAGCGGTGACATTCATCTATGATGAATACACATTTATGATTCTTGAAGCCATCCATAATCGCGGTATATTTTTCAGAGCGTAAAGCAGTGGCCATTTTTTGAATCGTAGTAACAATCAAGGTTTTAGACGAATCTTTAAGATTCCTTACGAGGTTATATGTATTATCTGTTTGATCGACACATCCTGCCTCAAACGAATTATATTCATCTACAGTTTGATCGTCCAAATCACTTCTATCAATCAAGAAGAATACTTTATCGATTCGGCGATCATCACGAAGCAATGAAGCTAACTTAAAGCTCGTTAATGTTTTTCCGCTACCAGTAGTATGAAATACAAAGCCATTCATATTTGCCATGATTATACGGTCAAAAGCACGTTTTACGGCGTATACTTGATACGGCCTCATGACAAGCAAAACAGGCTCCGTGTCTTTTATAACGAAATACTTATTAAGCATTTCAGTGAGATTAGCCTTAGGCAAAAAAGCGTTCGTAAAATCAATCAGTTTATTGATCCTAACATTATTCTCGTCAGTCCAGAAGAATGTTAGAGATTTCAAGATATCCTGCTTTTGTCCAAGTGCGTTATTTTCGTTAATATTCGCGCAATACTTCGTCATGGTCGAGTTAGAAATAACGAATAGCTGAATATATCTGAAAAGGCCTCTGAAGGAAAAACGGCGATATCTATTAATTTGATTAACAGCTTCGTTAATCTCTATCCCAGGTCTCTTCAATTCGGTTTGTACTAGCGGAAGACCATTGATAAGAATCGTAACATCATATCTATTTTTATAAAGAACATCGTCTTTATGCTCAGGATCCATCGTGACTTGATGGGTTACTTGATACGAATTTCTGGTTTCGTCATCCGTTAGAAAAACAACGTAAATACTTTTTCCATTATCTAGTTCGAGTATCCATTTTTCACGCAATATTTTAGCCGATTTATAAATCGTATGGTTCTCAAGTCTAACCATTATTCGATCAAATTCAGCATTTGATAGTTCGGCTTTACCTTTTGCGGTGATTAACTCTTGGCTATTAAGCTTACAAAACTGTTCTCGAAAATTATTACAAACATCATCATAATTCTTTAGCTCAACATAGTCATAGCCTAATTCATTAAGCCTATTGATATATAAGGATTCAACTTCGTATTCAGACATAACTTTTGGCATATTCATATCTCCCTTCGTATAAGTAGCAGACGATCTCTTCATATAAGCATATCACGATATGAAAGACTATTCTTTCGAAGCAATCGCCAACAATGAAAAAGCAGGATATTATTCAGGTTCTTTATTAGAATCTTCATTATAATCGCCCTCATAATCTAATCGCGTAATATCACGTAGTTTTTTTAGATATTCACTTTGTAATAATGAAAAATATGCAAGATGCTTTTTGACTCCTAGACAGTTAGTTCTTTTTAACAAATCCTTTTTTATTGAACTTTCAAAAACAGCCTCCTCTTCATTTGTAACTCCAAAAATATTATCAACCATATTTGCCATTATTTTTGTGACGATTTTGTCGTAATCATATTTTACAAAATGGCAGCCAAACCCTACATGGATTCCATCCATATTCTCCTCATATTCTTTGTTTTTTCTCTCAATGTCATAAAGTAAACTCGAAGCGCTATCCATTACATCGTATAGAATTTCGAGTAACTCAAACAATGCTTCCTTATACTTTCCAAGTACAACAAGGTCTTCCATTTTGAAGCAAAAGCTTAAGCTAGTTAGCTCATAAACCTTTTTCCTATAATCTCCATCAATGTAGTCTTTTTGCAATAATAACGCTCTGCAGAACTTATATATTTCGTCGATAGAAAAAAGTGAATTCGATATTACTTCTTTAGCTTCTTTCTCAGTTAGCTCTACGCCTAGTATTGCGGCGTCAAGTTCAAGTTGTCTGTTTTCATACATCATATCAATGAGATCCAAAACAGATTTACATAAGCCCATCTTCTGCAAATCATTTATAGCTCTATCCACCAACCATGAATTAGAATTAAGCCTATGGCAATACTCGGTCATATTAAAGGGAATGTGAGAAAAGCAGGAAGCAAAAAGTCTTGCTAGAAAATCAAAAAAATATGCGTCATCCGTTAATACTTTCACATTAAGATCTGAATATTGCACTCTTTCATTAGCATTCAACAAAGCTCTTAGTAGACCTTCCCTAGCACTATCGTGCATAACGCGCGGAATGTACTTTTTAAAATGGGCAGTAGTTCTTTCTACCGCTTTGTCATTTGAATATACGGTTTCATAATATCCCCTAATAAAATGTCCATTTCTCATTTTGCTTAGTTGGTGCTTATCTAAAACTTTAAGATCATCGCCGAGATATTTTTCCATGTCTTCTTCCGAAAAACCTGCTGGAAGAAGAATATATCTATCAATATTCTCGTCAACGGGATTTAACATTATTTTGCGTTCTATTTCGTTAACTCCAAAATCTGTATAGAATCCTTTGGTGCAATACTTAACGAATATTCTTTCAAAAGTACAATAATCCATAATAACCCCTCCACTAGAAACGATGCACAACCAAATGACAACTCTGTGATAACTGGAGCGCAACAAAGATACAACTCCATTAACAATTACAAAAAGCGTTTTGAATGATAGAATTATGGCAGAAAGAAAAAACGAAAGAATAATTCTCATCCATTATCTTAATATTATACCATAATTTCAATAATTTTTCAAGTATTCTGACGCTTTTCTTCAAACCTTTTCACAAAAGGTGCATGAAAGGAGGTGCTGCACCATGAAAAGTGTATCTTTTAATCTTCCAGAAGGAACCTTTTTGGGCGGAAGACAGACGCTCCCTCCAGGCACGTTTAGATAAACTATTTATCTAAACCGCTATAGACCAAAGGAGGACGTCTTCTTGGCGTCCTCCGAAAGGAGGTACCCAAATGGAAGAACAATTTATTCCTATGGAGTATCTGAGCAGCGACGGAAGAATGAGATACGAATTCCTGTTCTGCTATTACCCAGATCTCCGAACATGGCGAATATATATCATCAATCATATTCGCTATGGCTTTCGCCTCAGAAGAGATTTTCATGCTACCCATCGTCTCCATGATGCTGGCGAGGACTACGACTATATCTGTTGGGGCGGATTAATCAACACATTCGAACAAGCCAAAGCTGTAGCTTCGTTGTGGGCAGATACCACTTCAATAATGTTAAATACGGGACGTCCCTTCGACGAAGTATGCAGAGAACTGAGAGACAAGGAGGGGTTCTAATGTTTAACCTTAGAGCTAAGGCAAAGACCAAAATACGAATAAAAAAGGAAGTCTTCGAGAAGATTATTGCGACGCTCGGTTCCCAGATTCCAGAACAAGGCGGATACACGATATCTAATATCGAAGGCGACAAAGTAACCATCAATGACTTCATATACGACTTCAGCGCAAACACTTCCGCTGCTGCTTACTCACCCGATACGGCAATAATGAGCCCTAAAATCGGTAAAGCTATTGCAAGCGATAAGTATGTTACAGGAATCGTGCACTCACACCCGGATGGTTGCCCTTATTATTCTGACGCAGACGAGGAATACGCGAAAAGGATCATCGATGCATACTATATTCCGTTTTTCGATGTTGGCGTAGGCCAAAGAAGAAAAGGCGACTCTCTGGATATACGCTTTTTCAGAGTATATCCAAGAAAATCGCACAAGAAAACCGAAGAAGTTCTGTATGAGGTAGCGGAAGACTACGAGACAGAACTGAAGCCTAAAGTAAAGTCAGACCATGAACGTGTCACTAGCCATAAATACGACAGAATCGAACAAACTATCGATATGGACGCAATGAAGAACAAGACTATTGTTGCGTTAGGTAGCGGCGGAGCTCAGCTATATTACGTAGACATGGCGCGATGCGGCGTATCGAAATATGTAGTGTTTGATCACGATTACTATCAGGACACCAATATCGCTAACCAGTACGCAGAGATATCCAATTTAGGTAAAGGCAAAGTCGAAGTAGCCAAGGAGAAGATCCTTGATGTCAATCCATCGGCAAGCGTTAAGGCTATTCAGCGTCGCCTTGATGATAGTATTTCCGACGAGGAGTTTGTTTCTTTGGTCGGCAAGGGTATATTAAAACACCCGGAGGACTACCTAATCGCTGCTTTTACTGATGATTTCTATGCTCAGGCAAGAGCCGCAGCACTTGCAGTAAAGTTCGGCACTCCCTTCATATCGGCACAGATGTATAAAAATGGCGATGCCGCCGAAGTATTCTTTTCGTACCCAGGCGTAACGGCAAGCTGTCATAGATGTGCGACAGAGTCTCGATATCAGGCCTACAGACATGGTTTTAACAATAACGTAACCAGCTCATGCTCAACCATCTTCTCTACCGGTCGCGTAAACGCTATATGCGGACAGATAAGCTTAATGCTTCTCCAGTATGGCTGCGAAAGAGGCCGATACGGCAAGATACTTGAGCGCGTAGCAGATCGCAACTTCATTCAGATTAATATAACGCCATTCGATAACGTAATTAAGAACGACATTTTTGATGACGCTTTCGATAAGGAGTTTGCATTCTGCGACAGCACAGTATGGATACCACAGGAGCCCAACGATAACTGCCCGTTATGTGGCGGCGAAGGCAATCTCCTTAAAAGCAAGGATAGAATCAAAGATACCAGGAGGGATCTGATATGAGAATTACGGATTTTTCCATAGCCCCTAATGAAGACTTTGATGATCTCAAAGAAGAGGTCGATTCTGCTAGCCCTGGTGTTTATACTTTTGATGACTGTGAGTTACCGGAAGTATGCACACCCAATACAGCAACAATAAGCATAGGAAAAGACGGCGATAGCTATAATATCTACTGCCATGAAGACATAAGATATCGCGGACATAACCCATCATTCTATAAGCTATTCAAGTACAATAAGATCACAAGTAGAGATTGGGCTTCATTCGTGAGGCTCTGTCGAAAATTCAAGGAGGATTCTCCGGAGCCGGAAGGCTCTGGGGAATCTAACGAAGAATCAGAAGTCGCAGATTGGTCCAACATAACAATTCCATCCGAACAAGCTATCGAGCCAACAATGTCCTTCGACAGTCTACGTAAGGAAATGAAGAAGTCCATTATAGGCCAAGACGACGCCGTAGATACGGTCTGCTTTCAAACAGCCGCATTTACTAAGAAGAAAAGACCTAAGAAACCATTGTCACTGCTAGCATATGGTCCGCCCGGAATAGGTAAATCTGAAACTGCTAAGTGTTTAGCGAGCATATTATCGAAGCAAAGCGGCCATACATATGCAACGGTATGGACAGACCTGAATACTTTCACGGAAGCCCATACAGTATATAGGCTGATTGGTTCTCCGCCCGGATATGTCGGCTACGAAGATAAGCCCATATTCGAGGCCGTCCTCGATAATCCCTACACTGTATTTATTTTTGATGAGCTAGATAAGGCTCACCCACAAGTCCTAAAGACTTTCATGGCTATACTCGATGAAGGCAGATGCGCGTCACGCTCAAGACTTCCTGACGGAAGCCGCGAGTTCGACTTTAAGCACTGCATATTCTTCTTCACTAGCAACTATATATTATCCGGCGATAATCAGGATACCACAAAGAACCCCATCGGTTTCTCAATTTCTAATGACGTAGAGGATATTTCCTTTGATGACGGAGCTGTTAAGGTTGCTTACACGAAAGAAGAAGCGCCGGTCGATATAGAAGAAAGTATTACTCAGCGCATCTATAAACAAACCGAACAAGCTCGCCGCGAGTTTATTAAATGTGGCACCCTCGCAGAAATTGCCAGTAGATTTCATGGTTTTGTTGAGTATAAACCCCTGAGCAACGAGGCTAAGGCAAAAATACTTGCAAAGCAAATAATTGAAACTGGATTCGAATATGGCGTCCGTATCGGCTATATATCAAAGGGCGTAATGCAAGGCATCATAGATGAAGTATCTTCAGAGAACAGCCTCACCGTAAGATCGTTCAAGGCAGTAATTGAAGGTCGGCTTATTGAAGCCTTTGCAAACATCAATGCTAGCGACGACGATATCTATAAAATCGAAGGTTCTATCGAAGAGCCAACACTGGTAAAAATGTAAAATCAATATCTTTGCGACAGAAAAACAACACCGTTTTTCGATAGCCATTAAACAGCGGTTTATCTCTGTTAACCCCTGTTGTATCGCTCAAAATTCCGCAATAAAAAGTCCTTTATGTCAAGCAAAAAGTGTGGTTTACTCTGCCGCAAAGCAACTTAAACGAAAGGAAGATGGATATTGAATAAAGAAAAGCCCAAATACTCAACCATCATGGCAGATCCGCCGTGGAATATAAATCAGCAAGGCAAACGCGGCGCTGCCAGTCATTACGACCTAATGACACTTGATGACATTAAAAATATGCCGGTAGCTGACTTCTGCACAGAAGACGCACATTTATGGCTCTGGGTTACCAATGGCCTCCTCAAGGAAGGTATCGAGGTAATGGAAGCATGGGGATTTACATATAGGTCGCCGTTCTTCTGGATCAAGCCTCGTCTTGGACTCGGAAACTACCTAAGAAATGCAAGCGAAACCGTATTATTCGGCACTCGCGGCAAAGCACCTATAAAATTCAAGGCTCAGCCAAACTGGCTGTTCGCACCGTTACAAGATCACTCTCATAAACCCGAGGAACAGTATGCCATTATTGAGCGCTGTTCGCCTGGCCCATATCTTGAACTGTTCGCAAGACGTCATCAAGCCGGATGGGACGCCTGGGGTAATCAAATTGATTCCGATATCGAGATCCCAGGCTATCCTGTTCCAAAGTATAGCGAAAAGGCTGGTGTTGACAATGAGGAGGTTTGATATGCATGGACAAGCAGCCGAAGAGTTTAATAACGAGATTCCTGGAAATTGCGATAATATTCGCGATAGCATCGTATCTCATAAGATTAGGCGTTTGCTACATTATACAGGTTTGGCCTGTGCTCGTCATAATTGCTACGCTTATACTGACAGGTATCTTAATTTACCGAATTTGGAAGAAGCACAACGAAACCAAATGGTAGGAGGCGAAGTAGATGGCGAAGCATAGCATAGACAACATTGAATGGCGAGAAGTAGCATGGCAAAGGCCGTTCAATGAAGATAATGTTTACGAAATGCTCACTCATCTTGCGACTATCGAAGGTCGCGGCCCCATCATATGGGAATCTCGCAGCCACAAAGGATACGTTAAAAATATCATTGGCGCAGACAGAAAGTATATGAATAAAATCGCCGAGGCAATCAAGATTCATGGGGATATAACAATATATCCCCTCCCGGCGCATACACGCGTTCCAATGCGAGTAGCTCGCAAAGTGAGCATAACCAAACCATCTCTGGCGCTAAACACGAATGTTATGACGTCTACTGTTCGCGCAGGACTAGCAGCGCTTGCTAATGTGCGAGGTGAAGATAGCGCCGTACTCCAAATCGTGCTCGGAGGTTCTTATGCTCCGACAATCGTACCTAAGACTTTTCCTGATCCTCACGCTTCATGGCTTCAGACTATTTTCGGTAGTACCGAGCAAATAACCAATGAAGCCAGAAAGTCCATCAAGGAGAAATCTGAACAACATTGCTTTCAGGCATTAATTCGCATTGGCGCAAGCGGCGAATACGCCAGGGGCAATATTAACGGTGTACTGAGCGCCTTAAGAACTCTAGAGTCTGCTGGCGTAAGAATCTATACCGACAGCGAAAAGACTCAAAACCTTAACATGGCTCATGTTCCGTGGCATTTCCCTTTACGTCTATCAGTTAAAGAAGTCGCAAGCTTCCTCATGCTGCCGGTCGGAGACGAAGAACTGCCGGGAACAAACGGGCTTCATCCGAAAACTACATTACCGCCGTCATGGTATCGCGAACCTACAAATCGCATGAATGATAGAACATTCGCTATGAGCAAAGACGGCATTAATAGTAAGAAACTAAGCATATCGCCGAAAGACGGGCTCGAGCATACAATTCTGCTCGGACCGACAGGCTCTGGTAAATCTACGGCAATGCAAAATCTGATTCTTTCGGATATTTACGCTGGACGAAGCGTATTAGTCATTGATCCGAAAGCGGACCTTGTTAATAGTATTCTGGAACGCATACCTGAGAGCAGATATAACGACGTAGTGGTTATTGATCCGTCAGATCCGTGTCCTGTTGGCTTTAATCCGTTATCGCTGCCGGGTAATCCTGTTCTTATTGCAGATGCAATACTTGCAGTATTTAAGGAGATATTTGCGGAAAACTGGGGCATTCGTAGTCAAGACGTACTGAGCGCAGCTCTATTGACGCTGGCGGAGGTAAAAGGATTCTTCGATTCTTTGCGCTTCGTGATTTTCTGATATTTATTAACCCAAGAATAAAAAGACGAGAGCGGGATATTGTTTTGTCTACATATATCCTTCGCTCTCGTGCCAGAATTATATTTACTGATTAACTCTCGCTTTTTCTGCCCGTCAATTATCTTATATCTCTTACTCATGCCTTAATAATAAGAGAAAGGCGCTATTTTGAGTAAACTGAGTAATAATGAGTATATTGAGTTAAAATGAGTAAAATGACGTCAGTGCGGAGAATATCTCCATTCTGACGTCTCATTACATAGTGAGACGTCACAATGGAGATAATACTCATTTGACGTCAGAGAAAAGCATCTCTGTTTAACCTCGGTGCTCATATAGAAACTTTATACGCATTTATCGGGGG
>OCVV011071113.1_pt1 | contig 11137 bp, 10 predicted proteins | sample 1539721 | NCBI WGS metagenome assembly OCVV01 (sample SAMN02144230, study PRJEB22623) | gut metagenome | biome: sheep rumen | host: Ovis aries | place: New Zealand | reverse complement strand
GAGGGTGAGAGATTCGAACTCTCGCACCAGCTTTCGCCAGTCTAACGATTTAGCAAACCGTCCCCTTCAGCCACTTGGGTAACCCTCCAATACATCTATTTTAGCACACTTTTTCTAGATAAGCCAAGCCCCTAAGTATTTGCATTTTTTGCAAAAGTGTGATATAATAGAAATATATTTAACGAATGGGATACAATATGAAAAATATCATCAAGAAAGCAACCGCTCTTGCAACTATCGCAAGTGCAAACCTCAGCCTCGCCGTCAACAATGCATTCGGCGCCTCTAACTACGAAAATCCAGCCGCCGCCGGCGCCGAAGCTGCTCGTGCCAACGGCATGCCAGCCATCCTTCTCGGTACCGATGGTGCCTTCACTCGCATCACCAACACCGTTCTTTACGCGGTCGGCCTCATCGCCGTCATCATGCTCGTTCTCGGTGGCTTCAAATACATCATCTCCGGTGGTGACAGCAAAAAAGTCGATTCCGCCAAAAACACCATCCTCTATGCCATCATCGGTCTAATCATCGCCGTCTTTGCATACGCCATCGTTAACTTTGTCATTGGCGCCATCGGCAGCGTCAGCGAATAATTTAGCCGCTCTTCGCCAGAAGGGCAACAGAAATTTCGCACGCCCCATTCGCCTTTAAGAGCTCGCAGGCAGATTTTATACTACTCCCGGTCGTTCAAACATCATCGACCAACAAAATCCGCCCACCGAGCTCTTTTTCTTTGCGCACGCAAAACGCCTCTTTAGCCTGCAAAATCCTTTTCTCCATCGACGCTCCAACTTGCGTCGTATTTTTATTCCTCCCCAGCAATTCCACATATTTCCCGCCACTTAGCTCCGCCAGCCGCCGGCATATCTTTCCGATATGATCAAAACCTCGTTCCCGCACATGCCTCCCAATCGTCGGTACCGGCACAATTTTCACGCCACCGCAATCACCAAGCCGCGCCCACAACAATTCCGCCAAATCAAAATATGCCGCCCGTTTCGCCTTGAACTTATACTCATTTATCAACTCCTTCAGTACTCCACGACGCCATCCTACGCAAAACTGCCTATCAAAGGGCAGAGCACACTCACCGCATCGCCCACCAACAATCTCCATCCCGCAATTCAAACACCGCCTTCATTCTTCCGAAATGATGTAATTTTTACAACAATCACACAAAATTCCTCCCATTTTACCGCAAGAAACACAGGGATTCGGACACATCATTTCGCTAATTTTTAAAATCATTGTATTTTTCACAACAATACCTCCTTATCCCTTGATTTTAAGAAAAAAGCTCTCTATAATAAAGCTTAAAGAGTGTAATAGTGGAGGAAAAATATATTATGGCTCGCAAACAAGACGAAATGAGCTTAGACGATGAGCTCACTGCCGCCTTCTTGTCTGAAGAGGGCAATTCTGGTTTAGTTGCTGATGAGGAAATGGTGGATGCCCCAGACAACACTCCAGCCACAACAATCGAAGAAAGCTACGTCGAAGACGACGCAGCCGACAACTGGGAAGAAGGCCTCGACGAACTTCCAGGCCAACTCGCAGTCGACGTTTATGAAACTGCAACAAAATTAATCGTAAAAGCCCGCACCGCCGGCATCGAGCGCAAAGATCTCGATGTCTCCATCACGGACAACACCCTCACTATTTCCGGTGTTCTTAGCGGCGGCGAAGACGACAAAGCCACACAGTGGCACATTCAGGAATGCTACTGGGGCGAATTTAGCCGCACCATCGCACTACCAGTCCAGGTCAAAGAAGATGGCGTCGAAGCAGTCCTCAAAGATGGCGTCCTCACCATTACGTTTGAAAAGGAACGCGTCGTCGAAGCCAAGCGCATCCCAATCAACTAAAACCCAAAAACCAAAACTCCCTTCGGGGAGTTTTTTGTTGCGCAAGCCACAGCATATTACCGCGCGCCGCACAGCAACAAGCCGCCACCAACAAAAACCTCTCCCGAAAATTCGAGAGAGGAGAGAATTGCAATTTCGCAGAACTTTCTATTTCGCAATCATACCAATCACGAAGTTCACAATCGCGCTAGCAAAGATACAGATAACTAGACCAATCAGACCCCACATCAAAGTATCCTTACTTTTCCTAATTCTACCCGGATCGCCGGTCGAAATCATCATGTTAATGCCGCCGATCAAGACCACTACGACCGCAACCAAACCCAAAATGCCAAACAGCGCATTCAGGATTATGCTCACAGCGCCTGCCGCCGTACCAGCCAGCTCCGGCCCTTGACCCTTAATAATTAAGAACACCCAGCTAATGATCTGATACGCATAAATCACAACCACCAAGCCAACAACCCCCCACAAGATGCAATCTTTACCTTTTTTAACGGCCTGCGGATTACCAGCTGACGTCAGAAGCAAAATACCGCCATAGGCCACCATCAAAACAGCCAAACTAACACATATTGCCAAAATCATACCCTGAAGGCTACCAATCGCGTTCAGAGCCATGCTTATAATTTCGCCAATCGAGCCACGGCAGGCACCGCCCGCGCCAGCACAAGCCTGATTCTCCCATCCACCTATTTTTAATACATTCAAGAGATACATTTAAGAACTCCAGTTACTTCAATTACGAAATGTGTTGCAGAATAAAGTTAACAATCGCGAACGAGAAGATTACGACCAACAAGCCAACAATACCCCAAATCATCGTATCCTTGCCTTTCTTCACTTTGCCAGGATCACCGGTCGATGTCATAAAGTGAATACCGCCCAAAATAATCACAATCACAGCAACGATACCCATCATAGAGAAAACAAAATTAAAGATGCCCTTTAAGCTCTCCGTCAAATTCCCAGTATCAACCCCACCTTCGCTTTCGCCCTCGAAAATCTCCGCGGCCTTTTTCGCGTTTTCCTTTGGATTTACATTAATTGCGCTAACCGGAGCAGTGCAGAGCAAACTTCCGCCCAGCATTATCATACCGGCCAAACCCGCCAGCATCATTTTAATTTTATTCATTAGTTTTCTCCTTTCTAATTAATACTATACTCTTACGTTCGTTTGAATTTAACTTTATGCCTGAATCCATACTCCTCATTACCGGAATCACTTCATCAGAACCAACAATATCTTTAAGAGATAGCCACGTACACTTAAACTTACCTTTAGTATCCCTATTAGAACTAAAAATTTTGCTAAAATCTACATTACTGTCTTTTCCTTGAAACTTCAACGATTTCCCGTCCTCCGATAACTCATACTGGCCAACTTTTTCCTTTACATTCTTAGCCACTATCTTACCGTCGCTATTGGTTTCTGCCGTCCAATAAATATCTCCAGAAGTATTATTGTTCTTGCGTAATTCGTACGTGTTGGTTCCATCACTTCCGACTTTATTGTATTCCACAACATCGACCGCGCAATCATTCCTAGTTTTGAAGTACACATTTAATGGTTTCTTACTTGTTTCATCATTAAGTTCTAGCCCTTCATAACTACTCGGATCCGTTTTGTCTTTGTCTAATTCAATATTGTCACCCTGTCCGCGAATCACCACGTTAATCCAGTTTTCAATTTTATCGCCAACTTTCTCGCCTTTTTCGCCCGTAATTTTATCCAAACCGATATGTATATTATCAATATATTTATTAATCGTTAAAGCGAGCGGCGTCGTATAATAAGCCACCAATTCATTACTTTCATTCGCTTTCACCGTAACCTCAACATCGTCCACCAATTCGCCACCACTTATGCTCAAGCCTTCGATATTATTGCTATTAAAAGTCACTCTCTGCAATTTATTACTAGTACCAACAGGCTTCAATTCGCTCAAATACCCCCGAATACCCACGTTCTGCTCGCCACCAGCACAGTCAATTTTTTTCGTACTTTCACTCACAATCCGATCATTCGTCGCGCTCCTGACTTTTAGCGTGCAAATCTTCTGCCCACCAACATAATACATTTTCACGACTGTTTTCACGCCTTTGTGATAATGAAATTCACCAGTGCTTAAATTGTCCTCGACACCATCAACAGACTCTACGCTATTACCGTCGCTATCCGTATATGTCACCTCGACCCTATCACGATGGTATCCATCAACCCTTACACTATCTATATCGATTACATCCGAATTAAGCCTATCCAGCCCACTACAACGATAGGGACGCTCCTGATAGAGCTGATTATCTTTATAAACTTGTAACACGATACTAGATTTACATTCGTCTTCACTCAAACTATATAAATCCTGTCCCTTACCAACAGCCTCATCTACGAACTTGCTATAAGAATCCGTAACCGGCACCATTTCACAATCGCCTGTTTCACCATCCTTACACTGATTCTGATAGGCTGTCACTACCGACACCGAATGGTCCTCGTTTTGCTCAACTGAACTTATATCGCTAGCTCCGCTAATCACATAATCGCCATTTTCATCTTTCGTGTAACTCATCGTCTGTACACTCGCAGAACCAGAAAACGAACTATTCAACAAGATATAAACAATACCAGTCAATACGTTCGCCAAAACAATAATCAAAATACCAATAATGCCACCAATAATACTTTTCTTACCAGTCTGAACTTTCTGCGGATTGCCAGACGAAGTAATCATTAACAGACCACCGTAACCAACCGCCAAAGCCGCCGCCGCCGAAGCAATAACCGTCAGACCGCCTCTAACACTGTTAATCAACCCAGCAACACCATTAATATCATTAACGCCGCCAACTTCTTGCGCTACGCCTAGCAAAACGCCGCCCATCGCGCCCGCCGCCAAACCAATCGCCGCATATATAATCGTCTTTTTAGCCTTTTCAGCCTTACTCGGATTGCCAAACGACAGGGAATACTGCACCGATGCATAAACCACCATACAGGCCGCAATTGCACCTACCAAAATCGCCAAATCGTTCGCGATATTCAAAACACCATTCTTAAATTCGCCGCCACCGGAACCTTGGCTAATATCAATATTCGCAGCATACGCACTCCCAGCAAAACAAGTGCAGAGCAACAGAACTAACACGCCGCAGATAACAATCTTTCTATTCCTAATCATCATAAGCTAATACCAAATTTCCCTGACACATACGTCAATATCGCAAGAGCTGCTATCGAAATCGCCAAACCTATGCACGAATACAATATCGAGGTCTTACCTTTATTTACCTTACTGCTATCACCAGCCGAACCAGCAATCAATATAGCGCCATAAACAATCATCACCGCACAGAAACTACCAACCCACCACGAAACTTCAGTCGCAATATCGAGCGTCACATCTATAATACCGTCAACGGACGTCGCATTATTTCCGGCTCCCAATATAACCCACAAATAATTACCTACGATATTCACGCCATTACAAATCAACGTACCAATCACCGAATTAACTACAGCCTTTTTACCTTTGGCCGCCTTACCACTCTCTCCAGCCGACGAAGCATACAGATAACCACCATATACAATACCCGCCAAACCAACATACTTCAAAACCCTAGCCACATCATTAGCTAAGCTAGTAATATTTGTAATAACCGATTGAAGAATACCCGCTAGAGTCGTCGAACCGTTAATGTCACCATACATGGTTTGAGCCTTCGACCCTCCAAAGAAATACTCATCAATCACTCCCCAAAGACCAAAGACCAGCAAACCAATACAAGTCTCAATCAATCTTTTCTTAGCTGTCGCGACTCTACTCTCGTTATCTAGCGCAGTAGCCCACATCACGCCACAAATCATAATGCTAATACCGCCAGCAATTGGCACCGCATTCTGCAAGACAGTCTTAATATCACCAAAAATACTCTTCAAATCACCATTACAAGCCGATGTTAATATTGCGCAGTCCTGACCAGAGCCACCCGCAAAAACATTAATCCCAATAGTTGCATTCAAAACTAGCGCAAAAAACGACGCTAGCATAGCATACTTTAACCACCGATTCAGCTTTTTCATAGATCTATATATTTTGACTAAACGTTTTATTTTGTTACAATTGTATCATACAAATAATAAATAGGTCAAATTAACACGGTGGGCTTGACTATTTTGCTCAAGTGTGATATAATTAAAACATTATGGCAAATCGCCTAAAGAGGTCAATTATTATTGCTCTAACAGTGCTGTTTGGAGCTTTTGCGCTCTCCGCGCCTGTTTTTGCCGACCCAAACACCGTCGTTCCAGAAGATACAGAATCTTCCGTCACTACCACCACGCCAGAAGAGGGCGAAGAAACCATCACTGACTTCTCCGAAGAGGATCGTGAAACCTGTTATTCCGCAGCCAAGCATGTCGCATGGCTCGTTTGTCCTGGCACCGGCTTCTTAGCTTCCGTCATCGACGGCGCCTTCGGAGCACTAGAGGACATGCTCAAAATCCAACCACTTTCATCTGATGCAAATTCTCCATTCCATATCGTCTGGGAGTACGCCCGCAACATCACCAACGCCATTTTCGGCATCCTTCTCCTCGTCATGATTGTTTCGCAGGTCTCCGGCTTCGGTCTATCTAGTTACGGCGTTAAAAAATATCTCCCGCGCCTAATTATTTCGGCTCTCCTTGCAAACGTCAGCTTCCTTATCTGTCAAATCGGCCTCGATCTCAGCACTATTGCTGGCTCCGGCCTCTATAAACTATTCAGCGACCTCCAAGCAAGCGCGCTCGCTAACGGCGGGGTAACGGAATTTGCTCAATCCCTCTCCATTTCTGACCTCACATCCGCAATTCTAGGCGTCGGCGTCGCCGGCGGTGCAACTCTCACCGTCGCTCTCGCCATGAACGGCGGCCTCATGGGCCTCCTTTCTATGCTTATTCCAGTCGTCCTCGGTGGCGTAATCGCTGTTGCCGTTGCCATCATGACTATGGCCGCCCGCCAAGCCCTCGTCTATCTCCTCGTCATGATCGCACCACTCGCATTCGTTGCTTACACTATGCCAAACATGAATCGCTGGTTCCAAAAATGGTCCGGGCTATTTATCGGCATGATTGTCTTTTATCCAATGTTCGCGCTGCTTTACGGAGCATCACAACTCGCCGGCGCAACCATCATCGCCTCGTCTACGCACTGGCTCACGGTTATTCTTGGCATCGCCGTACGTGTTTTGCCGCTCGCCCTCACTCTACCAATGCTACGCATGTCTAGCACCGTTCTTGGCAATATCGATCGCCTCGTCCATCGCGCTACCAACCCAATCGAGCGCACTGCCGGCCGCTTCGCCATGGAGCAACGCGAACTTGCCCGCCAGCGCCAACTCTTCAACCCGAATCCAATTGCGCCATCTACTCATCTTGCGCAATATTTACAGCGCCGCGCCGAAACTCGTCGCCATCGCACCGCGGAATATGCTCGTAGCAACAAAGATAGCTACGTAACTAACGCCATCGAAGAATCCTATCGTGGCGGCCGCGCCAATGACCAGTTCTTGGCCGACAGCTACCTCATCGAAGCTCGCCTATTGCGCAACCAAATCGCCCGCACCCAGGCCCGCACCGACCTCGACGAAGGTCTCAGCGAAGATCGCGTTTCCAGCGCCCGCGCCAGAGCCCAAATCCGCAATACCAACTCCGCCTTCGAAGGCCTTGTCATTGACGACCATCTCGCTAAATCGCGCCAGCACAGCGTTACGATGCAAAACACCGCCAGTAAGGCGCGCCGCATCGAAGAGGCCATCAAAGACCAAACCTCCAACATTCATCAGCAATTCCTCGACACCTATCGCTACAGCGACGACAGCAGTCAGGCCGCTCAGCAAAGTCTCGGCTCTGTGCTTTCGACCGCTATTTCCGCTCGCGAGCGCATCGATAGCGAAGCCGAAAAAGACTTCTATACTTTGTTCAACTCCATGCCTGCCGGCGAAATGCCAAAACAGCAGCTAACCGAAGCTATCAAATCCAGCAACTACAACGCCATGGGCGCCGCTATGGATATCATTTACAAGCGTGGCGATAAGGACTTCATCGAGGAAGTTCTTCGAGACCTCACAACCACACACGCAGCAAACTTCCAGGGCGACGAAGGTTTCGCCATGCGCAAACATCTTGCCGATAAACTTATTACCTACAAAGAAGAAGACCTTCGCCTCGGTATCTATGGTAAATCGCTTATGATGCGTGAAGCTATGTCCCAAGTAGCAAACCCAGACAAGCACACTTCATCGTTCATTAGCTTCGCAGACTTCACAAACGACGTGCAGCTCGCAGAAGATGGCGACGCCGCATTCGCCAAGGTTAACTTTTCCGCACTTACCAAAGCCGAAAACTCGAACAAAGCCTACACCTCAATCGACCGCACAGCACTCAAACGCTGGGCGAAAGATATCGAAGAAGGCCTCGTCACTAGAAGCGCTGTCGATCTCGTCAATGATCCAGGCGGCCGATACTTGCCATGGAAGACCAACATTAAACATATTCGCGAAATGCTTTGTGACGGCCGCGAAGGTGACAAGCTCAACGAAACTCTCCACCTTATCACGCTCGACTTCAATGGCGCCGGCACTGCCTATGCCGCCAACGAGCAGCAGATTATCAACGGTATCGAGGACCTCCTCAAGGACGCCACCGCTACCCAAATCAAGAGCATGCGCTCCGACACCTTTGCTCGCTTCGACGAAGTTCTTCGTCGTCATTACGGACTCACCGGCGAGCCAACCGATCGATACTGTTCCGTGCTTCGCAATCTCATCCAAAACCAGATTTCGTCTCTCAACGGCGACAATATGGCAGAGACACGCAACAGCATGAACGCAGGCGTACGCAAGAAACTCGGCATCGACACCGACCGATAAAACCCGCCCGCTCAGCGGGTTTTGTCATTTCAGAATCGTTCAGAGCGTCCCAAAAAATAATGTTTATGGTAAAATTGTATATATATGGCGGAGTATAAGGTACCTCAGGACGTCGAGGCTGAAGATAAGCTTCTCGGCCCATTTAGTTTCAGGCAATTTATTTATCTTATCATCTGCGCCGCACTCATCGGTGTCGCAGTAATGCTTTTCAATATCTTCCCAATTCTTTGCGTTATCCCAATTCCAGCCATCCTCGTCTTACTTCTTTTTGCGCTCCCTCTCAAGAAAGATCAGCCAATGGAAGCCTACATCACCGCCATCGCGATGTATCACGCTAAAACCAAAGTTCGCCTCTGGACGCCAGGGCAACCCGAAACCACTATCGAGATTACCGCCCCAAAACAAATCGAAGAAGACCGCACCAACGGCCTTTCGCAAGAAGAAGCCTCGCATCGCCTCTCGTTCTTGGCCGAACTTATCGACACTGAGGGTTATTCCATCAAAGGCAACTCGCCTAATTCCGCCTTGCATGACGATATTTACGCTGAAGCGCAAGAAACGCAGGATATTTTTGACACACCACAAAACTCCCAGCTCGACCAAGCTCTCGCCGAAAGCGCCAACGCTCATCAACAGCAAATCGCCGACAGCATGCGCCGCGCCATCGCCAACGCCGGCCTAAACCACACCGACAACTCTCAAACTTTCGCCGCGCCATCCTATTACGAAGCACCAGAAAACTTCACCGCCACCGACACTTCGCTCGAAGCCGCTGGCGAAATCGACGAATATCATGAACCTGTTGTCGAAAATATCGTCGTCGAACAAAAACCAACCGAAATAGAATCCTCCGTAGTCGTTAGCGCCGACATGCCAGTCAACGCCGTCGAAGTAGAAGAAATCAAAAACCCTTACGCCATGCCAAACGACCTACACAACACTCCAGTCACACCAAAACCAGTCATTCCTAGCACCGCACCAGAACCACCAATCCAACCAGCTCCAGTACAACTCCCAACCCCAGAGGTCCAAATCGCCAGCCCCAGCACGCCACCGCAAGCTCCTCCAGCCCCACAGCCACCAAGCAACGAATTCATCAATCTTGCCAACAACACCGATTTTTCCGTTGAGACCATCGCTAAACAAGCCAACCGCATCAAAGAAAACACACAATCAAACGACGGGGAAGTTTATATTTCATTACACTAAAGGAGTAATATGCAGCCGAATCAAGCACAAACACCAAATCAATTCGCCAACCCCGCACAGCCGGGCGCTATGCCTATGGACCCAAACGCCGCCAACATGCAATTTGCCGCCAATCAAGCTCAAGCTCCAGCAGCCGCCCCAGCAACGCCAGCACAACCAGCTCCAGTCGCCAAAAAAGACGACCCTAAAACCTCACAGGGCACACTCCTCATTTCCGAGCTTCGCGACTCTATGGTCATCATGAAAGACGGCTCCTTCCGTGCTGTTGTTGCCTGCAAATCCATCAACTTCGACCTCATGTCAAACAACGAGCGTGAAGGCGTCGAATACTCCTACCAAAGCTTCCTCAACTCACTAAATTTCCCATGCCAAATCCTCATCCGTTCCCAGCGCGTTGACATCGGCCCATATCTCGCCGATCTCGCCGAAAAACGCCGCAACGAAGACAACATGCTCTTGGGCCGCCTCATGGACGACTACATCAACTTTATCGACATCATCTCCCAAGAAGCCAACATCATGGATAAGTCATTCTTCATCATCATTCCATACTATTCTTCCAAAGAGCTTCAAAAACTGGCCGAAGAAAACAAGAGCCTCGTCAAGGAATTATCCAAAAACACCGGCGCCGCCGTTTCGCGCATTAGCCGCGAAAACTACGACAAAGCTGTCACCGAGCTCAACAATTACTGCGAATCCGTCGTTTCCGGCCTCTACTACATGGGTGTACACGGCGTCCGCCTCAACACGCGCGAACTCAGCACCTTATTCTACAACTTCAACAACCCAGACACCGCAATTCATCAACCACTCGGCGACTTCAACAAACTCGCCCATCTATACGTACGAAAGAGTAAACTCGGGGAGGAACTATAATTATGGCCAAAAATTCAAAAAACGGCGCCAACGCTGCCGATATTGCACAACAAGCACAGCTCCAAGAAGAGCTCGAAATTTACCAGGCTCTCGAAGCCGGTATCACCACACTCCGCGACCTCATTTCGCCTTCCAGCATCGAAATATCACGCGATTATTTCCGCCTCGGCACCAAATACGGCCGCACCATCTATATCTACGCTTATCCGCGCACACTTTATACTGGCTGGCTTAGCTCCATTATCAACATCGACGAAGTCCTCGACATCTCG
>OCVV012878665.1_pt1 | contig 11138 bp, 9 predicted proteins | sample 1539721 | NCBI WGS metagenome assembly OCVV01 (sample SAMN02144230, study PRJEB22623) | gut metagenome | biome: sheep rumen | host: Ovis aries | place: New Zealand | reverse complement strand
ACTAACTCCACTGTTGTCAACAACATCTCTCTTAAAACTGATAACGCCTGTAGAAAGGAGTGCTATGAAAACAATTATTGCAAGGAAAGCTGTCCCGATAGTCACCTTGAGCCATGTCGGCCAGTCTCCAATATCCAGCCCCTTAAGTGTATCTTTCTTTCTCTTTACAAAACTTTCAGACAGAAGCTCCCTCTTGAATTCATCTGCAGTTCTTGTTCTGTCTTCCACCTTCAGATTCATGGCGTTTTTAAGAGCATTCTGCTTTTTCTTCGGAATATCTGAACCCAGCTTTCTTGGTGGGACCAGTGTATCATTTTTAATCCTGTTCATTGATTCAACAGGAACAACTCCGGTCAGTAAAGTATAGAGAGTTGCGGCACAGGCATAAACATCCGTCCATCCTCCCTGATCACCTCTGCTTCTATACTGTTCTGGCGGTGCATATCCGGCTTTTACAATTATAGACAAACTTTTATTATCCGTTGCAGCATATCTGGCGGCTCCGAAATCAATCAATTTTACCCCGCCGTCTTTTGTAATGAATATATTATCCGGTGAAATATCTCTGTGGATAAGTCCGCTTTTATGCACCTCCGTCAAAGCATCAAGAATAGGAACGATAAAAGCTATGGCCTTTTCGTAATTCATTTTTCCCTCTTCTTTGATGATTTCCTTCAGAGTCTTTCCTTCGAGATATTCCATTACAATATACGCAGTATTATTTTCCTTAAAGCTGTCATATACTGTTACAATATTTTTTATATTTCTAAGTTCTGCCAGTCTGCGTGCCTCATCAGCAAACTTTTCTATACCGCGCTCAAACTGTTTGCCTTTTTCGCCCTCAAATATGGTAACGTCAACCGATCCCTCGCATCTTGTCGAACATTCTCCAGGCAGATATTCCTTGATAGCAATCTTGTGACCAAGGGCATAATCATAGCCAATATATGTCACTCCAAATCCGCCGTATCCTATAGCTTTTCCAACTATATATTTTCCCTGAAGTACAACTCCCGGATGAAGCTGATATGCTTCCTTCGGTTTAGTTCCTTCGACGTAACCGCAGTATGGGCATACATTCATTTCATCTTCGTATTGCTCCATACAACCAAGACATATTTTTTTAGCCATGATATCCCCCTCATATTCTGTCTATTTTACTGTTCTTATTTGTCAAATGACATTGAAAGATCTACCTTATCGGCAATATCCCTGACGATCTCAAATCTTGTGAATACAACGCCTACAAATTTATCTTTAAATGTACTGTTGTTAAGCGGCATAATGATCTCATCCCCAACATAGAGCTGCTGCTGCACATTACTGAAAAGCATATATCTAAGTGCCATTTCCGCTGCATCCTTTTCATCACCCGAGATGCCTGCTCCAATGCTCCAATATTCATCAAAACATCCGTAGACAGTATCTGTACTGTAAATATGCATTTCACAATTTCCTGACATCTGAGTATTCTTATAAATACTCTTATATTCTTTGGTACTTGCAAGATAATATGTTACTTTACCATCAAAGAAATCCTGAAGCGCTTTATCATAATCTGCAGAATTATCTTTTATCTCTTTCTGAGAAGCTGAAAGTGTCTTTGCAGTTATATCAATATATCTGTTATCTGCGACAAAGCCCTTATGCTTCTTCAGATCCTCTACACTACTGATCGTAACATTGTTGATATCAACATCATTCATTCTTCTTACATAAAGAACCGGCAGATAATATCCCATCGGAAGCTTTTTACTCTTCATGATTTCAGCTTCATATTTTCTAATGAATCTGCAGTCTGAAGAATCATATTCATCAAAAACGCCCTTCAGATCCGATGTTTTCTTCATGATTTCTTCTCCGGCATCAGTTGATACAAAAAGTGCCGGCATTTTCTTCGTTTTTGAAGCCTTTTCAAGCGACTCTATATACTGATCTTCCGGTATCGGTACGAGATTGATCTTCACATTCTCTGCAATCTTCTGTTCAAGGAAATAACTGAAAAGTGACTCTCCGTAAGCCTTTGCTTCGTCTTCAGTCATATCACTTGAATACGGATACCAAACCTCTATAGTCGCAGCATTAAGTTTACCTTCATCCTTTTTCTTATACAGATCAATAGCAAAAAGTGCGCCTGCACACAGTATAAGAACAACAACTGCAATGCTTATTGTACGTTTTATAAGCTTTCTGTGTCTTTCCTGCGTTGGTGTAAGCGGCGGCTTTTTTATTCTTTTATATGCTCTTTCAAATTCCTCTACAGTTCTGAATCTGAGCTTTGGCTCTATCGCCATACCTTTTAAGATAGTAGCATTAAGGTAATCCGGAATGCTCGGTTCAAGCTTCTGAGGTTCTTCAAGGAGATCTTTATTTTTAACAAACTCTTCCGGAAGACGGTTTACTGACTCAGTCGGAACCTTGCCGGTCAATGCAACATAAAGAGTTGCCGCAAGCGCATATACATCTGTCCATGGTCCCTGAACACTTAATGACTGATACTGTTCAGGCGGTGCATAACCCGGTTTTAAAATGATCTCTCTGGTCTTTTCTCTTTCATTATCAGAGAACTTGGCAGCACCGAAGTCAAATATCTTTACTCCTCCCTGATTAAGAAGCATAATATTATCCGGACTAATATCTCTGTGAATAATATTATTCTTATGAATAGCTTTTAAGCCTTCCATTACCGGAAGGAATACATAATCAATATCATCTATTCCAAGCTTTCCGCCATTTACTTTCAGATAATTCTTAAGGGTAATTCCGTCCAGATACTCCATAACAATATATGCAGTATTGTTTTCTTCAAAGAAATTATCTACATGTACGATATTCGGGTGATCGAATTTGGCCATATTTCTGGCTTCTTCCAGAAACGCATTCAGACTGTTTTCATAGTCATCCTTCTTCTCACCTGAATATACTATTACATCCTTTGTTCCCGGAACTCTCTGTACAAACTGAGTAGGATAATTCTCCTTTATCGCAACTACAATTCCAAGTACATTATCCCAGGCTTTATACGTTACACCAAAGCCTCCGGAACCAAGCACGGTTCCTATAACATATCTGTTCTGCAGCACGGTTCCCGGATACAAATGATATATGATCTTAGGTCTTGAACCTTCAATAAATCCGCAGTAAGGGCATATTGAATCGCCATTTTCGCTTCCCGGCGGAACAATATACTCCTTCATACAGCTAAGACATCTTCTCTTTAATTCTGCCATATCAATCCTTCTCCACCCACACAGCTATTGCTGAATTATTATCCATATTCTGGTTCTGTCCGTTGCTTTTTACTATTGAAACCATCATATTTATCCATTCATTAACATTTGCCGCATTCTTCAGGCATTCTTCCATTTCTTCCTCTACTATATTCTCCCAGAATCCATCTGAGCAGAGAAGAAATTCATAAGATTTATTCAGTTTTAATTCGGCAGAGAGAGAATAGCTTCTATCCTCCCATTCTGTTCCCATAACTCTGAGCAGTCTGTTTCTGTCCTCATGAAATCTGATATCTTTTTCCTCAATCTCGCCCATTGCCACAAGCATCTGAGGAACGCTGTGGTCAAGAGTTCTTTTTATAAGTTTTCTCTTCTTGAAGCAATATAATCTGGAATCCCCGACATGTGCCCATTTTGCTATTCCATCACTTACCTGAAGAGCAACCATAGTTGTCTTCATATCTGCAAGCTCAGGCTTTTCCTTCTGTTCTCTCATAAGTATTTCCTGGCATCTGTCAAAACAGTTTGCAAGTTGAAAGCCTTCCGGATTATCATGGTAAAGCTGCATACTGGTCCTTACCACCGAACCTGACGCATATTCTCCTCTTCCATGTCCCCCCAAGCCATCTGCTAATACAAATAACCCTCCATTTTCCATACAGAGAGAAGCTATACTGTCTTCATTCTTTTCTCTTTTTCCGATATCAGTATATTCAGCGTATGTGATCATCTGTTTTCCTCCGCTAATAATTCTTTTCCTTCCTTCGCTCCCCCATACTCCAAGGATCGATCTATCGGAATGATCATACTATTCTATACATGTTGCCTCGGCAGCAACTACAACATAATTATAATCCAAATCACTCTGTTTTAAAAGTATTTTCGCCACGCGCGATATATTTTCTTTTGTTTATTTATTCATTTGTTAGAGTATTTGTTATATTATTAAGGCTAGTAGTTTTTTTCTAGTTTTTTTCAACATAATGGAGGTTTATTATGCTCTCAGCCAACATCAAAAAAGACATAGGAACCCGTATCAAAAAACTCCGAACAAAGTCCGGACTCACGCAAATGAAATTTGCTGAAGATATTGATATTTCAGTCAATTATCTGTCTGAAATTGAAAACGGCAAGAAATGTATTTCTGCAGAAAAGCTGTATAAGCTTTGTCAAAACCCTGATATTTCCGCTGATTACATTTTGTATGGTGAAAATGATAACAGCAGTGAAAACACTCTGGATCACATTATCGAGCTCTCACAAAATCTTTCTGCCGAAGAGATTGGCAGTCTTGTAGATTATTACAGTGCTTTGGTTAATTTAAGAAGACTTTCCGAAAAAAAGAAAAGCAGTGCTGATGCTTCCGCTAAAAGCGTAAAAAGCAATAGCACCGCTTCTCATGATAATCTTAAACAATGTGCTTGTCAGGAATAATACCTACAGCTCACAAGAGTCGGCCTCTGCTGCCTCTTTTTCTTTGAGTTTTTTATCTCTCTCAACCTTTGAAAAGATGCATCCGCAGTAGTCCTGCCTGTAGAGAGAATATTCGCTGCTAAGCTCGATTGAATGCTTGTAGCCGTTCTTTTTCTTGAAATCGCTGAAGAGAAATTCCGGAATCCTGCCTGCACCATTTTCCCCAGACAGACCATCCTTGTCCCCCTGCGCAGCAAATCCGCTCACATCATCCGATTCACCCTGTGCCGCAAGTCCGCTCACATCATCCGATTCCCCCTGCGCAGCAAATCCGCTCACATCATCCGATCCACCCTGTGCCGCAAGTCCTGTCACACTGCCACACTGACCACATATTTCCTCTCTCATCTCCCTCTCAAGCGATGTTCCGATCTCGTTGATCCAGTCAGATCTCTTGTACGGACTTATTGAGAGAGTCGTTGTGAAGAAGTCAAAGCCGTGCATAAGCGCATATTCGGCTGTCTTTTTAAGTCTCAGCTTATAGCAGTCGTAGCATCTTTCATTTCCTTCAGGAAGGTTCTCTCTGCCCTTCGCCATTTTGAAGAATTCCTCCGGACCGTAGCCGCCATCTGCGACCTTCACATCACGGGCAAAATCCGCCTCGCCGGTAAATCTTACCAGCTCATCCAGCCTTTTTTTATATTCTGCTTCATCGTCAATATTTGGATTATAGAAGAAAACAGTCACGTCAAAATGCTCTGCTACCACTGATAAAACATGCGAACTGCAGGGTGCGCAGCAGGCATGCAGCAGCAGAGTCGGCTTAGTATTTTTGTCTGTTTTTTTGACATTTGTCAAATTTTCTATTTGTTCAAGAAATTTTTGGTAATAATTCATCTATCATACCCTTTTTTAAGATATTTTTTGGTAATATTACTTAAATATTTAGTTTGCTTATCCAATAAAATTACCATTTTTTATGTACTTTTTACAGTTGACTTTGTTGATATTTTACAATATACTTTATTTGTGTGATGTATTTATAAGATGCATTGTAAAGGGAGGTCTTGGATAATGACTGTCGAACAGGCTATTAAAAAATATAAGATGGAACCCGTTAATGTCTATACTGCCAAGGTTAAAGCTAAAGAGCTTAACGTTGAGGAAGTTTTATATATGAATGTCCAGAAGAACAAATATGCATATATAATTAGAGACGGAGCACGCGGAACATACTTATATAAAGATGAGAAGAGTATTTATACCAAGCTTTTCAAGGGACTTCAGATGATAAAGCTTGATACCTGATTATGAGGTGATTACAAACTTAGTTTATTAAAACCGGACAATTAATGTCCGGTTTTTTTTGTTAATTAAGCTTTGTCTCCTCTTTAGATGACTCTACTTCCTTCTTATAATTTTTCACAGCAAATTTAGACTTCAGATAAACCTTCATATGCTCAAGACAGTTCTCGTCAAGATCAAGTACTACAAGCTTATCATATCCATTTCCGGTAGAATTAACATATACCGCATAGTATTCAACGTCCTTTACCTGCTCGGTAAAATCCAGAACCTCAAGCTTCTCTCTTCTGTCGAGGTCATTTTTAACTCTCTCATCAAATGTACTGTTAAGGAGCTTGATATCCTTAAGATTGATAGTCATTACTTCTTTTCTGGTCTTTGCAGCAGCGATCTTGGAGATCTGAATATCACCGTTTGTAAGTGTGTATTCATACTCAAGATTCATCCAGTCCATGGTCTTCATGAAGAAAACCACCGCGATCACAAATACTATGAATGCAAGCATAGTGATCGCCATCATTACCGCAAATGAAGCCGCTATGATAAACATTGCAATTCCAAGCTTTACCTTGGTCTTTGGTTCCGGTTTTCCGTACACAAGTCGCTCATTATATCTGTCCATTTCCTATGTCTCCTTGTTCTTTTATATCTTTACCGCAAATAAAATGCAGCTTTCAATACATATCATTCCGGCTGATTCTTTACTTTTCACATAACCGCATTATGCCGGTCAGTACAAAAATCATGCCACAATTTTCTCCGGTCGCGAGCTTTACACTTCCTCAAGCAACGCCACTGCCTGGCAGCTTATTCCGAGTCCTTCCCCGGTAAAGCCCAGTCCTTCTTCCGTAGTAGCCTTAATATTTACTCTTCCACTGTCTATCTCCAGAGCTTCTGAGATGATCCTTATCATTTCCGGAATATGAGGCGCCATCTTCGGTCTCTGTGCGATGATGGTTGCATCCACATTTCCTACCTTATAGCCCTTCTCCTCCAGCATCGACTTAACTACTCTAAGAAGCTCGATACTGTCAGCTCCTTTATACTTTTCATCTGTATCAGGAAAATGCTTTCCGATGTCGCCCATAGCTGCCGCGCCAAGCAATGCATCCATCACAGCGTGTGTGAGACAGTCCGCATCCGAATGCCCGAGGAGTCCCTTTTCGTAAGGAATCTCAACTCCTCCAAGAATAAGCTTTCTGTCCTCGACAAGCCTGTGCACATCATAACCCATACCTATTCTCATAATATTCTCCATCTATTCTTTAAAATGTTATCTGATGCCTCCACCGGAGCCATCACTAATACCGTGGGCAGCTGCGTAATTTCCGGTCTGAAGAAAAAACTGCCGGGCCTTTCTTCACTTTCAGCCCACCTTACCCATTATATAAAAATACTTCAAAACATGCAATTTAAACCTTACATTTTTTTAAAAATGTCGACTTATAATATCTTTACTATTTTTAAAAATCATTGTAATATTATACATGGGTTAAAAATACCATTATTGGTCTTTCAGCGAACCGGTATTATGATTCCGGTCGTAGAGGATCAGTATTTTGAAATGATTTTAACTAAAGGAGGTTAAGTATATGGCACGTTCAGCAGGAGGCGGTGGCGGTCACTCATCAGGCGGTGGCGGTCGTTCATTCGGAGGCGGATCCCGTTCCTCAAGCCGTTCATTTGGAAGCAGCGGTCGATCAAGCGGAGGTTCTTCAGGAAGCTATCGCCGTGCAGGTTCCGGATACAGCAGTAGCAGCAGTAGCTACGGCAACAGACCTAGCGGAAGCTACAGACGAGGCGGATCTTATTACGGAGGTTCCGGCGGATATTACGGAGGTCCGGGTAGATATCATAGAGGCGGCGGTTACTACAGAGGCGGAGGTGCTCCTGTAGGAAGCGGCGGATGCGGATGCTTCTCAATCGTGATCATCGTCCTGATATGTATGATCATCTTCTCAGGAACAAGAGGCGGCAGCGGAAGTTCTTCTTCCAGCTCAAGCTCAAATAAGTCAAATGCATATCTTGCACATGATAAATACACAGGAAATGTTGATTCAAGCCATGGCTTCTACATTGATGACAGCGAAGGCTCAGAAAAGTTCATCGACAGCTCTAACAAGAATGATCTGAATGACGGATTTGATAAATTCTACAGCAAGACCGGAGTTTATCCTTTCCTTTATATCATTGAGAGACTTCCTGGCGGAAGCGGTTCAGCTGATGATATCATGCAGAATTATACTGATGAACTCTATGAAGAACTCTTCAACTCAGAAGGAAATCTTCTCTTTGTATATGTAGCATCTGAAGATGACTACTGGGCAGCCGGCGGTCACAACATCCGTGAAACTATCGATGAAGATGCTATGAAAGTTATCTACTCATGCATTAACGCAAGATGGGATGACGGAAATCTTGCAAGACGTTTTGGTGACGGACTTGAAGATGCTGCAAAGCATGTAATGGGCAAGAGTCCTTACCGTGTAGTAATGATCGTACTTATCGTTGCACTTGCAGTTGTTGTTATTCTCTACATCGTATACTCATGGTGGCAGAAGAAGAAAAAGGCAGAGAAGGAAGAAGCCGAGCATCTCGAGCAGATTCTTTCTACTCCTCTTGAAAGCTTCGGAACCCAGGGAATGGATGATCTGAAGAACAAATATGATGGTGGAAATGATGGCGGAAACCCACCTATAAATCCACAGTAATCATAAGAACATTTAATAATGTAATTTATATGAGCCGTTGCACTGATCTGGTGCAGCGGCTTTTTTTTGACAATTAAAAAGGCGCCCATACCTTTAAGTATGAGCGCCAAATTTTAATCTTATTATTTCTTCATTACTACATCTGTTCCGTAAACTACATATCCATTGCTGAATACAAGATATGCATTTCCGATATTTATAACACCGATAACAACTAAGATAATACCGATTGCAAATGCAATGCTGTATGGAACAAAGAGAAGGATGATACCGAAGAGTGCTGTAACACCATCGATACACATAAATACCTTCCAGCCTGATCCGCCTGTCTTCTTCTGAAACTTGTATGCTTCCCAAAGCTTAATGCACGAATTCACAAGGATGATGATACCAAAAACCTTGATGAAGCCGCTTGCAACTGAACCTGCAAAGATCAGAAATACTATTCCGACTATCGCAAAAAGCGCTGCTATAACTATCACATTCGGCGTAAGATTATCAAATTTTGAGATCACTGTGATAATACCTGCAATGATAAGAAGTATTCCGACTACTCTTACTACTGTCGCAAGGATAGCTCCCGGATTAATGATAAATATTATTCCGAGGATTATCATAAGAACCGGTACAACAAGGCTCTTTGAATCCTCTGTTACAAATCTTGCAAAATTTTTCATACTCTTTTTTCCTCCACTGAGAATCAGTTATCATACATAGTTATAATATATCCAAATACATGAATAAAACAAGTGTTTTTTCTGTTAAAAGCATATTAAAGGAACATTAAACCATAGTATCTTCAACTATCTCCAACATCTTCTTCGCAACGCCGTCTTCGGAATTCGGTCCGATGATGAAGTCCGCAGCTTCCTTACAGTCAGGCGATGCATTTCCGACCGCATAGCCTGTTCCAGCATAGAGAAGCATGCCGCTGTCATTGTCTGCATTTCCAAATGAAACCATCTGCTCCTTCGGAACGCCTAACATTTCTCCGAGAACCTTAAGCCCCTTTTCCTTGCCGCAGTCAATATATGATATCTCAATAAGATATGGTATCGATGAAGTGATATAGATGTCGTCTATCCTCCTCAGCTCCTGAAGAAGCTCCTCACGTTTATCCATATCATGGACCATGATATTTACGCAGTCCAGCTGCTCGATATTATCATAGATAAATTTCTTTATATCCTTCTCAGGCACTCTCGTTCTCTTGACATATTCAACCCTGTGCTTCGTCATATCGTCACGTTCATCAAGCGAAGCAAGATAATCTACAGAAGAATGCGGAATTCCTCCAAGAAATGCATCCGTGAAGAAACCGAATTTATCAGCAACATAGAGAACCTCTATGACTGACTGCTTGGTCATAAATACGCTGTGTACTCTCTCCCCTGTCCGGTTATCCACAACATTTGCACCGTTCGAGCATATCGCATATCTTACGCCCGGAATCTCCGTAACCTCTTTCGGAAGAGAATCGTACGACCTTCCGCTTGCGATGACAACCTCTATTCCTGCAGCGATGGATTTCTCTATAGCTTCCCTGCCAAGTGCTGTCATCTTACCTGTTTCATTTAAAAATGTATCATCCAGGTCGATCGCAACAAGCTTTACCTTCGGCTTAATACCTGCAGCATCCAGTATTCTCTCCACTGAATGGCCGTCGCACATAGACATATATTTATCAATATTATCCTTTAGTTTTTCGTCATCTATCATGTATTCGCCTTTTCTGATGATACCATAAAGCTCCCTGAGGCTCTTTGTCACCTTTCCGCCCAGAATCTCCGGTGAGATGTAAAGACCTCTCTCTTCTTCAAAATGCCGAAGATCCGGTACAAAGAAGATAAATGGTTTCCCCAGCAGCATATGATCATAAACCACGGATGAATAATCCGTTATCATAAGATCTGCAGCCGGAAGCATCTCGCAGGTCGACATTTTACATTTATATTCAGGGAAGCTGTCCAAAAGCAGCGGATGAAGCGTTGTGATAAAAAACCATTCATCCGAAAGCTTGCTGAAAACCCTGTCGATTCCGGAGAAAAGCGCTCTGCAGCGAGGGGCTCCGGCATTTCCGGAAAAGCTCGGTGCATAAAGGCAGACCTTTTTGCCCTTTGCCTCCGGGTACTCCTCGAAGAACCGCTCTCTCAGTCTCTCGTACTCATCCTTATCAAAATATCTGTCAGTTCTGGCCATTCCAAGCGGTCTGAAAACCTCAGCAGGAAGCTTCAGAGCCTTCTCAATATAAGGCGCAACACATTCTGAGCTGACAGAGAATATATCAACATTTGTCATCGGACTATGCTTATAATATTCCGGCACATCATCTCCGGCATCATAGCCCATTTTCTTCAGTAATCCGCCCGAATGCCACAGCTGGATCACCTTCGTCTCCGGACGTTTCTGGCATGACGCAGCCGGAAGGAAATAATTGGACAGAAATACATATTCCGCCGTTGCATATTCCTTCATAAAG
>OCVV011215811.1_pt1 | contig 11140 bp, 12 predicted proteins | sample 1539721 | NCBI WGS metagenome assembly OCVV01 (sample SAMN02144230, study PRJEB22623) | gut metagenome | biome: sheep rumen | host: Ovis aries | place: New Zealand | reverse complement strand
CCCGCCAAAATATGGATGAGATCCGCAGAAGTGATAACAATATCATGGAATTCTACGAATCTACAGGCTACATCCGCTTTGAGAAAGGCACGTTCGCATCGACGCGGGACCTGTACATTGCCTATGTACAGTGGTGCATGGACAATGCTGAAAAACCACTTTCAGAAAAGACATTCTCGACGCAGCTCCGGAAGAACGCCACGGAACTGGGCATTGAGTACGACAAGAACCTGGATGTCGAAGGTGGAAAGAAGGCGCGAGGGTACCGCGGCGTGCATGTGCAGATCAATACGAAGATCCGCCGCTATCTGGTCAGGCAAGGCAGATAGGCGGATATCTGCCCAGTAGATTCCTATACGGTCTACACATTTCACATTTGCTTTCCGTCTCCTTAAGTTTCCATTTATCTGCCTATCCGCCTATACAGGATAAATAGAAGCAAAAGCAGGAAATATAAGCGCCGGGGGTCTGCCTTGCCAGGCGTAATATCCGAACACCTTCACCTTCATCCATATCTGGCCGCAGGGTGTTGATCAAAAGTATGGACGTAGGTCCGAGGTTTTGCGGCTATATGGCAGGGCAGACATTTATATGCAGAGCGATCTTTAATGTCAAAAAGACGGTTCTACATCCGGGTTTTTGAAGGGAGAATTGATTCTATGACGAGACTATCGAAATTTGAGAAAGAGACTATATTACGGACAAGCCAGGGAGATACGGTATACAGCATCTATACCTTTGATTCGAAACTGAAAAAGAGATTGAAAGATTTTGCCAGAAAGTATCCACAGTGCTGCCAGCAGATACATCGAAGGTGCATGTTTCCGGGCGCGGAAATGTATGAGCTGGAGAAGGCAAGGCTCACGTTGAGGCTGGACCCACCGCCAACGGAGGAGAAAAAGCAGAAGGCGAGGGAGAATGGGAGGAGGAATGGGTTTGGGAAAGAGTGAAGTTAAGCAATAGTGAATATTACTGATATGTCCAAAAACGGCGCGGATCCGAAATGGAACCGCGCCGTAATTATCATCTTTTATGAGTTTGTCGATATGACCCGAAGGATCAGAAACCAATCAGGCTTCCTGCGATCCAGCCAGTGTCATAAGCGCCAGCCAGCATGATCTCGTACCATACATAGCCGTCTTTCTTGACCTTGCGGCCGGTCATTGTGACCTGCTCACCGTTCTTTTTGGTAAAGAAAACCTTGGAGTTAAGGCCCGGCTCCTTACGGATGTTTACATAATCTACTGCATCGTTGTGAATTGTGCGGACTTCATAGCCGCCTGCTACGTTCTCAAGTGCTTCAACATTGATCTTGTTCATATCTGTCATAGTTTTAATCTCCTTTATTTATCTATAATTTTTGTGTGATTTTCTTTTTAGTGGGCTTCCTTTGGCCCTTACATCTATATATACGAGGGATTTTGGGGGAGGGACAAAAGAATTTGCCAAAGTAAATGCAAGTTGAGGGAGTTAATTGAGGAGTGAGGAGTTAAGTCAATTAGATGTTTTTCTTAAATGCAATTGTAGAACCCAGAAAGTAGGAATCAGGCGGGTGTTTTTGCCATTAAAAAGGGCTACCACTAAGAACTGTGATAGCCCGAAAAATAGATCTGAAGAAATTACTGAGAGGGAAGAAATCGTATTATTTTAGATATTGGTTAATCCACTCTGGCATATAAGGATCATCAACATTCCATGATTCTAGAAGCGCTTCATCCCTATGCCATTCGTTTTCGTGGCCGTCAAAAAATTTCTGTCTATGACATTTATACTTATATACAGTGTCTCCTTCTTGACGATACTCATTCCAGTAATAATTCTGTTTTCCGTATCCCTTATGTTCTTGCGTCCTGTAAATTACCATCTATTGCCCTCCATATATTGAATAGACTTGAATAGCTTATATAAAATAGGTTTTACTTAGATGTTTTACGAACGATTGTTTCTACGATTGTACCGGTACTGGGATATCTTACAGCAGTTCGACGTATATCAGTATCTAACGTTACAACCTGTTTTCCCGTTTTGGTTATTTTCGCTGAAAAGCTATCACCTGGATTTTTTAAAAGTCCACTATCACTGAATGAATTGATAATACTTAAAAGGCCCATATGTTACTCCTTCCTGCTGAGCGATTCATTGAACTGATTGATGGTTTACAGATTCGATAACTATAATTGTGCGTCCGTCCTGTTTCTTCTCAGCCTCCGATATTATTAAAGAATTAATGGGTTTTGTTTGATGGTGGAGTTTTTCGGAAAGCCGAATAGTAAGGATCCTTTCTTTTACAGTCATCTTGCATCCCTCCCTCTCGCTTTAATTACAACTATTCTATCGAGTTTATAGAATATTTAACAGATTAATGAGTGAAGGATAGGGGCAGTGTTTTTGACAATAAGTGTAAAAAAACACTGTGAAGGACTTACACAGTGTTTTTTCAATCAAGATCAGAGGTGGGTTATCTTTTTTCTAATGCTTTGGCATATGCCACCATATCTATATCGCCTGAAGCGAGTTTTTGCTCGGACCATAGTTGAAGAGTTTCAACAGCAATGGATATTTTCTCTAAATCTTCTTGGATTTGAATAAAATCGGCAACCTCATCTGCTTCTATTCGACCATCGGATGTGATCTCAATTAAGCGTTCTTGGTGCTTTTTCACAGTATTCAAGGAAGCAAGCATTTCAAGTATAATCTGTGGAAGGTCCTTTATTTTTATTTCCGGAACATATTGTTTTCCAATGGCACACTCATTGGCACAATAATAATTACAAAGATGAGGTGCGTTATACTTTTCAGACATTACAAGCACTTCATCAGGATGGGCGCTGAACCTTCCGCTTTCAATTCTTTCTATCCTTTCCGGCGGAATTACCTCTAGAAGTTCGCTTGCTTTATCTCTGCTTAAACCCAATTCTTCGCGCCTTTGCTGGTAAATTGATTTTTTATCCTTTAGAGATGTGCGTGACATAATAGAAAAACTCCTTTGGAAATCCTGGTTAATAAATAATATGATACACTATGCGTTCGTAGAATTCTATGAATAATATGATAAGTAATTCTGGGTGCTATTAATGGCTCATGAGGTTGATTACTTGCGAAGCAACTTAATAATATTAGTAATTTACGAAAGGCGTGCAAAATTGGGAGTAGAATATCATCATGTGCACAACGTAGGTATACCACGACTATAAGCTGTATGCATTGAATCAAGCTATTCTTTTGTGCTATAATTAGCATGCCTTACAGGATTTTGCTGTAAGGGCCGAGAATTGTTGTCAACAGTTCGCCAAGCAATTCGAATAAGAATGATTGGATCAAACTGTCTGAGATACAGGCCCGTGTGGTCAGTATGATGATAGTGATGAATAGGAACATGACAGCTTCCTCCTGCTTGATTATATAATAATTGAGCATTGCATAATTGGATAGTTGGTAGACATATGCGGCATCAGCTGCATTATTACCACGATTATTTGTATGCCCGTTGGTTAAGGAATGCTATCCTCCATGCCAATGGGCATTGCAATACTATGAGGGAAATGAATATAGAAGAATGGGTTTTCAGACCAAAAACGGTTGCCAAAAGTAAAAAGTATTATGCGCACTTTGATTGCCGGACAGATATGCAAAAAGCCGCAAAATATGTGACGGATCCAGAATGGGTGTCTCGTCATGGTTTTTATCCATTTATCCATTATAAAAAAGATTGCAGTAAGTATAGTAGCAAGGGTAAAAATGATAAAAAGCGGGATATCTGTTACGCTGCACATATTGATCGTTGTATTTTGCAGTATTATTGTTACCTGATGAATGAGGTGTACAATAATAGAATCAGAGAATATCAAATTGAAGATGTGCCAGTTGCATACAGATCGGATTTAGGATTGAATAATATTCATCTTGCTAAGCAGGCGTTTGATTTTATTAGAAAAAATAAGCATTGCTTTGTAATGATTGGCGATTTTACAAGCTTCTTTGATAAATTGGACCATGTATACTTAAAAAGACAATTGTGTCGACTGCTTAAAGTAGATCAGCTTACGCCAGATTATTATGCTATTTTTAAAAACATAACAAGATATAGCGTCTGGGAATTGGATGATTTATTGGAATTGAATAATTTACCAAAAACAGGTTCTGGAAGAAAAAAGCTAAATTCTAAGCGTACAGTTGTGACAACTAGTCAATTTCATAAGTATCGTTCTCACATACATAAACATACGGACACATTCGGAATTCCGCAAGGGTCACCTATCAGTGCTTTACTTGCAAACGTATACATGATGGATGTTGATAAGAAAATTAAGTTGATTGTATCTCAATGTAATGGAAAGTTTATGCGATATAGCGATGATTTTATTATCGTTCTTCCGGTTAGTGAGTTAACAGCCAAAAGTGTTCTTGACTCTATTAACAAGATAATCCGTGATACTCCAGGGCTGGAGCTTGAACCTAAGAAAACTCAGATATATAGAGTTGATTTACCTGCGATAGAAAACGTAGGTGAGCGGTTTTTAGAACAAGCGGATCAATCAAAGAATATAATAAATTTTCTTGGGTTTTCTTTCAATGGAGAGAAGATAACTCTTCGAGGAAAGACTGTGAGCAAGTACTATTACCGTATGTACCGAAAAGCACGCAAGATAGCAAGAAACCCTGAACATAAAGGTAAAAAGTACCTTTATGAAAAGTATTCCGAAAAGGGAGCTGTAACAAGAGCTGAGAAAAAGGGAAACTTCTTTACATATGTTCATCGGTCTGAAAATGTTTTCGGAGAGACTGAAGAGATCAAAAAACCTGTAAAAAACCATATGGCTAAGATTCGGAGGGCACTGAAAACAAACAAAAAGTAGGTTATTTTTACGTAAAAATAATAAGCGACATTAAAAAGAACGGGTTTTAGTAATACTAGGGTTTTGTTTTTTGCCATCAACTATAAGTAGATTTGTTTTTGAACCTGCCTGTTGTTGGTGCAGATGGGTGATCTCGCCGTTAAGAACTGATGGATGTTTGATTTTTTTGTTAGAAACTATTTTAGTTAGAATTGAATTTATGAAAGCGATTTGAATATACGAACAAGAACATGTGTTTTTGACACGCTGAGGCATGTGTGCTAAAATTCCATCATACTTAGAGTGAGATATTGTCTAGCATTTATAGATTTATTTGGAAACCTATTAGTAGAGGAGAAATTAACCATGAATATGTTGTCTTTGTTTTCAGGATGTGGAGGTATGGATATCGGGTTTGAGGGATCCTTTACCTGCTTGAAAAAGTCTGTAAATACGGAGATTCACCCTGACTGGATTGCTGAAGACAATGGAGATTGGGTAAAGCTTGCTCCGACCATTTTTAAAACGGTATTTGCAAATGATATACGACCAGACGCTAAAGCCGCTTGGGTATCTTATTTTTCTAAAAGACGAAGTGATGCGAATGATATTTACCATTTGGACAGTATTGTCGATCTTGTAAAAAGAGCCCAAAATGGCGAAGATATATTTCCAAGGGATATAGATATTGTTACAGGTGGATTTCCATGTCAGGATTTTTCAGTAGCAGGTAAGAGAAGAGGGTTCAATTCGAACAAAAGCCATTTAGGGGTGGCGCTTGATCCTGATGAACCATCTATTGAAAGCCGCGGGCAGCTATACATGTGGATGAGGGATGTTATTACCATAACGCAGCCGAAACTGTTTATTGCGGAGAATGTCAAAGGACTTACAAATCTTGCTGATGTTAAGGAAGTCATAGAGCGTGATTTTGCTGAGGCGGGAAACGGCGGCTACCTTGTTGTTTCCGCAAAGGTTTTATATGCACCGAATTATGGAGTTCCGCAGTCAAGAGAAAGAGTCATCTTCTTTGGATTCAAAAAGAATGCTTTGACTGAAGAGGCGTTAAATGCGCTTCAGTCAGATGTTATCTCAGCGGAATACGATCCTTATCCTCAAAAGACTCATTGCGAGGATGGACTTGCGCCAATGGTCACAGTAAGGGATTCTTTGATTGGACTTGTTGAGCCTGAGGCATCTAAGGACCTGTCACAGACGAAATATTCGAAAGCGAAATATATGGGGGCTCATTGTCAGGGCCAGACAGAGGTTAAAATGGATTCGGTTGGCCCTACAATCCGTTCAGAACATCATGGCAATATAGAGTACCGCCGCCTAAATGAAGAACATGGTGGACGGCATGCGGATGAATTAGCGGCTGGTCTGCCTGAGAGAAGACTTACAGTTAGAGAATGCGCAAGGATTCAGACTTTTCCAGATGACTATCAGTTCATACTGAAGAAGACAGTTGATAACACATCTGTTTCTTCTAGTGACGCATATAAAATCATTGGAAATGCTGTTCCTTGTGTATTGGCTTATAACATAGCTAAAAACATAGAAAGTAAATGGCATAAGTATTTTAAATAATCTGTTAATCCTAAGGAGTTACGTATTGTGGAAAACTTCGATGAATTATTACAAAGGATTACTCTTAGAGTTCAGAAAAAAATAGAAGGTATAGGTGGCGGAAAAGGAAAAGTTAGAGGCACGGATTTTGAGAAAATCGTTTATGAAGCAATTATAGCAGAAGGTATAGACGATGAAAGTATTTCCCATTCTGTTAGAAAGTTTCCTGATTTTAGGATAAATCAAGGTTCATCAAAATTTGGTATTGAAGTTAAAAAGACTGATTCGGATAAATGGGAAGTGCCAGGTGGTAGCGTATATGAAAGCCTTAGAAATCAAATCGAAGCTACTTTCGTTTTGATGGGAAAGTTTGGTGGAGAACCAGAAGCTAGGTATAGAAAATATGAAGAGTGCATAAGTGATCTTTCTGTTACGCATAGTCCCAGATTTCAACTTAATCTTGACATTCCATTTGGAGAAGATTATCTGACAAAAAACAATGCGAAGGATTTGCTTGATATATCTGAAAGAAATGAACTCAATCGCAGAATAAGAGAACTTTTAAGAACAGATGTGTCAACATGGTATTCAGATGAATCCATTATTGCCTTTACACAACTTAGCCCAGAAGAAAAGAAACAATTCTTTGTTGATGGTGTGGTTCTTTTTCCTGAAGTTACAGGTCGCGACTATTCAAAGTTTGCCCCATGGATGACGTACAAGTGCTTAGTATGGTGTGGTAATGTACGCGATGTTTTTTCCGCAGGCGGAACAAAAAAGTTTGATGACTTTTTTGCCTCAGCTGTCATGGCTAGAATAATAGAAAGGGCTAATTATATAATCTCTCGCATTGAGAGAATGACACCTGAAGAACTTGACCATCATTGGAAATGTAAGGATAAAAACTTGACTTTGGAGGATAAAATAGAGTGGTGGATTAATCTTATACAATCGAAAGTTTATATTTCTGAGAAGGTTATTGATAAAAATAAGGAATCTTTTCCCGAGCTATATAAGAGAAAAAGAAAGAATAAAGTTAAGGAAATAATCATTGAAAGATTTTGTAATGCTTTGAGGAAGGCCATAGAGGAGCAAAGGGAGGTGTAAAGGATGATTATTTCTGTAAATCCCGTTCCGTCGCTTGATGAATTTAGAAAGCTAATGGCAAAGACCGATATAGTGTTGAATAGAGACGCTATTGCCAGACCTGAATACTATGCTTCAAGGGGTGGGAATCCGCTAGAGGATGATGTGAAGAATGCGCTTGAAGAAAGTGCAAAAGGAACTCCGTTTGAGAATACAATAGAGAAGGTTTCAGGACAGAGGTTTCCAGACATTGTTGCAGCAAAATTATATGGTGTTGAGGTTAAAAGCACCAAAGACGATCACTGGACCTCAACCGGGAGTAGTATTTTGGAAACTACCCGCATAAGTGGGGTTGATAGAATATACATGACCTTCGGCAAACTTGGCGGAAGACCAGTAGAGTTTCTTTCAAAGCCATATGAGGAATGCCTTTATGGAATTGCTGTCACACACATGCCGCGATATCTTATTAATATGAAGCTTGGACCTGGTGAAACTATTTTCGATAAAATGGGTGTTCCGTATGAGCAATTAAGAAAAATGGATAATCCTATTGCCCCAGTTGCTAAATACTATAGAAGCCAGTTAAAGCCAGGTGAAAGTCTCTGGTGGACGGGAGACACTTCAGATGAAACTGTCTCAGCAACTATCAGACTTTGGAAGAATCTGACTCCAGGTGAAAAGCGATTTCATACCATTTATGGTTGTGTCAATTATCCTGAGATTTTTGGTGGAGACTACGATCGATATTCTCTTTGGCTCACATCTCAAGGTGTCGTAGATTCTCATATCCGGGATCAATTCTCTGCAGGTGGGAAAGAGGAGATGCTATTATCAACAGGAGAAAAGGTTAAGTTTCCTGGAGTATATCGTAGGGTAAAGGCATATTCTGACATGTTTATTCAAAGAATGAGGCAAGAAGATCCTAGCGAACTCATTAACCAAGCTGTTCTTGATGAAGAATCATTACGGAAGAGGCTAATTGCCTGGGCGGATATGGTATCCAGAAAGAGTGAAATGAAGTATGAACTTTCAATGGATGCGCTAAGCGTATTGTTTTTCGGTATGCCTGGCTAAGAAATCTTGAAGAAAATCTGGATAAGAATGAAGTGCGTGTAAGATGTGAGCATTGTGTGAAATATTATGCTAATTTAAACCAGGGCTGGGAGAAGTGTCCGGTTTTAAAGAAGATGATAGTTATCTATGCGGTCATTATTTGAATGGTCGCAGTCTGGAATGGGAATATCATAACAGAAAAATTGATTAATGGTGTTTAGGTCATGACAAAGAAACCACGTGATCCAGAAATCACTCATAAGATAATGTCTGCGATACCTTCAAAAGCTACTCGCCCAGAGATAGCGTTAAGAAAGGCTTTATGGCATAAAAATCTTCGTTACCGAGTGAATTATAAAGAACTACCTGGAAAACCAGATATCGTTTTTACCAAGCAAATGGTGGTGGTTTTCTGCGATGGTGATTACTGGCATGGCCATAACTGGGCTGTACGTGGTCTTACTTCTCTTGAGGAAGAACTCTCAGGATACTCAGATTACTGGAAGGAGAAAATCCTCCGAAACATCGAGCGAGACGAAGAGAATAACAAAGCGTTAAGAGCATTGGGATGGACTGTGGTCAGAATCTGGGAAAGCGATATCCTGAACGATATAGATGGTTGTGTAAAGATTGTTCAGGAAGCGCTATTCGAGGCAATGGTCGAATGTGAATAGGTAGGAGTATGGACAGAAAACAGCAAGAAATGGTTGAACGCCTTATGGAAGCAATAATGACGCTAGAAACAGTTGAAGAGTGTTTCTGCTTTTTTTCTGATTTGTGCACCTCGGAAGAATTGACCAAGTTTGCAAGGCGTATTCAGATAGCGAAAATGATTTCAAGCGGTTATACGTATCGAAGGATTCTTAAAGAAACGAATGCTTCAAATATAACAATTAGTAGATTAAAGAGTGTAATGGAAAAGGAGGGGAGCGTACTTTCTGAAGTAGTAACACGAATATGAATATTATTTCCAAGGTTCTAAAGTAATGTATAGCTAATACTATATTTCTTATAGCTAGAATTACGTCAGAAGGTGGTATTCTTGATTAATGACCTTAAGTAGATCTGCTATTCTTTTCTGAATTAATAATGTAGAGTCATCATATTTGCGCAATGTTATATAGGATTATGGGGGATACAGGCTTATGCGAGACTTACTTATAAAAATGATGGAGGATTTTGAGGAAGCAAAAAAAGGTGCTTTTGCAAATAATACTGTCTCATCGCTGTTTACTGAAAGATTACCTGAAGCCCTTTATAATTCTGGTCTTCTTGATAAGGATTTGTATTCAGTAAAAGGTAGTGTGGGACAGGGAAATTGGGCAATGGTTCCATGGGTTAGTGTTTTTGATAAGGAGATAACAACTTCTGCATCAAAAGGTGTTTATATAGCCTTCCTATTTTCTGCGGATTGTGCGTCGGTATACTTGACATTAACCCAGGGTATGACTACTAACATGGATTCTATGGGAACAAAGAAAGCAATAGAATCTATGAGGGAGATTGCGGATGACATCGTAAAGAGGCTAGAGATATATGATTTTGAGCATTCTCCTCAAATAAAACTTGGAAATAATTTAACTACAAGAGCAAAAATGTATCAGGAGAGCACAATACTCTATAAGAAGTATTTGCGTAATAACATGCCCGAGGAAGCGAGCATATTGGAAGACATAAAAAAAGTGCTATCAATATACTCTGAATATAAATCGATTTTTACGAATTCTGGAGGTAAACAGGATGTATGGATGCCTTCTTTAGAAGAGTATAACCCTGCTATAACCAAGGACCAGTGGGTCCAAATTCTTAAAGATCAAAAAATCTTTGATCCATTATGGGCGGCAGTTCTTGCCGCTTTTCATGCTGAAGGTGATGCCACTACCTGTACACAACTAGAAGAAAAATACAATAGGGAGGCCTCCTCAATTAGTAAATATTGTGAAGCGATGGCAAGAAAAGTAGCTGATGTTATCGGCTGTCCGCTTATAGAGGAGAATGGATCCACTCAATATTGGTATGTTTTGTTTCAAGTGAAAATCGCAGATAGCCAAAAGCCCGAAACAAATATCTGGAAACTCCGTTCCGAACTTTCTGAAGCGATTGATGAAGCGGACATTATGAAGTATTTGTGGGAAGCGGGTGAAAAACCGATGCCAGTAACTCCAAAGGAGAGATTATTAAAGATAGAAAAATATATTACTGCACAAGGCTTTTATTACGAGGGAAATCTCATCTCTAATTTTTATCTCTCTTTAAAATCCAAACCCTTCGTCATCCTCGCCGGCACCTCTGGCACCGGTAAGACCCGCTTAGTACGTCTATTTGCTGAGGCAATCGGAGCTACCGCCGCAAATGGCCGCTACTGTCAGGTTGCTGTCCGGCCAGATTGGTCCGACTCTACGGATTTATTTGGACATGTGGATTTGAACGGAAATTTTATGTCAGGCAAAATTCTACCATTTCTCAAAGCAGCTACGGATGATCCAAAGCATCCATATATTCTCTGCCTTGATGAGATGAACCTTGCCCGTGTCGAATACTATATGAGCGACTTTTTATCAATCATTGAGTCGAGGGATTTGAAGGATGGTAAT
>OCVV010000230.1_pt1 | contig 11141 bp, 9 predicted proteins | sample 1539721 | NCBI WGS metagenome assembly OCVV01 (sample SAMN02144230, study PRJEB22623) | gut metagenome | biome: sheep rumen | host: Ovis aries | place: New Zealand | reverse complement strand
AAATATAGCAAGCCCCTATGCACATATACTTTGTATGCATAGGGGTGATTATGTGAAAACTCGGAAACTCCCACGAGGAGATCGTAATATTGTTGGTGCCCGCGTCACGGAGGCGCGGCTCGCGCTCGGCATGAAACAGAACGAGCTGCTGGCCAAATTGCAGACTGCCGGCATTGAAATCAGTACACCTGCGCTGTCACTGCTGGAAGGTCAAAAGCGACCGGTGTCAGATATTGAATTGAATGCACTTGCTGATATTTTGAAAGTATCTGTAGATTGGCTGCTAGGGCGCGAATAATATGTGCTCTCATTTTAGTAGCACAACGGGGCAAAAGAAGCATGGTTTTCTTTTGCCCCGTTGTGTTACTCGGTGGACACTATTTAAGAAGTTTATTCACTTCTTTAAATACGCGTTCAAAGGTCGCCAGGGTTTTTTCAGAAAAAGACAAATCTCCAATGTGCTCCATCATATATCTTGCCGGAGAATAATGATTGAACGCTTTGTTTCCGTTTATCCGTTTTAGTTGGGCCATTATTCCCTTTGTTGTGTCCAACTGCTCAGTACAGATATTGCAGTTAAAAGCTCCGTTATACAGTTTTAAGTAATCTGACGGTTCGAAAAAATCTTCAATATCTGCGTAGGTGTAGTCTGTAAACGAATCTGCGAATAATACTTTCTTATCCGCAATTAGCTTTTGCTCAACCATCTTTCTGAGGTTGTCACGCGCTTTTTGCTCCGAAAGTGTGTCAAGCAAGCAGACACAGTTCAATTCATTTCCCCTCATGAGAGAAATAAACGTTGCTACTTTTTCTGCTCCTCCGACTGGGACAATGGTAATTATATCTCTGAGTCCTTCTCGGCCCATATCCTTTAAAATAGACGAAAAATGAGAAATAAATACTAAATCGGAGATTCCTTCTACAAGCAAATTCTTCTCGGATATATACAGGTTTTGCGCCAATGAATAACCGAGTGCAGCCTGGAGCGGAAACAGTGTATCAGAATCTTTTTCTTCAAGCGCCGAAGACACAACGCTCCCAACTTTTGGATCCTGGGTATCGTATACCGTTCTTACTTGGTCCAACTTGTTTGAATCAATCATAAATGGCGAATGCGTTGAGTATACGACTTGGTAATCAGGTGTTAAGCGCTCCTCAATAAAACGCAACAAATCTTTTTGCGCAGCTGCATGTAAACTCAGTCCCGGCTCATCAAGTAAGAGTATATATGCCGTGTCCTTATCCCCCTGAAGTTTGTTAAACCAAACGAGGAACGAAAAGAACCACAAAAAGCCTTTACTTCGATTCTTAAGCGGTAGCGTTACTCTGTGAATTTTGTTTTTTACACGGATATTCAAAAACAGTTCCGAGCTATGTTCGAGCTTGAATTCAATCTCCAAGTTCTCATTTGTTTTCCAGTACTCAAACATCTCATCGGTGATTCCATTTGAAGTTGCCTCAAGTGTTGCAACGAATGATTCGAAATTCGATTCATCTTTCAAGTCATCTGTTGTCAATCCGCTTAGGTCAAACAAAGCGGATACAATTCCATAACTCTCCGCATTCTGATCGTTTGCCGGTCTCCCCCTTCTTACCCAATCATCATATTTATTGATATTAACACGTGCGGGCAAACTATAGTATTCTCCAAAATACCAGAACTTGGGAATGACGGGCTGCACATATTTGAAATAGATATAGCCCGACACCGCATCTTCCCATTTAGACGCCTCTTTAATTTTGCCCAATTCTTTGGCAAGTGTCGCCCAGCTATCCTCACCCTTATTCTCTGTTGCGACTTTGTAAATGGATTGAAAATCTTCACATTTTGCAAGGGCAGCCTTAATCTGTTTATCTCCAAATTTGTCAATCAACCATTTTTTGAAAATCGAATAATCAATCTCAATTCCACTTACAGTTCGATTTCCATCATATTTCGAATTTAGAGAGAATACTCTATTCTTCAATATCCCCGGCAGAAATTGTTTTTCAATTGTATCAAGTTCCTGGTCTGACAAAGAGTATTCACACGTTACAGCAATCGGGTTATCCTTGCGAACCTTAATTAACTCTGATCTCGGATAATCCAAGTCTTTATTGAATATAAAGTTACTATCGTGAGCGTCATAATAATATGTTTTTGCCATTGCCTCTAAAAGAGCACTTTTTCCAGACTCATTTTTCCCGACTATTCTTGTAATATCTGGCTCAATGTCAACAGATTGTTCAGTGAGAAAGCTTTTATACTTGTGAATTGTAGCTTTGGTTAATTTCATCAACATCACTCTCTTTCTTTATTACTGAGTTTTTCACTTAAAAATTGCTTAATCTTCTGTTTTTTCTTATCTGAGCAAAGGGAAAAACTATCCTGCGCATTTCATACACGCTTGATATGGTATGACTCCGCTTCCACAAACCAGCTGTCTGAAGCCATAACAACAGACGCCGGATTTTGTATCATCTCCGGAGCATACCCCGGCTCACTTATACAACCCAGCTCGACCAGATATAAATAATACGATTCACCCTTAAGTTTCGCTATCTCATATTCATTTTTTGACCAGTAAAACCCTGCACTCGATACAGCTTTTACTTCGATAAAACGATCCGGAACTGGTGATAGTGAGGAGTTGAAGGAAACAATATCGTATCCTGCAGTGGAATCAATCTCAGATATACGCTTTATTTTCTCACAGGAAGTCTGTCCAACGCGCTCCCTTTCAAAAGCCAATACAAATAGCTCTGCTTTTTCTCCTGCAAGCTCATTGTCCTCGAGCTGTTTTTTTAACTTTTCAATGGATAGTTGTTTGCGTTTTGCATTACAGTATTTTGCAACTAAGCCGTCGTGTTCCGGCGTGATATAGAACTTGGTTCCCCTATCGTTTCTTTCCGTGAGCAGAAATCCTTGACTTATCAGCACATTTCTTACAGTCGAAAAAAGCAGAGGCAAAAGCTCATTTTTAAATGAATAGCAACCTTGAACAGCATCATAGGAGAATAAAGATGGACTGAATACTTCCGCTCTAAAGAGTTGATCAATCGTGGATTTGATTAGTTCTTCGTTTAGTTCCTCTCTATTGTCAATATGAGTAGCCAAAGTTGAAGATACAGAAATACAATCGGAATCGCTAACGATCCATCCGAATGCGGTACAGTAGCTTATCAAATCTGTGACCGATAAAAAACGTTTCCCTGACGCATGAGAGCAAATCACTTCTGCGTCTCTGATTTTGACCTTTTTCCGGCCTACCACATCACAGATGAAAAAAAGCAATCCATCTTTTCCACCGTGATATTTAAGATTTTTTAGTTCGTCTAACATAATCTTTTATCAACGCCTTAATATCTTCATCCCCAAGATCATCAGAGATGTTATTAAAAAGCGGAATCGGCATGCTCTCCATGATTTCCGTCATGCGACGTTCCTTCTCTGTTAGTCTTGTGTCTATCGTTTCATCAATTGTGTCTCGAGACAGAATGTAATAGTAATTGGTGATGGTCCCCGGCTTGAGACCATAACGATGAATACGATCCTTAGATTGGACAAAATGTGCTGCATTAAACGATCTTTCGATATATATTGCATTGTGGCACGCTTTGTGAAGAGAGATGGATTCTGCAACTGCGAATGGGTTAGCAATGATGACTTTGAATGAGCACTCTGGCTGTTGAAACGCTTTTACGATCTTTTCTCTTGTAAGGATATACTCATCATCGTCGCCCCCTTCCCGTTCAACCGGGGTGGCGCCATATAATTCTTGGCAACGTATACCTTCGTTTTCAAGATAACGTTTCAGTCCGTGGATTGTGTGAATGAAAGTTGCCCAAATGACGACCTTCCCACCTTCAGAGAGGATTTGCTCCACTAATTGTTTCACCGCCACATATTTTGCCGGTGTCTCATTTGTTTCATAGTCGAGTATGGACTTCAGCACATCTGAGTCATCGATCGCCTGATATGCTTCTACTGGGATCTCATCGTCCTCAAAAAAGTCCCGAAGAGGTGCTCTGAGCATGGCGGGGTCTGAGGCAGCTTGCATCAAGCGGATAGTACGAGCCTGAGCCAATGCTGCTTTAAACCGTGAGGGAGTATCTGTTGCACCATCTGCCATGAACTCATCCATGTACTTCTTCTCGATGAAGTCGTAGATTCTTTGTTGTAATGGTCCCATGGGGACGAGAACAGGTGGGTGAACGGTCGCCGGTGGAATGTTCAAATCGCTCTTGCGTATGCGAATGAAATAAGGAGAAATATTTCTAATCAGCCGCTCTACTCTAGCTGTATCTCCTTGCGCTGTAATGTCTCGAAGCTGATTGACCTCGAACTCCATCACGTTCCTATTCGGCCAGATGAATTTGAACATATTGTAGAGATCCTCATATCCATTTGGTGCCGGAGTACCGGTCAAAACGATACGAGACTTGCTGTATCTGGACATGTCTAATACAGCTTGAGCGATGATGCCACCAGACGAATTTTTAGCCTTGTGTGCTTCATCGAGCACAACCATTACTTTGTTTGTCCTAAGGAAAAAACCTATTTCAGTTTGAAGTGAAATCAGCGAAGCATAGGAAATCAGGGTCAGCTCATACGGATGCCTTGAAATCAAATAATCCTGCTTATCACTTTTTGTTACGCCGCCTACAAGTCTTTTTGACCTTGGAGTCTTGCCAAAGCACTCCTCATATTCAGTTTCCCACGGGCCGAAAGAGCTCAACGGGCCAACAATCAGGAGTCTGTCAACGTGCTTTGGATCATTTTCCGGCAGGTTGTGTAAATAGGCATAGGCACCATATACGACACTCGTTTTTCCCGCGCCAGGAACAGAAAAATTACAAGCATTTTGAGAAAAAGCCATATGGTACGCCGATAATAGCTGAAGCGGGTACAGAGATCGTGCGGGAAGGTGTTCAGCTACAGAATCCGTGAATCTCTTAAACTCATCTGCATCACACTCATTGTTACGGATGCAAAGAGCTTTCTTGGCGAATTCCGCAAATCGCCGTTCTTCTTCATAATACTCGCGAATCACATTCTCCGAACTATCGCTTTGCGCTTCTGCGAATCCGTATTTGGAGAGCATCGCACTTATTTTTGACATTATGTCAAATGGCTCGCTGTCTCCAATTGGAATAGTGATGCGAGATTCCTCAACCGTTGGCCGAAGGAAGTCCCGAACATATCTCCACGCATAGCGATGCTTCTGGAGAGCTGAAATATCCCCGAGAAGGTATATTTCTTTTTTCGTCGGATCGAAGTCAATAGAGATAATGGCCACTATGCTCATCTCCGTTTAAGGATTTTTTTCATTTCATAAGTAATCGAATTGATTTCATTGACCATCTCTGCAACGTGAGGATCATTTATAAAACTATCCTGCGTGCAATCTACCGATTGGAGGGCACTTAGTGCTCTTTCAAGGAGATCCGCAGGCTTATTTGCATCACGTTTGTCCTCTAAGCGGCGCGAAAAACGGTTTAGGTTGCCTTTCAACTGTCCCTTTGCTTGATCTACCCAATCGTTATCGCGACGCTTTAACAGAACGCTGAGATCCTCTTCCGGGAACCGCTCTCGGAGTTCATCCACCGTTTCTTCATCAACAGGAGTCTTTTCTTGATGTTGTTTCAGGAAATCATCCCAGAGGTCTTTGAAGAAAAAGATGCTTCCATCTTTTCCAGTCTTTGCGATATCACGGAATTCTTTACCCTCGTAGCGAGCACGGATATAGTCAAAGCAAACAAGCTTCAGATCTGAAATGTCAGAATCTGTGTATGGCCAATCAACATTTCGTACATTCGCGCCTCGTTTTGCATAGGAGTCAAGATAGTTTTCTAAATCGACGAACGGACCTTCTGTTTTCTCGAGTCGAGTATAGATCCCGTCATATCCGTATTCTTGCAAATACTCCTCCATGAGCTTAAGTATTCTAAGCCATTCCTTTATCTGGCCAGGCTTTTCACTCATAAACCCGGCTATATCATCTTCAGAAAAACCGAGCCGTTTTAGCTCCTTGCATTTGAGGTATTTTTCGATGGGATTATAGTCTAGTTTGTCATCTTCGCCCATCTGGTAAATAGTCTCAAGTTGCTGGATATCTTTCTCTTCTGCGTCATCAGGGAGAATGATTGCAAGGAAATATCTGCAATGCTCAACTTCTGTATATGTAAGTCCCATTTCGTCATGTTTATGGAACAGCCTATTAAGAAGCATTGCCCGGCGGTTACCGTCAACGATGATTCCATCCGAAGTAACAATACCGTATCTTTGTTGCCCGTTTTTTAGCAAGCTCTCCATGGTCGTTTTATTGCGATCGACCTTAGATTCATACAGGAACTTCTCTATGATTTCACGATCGGAGTCTTTCTCGGCTTTCAAGTCGCCGTTTTGCTTTTCATAAGACAAAACATCAGAGCCGATTCTCCCGTTGTATTTGTTATAAATCAGATAATCCAGAGGGATACGCCAAACGATTTCAGTTCTCGTTGTTCCCTTGTATCGCAGCGGGATGCCAGTCATTGCCTGATTGAGCTGATTGCGTTTCAGTTCTTCAAGTTTTGATTTCCTTGTTGCGGAATCCATCTTACTTGCCTCCCATTTCATCTGTAATAGATTTCAAAATATAGTACCCCAAAACAGTAGCCGCTGGCATCTCAAAAGGCTCATCTTCTATTTTAACTATTCGCCCACGTTCATTTTCGGGAATCGTTCTGTCAATGAAGCCTCTTAGCATTGAAAGGAGCTCATATGGTCCAATCAATTGCTCTTTTTGTCGCTGTTTTTCAGTCATGCAGTAAGCCTTCTGGAAATCATTATAGTTGCAGCGGTAGTTTTCCCGCCAGTTGATAATGAACTCTTCTGCCTGCTTCCTCTGATTATCCTCTAATGCCATCTTTCCTACAGGAATCAAAAACTTTTTTGCTTTATCTTTTCCTTGGCTATAGTGTATCTCTGCATCCCAGATGAACTCGGCATTGTCAAAATCAGAATGGTAATTAGTCAATTCAACCCGGTATGCGTTATAGATAAGATAAGGAATATGATACTTGAATTTGGCAACGCTACGTCGAGGCTTCTCTTCGTTGATAGTATATACAGTATCGTTTAAATCAACAAACTTGATTTTGGGGTCGTGTTTGATTGGAATATAATGGTCTGGTATCTCTATTCCCGCCTCGGACGCCATAGCCAAAGCTAGAGCAAACGACATCTTGGGTGGGACAGCATTACCGACCAATGTGTGCTTTATCCCTCTGGATTCGCCAAAAAACCAATAGTCTATGGGAAAGCTCATCATAGATGCCGCTTCTCGCACAGTGGGAAGCCGATATTGCCCCTCACCAAAGCCAAGAATCATGGCTTCTCTCGAGCTAGCCGACATTGTCGCCATTACAGTTCTCGCTGGTTTTTTTGTGTCCTCAGGAAAGGACATCTTCCCCATATATCCTTTGTCCTGTTTCAGACGCTTTGCCGTCTCCCATTCAAAAGGAGCTAATTCATATACATAATGGTGATCTGTAACACTCTTCCTCGGGAGTGAGAAATCCGGATAATTCACATCCCAGATATGTTTTTTTGATTTTGAGCAAGGCATACCTAGAGATTTTATAACTGCATCAAGTGTGATTACATTACTATCATCCTTAGTCATGATTGGCTTAGGAAATTCTCCGCAAAGAAACCTTTCACGATTTGTCGGTGCGCCATAGTACTTTGCGTTATAAACTCCAGTTGCACTTCCAGACGTCTCAAGAACGAAGTCTCCTTCGAGGCCCAAATCCTTAGCGGTATACTTATCCTTAATATAGTTTTTTACATTCGGCACGTTCTCTAAAACCCAATATCGTAATATTGAGTTCTCTTTGAATTTTTTCCTAGCTACGATTCTCAAATATGCCTCAATCAAAAGAATACCTAAAGCCTTGTCGGCATTTCCGGATTTATTGGAATGCGAAAAAGACTGACAAGGCGGCGAGCCGATTATCACTTCAGAATCAGGGACTAAAGCCTCAAATTCGTTTTCCGGTAAATTGGAAATGCGAATGACATCATCCAGTCTCACATTCACACCTGGTTTATTTCCTTTGTATGTGTTTACTGCAGGCTCCCATTTATCGACAGCAAAAACGATTTCAAACCCCGCTTGGCGGAATCCTTCTGAAAAGCCACCGCCACCGCAGAAAAAATCAGCTACTCTCATCTTTTTTCTCCCTACTTCCTATTGCAAATATCCATTGTAAATAATACACGATTCACTGTCCTATAAACAGGACTTTGCGTTCAAATATCGATTTATTGATACATTAATCTTCTGGAATGAAGTCCATAATATCCCCGATATTTGCATTCAATGCCGCGCAGATTTTATTGAGGACTGTAAGCGTAACTTCTTCATCCCTGCGGAGTTTCGTCATCGTATTGGGTGCTATCCCGGCAGCACGGCGGAGATCCGCCTTGCTCATTTTTTTATCAACGAGCAGCTTCCAGAGCTTGTTATAAGAAATGGCCATGTCTTTCGACCTCCGGTCATCAAGAATGGCAATATTATACTATACTCAACTTTATACAGCAAGAGAGTTTCGCACGATCTTGCGAAACTCTCTTGCATTTTCGGATGGGTTAATTTGATTATTTACACGAATAGCCTTAAGAAATACGGTCTTAGGCTCCTACGTTCCTATATGCAATAGAATAATGAGATTAGCTTCTGCGCTCGCAAAAGTTAATCTCATTTTTTCTTATCCGTGCTTTTGGTCTCTTTCGCAATTACGAAATCTCAACCAGCACTTCCCAATGACCGTTTCGCTTTCCATTGGCACGGCGGAGGTATCCCTTTTCCTGCAGATCTGTCATTCTGCGTTTGATTGTCCGTTCTGATTTGCCGACAGCAACAGCAAGCTCCTTTTGCGTAATCGCAGGATTTGCTTTCACTGCCTTCAGCACAGCTAGCTCTTCTAAAGTACAATCCAAAGTGCCATTTTGGCACTTTGAAATTTCCGGGTTGGCACTTTGGGCCAGCGCATCGGCTTTGTACTCCACATGGAGATAGCGATTCTTCAATTCATGCTGTGAGCCGAGGAGCAGGTTTTCAAAGAACATCTCGAGATACTCGCTCGTGGCATGGATGCCTTTTTGCAGATTATTGTAGTTGGCGCGGACAAGCGCATTGCGAAAATACCAGGAGTTTGCGGCAAACACATCGTTATTCACAGCAAAGCCGAAGGTCTTCAAATACTTCACGATGAAGACCGCAGTCGCGCGCGTATTACCCTCGCAGAAAGGATGGATCTGCCAGATTCCCGACGCAAACTTCGCCATGTGCTTGATCGATTCCGGAACGGAAAGCGCGTCGTAAGAAAACTGTTTTTCCTGTGAGAAATCGTAATCCAGTGTGTCGCGGATGCTCTCCCAGGACGAATACACGACTGTATCGCCGCCGAGCACCCACTCATTTTTTGTGATGTTGTAGGTGCGGAATTGTCCCGCATGATTGAAGACGCCAGTAAACAAACGGCGATGAATGCTCTGCAGTTCGGCCGGTGAAAACTGAAAAGTTTTCTCCCCCAACAGTTCGGTAATGCGTGCGGAAACAATATCCGCCTCCATCGTGCCGTCTTCCACTGCTTTGCGGTTGGCCTGTTCTTTGTAGTAGCTTTGGATGCGCCGCTGCGCTCCGGCAATGTCAATGTCGCCTTCGATGTGCGCCTTCGCGGTCTGCAGCAAATAGGAAGAAGTCTTCAGTCCGTCCACGGCCTGGAGACCGATGGCCGTTTGCCAGGCAGCACTTTTTTCAGCGCGCTCCGGCTCGCCTTGGCGGATGTATTCACTCAATTCGAGCTGCCATCTGTCCTGCTCCGGCATGATCTTCAACTCCTTTCCGCTGTGCATATTTAAGTTTATTTTAGCACGTTTACGCTGTTATATCAAACAGAATTACGCAAGGTTTGGCATCGATCGTTCGACGAATCGACGACCTGGGACGGGTTGTAAATTATCTTCGATCTTACCGCTGTTCTTCCGTCGAGTTTTGTTATATACTGAAAATGCTATTCAGAAGCAGAAAGAGAAAAACACTATCAGAAAGGATACGGCTATGTACTTCAATGAGCAGATGTTCAATCCGAACACCGTTAATCAACAGTATTACGATTCTGTCAAAGCGCAGATCGAGCAGTACAATCGGAATCAAGACAAAGAGATTCTGAATGCTGTGAAGGCAATTCACGATCTATGCGATGCAGTCAAAAAACTAGATTCCGCCCACCAGCAGGCTGCGTTTTACGCATGCCTTCAGCAGATGGCCATTGAAATGAACTGGCAATAAATACAGAATTATACGAAAGAAGAGGAGGGACTGTATGGATTATATCTGGAGAAATATCAAACAGCATGCAGGAGAGAAGTTCCACACGAAAACAGGTGTGGAGTTCTCATATCATATCCGAAATGACTACATCGTGCTTGAGAACACAAATCGGTCAATTCCCAGAAAGCAAGTTGAAGAAGCCCTGTTAATCAATAGTGATAAGGTTTCGGACTATAACAAGTTTCAAGGCTATGCTTATCTCTTCGGGTTGATTCACGATGCTCGCATAATCGGGAAGTAAGACTTCGTTTTTTCAATACATCAACGATACCGGCGAAAGAGTTCATTNTCTCTTTTCGCCGGTTTTCTATTTAAGAGCAAGATACGCCTGTGTACGACAAAAACTCCGTTTTGCCGTTCGGCGCTCTTGTTGGGGAGTTCCCTTCCCCAATCCCTCGGAAGAAAAATCCGGGGGATTTTTTCATATGGCGTCAACTTCGTTTGACGCAGCGGGAAGCGAACTTCCCGAAAGCAACTCTCGTTTTTTAACACTCTCAATAAAAGGAGGAACCAACCATGGCACGACCGAAAAAAGAAGCAGACGCCCGTAAGAGCAGACGCATTACTATTCGCCTTACGGAAACGGAGTACGAGGTTTACAAGGAATTTGCTCGGCGCGGCGGCTTCACACTCTCGGAGTTGATCCGTCTCATGATGGTCAACGGAAAGGTGAGCTATCGGATGCCGATCGTGGCCGATATGCCGCAGCTGAAAGAAATCACCGCGCAGCTCGCAGGCATCGGAAACAATCTCAATCAGATCGCGCGCCATCTTCAC
>OCVV011241427.1_pt1 | contig 11142 bp, 16 predicted proteins | sample 1539721 | NCBI WGS metagenome assembly OCVV01 (sample SAMN02144230, study PRJEB22623) | gut metagenome | biome: sheep rumen | host: Ovis aries | place: New Zealand | reverse complement strand
GCCTGCCGTTATCCTCGAATGACAGGATGTCCGGCAAGTGAGTGTCAGGCAGCGGCAGCAACTGACTGCCAGCTCAGGAAATCGCTAACACTTCAGAAAAAAACAACCATACTCTACTTTAATTCGACACAACACCCGTTGCTGTCGAATTTTTCTGCTGTTATTCTTTCCATGCCGACAGGGGCCGGAGCTCCTCGGCAGAAAGGAATGAACAGGATGGAAAAGGTTTATAATCGAGCAACAATTATGGGATGCGCCTGCGTGATTACCTCCGGACTGACGGTTGAGCAGATCGAGGACTTTCGGAAGTATCTGCCCGAGGCGCTGAAACTGATGGACGAGATGTCCGGTGAGGGAGTGTTCTCCATCGACCTGGATGACGGGCCAGGCTGCATCACGGAGGAAAAGGCTGTTTTCAGCCGGACAAAGACGCCGGATGGAAAGGCAACGATTACTGTGGTGTTGGATCCGGAAATTGAGGACAAGAGGGAAACGGTAAGGGACAAGATCGGCGCTTCCCTGGTTGCTCTGAACCGGCTGGAGGAGCAGCTGCTCGGAAAGCTGGATGAACTCGGGGAGACGGTGCGCCGGATGGACAACATGATTACCCAGCAGTAAGGCCGGAAGAAAGGATAAGGGTATGGAAGAGAAAAAGAAGAAGTTCCTGGTAAGAGCGGACGGGACCATCGTTTACGAGGATCAGTTCACGGAGGAGGATATCCGTGAACTGGAAGAACTGGAGGAATTCCGGAAATACGGACTTCAGGACCGGGAATCTGAGATAAGCGTGGCCCGGGGGGAAGGCTTCCTGGTGGATGATGACGGAAACTGGAGACCCATGGGAGAGGACGACTGGTAAGAAGGGGGCAGGACCGACAGATGCTTGCTCACTTCAGAATTGTCCTCCTCGCCGGGGGAACGGATGCTTTCGCCATGTCGCTGTTTCTCCTTATCCTCCGGATCAGGGCTTGCGGTCGTACTGTTCCGTCCTGGACAGGGGAACAGTACGACCCCCGGACGATCCGGGAATATGCGGGGCGGAGGAGAAAACAGCTTTTTTTCGAAGTGCTGCGCCTGACGTTTGATTTCATCGTTTTCCGGATCGTGATGCTGTCCGGAATATATGATTCCTGGTTCCGTTTGTTTCCGGACAGCCTCGGCGGATTTGCCTTCGGATTCAGCTTTCTGATCACCTTTACGCTGATTGTTTCCGTTGCCGTGGATGGATTGCTGCTGCGGCTTGCGAACCGATCCGGAACAACAGAGCGGAGAGAGGAACAGAACTTTTTTTACCGGGAGGGGCTCAGCATTCTTCTGGTCGAAACCGGGATGGCAATTGTATTGGTATGTATTTATGGAATGGAAAGACTGCATGCGGGGATTCCGCTGACCGTGATCGTTTCCTTTCTTGCCCTGATGGCCTTCCGGGTCCTGTTCCTCCGGTTAAGGAATTCAAAGAGGAATTACCAGGAACTGCCGGACAGTGAGCTGAGGGAACGGCTTGAGAATTTGCTTGAAGGGAACGGATATCACGTGCAAAGGATCCTGGTCAGAATCGGAGGCATGGATTCCGCAACATACGGAGTCCGGCTGCAGGGCGTGGGAAAGAAAACCCTTGTCCTGGACCGCGGCATCATCTGTCTGTTAAACGAGGAAGAGATATGCACTGCCGTGATGCATCGGGTGCAAATGGAAAGGCAGGGGATCCGGATGCTTATAAGAATGATCAGGGGATTGCAAATTGCAGTGACGGTCATTTCCTTGTGTATTGTCCTTCAGCTTGTTGATTCCTCCGGCCGGGAAGCGGATGCTGCATTGAAGGGAACGAATGATCCGATATGGTTGGTTTCTTACGTGGCTGGATGCTTTGCGGCGGTGATGATTCTGCAGATGACCAGGAACCTCGGGATAAGGGGAATGATGCTGAATGCGGATAAGGCAGCATCAGAGAAAGACGGCGGATGTTCTCTCCGGAGTGCATTGATCAGGACGACGGAACCGGACCAGCTGAATCCGGATCCGGTATATGAAATGGTGACCGACAAACCGGAGTTCCTGCCTTTCAGGTTAAACCGAAAAGAACAAATAAACCGATACGGAAAAGGAACGTGAAACAATGGAAAAGCACAATTGCGGAGACGAAGAACAGAATGAAATAACAAACATCATTGACAGCCATATGAAACGAAAGGAGGAGATCGACCGGATTGTTCAGGAAGACCGGAAAACAGGAAAGAAAATCAGTGTCCAGATCCTGAGGAAGGATCCATGCGGTCCACCGAAAAAAGAGGAGGATGAGCTCCCGTTCTGAGGAGCGGATTAATCGGATTCCGGATTGTTGGAATCCGATTAATCTGCTATCATAGGGAAAAAGAAAAGACGACCTTTTGAAAAGGCGGGAAGAATATGGCAGACTACAGATTCGGGAACAGGCTGGCCGAACTGCGCAGAGCGAAGGGCTACAGTCAGTTTCAACTCGCAACGATGATGAACGTTACGGACAAGGCTGTTTCCAAATGGGAAACCGGTGCATCCAAGCCCAGGACGACGGCCTGTACAAAACTGGCGTCTCTTTTGGGCGTCGATGTGGATCAGCTGATGGACAATGATACCCTGACGCAGAGCGAAGCGGACACGCTTGTGAACAATCAGCGGAGCCTGCTCTGGAAAAAGGCGGAGGCCCGGATGAAGGAGCTTTACGGAGAGGAGCCGCCGCTGCGCATCCTGAACCGTTTTATCCTGGAAAGGAACGCTTTGCATCGTTCCGATGCCGTGATCATGTTCGATATCCTGGCGCAGGTCATTCGGGCGGCCAGGCAGAACCGCGCGGGATTTGATCCGTCCGGTGCCATTTGTTTTACCGCCTGGCTTCTCGGAGCAACGGAGGTCAATCCACTGGAACCTCACCTGTATTGCCCGAAATGCCACAGGGTAGAATTCCATCCTGAAGCAGTGAGCGGTTGGGATCTTCCGGAAAAGCTCTGCGAGTGCGGGAGCCGGATGATTCCGGACGGGCAGGATATCCCTGTGGAAACCTGCATTTTAGGCGGCGGAAACCCCTACGACTTTTTCCGGTGCGGTACAGACGAGAGCTTTATGCCGGAGGCGGAGAGGATCATCCTGGAATACGGAGAGCAATTCTTTAACATGGAACGGTACCACGAGAACGGATCCGAGGATATTGAGAGAAGTCCGGAAGGGTATCCTGTACACGATCCGCTGACGGGAAAGACAATACCGGTCAGGCATCTGCCCATGACGAGCCTGATGTTCAGGCAAAAGAAAAAGTCGGGTATCCGGAAGCCTGAGAAAATCACCGGACCCGCAGCACTGGAAAACTGGGGACGCCGCATTGGACAGCCTGTGATTGTACTTTTGGGCGGATTCTACGGACCGCATTATCTTTCCAAACCGTCTCCCTTCAAAAGCACACCCGACGAGCTTGTCAGGCAGGATGTGATGGAACGTGCGCTGGAGGATTACTGGAAATACAGGCAGGCAGAAGCGGAATTGGTTTCCGACCTGCAGCTCCCGGACCTGCGGCCATTCACCGGGAAACTGAACTTTGGGAAATTCATTTCGCTGATCTGCGCAGCCAATAATCTCTACATGACATCCGGCCCCGAGGAACTGGCAGAAAAAATTGGATTTTCCGATTTCACGGAAATGCCGCTTTCCATGGAGGAACTCTGGAAGGTCATCTGCAGCAGAGCCGCGTTCCCAGGATACATGAGCGGCGCTGCCGGGGAAATCCTGTGCAATACCGGCATGGGCAAATATTTGTGTGCTGAATTCCGGCAGGGAATTGGCCCGAGGGAGCGCAGGCTGTTTCGGGAAATGAACCTTCCGGACTGGTTTGAAGTCTATGCTTCCAACATTATGGATCTTTGCTTCCGGGGTATATGTGTTGATCTTGGAATCCGGCTTCTTGAGGATGCCAGAAGAAAAATCCGGGGAAGATAACAATCCTCCCCGGTTCATGATAATCAGATAATCCGGACATCCCCGGGCCGATCACGGTTCGGTAAGCTCTCCCCGGTCGCAGGCGTCCGCCAGAAGCTCATTGATTTCCGTCTCCGCTTCTGCCAGGGCGCCTTCGGCATTTTCAATGGCCTTCCGGTAGGATTCGATATCCGCTTCGATCTCCCGGATCTTTTCTCCCGGATTCTTTTCTTTCCTGCTGTTCTCTTTCATGTACATTATCTCCTTTCGGTCTGTCTGATTTGCCGCCTGCTGCCTGGGCAGGCGGCTTTGTTGCATCCATATCTTATGCGCGAGGAAGGACGCCGGCAATCCGGAACCTATCGAATGAAAGTAGAGTCATCCGGGGGCGTGTTCATCTTCTGCAGGATCAATCTTCATGAGTCTCTTCGGAGAATGGACGAAAGACCGCAAACTCTACCGTTGGTAGAGACCTGTCGGATTGTTGCGCGTAAGAATGATTGTTAAGATGACGGTGCAAAGGAAAGAACTGCCGAGAGCGGGAAGGAGAATCCGGATGATAAATTATTTCAGGGCAGGAAAGGCAACGCTGTTTGGAAACTGGATAAGGTATGTATATCTGGATACGGACGAGATGCTGGCTGAAAGCCTGTTTTTCCGTCATATGATTCATACGAAGCTGGAGCTTATCCTGGGGAAGAAAGAGCAGAATGAACTCTATCGGGTGGTCATTCTGAAGGTTCGGAAAAGGGATGAGCAGAAGTTCCTTCAGACGATGGAGGAACTGAAGAACAAGATGCTGCTTTGCGGCCATCCGGATTATGAGTCTCATGGCGGCGAAATGTTTGAAGAGCTCAGGACAGCGCTCATGGAAGACTGAGGGAACCTGGCGCGGGAGTGCTGAACCGAAACTCTACTTTTATTCAAGCCTTTCTCCATCCGCGGCGCATTGATCCCTGATATGCTTTGGATGCCGGCAGGGGAAGAGAAACCCTCCGGCGGAAGTACGCGACAGCGAAGCACACGACAAGGAGGAATGGGAATGAAGGAATATATGATCTGTACCGGGCTTGCTCCCGAACTGACAGCTTCGTACACATCCGCGCTTCGCCTGCTGGATCCGGAAGGGGATGTACGGATTATCCAGGGTGGCTGCTCTTCCCTGATCCTTTCTTCCTTAACAAGGGAAGAGTGGGATGTAATCGTTCGGGAATATCCGGAGCTGCTCCGGATTACGGATGACCGGGGAGACCTCGTATTCAGCGTAACGTTCGAAAACGAGAGCCCCGGGCACGTTCTGGAGGATCAGGTAGCATTCGGGAACACTGTGACCGCAGACGGCTACGCGACTGCGACGATACTTCTCGACCCGGACCAGGATGCTGATACGGCACAGATGCTGAAGAAAGCGCTTGGCAAGGGCCTGAACCGCCTGGCGGAAACGGAGCAGATGGCGCTGGCGGTGCTTTACAGGAATGAAACAAACCGGCACCGGGTCCGGCACCGGATCGTCCTGCTGTGAAAGAACCCGCCGGGAAAATACATGTACGACAAGCGAGAGGAGAAAGAGAAAATGACCGAGAACAATAAGAATGACGCAAAAAACATTGAAAAGATGATGAAGAAACTCGACAGGGAAATACAACGCTACCGGCAGGCAATTGAGGATGCCAGAGGAGCCCTGGCGGAGGCGGAAAGCGAACTGGATGAAGTCCTGGCAGAGACCTGTGAACAGGAGAATGAGCCGCATCCGGATTGACAGCGCTTCGTACAAATGAGCCGGACGCGGCGCAAAAACAGAGCGAAGACCTGGAATTCCGGAAGAGATGAGGTGAAGCATGAAGCAGAAGGTGAACGCCAGGCAGAAACGGGATGCGGAGGCTCTCCGCAGGAAAGAGGCGTTTTCAGCGAAACCGGAAAAGACGTCTTCTGCAAAGCAAGAAAAGACGTCTTCTGCAACGCAGGAAAAGGAGCCTGTACGGAATACATTTGAAAAGGTGAAAACACCTGCGCCTTCAAAATCACCGGAGGAGGAAGCAAGGGAATTTCTGGAATACCTGGACAGGCATGACGTTCCGGCATCCAAGGAAGATCTCCCCAGGACCCGGGGAAAGAAATCCCTTGATTCCGGAGCCATTCCGAAAATTAACCTGGAGGAAGACATGCCTGTAGTCAGCGAAGCATTGAAGCGTATGCATGCCGGCCTGCAGGAAATCAGATACAGCCGACCGAAGGCCGTAAAGCTGATACATGGATACGGAAGCACCGGACGCGGAGGGAAAATCCGTATCGGCGTCAGGGAAGAGCTGATGAAAATGAAACAGAGAAAACAGATCCGGGATTTCATTCCCGGGGAAGAATTCGGCCCCGCGGATCCATCTTCCAGGGAACTGGTGGATCGGGACAGGAGAATCAGCCGGGACCCGGATTACGGGCGGATCAATCACGGAATCACGATTGTTGTACTGTGAGATCGGGAGGTACTGACATGAAAAGGATTTACAGTATTCCGGGAATCTTCGGCGGGGAAGACTACTATGATGAAAACGGGCAGAAGGTCGGTTATTCCGTTCCCGGTATATTCGGAGGAAAGGACTTTTACGACGCCGACGGATGCCCTGCTGGGTATTCGGTGGACGGACTTATTTCCGGCGAGGACTATTATGATGAGAGCGGGGTCCTCCGCGGCTACAGTGTCCCGGGCATCCCCTGCGGCAATGATTACTACAGCGCCGACGGAAAGCGCGCAGGCTGGTCCACGGACAGCATTTTCGGCGGAGAGAACATCCGACTGGACGATTCACCCTTCGATCACGGTACGCAGGATGATCCGGGCGGACCGGAGGACTGGTGACAGGAAACACAGGGAATATGATCACAATACAGCAGCCCTGACTGGTATCAAACACTGGCCAGGACTATTGTTACTTTGTGTCCCGGATCTTCCGACGGGCATCCTCGGGAAGCCGAATGCTGGGCTCTTCTCCATTTCGCTTTCTTCCTGGTTTTCCATCAGTTCATCCATGTTCTTATCCTTTCTGCCGAGGGGTTCCGGCCCCTGTCGGCAAGGAAAGAGTATCAGCACGGTAAGCAGGTAAACAACGGTGGCAGTATCGAATAAAAGTAGGGAATATGTCTTTTGCAGAAAGTATATGTCTATTGCATAATAAGTTTGCCAAACAGAAGGCGCGATGCTAAAGCTGAAAAACAGTTGTCAATGGGCCGGATAAGAACGGAAGAATATCTAAAGGAGAATGCTTATACCGCTCTATTACAGGCTGAGATCCGTAGCTATCATTGTTCCAGGCAGAAAGGAGCTGATCTAATGTTCTGTATCGGGAAACTGGTGGATTTTCCGAGAAATAATGGTAAGACATATTATGGTCGCATTTCTCAAATTAGTCCTTTCAAGTGCGCTTTTGTAGATTTCCAGAGATGTGAAGCTTATGAAGAAGGCGCTCTAATCCGGACTCCTTCAAAAGTCAAACTGCAGTCATATGTAGCTTATAATCTGGATAACTCAACAGGAAAACCCAATACAGTAGCCCTTATCAGGGAGAATGTTCCTTCTGCCGTGCTGTATAGGTTAATCAAGGAGAATAAACTTGAAGGTGAAGAAATCAATAAAGTTCTTCAGGAGTTCTGTGCAAATGAATTGAAAGAAGCACCGGATGCCGATGTGCGGCGCATGATTTTGAAAGCGGATGCATTTGCACTGGATAACTGGAAACGGTATGATGATCCGCTGAAGGCAAAGATGATTTGTCGCACAGCAAGAGAATCCATAGAGTTAAGAAATAGATTTGAGGCCTTCTATCCGGATATAGGAGCTTATGAAAAAGATCGTCCGCATCAGGTTGTTTATGCATTGCTGCTGTTCTTGCATTCTCGACAGGTAGAGAATAAAGCTGACAAGCAAAAGATTTGGAGAGAAGCACATGAGACGTTTTTGACAACGGTTGCTCTCGCTTATCGAAATGCCCAAAAAGAGGAAATTCTCCCAATCTTAAAAGTGATTCTTCCTAAGTGTTCGCGGGACAATAAATCATTCTGTGATGCCTATTCACAGGAAGACTGGCAATCCTTTGAACCGTACATGACTTGTACACAGAAAGGTTACGGCTCGATGCCTGCTTGCTTGGAAAATAACAAGGGAAAGACCATTTGGGAAGAGTTTACAAAGCCTCATTTGGATAGGGTCAAGTCTTTGGATGCAGCCCCAGACCTGCGAGATCTGCTATACTGCATAAATTTTGATTTGAATAAGATACCTAAGGTAACGTATCATATGGGACTTGATAGCTATGCTTATCCGTATCGTATTTCTGCTTTTGTGATCCGTCTGAGTGAAGTGTGGAGGTATCTTTCTTGTAGGAAACCTGGATGTGGGGAGCCCTTGTTTCCGGATTTTGAATACAAGAATGCTTCAGATGTCTATACGCTTACGAAGTTTACCTGTAAAAAATATACAGGTGATCAGCTGGAACATGATTATCAGACGTATTTGAATTATTGCTATGCATGTGCCAAGGAAGGCCGCGGGAAAATGATAATTGATTCCAGAGAGTGCGTCAAAAAACAGAATCCGGAAAGAAGATCAAGTATGTGGCTGTGTATGCATTGCGGAGGAGCCAAGAATACCAGATCACATCTTTTCTGTCCTGCATGTGGATCAATGAATACCATGGTCCAGAGGGGGGGATCGATTGCATGTCGGGAAAGGGATTGCTTATTGGATGGTTCAAAGTATGGCAGGGGGCCTGTGCCGATAGAAGAGATTATCCGATTCGATAAATTCAGAGAGAATCCTTATCTAACACATACAGAAATAGTTGACCTTCCATTTTAATGGAAAAATACTGGTGGTAAATTTTTGTATTTACAACTGCTCGCAAATTAAAAGGTCATGAAGTAAAGAGCATTATTATTGTTGATTTCGTCAAGCACTGCTTTATTACAATGCTTCAGGTTTCTCTTCTTTGCGCTGAAAAAGGACCTGATAGTTTCATCTTGGAGTTCACTTGGATCGGTGATGTATCACATGACGTGTTGTTATTCTCTGGGATTAAAGAAAGGCTTGTACTGTTTTTTCATTTTTCTTCCCACAAAGCAGGATTTTTAATGTAAAGCAAGAATTATTTGACGTAAAGCCACACGGAACTGATGTAGTTAATTAAGATTTCAATGTAAAGCAACTTGACACATACGCTACCAAGTGATAGAATCTGTGGCACGGAGGTGATCGCAATGGATGAAGTATCCCGTCTACAAAGGCACTTGCCCCTTTTTCGCGCTTGTGCCGGTTGGACGGCAAAGGATTTAGCTGATCAGCTTGATGTTTCCCGTCAATCCATCAGTGCATGGGAAAACTATAATGGAGGACAGGATAAAAAAGGTGTAAAACTTTCTAAGGGCTATTACCTGGCTATCCGTCAGCTTCTTGAAACGGCCGTAAGGGCGGACGTTTCCGATGAAAAGGAAAAGAAGAAAAAGCACATTCTGGGAACTATGCTGGAGGTGTTGGTGGATCATCCGGACAAGTACTCCTCAGGAGATATTGATGCTGTTCTGGCAGAAGCTGAGCTCATGGCTCCCTCAATTATGAAGCAACCAGAGAAGCGAAAGACCGTTTCAAAAATCTGGCCCGCATTGTTGATTGGAGCCGGTGCGGTTTTGAGCGCGACGCTTCTCGCTCTGTTGGGACATGATGACGACTGATCAAAGGAGGGAAGGCGGTATTGGATTCGATTAGGGTCTGGTTTCGTAAGCATCGGAGGGCTGTAATTGTAACGGGTACGATTCTCGCTGTTATCGGCATGGTTGCGATCATTGTGATCAACGGGAAAAAGGTTAAGATTCCTGTTGCGGAACTAGCCGAAGAAATCGTGCCTGAAGCGCCTAAAGTTGCGGAAGCAACGGCCAAGACAGCAGCCGGCAATGCGGGTGAAGTAATGAAAACCTTCCCCAGAAATTCATTTATCAGGCATCTTCCTGACGGGTGGAAGGCATCTGCCGCGAAGCTGGCTCAGGCCAACGAGCTCGGAATTGATCTTAATCCCGGCGAAACACTTGTTGATGCGTGTATGGTTAATATGAAGGTTGCAGCTTAACAGTGGGAACGAGAAGGAGGACGAAGCAATTTGGGTAAAAGCGCACGTATTCTAGGCGAAGACTTTGGCCTTACTGCTCAGGAAATGAACCAGCTGTTAAAGGATCAGGGGTTCCTTGACGGTGATCCCGGTGCCTATTTTCTGACTGAGAAAGGTGCGGAATTTGCAAAGGAGATCGACTTTCATCGCGGCACGGGCGGATATGCCCAGTATAATCGTTACTGGACAGAGCGGACTTGGGATGAAAGCATTAAAGATGTGCTTGATACATCCTATACAAGATGCCGTGCTGCACGTGATGCAGTTGCTGAAGCGCGCCGTTTAAGGTGGGAACAGATCAAAGCTGATCGTGCTGCATCAGATGCAGCGTTTCGTGCTTCACGCCCGGACCTTTTCCCCGTAGAATCTTCTAACAGCCCGCAGTTGCCTTCAGCAATTCAGAATCAATCGTTAAATGGCTGGTCTATAGCGGGAAAAGTGGCAGGCGGTATCGGCGTGGCCGCGCTTGCTGGATATGGAATCTACAAAGCCGCACCGCACATCAAGAAATGGTGGTGCGAAAAAATCATTCCCTTCTTCAAAGATGAAGACACAGACGATTGAACGGCGGCCGCAATGAATGCGGAGAAAGGAGTTCAGGATGGTTATTTACAGGACAAACGAATGGAAAGGCTATGGAAAGCAGAACTATTACTGGAACGAGTACCGGCAGGAAGGGAATGAAGTTTCAAAGTATAAGTGCCATAGGCAGAAATTCTTCGATGGTGATGAAAACAACTGGGAAGAAGAGGAATCCCTTGAAGAAACCTGGGAGGTCGATGATCCCACAATGCCTGATTGGCTTAAGCAGTACGTAAGATAGTGTCACCTGCACAAGTGCCATTTTTCAGGCAAGTGCAAAAGTCGGTTCCTCCTGCCGGTTCTGAATCGGATTCCAGAGCCAGCTGAAAAAGAGGCGCAAAAGAAGCCTTAGCTTCTTCCGCAGGTTCATGTACAGAATGCTGGCATGAATCATCACCTCGCTGGTTTCCTTCAGCTTTGTGACGATACAGTCCAGGCAGTATCGGCGTTTCCCAACGCCAAAGTTCCG
>OCVV011263183.1_pt1 | contig 11145 bp, 3 predicted proteins | sample 1539721 | NCBI WGS metagenome assembly OCVV01 (sample SAMN02144230, study PRJEB22623) | gut metagenome | biome: sheep rumen | host: Ovis aries | place: New Zealand | reverse complement strand
CCCATGCTATCCTGTAACCCTTATCACACCAGCCGGTTGCCGATTTCAGATGTGCGCTGACCGTGAGCGTCCACTCTGCATCATCCATCTTCCATTTTTTTACGGGCAGGCGCATAATCCCGCGCTCACGGGGTCCCAGATTGATTTTTCTTACAACGCCGTCCTTCTGTTTTTCCCCATTCCGCATCAAGAGCCACCTGAATTCATAATCAGAAAGGTCCTTGAAATAAAACTTGTTGAATACTTCTATCTTCCCGGACTCGATGTCAGACATATGGAACTCGATCTCCTGGAACACCTTACGCATTTCATTCAACTTGGAATTCATTTCAAGTCCCGGTTGAACCACGCCGTTGCAACAGAAATTCTTGTCATTCGGTCTGTCGCCGAAATCCCCTCCATATGCCCAGTAGTAGCCTCCGTCCGGCCTCAGACATTTTTCATTCACGGCGCGGCGCTCCGATTCGGGAATCAGCATTCCGTATTTATTGGGATCGTCAACGCTGCGTGCTATCCCCTGGTCCACCCAATCCCACACGAGTCCTCCCGTGAACACCTCACTGCTTTCGAATACGTCGAAGTAGTCTTTCAGGCTCCCCATGCCATTTCCCATGGCGTGGGCGAATTCATTGAGAAGGTATGGTCTGCTATCGTCCGACTCAAGGACGGCCTGCAGTTCAGGGACGGATGCATAACGCCCGCTCAGTGCATACTGGTTCTTTTTGGTCAAACCGCCTCCGAGCACGTCACAGCAGATGGGCTCGTTCGCAAAATGGTAATGCACCGGGCGTGTCGGATCCATTTCCTTGGCCGCATGGTACATGGCAGCTATATTGACACCGTTGTCCGTCTCATTTCCCAGCGACCACTGAAGCACGCAAGGATGATTCTTGTCCCTGGCGATCAGCCTAGTAATCCTGGCCAAATGAGCCGCTCCCCAACGGGGGTCGTGTGACATGGACCGCGAATTGTACCCCATGCCGTGGGACTCCACGTCGGCCTCGTCGATAATCATGATGCCGTATCTGTCACAATAATCATAAAGATATTCCGCAGCAGGCATATGTGCGAGACGGATAGTGTTAATATTGTTGCGTTTCATGAGCAACACCTCCTCAAGCACCCTTTCCCTGCTGACATATTTACCCGTAAAAGGATCATGTTCCACTCTGTTCACCCCTCTCATTTTGACCGCCTGCCCGTTCAGGAGGAAGCGCCGCCCGTCAATCTCTATTTTCCGGAATCCGGTATTGCATGACAATTCATCGACGACATGCCCGCCGGAATCGCGAAGCCTAATGACGGTTTTGTAAAGATCCGGAGTTTCGGCAGTCCACTTCCTGGGAGATTTGACAATCCCGGCAAGGGAGCAACGGACGCTGTCAACCGGACATCCCAAGCTGGTGACAGTCTTGTTCCCGTCAAGGAGCAGAACCTCAAGAAACATTCCCTGCACCTTTCCGGAAAGCTCCACATCGACTTTCAGTTCCGCATCTTCGTAGTCTTTATCAAGGTCCGAATGAATGAAAAAATCCCTGATATGCGTCTGAGGAGCATGATGGATATACACATCCCTCATGATGCCGCTGAAACGCCATCCGTCCTGATCCTCCAGATAGGAGCCGTCGCTCCACCTGAAGACCTGCAGGGCCACAGTGTTCTCCCCTGCCCTGACATAGTCCGTTATGTCGAATTCGGACGGGAGATAAGAATCCTGGGCATATCCCACTTTCCTGCCGTTGACCCATAGATAATATGCGGAGGAAACGGCGCCAAGTCTTATGAATATCCTGTCAGGAATCCAGGAAGCCGGCAAATCGATTTTTCGCACGTACGAGCCCACCGGAGTGCCATTGTCGTACAAGCCTTTTATGAAGGGGGGATTCTTTACGAAAGGATAGGTGATATTGGTGTATATCGGTTTCCCGAATCCCTGAAGCTCCCATGGACCGGGGACGGCGATATCATCCCAGGCCGATACATCATAATCCTCCCTGTAAAAATCCAATGGCCGGTCCTCCGCTTCATGAACATACTTGAATTTCCATATCCCATTCAGCGAAATGTTCCAGTCTTTGTTTTCCATGCTGCCTCCGCGCCAATATGTAGCCCTTGACGGTTCCGAGCCAAGTTGGAACAGCTCCGGGTTTTCCCAATCATTCTCCGCGGCGACAGGCCGGCACAAGAGTAGAAGCAGGAACCAAGCGAGACTTTTCTTCATTTGTCGGTATTTTAAAATGGTTTTGGAACGAACACAGATCCGTCCGGATTGATGAGTATATAGCTTACAGGCGCCACCTTATTGCCACGATAATTCACCGAAGTTTCATTGTAATTGCTGATAATGCGGCTGCCGTCTTCGAAACTTGTCATATAGACTTTGTCCATCAGCTTCTCGTGACGGGTCATCAGTTCCTTCTGAAGATGCCGTACCGGCAGATACTCTTCCCACGCTCTCTTGATGCGCGGTATGTCGGCGAACTTGTAGGTATAAAAAATCGGACGCGCTCCAAACTCTACGATCTTCAGTGAAACCTTGGGATCCACAATGCCGTCACCTTCCATCCAGCGCGGGTCTCCGCTCTTTTCCAGTTTATAAAGAGTCTTTCCTCGGGTATGATTCTGGGTAGCCCTGTCCGAATTATAGAAGATTATCCCGTGATAGACCAACTCCCAGAACGGAAAGACATCTGTGACAAGGGGCGTCTTCCCCTCCCAAAGGTTTTTCAGGTCCCGTTCAACATAATTGATGTAATCAATGTTCGACGCCACATGGTCGTAAGCACCTTCGCTTGCAGCCCCTCCCATCAGTTGTTTTGCCAGAGAGAGGATTCTGTTCTGATACTCCGCCATCTCTTCCGGAGTGGCCGGGTGCGCCTTGTCCGCGCATCTGTTGGGGTATGTGGCAGAATAGACATCGATATAGTGCGGTCCGACAGTACCCAGTCCGGCCATCCTCTTCATTTCATCCTGTACCCAAGCGTCCCAGGAAGCTCGCTGACAGACATTGACGCACCATCCTCCGGCCCATACCATGCCACGGTCGAATTTCCCTTTCCTGGTTTTTCCAACCCATGAAGGATTCCACATCGGAGACACCGTATAACCGTCCGTATTGGTTGCATGGAGTGTAATCTGGTAGCCCAGATCCTTGGCTTTGCCTATCATCCTCTTGAGCCCTTCCTCTCCTCCGATAGAGGGCTCGACTGGGAAATGCTGAGGTGTACGGCCATCATATCCTCCGTAATTCCATCCGGCCGAAACCAGCGTGAGTTTATCCACTCCGGCATCTTTTATCCCCTGCATAAACTCTTCCGCCACGCCAAAAGGCATATGAACTTCCAGAGGATACTCCGTTTCAGGAGTAAAATCCGCTTTTTCCTTGGGCAATTCCGTTGCTATATGCTTTGCCGCATGGGTCTGTATCCGCACCGTGAACGATTCGGAAAGATACTCCAGCTGGGGATAATCTTCCATCCTGTCCTTCACCGTGCGCAAGCCGTTAAAGCGCATCTGGTATTCGCGGTAAACACGGGCAAGGCCGTTGTAATCCGCCTCAGCGCCTTTCAGGCAGGCATAATCTACGACGATGTCGTCATACAGATCAAAGAACTCCCGCACCCTGTCCGCACGGAAACGCAGCACAGACTCATATTCGCCACCATGCGCCCTGACAATATAGTTGTAGTCGAAACGCCATTTTTTCACATGGCCATACCACAGCACATCTCCTTTTTTCATGGCATAAACAGGAGTGACGCTGCGCTGTTTATAAAAGGATCCTTCATCCTTGTCATAACAGCCATAGACCCCTCGCCCGTTCATCCAGTATCCATCTTCCCCCTTCACGGCCTTCATGAAATCCGGGACCACTTCGACAGCCCACACATCGTCGGGAATATCCTCCTTAGGGACAGTCAGACGCAGTCCGTCTGAAGTTTTCGTCAGCCTGTATTTCCTGACGCTTATTTTTTCAGGCGCCGGCACTGCCGCGCTCCCGTAAGCTTTCCCCGTAAAGAAACGAACCTCGACACTCTTTGCATCTGCAAGTTGCAGTGAGCCGCACAAAGAACAGACCAGGGAGATGATAAGCAATAACAACCTCATTTTACAATACGACACAAATTAATTCCAAATCTGACAATGTTCCCTTTTTCGCAGCTTCTTCCACATTGACGGTATATCTGGCAAAATACTTTTTCGCGAGTCGAACGGCAGATGCGATGACAGCTCCTTCACATCCGTCAATAAAGAATTCATAAGAATCGTTGCCAGTCTTCATTCTCATCCTGCTTCCGGCCGATGCGGCTGCCTCACAACTTTTGGCATCCCGGTAAGAGAATCCCCATTCCCGCCCGTCCGGCATCACGAAAAAGCCATCCGAACCGATGTCGGCGACGATAAAATCCGGAGTCAGGACAAGTTTCTTAAGCTTTTTCAATTCATCCGCCGCAAGCCTGAATACCAGGGTATCGGATTTAGCGGATATCGGTTTGAGGCAAACGACGCGGCTTCTTCCTTTCCGGTCGAGCATGTCAACCCTCACTGTCTTGGGAGCCACCCCACGTTCCATCTTTTTGTTCGAAGCGATCTCTTTTATGAAATCTATTTCCGCCTGATCATAAGGAGTGCCGTCCGCCCGGAAAAGGTCATGGAACCACACTTTCGGCTCTCCCTGCCCTTCCTTGCTGTTCCAGTGGTACTTGCATTGCATCCTGCCTTCGACGAGCCCGAAACTCAGCACCCCGATATTCTCCTTCCTGCAGATGGAATACATATCGAACAGGTTGTTGGCAGGACGCCCCACGCATTCTGTGCATATAATGGGCCGGTTCATCTTTTTAAGAGGATTGATGTACTTATCAATCAACACGTTTACCGGATTATAGCAGTGGAATGACATGATGTCGCAGTTTTCGGCAAGGAAACCCCATACAGCAAGGTTGGATCTGTCATCATTAGCCATCAGGCTTGCAAACGGTGCGGTCAGAGGCTGGTCCGGATTGACTTCCCATGCCCATTTGAATGTCTCCCGCATAAGAGGCAGCGAGTCTGCTCCCCTATTGTCGTTTTCAGGCTCGTTATACAAGCACCAGCAGTAAATTCTCTTGTCTTTCCTGAAACTCCTGAGTATATCCTTTACATATTTCTCAAGGCGCGGCCACTGTCCCGGATCGTTGACCGCCTCTGCGCCGGGAGACTGTCTCCATTCAGGATTATGGATTCCAGGAATCGGATCGGGCTGGACGCCGAGTGCGACGGAATCAAACTTCCCTCCGTTCGTAAAGAATGTCATCACCACCTTTATTCCGTGCGCCTCACATATATCCAGGACTTTCGATATACGGAGTTTGAAAGCCTTGGGATCAGCTTCATACACAAGGTCATGCAGAAACAGGCGTATAGTATTGAAACCCAGGTCTTCGGCAAGGGCCAGTTCCCTGTCTATCAGTTCGGGACTGAAACTTGATTCCTGCCACATCTCTATCTGGTTGATGGCATTGGAACTTATATAATCACAGCCAACAGCCCAATCCTGGGCATAATACCAGTCATTGGCCTTCTCTTCGGACCAGCGCCCCTTTCTCGGGCCCGCCTGGGCCAGGGTCGTGGCCAGCAGGAAAAACAGCAGTATAAACTTGACTCCTCTCATCTTCTGTCATTTGCTGATTACCGCCGTGTATTCGGCGGGCAGTTTTCCGTAAACATTCTTGAAACACCTGGCGAAATACGACGGGGAGCGGAAGCCGACGGCAGCCGCCACCTCATTAATCCGGATATTCTTCTCCTTCAGCATTTTGGCAGCAACCGCCAACCTCTTGTTCTTAAGGTATTCGTTCGGTGTCGTACCGTACAGTTCCTTTATTTTCCTTGCCAGGGTGCTTCGGCTCATGTAAAGTTCCTCTTCCATTTGCTTGCTTCCGAAAGTATCGTCGCTGATATTTTTCAGGATGACCTCTTCAAGCCTCTTTTCAAAGTCGGAGTCCCTGTCCGTCACATTCATTTGCCGCAAAGCCTGAAGAGCGGCAGCCGAGTCGAATATATCGTCGGCGGAGGCTTTCCCGGATTTCAGCACCCGTTTGACGCACGCTTTGAGATAATCCATGGCGAAGGGCTTTTCAATGTACATCAAAGCACCTGCTTCCAGGCATGCTATCTTGACCTCTACTGATGAAACTCCGGACAGGATGATTCTTGGTATTCTGTCAAGGACCTTGTCCCCGTTGAGAGCCCGGCAGAAATCCACTCCGGACATTCCGGGAAGACTGATGTCGGATATGATAAGATTCACCGCCCTGCTTCGGAGGATTTCAAGTCCGCGTTCCGCCGACCTGACAGTTATTACATTACATACCGAGCGCAGTTCCTTGCGCAGATACTGCGACAAGTCAGAACTGTCTTCGACCAAAAGTACGGAAGGCAGAGCATTGTCCGTCTCATTTCCGTCACCGGGTTCATCAGACAGCACCTGCTTCATTCTCAAAGGCATTGTGAGAACGAACTCGACCGACTCGCGAGTGTCTGACAAAGTCAGGCTGCCTTCATGCAGCTCCACGAGTTTTTTGGCCATCGGGAGACCTATGCCAAAACTTTGCGCGGCATATTGGCCCGCCGCATTGAACTTGACGAATGGCTTGAAGATATCTTCTCTCCGCTCTTCCGGGATCTGTTGTCCGTCATTACGGAAGCGTACCACGAGTTTCTCTTCGTCTGTCCATACGGCTATCCTGATCAAGGAATGAGCATATTTTACCGCATTGTGAACGAGATTGTTGAAAACCTTGGTCATGGCACTCGCATCCGCCAGCATGACCAGGCTGTCAGGCGACGACTCTATTTCAAGGGACAAATTACGTTGGGCAGCCAGACCGGAAAAATCGGAACAAACTTTCCTCAGCAGCCCCACCACATCTACATTCCTGACATCAAGGACATATCCGTGCTGTTCAACTCTCACATAATCAAGGAGTTCCTTAACCAACGACCCAATATAATCCGCACTGTCGCTTATAAGTCTTAAATTGCCCATTATGCTCTCGTCAGAAATCTTTCCCGAGTTCAAGATACTCCGCAATGGCGTCAGCATAAGAGTCAAAGGCGTCTTTATCTCATGGATTACATCAGAGAAGAAAGACATCTTTTCATTGAGAAGAGTCTTTTCCCTCTCAAGCCTGTCCTTTTCTTCTCTCCTCTGCATTTTCTTCTTTGACCTGAGATGGAGAACCCTGGCGATGATGGCGATTATAGCGGATGCCAGAAGCAGATAGATGGCAATGGCCATCCGGCTACGCCAGAATCTTTCTTCCACATAAACAGAAAGCGGTGAGTGGGAAACATCCCAATTCACTCCGTCCATCGAGGCCCGCACCTTGAAGCGGTATTCTCCTGCAGGGACGTTGTAATAGTAAACGGACCTGTCTTTTGAAATGTTACGCCAGTCTTTCTCGTAACCTTCCAGTCTGCATTGCAAATGAGTTTTCGCCACGCCCCACGAGGGGATGGAGAGCGAAAAGCCGAAAGAGTTCTGACCCGCTTTGAAAGTAACCTTATCGGCAAGGTCGATATTTTTATCAAGCCGGCAATCCGGATCGGAAGGTTTTACCGGCCTGCCGGCGATGGTAAGGCCGGACAGATATACTTTGCCCGGACGCCGTTCGCCTTTCCCGAACACGGAGGGGTTGAAGCGGACAAAACCCCTTCGGGAAGCGAAGTACAACGTCCCGTCCAGAGTCTTGAGCGTTCCCCGTTTCATGACATTGTCAAGCAGTCCGTCATTCACCGTGTAATGTGACATGTTCATCGTCACGGGATCCACCTCGAGCAAGCCACGGTCCGAAGAGAGCCAGACGTGTCCGTCATTATCTTCCAGGGCATTGAAATACACGTCCGTATCCATGTTCGGACGCCCGCTGCTCTCATAAGGGACGAAACGCCCTTCCGACCTGTCATATATTGCAAATCCGTAAGTCAGGCCTACCGCCCAGATCCGGTCTTTGCTGTCCACAAGCAAAGATGAGACTTTATCCGTAGGCAGGCGATACTTTCCGGAGGCCTCCGAAGAATAGGAGGCTTCTATCTTTTCATCTGACGGGTCGTATCTGAATATTCCGTTCGCATATGTGCTTACCCATATCTTTCCGGAACCGTCCTCAACAAGGTCGGTGACATTCAGACCATTGAACACGTCCAAGGATTCGAAGCGGTCATTCTTCCTGTCATATCTGGACAATCCCAGCGTTGTACCGACATAAAGGTCTCCCCGGTCTGTCAGGAACAGTGTTCCTATCCTGTTGTCTTTCAGCGCCACTCTCTGCGAGAGCGAAGGATAATGTTTTAAAGCGCCCGAACCAGTGTCATAACGGTAAAGACCCTTCATGCTGCCGATCCAAAGGTATTTGCCGTCCATGCATGGCGACATCAGGTCTATGCCTTTCAGGACCGATATCTCCGGATCTTTCAGACAGTCTTCCGAACAATCATATTTGAGCAGCGTTCCGCACTCGGTAGTAATCCAGACAGTGCCTTTGCCATCATTGGCGAAACCGCTTACGACATAATCCGCCAGCGGTTTATCATCCACCGAGTAATACTTGCGGAAATATCTCTGCGCCTTCCCGCTGTAATTGATGCCGTTGTATTTGGTAGCAACCCATAAACCGCCGTCGGTATCGACGTACACGGCAAACACATAGTCATGCGAGATAGAAAAGGGATCGCTGTTGTTTGCATTGATGACAAACTGAGTATCGTCCACTATATCATACTTGTACAGCCCGGCGTTTGTCGGCATCCACAGAGTCCTGTCCTTCCAGGAGATAAGCCCGGAAGGAAGGGCGCCGGCAGGTATCTCCTGGAGTATGCGCTTCTTGCCGCTTTTCGTATCAATCCGGCAAAGACCGTTTTTCACGGATGCTATGTATATCACATCATTCTCTATCGGACTCACCACGATCCCTTCTATATTGTCGGACGCCAAAGTGATACCTTCACTGTCCGGCACGGGCGCAAGGTCTTCCATGGAAGAATCGCAATGATACAACCCGGAATAATACAGCGCAACCCACATTCCTCCATGGTGATCGAGCTCAAAGCACCTGATGTTGGCAGGGAGGCATTGCCTGCCGTCTTCTACGAAATAGTTCCTGAGATTCCCCGACTTTGTATCGTATGAGAACAGGCCTTGTCCGTTTACCGAAAACCATATTTGTCCGAAGGCGTCTTTACGGATACAATTAACCTTGTTCACCACCCTGGTCCCGAGATCACTGAGCTTATCGAAGGATTTGAATCTGTCAAGTTCGTAATCATACTCGAGCAGTCCGTCGTCAGTGCCTATCCATAGGTTGCCGTTGTCGTCTTCCGCCATGGCGTGTATGAAGTCTGATTTCCCGCAGAGTTCATCCCTGCCATAGACCGTGAAGCTATGTCCGTCGTACCTGTTGAGCCCCATGTAAGTACCAAACCACATGAAGCCTCGGGAATCTTGTAATATCGCCCTGCAGTCATCATATGAAAGTCCGCTGTCGGAGCTGTTGATATGGATGAAATGATACCCGTCCTGCGTCTTCCTGGCGAAGACAGGGACAGACAGGATTGCAAGAGCGATTACAAGACAGAACTTTTTCATAAATCCATCACAGGCCTTTAATGGCTATCCAGCGCCGTGTATTGACGTCGGCCGTATTGCAAATGGCATCTTCCTGTGAAGCACGCGCATCAAAGAGGGAAGCATTCATCAGGATTTCTCCGGAAGACACATCGACGAATGAGCGCGGAACCTGCACTTCGAGCAGGTATCCGTAATCATCATCCTTCACATTTGCGACATCACCGTCATACGAAGCCTTTACTACCACGTCGGAAGCCATATCATGCCATCCGCCAGAATACCGGTCCGTACTCTTCAATCCGTTCATGTTCATCCTGATCCTTCGGGCGGCGGAACCGAGGCGGTCCCCTTCAATCTTCGGTGAAAGAAGCAGCGAAAAACTGTCGGAGGTACTCAGGACCTTATCCCTTACTTCTATAAGGAAATAAAGGTTCTGTTTATCCTGGGAGCAGCGTATGGTGGCACTTACATCAGAAGCCTCGCCGAGGTACAGGGCCTCGTCAGTGTTCTTCCACTCCGAATTCATCCCATCCATGACCACGGTACGTTCCGCAGCCGATATATTGTGGTTCAGGATATACCTTCCGATTACTATGGTGGAGTTCTCCGTACCCGCGACGGTATTCGTCCTCACGCAGAGAAGAGAGCGGGGCGACTCGACCTCCATCCCTCCCCAGCTCCCCTTATATGGCAGCATGGCCCTGTCGGAACCGAAATCATCAGCCTTGGCGCTCCCTATCATGGTATGCATCATATAATCCTTGGTATTGGAATATGAAACGACCGTTTCTCCGGACGGGAACTGAACGAGATAAGGGCCTCCGCCCGATGCGATCTTTTCAATCGCCTTGGTTGTCGAAACCTCATCCCCCTGCAGATTGTTCCATTTGCCGTCTTCAGGAGAAAAGACCACGCTCAGGGAGTAGGTCTGGTTGTTGTTCACGTCCCGCGAATCAACCGTTTCCATGGCGAATGCCATCTGCGAGGAATTGTTCAAGAGCACGCCGACAGGCATCTGATATGTATAGAAGTCGGCATTGTCCTTGTCGCTGTGCCACTTCTTCCTCATGACCCTGTATGGATCCGCGGTCGGCGAGGGTTCCCATGTTTTTCCCCCGTCTTTTGAAAGTACCATGCTGGTGCCGGAATTGCTTCCGCTTATCCATGGCCTTCCCTCCGAGAAATAGCAGTGCAGTTCACCGTCGGCATTATACATCAGATGGGGTTCCCAGTGTGTCCCTCGGGAAATGATCTTTTCGTCATGCCATGTCTTGCCGTAGTCGGAAGATATCTTGGTAATGATCCCATGGTCATGGCGTGTGGAATATGGATCGGGATTAGTCGCCTTTTCATATGTCTCCTTGATCCAGAAATAAGCGACGGCCATGACATCTCCGTTCTTGAGAACAATGGCGTTTCCGTTGGTGTACCTTTTCTTATAGGTCCTGCCGTTCAGGGACTTGTCATTGTGGGCTTCCCATAAAGGCCCCATATAAGTCCAATCCTTCAAGTCGGGACTCAAGGCGTAATGCACC
>OCVV011194717.1_pt1 | contig 11147 bp, 2 predicted proteins | sample 1539721 | NCBI WGS metagenome assembly OCVV01 (sample SAMN02144230, study PRJEB22623) | gut metagenome | biome: sheep rumen | host: Ovis aries | place: New Zealand | reverse complement strand
CATAGACGTCCTCCACCTCCTGACGGTAGAAGATGGTGGTCATCACGCCTTCGAGGCGGTTGGAGGCCACACCCTCATAGACATAGCCCGACGGGTCGATCAGCACCTTGGCATCCGGGATATTTGATTTGAATTTCTTAATCTTGTCTTTTTTCTTCTTATCCTTATTGCATTCGAGTAGTGACAACTCGAGCTCGCATGATTGAATGTCGCTTTCGAACATTTTATTCATGGCGGGATTAACAACAAGTGCATTGAGCAGGGCACAGAAGTCGATGATACCCTGTCCCACACTGACAAAGAAAGCGGGCGTTACAAACAACGGCAGTGAGGCAACCGTAGCCAAGACACATTCTATATCTGTTGCAATAGTGGCCACATGATAGGAGCCATGTATCAGTGACAAAGACCCTATCCTTTGCCTCAATGCTTGAGCCGCAGCCTCATCATCTTCACAGGGCTTTGGTATTGATTTCTTCACGTCAGCCAATTTCATCATCTGATTAAGTGCATTAATCTCGTCCTGAACCAAGCCGAACACCGACATACCGCTCTTGAATAATCCTCCCAACATCTGTCCCCAGAAAGGTGCCTTTTCCAGCGCCTTTGACGCATTGGCTATGGTAGTACCTTTGACGAATGGTCTCAGCGTGCCATTCAGGAAATCATCGATAAACCTCAATGCCTTTGATTTGGCAACGAGCGACATTCCATATCCCATACGCTGCATCTGTCTGTTCAGATTTAACTGGTTGAACATCTTCAGCGCCTCGAAATTCTGGGTTCGCAGTTTTGTTATTTCAGTGCATACAGTTTCAAGAACATTGCACAGCCCGTCGTATCCGGCACTCAACTGCGTAACGATACCCATCTGTTTAACCCAGAATACAGGATCGCTCTCACCTTCAGCCCTTCTCCTTGCCAGGTTCCTTATTTGATTGGCGACATCAGGATTGAGGGCAGTCAGATCCACCCGGATGTACTGGTCGTTTGCAAAATCCACAAATGCATACTCATCCGTATTACCCAACACATAGACAAACGTGTTACCAGTGGTCATGATCTTCTTAAACCCTTTTTCAAGGAGCGAGGCTTCTGTCAGTCCATCACAATGACTGATGGTGATGGCACCAAACGCCTGATCATATTGGCTGCCATCTATGAACGCTTGATAGCCATTCATCAAAGTCTCATACTCCTGTTCCCAGTCTGTACCCATCAACGAGTCGATGGCGGCCTCCAGTTCGTCATCCGTCATCTGATTATCGTCGAAGGCAGAGAAGTCTACGCCGAGACTTTCCTCCAGCCGCTTGGTAATGGCATCCAGTTCCTCCTGTGTGGCATCGCCGCGCTCCAGCAGGGCCCTATAGTCGTCGTTGATGGCCATCACTTCTTCCATACCCTTACGAACGGACTCCTGGAACTCGGCAAAGAAACCAGCCACCTGATTCAGAGCCTCACGGTCGACACCTCCGGCGGGGGAATCACCACGAGAGACTTCATCGAAGGACACCATGACATTGACAGGCGGGTCTAGATTGCTGCTTATAGGCTGGTAAGTATGCGAGGCTAACCAAGTCTGGGAGGCCGGATCGAACACAGGGTAAAGCACCACCGTGTCACCCCGCTGGGTAAGGGTGTAGAGAACCATATTGCAGATCCGCTCACTGTCTACCGTACTCAGTTTCACAGAGAACGTGAAATCTGGCTTGGGCCAGTAGACTGTATAACTGGGTGCCAAGGAAGATTCCGAATTAAATTCGAAATCCACTGTATAGGTCTTTCTCATTTCCGGATTGTAGTGCGACATCGTAACTGATTCTAAGAGAACAGCATTCTGATCATACATGATGGTCTGGACACTCGATGAGGACGATTCGCCTGAAGCGGCCGCGGCGACAGCCTGCACATAATGGGTCGACAGGTTGGCCGGATTGTCGAGCCGGCATTTCGCACTCCATCTGCCCTTGGCATTGGCTGTAGTCTGGGCATGGAGTGCCCCGTCCACATATATTTTCACGACAGATGCCACCGCAGCAGTGCCGTTGGCATAGAAAATACTGTCGGTGATGGTCGGCGGTATCGTCAGCGACAGGTTTCCATTGGCTGTTGCCTGGAAGAGGGCTGTACCCACCGGTTCGGTCATCCCCTTGCCGCCATAACTGAACTGGGCATTACCACCTAACCTGTATTGACCTTCTGCCTTCGGAAGGATACAGAACTTCACCAAATCATAGTCTGCACTCAAGGGCACCGACAGCCTTCTTTCATTATAAGTATAAGGTACTGGTTTCGTACCCACAATAACGGAGTTGTCCACAAAGTCGCAGCCCTCGGGGATATCGACGACGAGGCTGGGATTAGTCACGCCGGCGGCATACGCGTCATTGAACTCCACCTTCGCCCTGACCGTCACGTAACAGTCGATGGCCGACTTGGTCTCACTGACGGCAAAGTAGGTGGCATTGGTATTCGTGTAAGTGGCATCGCCCAACTGGGAAGCCGGAATCACCTCGTTCTCAATGGTCGTGATGGTGCCGCTGACAACGTTCACATCGTTCCTCACATAGTCTTCACCCTCCCTTAGGCCCAGTTCACTGTACTGGCCGAGGTTCTGAATCGTGTTATACCTGTCATCCTCCTTCATCGAGACGAGCGTGTAGGTTCCGTCCGGCAGTTCGCGGATGCTCAGCAGGGCATCCTCGTATCTCTTCAACTGGAGGAATTGCTGCTTGCTGTCGTACAAGATGCCGACCACAGCAGCATTGGTGGTAGAGGCAAACGAGGCATCGATACCGCCCAACTGTTTCAGCGGGATGGTGATGCTCTGCTGGCCCTCGCTGCCCACCTTGAAGCTGATGGTCACAGGCATAAACTTCCTTGTCAGGCTCGAAACGGTAACGGTCAGATCGTCGTCTGCTTCGACACCGTCATAGATCATCAGCTGCGGGTAGCTGTTCAGGAGCTCGGTCACCTCCTTGCCCTTGGTCGAGTTATAGACCTTGAAGTCTGTGTTAGCCAGGTCGCTGAACACGGCGTCCCCCGATGATGTGGCTCCCTCGGCCACGCTCTCAGCATAGTCATAGGCATAACTGATGGTCAGCAGCGGGTCAGCACCCGCCTCTAATCTAATGAGGTCTCTTTGACCGTCAAAGTGATCCTTGTTAATGCTTTTCACAACATAGCCGTTGGCAGCAACCGTGATGGTCGTCGGCACATTTAACACTGTTGCAGAGTATTCTCCCCACATATCAGTCGTGGTCTCAGTGATTGACGTGTATTTCCCGTTGACGGTTTGCAAGAACTTCACGGAGGCATTCTGCAAACGGATGCCGCTGCTTACTACAGTACCATTGGTTCCGACTCTCTCGATGCGCTTCAAATTGTACTGGAACTGATTGTAGTTTGCCTTCACCTGATAACTCCCCACATCTGGAATCACATATTCCTTGGCCAACTCTTCCGACAACTTGATGCCATACTTCAGGACAGTGCCCTGCTGGACGTTGCCGAGCGTGCTGCCCTTGCCAAGGAATCTGCCCGACGCGTCCATCCAGGTAATCTCAACGTCGGAAGTCACGTCTTGCCAGCCTGCATTCATTACGGTCAACGTAACCTCCTGAGACATTCTGACATCGGCAAAGGCGAGGGTCTTGTTGCCGTTGTCCATGAAGATGTTGCCTATCGACGCGACGACGCTCCCGCCTGAGGACTTCAGGCTGGCAGAGTAACGGGTATCGGATAGCAGCGTACCGAACGTGTAGTCCTGACGGTCGGTGACGATATACTTTGTCGTCTCGCCTGTGGTGGCATTCGTGAGTTCAATCGACATGTTCTTATATCGCCCGTCGGTATAATCGTCCGGCAACAGGAGCGTCAGGTCGCTTACCGCCTCGGTGATGGCCTCGATCTTCAGGTTCTTCCACCCCTCGGCAGCCTTATACAGGGCCAGCGATGTCTGGGGCACCTTCACGGTCAGGCCTGATGTCAGAGCATCGTAAGCGAGTTTTGGAGGTGTAGTTGCCAGGATTGTCAGTTGCTTCAGGCTTGTGCATTTGTCGAAAGCGGCAGAGGCGATGCTATCGATGCAGGCGGGCAGGAGGATATGCTCCAACTTCATCGTGGCCATACTGCCGCCAGCGAATGCGCTCCATGGAATCACATGGAATCCGTAGGTACGCGTCAGGTCAAGCGTGGTGGCGTTTGTGCCATTGGCAATGCTCAGGTCCTTCTCACGCACGTCGCCCATCACGACAATGCTGCTGAAAGAAGTCTTGTCGTACGGCAATACCGTCGACAATCCGCCTGGCTTGAAGTCGTTCAGCACCAGCGTTCCGCCGACTATCTGGTTCGTTCCTGGATTGCCTGGCAACGGAACCGCCGGCTCAAAGTAGGCCACCAAGTCTACATCGTATGCCGGCATGATATATTCATAAAAGCCATCGTAAGACAGTCCGCCACTATATGAAACTCCTTCGTAGGTGAACGGAACCGCTTTGAGGGCACCATTCTCCTTCCATTCCTTCAGTGCCCAGAATTCATTATAGGGCGGTGCATATATATGTATCGTGTCGCCCTCAGACATCTCCTCACCATTGACTGATAATATATATGTCCTGCCGCCCTTAATGCGCAACGCCCTTCCAATAACCCCAAATCCGTCGTCATCGCCCACCTCGCCATAGTGATCGGCACTGACCTTGAACTCGTGGGTATATTTCTCAAAGTACGCCACAAGATTGACGTCATAGTCTGGCATCACATACTCATAATACCCCTCGTATTGAGCAATAGCAATACTGGTGAACTGTAGTTGTTTTACTACATCGTTCTCCTTCCATTCTTTCAGTTTATAATAATTACTTGGTTGTACATCAATAAGTATGGTGTCACCTTTTGAAACACCGTTTCCCTGATTGACAGACAATGTAAAGAACTTACCATTTTTTTTATGCAATACATTTCCAATATATCCGCCGCCATCTTGGCCGGTACTGACGATGAACTTATGAGCATCCTGTAGTGGCGGATTGTCTGGACCATCGGAGCCGTTGCTGTAGACAGCCGTCAGCACCACGTCCTTGTCGGGCATGACGTAGTCAGAACAAACTTCCCCCCACTCTGAGGTCTTTATCTCGATATTGGCTGGCGAGCCGTTTTCCTTCCATCTTACTAACGAGAAACCCTCAAAATTGAGCATAGGATAAATTCTGACTCTCGAGCCGACAGGAATGTCACCCTCGGTCTCGCCGACAAAGTCCATACCGCCGTTAGGCTGGATAATCAAGATGCTGGCACCGAGAAAGAATTCACTGAGTTCCTTCGGCTCCATATCCACTTTCAGGTGGCGCGTCTGTCCGAATGCTGCCATCGGAAGCCAGATCAAAGCAAGCAGGTATAATAAGTATCGTTTCATAGTCGTAGTCATTTATTTGTTAATATTCTTTTTACCGTTACGGATCACAATGCCCTTGTAGTCTGCGCCCACTTTCTGGCCGCTCAGATTATACGTTGGCTGATTCTCCTCATCAGGTTCTTCTCCCGTCACTTGCCGGATGCCTGTGGTGCTGCCCATCAACAGCGTGAAGCGGTTGCTGATAGTGCCGGCCTCAGCAGAGAAGGTATAGGTGTCGCCAGCATTGAAAGGTTGGCTGATGCTTGTCTCATGGTCAATGAGCGTGACAGGCAACTCTGATGTGGTCTGCATCCTCAGCGTGTATTCCCCATTTTGGGTTATCTTCATGCCGATGCTGGCTACGCCATCGCCCCTGGGCCGCTCATTGATGGCATAAGTAGTGCCGTCGGCGATGGTGTAGATCTGATGCAGGCTATTGTCCGAAGCGAAGAACTTCGTGGCATCGCGGCTGATTTCATAGTCAGGTCTGGCCTCTTCGTTAATTACGATGCGGGTGCGGTCGGCGAAATCGGTCTGGCTGCTCTCAAGCAGGATGTTCAGTACCTGACGGTTCTCCATGGCCTTGGCCCTGCTTAACTGCCTTTGCCTGGCATAGTTGTTCCCATTGCTGGAGTGTGAACGGCCTTCGAGCGGAAATGCAAGGCTGTTCATATCATTGTCCGCCTGAATGAAAAAGGCCTGGAACGGCCTGAGCACATAGGCATCGTCAAGAGGTGAGTACGTAGAATAACCTCCCCATATATTTATCGTGACGGGATTGGTAATCCCGAGTACACGGAGGTCATAGTAGCAGGGATAGGGATTGCCTATCAGGTTCCAGTTGCTGTCCTGGGCAAACTCGCTCGGGCTCTGGCTCAGGGGAACGCTCACCTCACGGGCCAGGAAGATATTGTTGCGGGCGTTGTTGCCCACTGCCGGGATGACTGCTGTGAGTCTTTGGTAATAAGTGTTGCCATCGTCCGCCCTATTATAAATAATGTATCCCTGATAAGCCTGCAGCGTTTCACCAGCAGGGACATCCACCCAGGTCTCATTCATCCTGTATGCGGCCCGGGCACTGCCGTCGTATCTGCGAATATTGGTGGGGTACTTGCTGTCGGTCGTAATGTCTGCTACATTCACGTCGAACGGGAACGACACGAAATTCCAAGAACCGGGCCTAAGGGTAGCCTGCAGTTCTATGGTCGAAGCCGTCACCTTATTGTCGGCTATCATGGTGCTAAAAGTACCTTCTGCGAGATCAACCTGTTGCGAGAAGGCACCCAGCGACATCGCCTTGTCCAACGTCAACTGTCCTTCTCCAGGCGAAGCCAGTAGTTGAAGGTCAGGCGTGGTGTCGGGGACCTTGGTGAACGTGAAGTCAGAATGTACGAACACCGTCTTCGGCTCATAGTCAATATACTCGATAGCTTTAAAAAAGGAAGTGCCCCAACTGTAAAACCATTTGTTATAATACTCGTCAAAGGCGATGGCCGGCACCTTAAGAGTACATTTCTCACTGTCGGAGACGATTCTGCCCCAGTTGGTAGACACGGGTGCCTGCACTGCGAGCGAAGTGACCACCAGTCCGTTGCTGCCGTTGAATGGTTCTTGGCCGAAGGTAAGCAGCGTGGAGGGTAGCGTCACTTCCTTGAGCGGACAGTCTTTGAAGGCATCATCACCGATATCGGTCACCGCGTAAGTCTGACCCGCGTGAGTGACCGTCTCAGGAATGACCAGTGAGGTCAGGGTGGATGCACCGCCCGTAGCAGATACGGTGCCTGAACTGGTCGTGACGTAGGTCACGCCGTCGACGTCGAAACGCTCTTGCGCCACACTGGCCAAGACCGTTGGCAAGAACAGCAAAGCAAATATAATCCGTCTCATCTGACAATAGTGATTAGTTAATAATATTGTGTTGCAAATATACGAAAAAACCGCTTTCGCAGATGCGCAGACGGGATGTTTTTGGACGAACTCGACGAAATGAAGGACGAACTCGCGCCATGAAGAAATTATTCATGCCCTTTTCTTGCAGAATCTAAAGTTTTCCATTACCTTTGCACTGAGAATCAATAAAGTCATCATGAAACCATTTCCATCCATTCACGATATGAGACTACTGCTGTCGGCCCTCATCCTGCTGCTATGCCTGCCGGCGACGCCACAGATAGAGAGCCGGCTGGCCTACCGGCGCTATACCATCCAGGACGGACTGCCACAGATGCAGACCGAACGGACGTGGCAGGACTCGCGCGGGTATATCTATATAGGTACGCTGTCGGGATTCGTCCGCTTCGACGGTAAGACTTTTACGCCTTTCCTGAAAGGACGGCGGGAGAATATCGTGGGATTTGTGGAAGTCAGAGACCCGAAAGATGCCGACAACACCCCCGGCGAGGTGAGGGCACTGAACTTCCGCCGCCAATGGATCACAGACCGTGACGAGGTGACGATGCGCCCCATTGACCCGCAGCGACACTGGCTGCTCAACAACTTCAATGCCGGGAGCCTGCCCAACGGCTATGTGCTGCTGGAGGATAGCCTGGAAGAGAACCGCCGCCTCTGCAAGGTCGGCAAAAGTGACTTCCAGCCCGTCCTGAAAGGGGCCCTGCTCGACAAGATGACACCCGACAGGAAACTGTTCGTGGACTCCACCGGCATCTACGTCCCGACGGAGCAGGGACTCTACATCGTGCGAGGGCACGGGGGCGCCGGGGTGCGAAAGGCTACGGGTAGGCGCGTCAGCGGGAATGGGCACGGGAGTGCTAAGGCGCGGAGGCTGACGGCAAAGGGCGACGTGTTCACCCTGCTGCGGACACCTGACGCACTGCTGGCCCTAGCCGCAGACGGCATATATGAGGTGCAGGGGCACGGGGGCACGGGGGCGCGAAAGGCTACGGGTAGGCGCGTCAGCGGGAATGGGCACGGAGGCGCGGGGGCACTCGGCATCCGACTGAAGACCGCCTTCAGATTCAATGCCCCCGACTATGGGCTCACGGCGGGCATACTGGCCAACGGCCATCTGATCATCGCCGACTCGCACACACTATATGAATACGACGGAGACGATGTCCACGTAGTGGCTTCTGGACTGAATCTGGTGAAGGACATCCTGGTGGACAGATGGGACCGTCTATGGGTGGCAACCTACGAAGGGCTGTTCTGCTTCTTCAACCGCTATTTCACCAACCACACGCTGACTGACGAGGACGACATCGTGAGGGCCGTGGCCATCGACGGGAAGGGCCGGCTGACAATGGGCACGCTGAACGGCAAACTGATAGTCGACGGTCAAACAGTAGACGAACAAGAAGGACATTTCTACATACCGGCCAGCGTCACTATTGACGGCACGGTCTACATCCCCGGCGACGGGGACATCATGAGGTACGGAGGCCCGGGGACGCGGGGGTACGACGACCAGGTCGGCTGGCTCCACCTGCCCCACGACCGCTACCAGTTCGTAGGGAAGGCGGGCGGACGACTGATCATAGGCAGCAGAACGTGCATCTCCAGATACGACCCGAAGACGGGCACCATCGACACACTTACCACCGAGATACTGCATCCCTGGTGCGCCGCCGAAGACGGGAAGGGACGCCTGTGGGTGGGCAGCAGTTCCGGACTGTACGCCGACGGCCAGAAGAAGGACTATCCGCAAAGACTCATCATCAGTACGATGGAGGCAGACCGCCAGGGCAGCATCTTCTTCGCCTCGGCCGACTCGCTGTTTCTGATACGCGACGGTGAGGTCGAAGAACTGAACAGCCAACTGCCCCCACTGTCGGGCCACGAAATCCGTTCGCTGCACGTGTCGCCCAAAGGATGCCTCGTGATAGCGGCTATCGACGGGCTGTTCGTCTGTCGCATCAGTACTGACTATCGTCTGACCGACTGCCGCTTCTTCGACCACACCAACGGCTTCACGATGCTGGAGCCCCAGAAGACTGTGATGGCGGAAAGTGACGACGGCACGGTATGGCTGCCGGGCGTGGAGCAGATGAGTTCGTTTAAGCCGACGGAACTTCTCAATTATCACGAAGAGGACACATATATCACGCCCCCACTCCGCTGGTGGGAGCACTGGTGGGTATGGCTCATCGGGGTCGCACTGCTGGCTCTGGCCGTATGGGCTGGCACCCGATGGCAGGAGAAGCGCCGTAGCCGTCGCAAGATGATCAAGTTGGAAGGCGAGAAACTACAGAAGGAGCGACAGATCAGCGCCATCAGGCAGAAGGCCATCGACGCCGACCCGTCGCCTCTGGCCAGCGACATCGTGAAGATGACGGAAAAGCCCGGCAACACAAAGGTGACCATCCGCACGGCCAATGGCATCATGGTGTTCGACAGTGCCGACATCGCCTATTTCAAGGCCGACCGCAACAATACGACCGTCGTGACGTTCGATAAAACAGACGTCATCTTCATGGGTCTCGGCGCCGTCGAACAGCAACTCGACCCGAAAATCTTCCTCCGAGCCGACCGCAGTACACTGGTAAACATCCACAACATCAGCCATCTGGACACCAAGGAGCGTCTCTGTCGGTTCCGCTCCGCCGACGGCAAAGAGGTGGAAACGACGCTGATGACGCCGGCATTCAAACGACTCAAGGACTTGCTGTGAGCAAGAATGGAAGATGGGAAGGACAGCCACAGATTACACAGATTCTCACAGAAATCAGAATGCACACAGATCTGTGCAAATCAAAAATCAGTGTTAATCTGTGAAATCTGTGGCTAAAATCTGCGTAATCTGTGGCTTTTTTTGTACCTTTGCAGCCAAATTACAAAACATAAAATAAATAAGGTATGATACGCTTCTTCCAGACCCCACAAAAGACAGTGATTGCCACAGAAGTCAATCACGCTCTCAGCGAACAGGAAATCAAGGAACTCAACTGGCTCTACGGTGAAGCCACACTGCTGGACGGCAACCATCTCGACGGCTTCTTCATCGGCCCGCGCCGCGAGATGGTGACCCCATGGTCGACCAATGCCGTGGAGATCACGCAGAACATGGGCCTCAAGGGCATCAGCCGCATCGAGGAGTATTTCCCCGTCAGCAGCAAGGATGCCGAGCACGACGAGATGCTGCAACGCATGTACGACGGCCTCAACCAGGACATCTTCACCGTCAACATCCAGCCAGAGCCTATCAAACATGTGGAGAATCTGGAGGAATACAACGAGCAGGAGGGGCTGGCGCTCTCGCCTGAGGAAATCGAATATCTGCACGGACTGGAGAAACAGAACGGACGCCCGTTGACCGACTCTGAGATCTTCGGCTTCGCCCAGATCAACTCTGAGCACTGCCGACACAAGATCTTCGGCGGCACCTTCATCATCGACGGCAAGGAGATGGAGTCGAGTCTCTTCGCCATGATTAAGAGAACTACCCAGGAGAACCCCAACAAGATACTGTCGGCCTATAAGGACAATGTGGCCTTCGCACAGGGGCCGATAGTAGAGCAGTTTGCCCCGAAGGACCAGAGCACGAGCGACTGGTTTCAGGTGAAGGACATCGAGAGCGTGATCTCACTGAAGGCTGAGACGCATAACTTCCCCACGACCGTGGAGCCTTTCAACGGCGCTGCCACGGGTACGGGCGGCGAGATACGCGACCGTATGGGCGGTGGCACCGGTTCGTGGCCGATTGCCGGTACGGCGGTCTACATGACGGCCTATCCGAGGCTGGAGGAAGACCCCACCCCTAACCCCTCCCCTGAAAGGGGCGGGGAATACAAATGTG
>OCVV011351076.1_pt1 | contig 11148 bp, 10 predicted proteins | sample 1539721 | NCBI WGS metagenome assembly OCVV01 (sample SAMN02144230, study PRJEB22623) | gut metagenome | biome: sheep rumen | host: Ovis aries | place: New Zealand | reverse complement strand
AGTGGAGCTAAGGAGAGTCGAACTCCTGACCTCCTGCATGCCATGCAGGCGCTCTACCAACTGAGCTATAACCCCGAAAGGTGAGCCAAATAGAGAAATTTATTTGGCTCTTGTCAAGGGGGGATTTTCGAAAAAATGAAAATTTTTCAATTAAGAGGCTAGAGGCTAGGGGTTAGGGGCTAGAGTAGATAATCGCGGCAGAGCCGCCCCCTAGATCCTAGTCTCTAGATCCTGTCCCCTCTTCTAAGCCTTTTCGATGGTCACGGATTCGATGATCACGTCTTCGTAAGGGGCATCGCGGCGGTCGGTCTTGACGCTTGCGATTTCGTCCAGGACCTCGAAGCCCTCGTAGAGCTGGCCGAACACGGAGTAGCCGTCGGCAGGGCCGGGGCCCACCTGGTCGTGATCCAAAAAGTGCACATTGTCGCCGTGGACGATGAAGAACTGGCTGCCGATGGAGTTGGGCATGGCGGTCTTTGCCCAGCTGAGGGCGCCCCGCATGTGGGAAAGGCAGGGGTCGTACTTGTCGCCGATGGTGGTGCCCGGGCCCTTGGCGGAGTGTCCGCCAGTGCCGTTCCTGTTGGTGAAGTCGCCGCCCTGGATCATGAAATCCTTGATGATACGGTGGAAGGGAGCGCCGTCGTACTTGCCCTGCTTGGCAAGTTCGATGAAGTTGGTGGCGCATTCGCCCACCCGTTCTTCGAAGAGGCGGAGCTTCATGGTGCCGTGGTTGGTTTTCATGATGGCGATGGTTTCGCCTGCCTGGGGTTTGTCGAGCTGGTTGAATGCCATTGGGTACTCCTTTAGGAATGGGGTATGAGGTCGCTACGCTTTGAGGTATGGGCAATTTTTGCTGCATTCCGGCGTAACGCAAGGTTCTGCTTATATATATAAAAACAAGGCGTATTTTATAGAGCGCAAAAGAAAAAAGTCCTTGAAAAAATCTAACTTCTAGCAAGAAAATACCTCAAAATGAGCGGAGCGAATGACCTCACACCTCAGAGGGCGCTTGCGACCGCGCTGACGCCTATATGAAAGACAACTGCAAAAGACTTCAAGAACTCCTCTCGGCCCAGGCTATGGAATTCGCCCTGGACGAGATGGCCGCAAAGATTGCAAAGATGCACCCAAGTGCCGACAACATGATTGTCCTCGGCATGGCAAGCCGCGGGATTCCCCTGGCACAAAAGCTCAGCAAGCGCTTGAGCGAAAAGTTCGGGAAACCCATCGAGACCGGCAGCCTGGACGCCACGTTCTACCGTGATGATTTCCACTACCGCAAAAAACTGGGCTCTACGGAAATGCGTTTTACCGAGATGCCCGCTAGCGTAGAAGGCAAGGTGGTGATTTTGGTAGATGACGTCCTTTATACAGGTCGCTCCGTTCGGGCGGCCCTTCAGGCCATTTTGGACTTTGGACGCCCATCGGTGGTTCGGCTTTGCGTCTTGGTGGACCGGGGCCATAGGGAACTGCCCATCGCACCCGACTGCGTGGGACTCACCGTTGAAACCGCACAGAACCAGGAAGTCCGGGTGAACATCGAACCCATTGACAATGAAAATTCCGTCTATCTCGTAGAAGTGGAGGCTTAGCTTGAGCGCACTTGAAATTAAGCACCTGTTTGGACTGCGCGGCGTATCGAAACAAGATATTCGCCTGATTCTTGACCACGCAAAACAGTTTAGAGAAGTCCTTGAACGCCCCGTGAAAAAGGTGCCGAGCCTTCGGGGTATGACGGTGGTGAACCTGTTCTTTGAAAACAGTACCCGCACCCGCACCAGCTTTGAACTCGCTGAGAAAAGGCTTTCGGCAGACACGGTGAACTTCACCAGCAGTAACTCCAGCGTCAAGAAAGGAGAAACTCTGGTTGATACCCTCCGCAACATCGAGGCCATGAAAATCGATATCGTGGTGGTCCGCCACAAGGGGACGGGCGTTCCGAAGTTTTTGGCCGACAATAGTAAGGCCATTATCGTGAATGCCGGAGATGGCGCCCACGAGCATCCGACTCAGGCGCTTCTGGACATGCTTACCGTAGAAGAAAAGCTTGGGACTCTCGAAGGTAAGAACGTGACCATCGTAGGCGACATCCGCCACAGCAGGGTCGCCCGCAGTAACCTCTGGGGCATGACCACCATGGGTGCCCATGTGACGCTTTGCGGACCTAGCACCCTGGTTCCCCGCAACACGGAACTCATGTCTAGTGTCACCTGGGAAAGCGATGTGAAAAAGGCGGTAAAGAATGCCGACGCCATTATCGCACTTCGCCTGCAAAAAGAACGCATGGACGACGCCTTGCTTCCCAGCATGCGTGAATACCGCAACACCTTTGGTATCACCCACGAACTTTTGGAATGCGCCAAGGACAAGGTGCTGATTATGCACCCGGGCCCTATCAATCGCGGCGTAGAACTGGATAGCGAAATCGCTGATGGTGAAAATTCTGTCATCTTGAACCAGGTGACAAACGGTGTTGCCGTCCGCATGGCGGTACTTTACCTTTTGGCCGGAGGCCGTGCCCATGAATAAGATTGTTCTCAAGAATGTTCGCCCTTTTGTAAATGGGAAGTTTGAATCTCCTACCACCATGAATCTTGCCGACGGCAAGTGGGTCAAGGAAGATTTGGCCGACGCGGCCGTCTTTGATGCCGGTGGGGCTCTTGCGCTCCCGGCCCTTTTCGGCCTTGGACTGGACTTTAAGGAACCTCTTCGTGACGACATCTACGACTTTAAGGATGGCGTAGATGCTATGCGCCGTGGTGGTTTCTACGGTGGTCTTTACGAAAGCTCCGACAACGCCATCGACGATTCCCGCAAGCTTTCGGCCATCAAGCAGATTAGCAGCTTTGCCGGATTTGCGTTCAGCTTCTTGGGCGCCTTCAGCGTGGGCTACAAGTGCAAGGAACTGACGGAGATGATCGAGCTTGCCGAAGAGGGAGCTGTCGGTTTTGGCGACGGTAACCAGGACGCCACCCGGACCAGGTTCTTGCGCCTTGCTATGGAATACGGTTCCATGACGGGCAAGCGGTTCTTCTTTATGCCTTTGGACGAATCCCTCCGCCATCACGGGCTTGTCCACGAGGGCCATTACGCCGATACACTTGGCATGAAGGGAATTCCTCGTGTGGCAGAAACCATCGCAGCTTTCCGCATTCTTGAAATGGCTCGGTTCTTAAAAGTTCCTGTGCATTTCAAGCAGGTCAGCTGCGGTGAAACTTTGAAGTTAATTGAAAACGCTCGGGAACAGGGCGTGGACGTTACCTGCGATGTGGATATCTATCACCTGTTGCTAGACGATAGCTGTCTGTTCAATCTGGATTCCCACTGCAACGTGGTGATGCCATTCCGCTCGGCAAGCGACAAGGAGGCTCTGTGGCAGGGACTCAAGTCCGGGACGGTGAACGCTATTAGCGTGAACCACGATCCGGTGCTCCGTCAAGATAAAGAAGTGAACTTTGAAGATGCTGTGCCTGGCGCAATCTCCCTGGAAATAGCGCTCCCTGCTTTGTGGAAGTCCCTGGTAGAAAAACTGGGCGAGGCTCGAGCTCTGGAGCTGTTGTCCTTTGCCCCTGCAAAGATTGCAGGCGCTGATTCTTCCGACTTGTCTTTAGGTTCCAAGGCGAATCTTGTGCTGTTCAATGACAAGGAAGAAACGGTGGTTGCTCCGTCCTTGTTTGCCGGTCAGGTCCGCAATTGCCCGCTTCTGGGTCAAACACTCTCTGGCAAAATCAAGGGTTCCTATTTGGGCGGTCTTTGGACCGAGGTCTAGGCTAAATGATTGAACCCCTGCAGTTGTTCTGGATTTTTGGCATTGTGGTCCTGGTGCTTACACTGGTGGCCCTGTGGGAAATTCAGCGCAGTTACTATCGCAGGGAACATGAGGTCATGTTCGGGACGCCCCTCTTTGATGCTCAGATTAAGGAGTTGGGACTTCTTCCTGATGAAATCAGGGTCCTTGAAAAGCTAGTCCGTTCTTCGAAGTACGAAAACAAAGACGCCATCTTGAATACGGCAACCCTCTTTGAATCGGCGGTGTCCAACTACTACGATTTCAAGGGCGAAGAAAATGTCAAAAAAGAGGTGCTTGAGGTTATTGCGAGGCTCCGTAGAAAATTGAATTTTACGGCAGCAAATCATCTTGCTACAGTAACCTCTACAAGACAGTACAACGAGACGAACCGTGTAGATGTTCTTTTGGACGGCGGAACCCGAATGTTCCATTCGACGATTCTTGGAACGGATGAACTGGGACTTGTGGTCGGATACGATGAATCTGTGGGTTCGGGGCGCTCCCTGGTGGGCAGGAATGTCCGATTGCGCTGGACCCGGCCAGAAGATGCCGTATACACGGCCAAGGTTGCGGTCAAATCCTTCAATTCGGGCCGCCTTACGCTATCTCATGCGACAAACCTCGAAAAGAAGCAATTGCGCCGTTGGGTTCGCGAACCGGTGGATTTCCCGGTGGTGGCGACCTTTGAAGATGGTTCTACCAGCAATGGGGTGCTTTTGGACCTATCTGCGGGTGGTATCCTTCTTGGGCTCCCAGTGGACTGCTCTTCGGGGCAGCACTTGAAAATCAAGTTCGAGTTGCCCAGTTTTGGTGAAGAAGATGTGGAAATTGAGATTTTGCGCAATTTGGGGCAAAAAAATCCGAAATTTCCGGATTACTATTTCCTGACAGCCTCCTTCTTCGGGGCCTTCGGGTGGACCCAGGAGAGGGTCCTGCAGTATATTTTCGAGGTCCACAAACAAAAAAAGGCCCCCGAAGAGGCCTAAAAAAGTCCTAAGTAGTTCATTTTCAATGACTTAGATGAATTTTTTGCTTGACATTTGGCTTTTATAAAGGTAGAATTAGGGTAGTATAGTTTCCGATTGGAGTTTATTTTGGCTTTAAGTCTGCTAGCTAAGATTCGCGGTGAACGCGTGACCGTAGGCATTGATGTTGGGCATTACAGCATCAAGTATGTTAAAGTCTATCATAATAGCCGCGGTGGTAAGGTGGTGGTCGATGCCGACCTTGAACCGGTACCCGAGGGTGCCATTGTCAATGGTGAAATCCAACGTCGCGAAGGCGGTGACGAACCCCAAGATTCGAACGCTAAAAAAGAAAAAGACGGCTATGAGCTCTTGAGCGAAGCTATGACCAAGCTTATGTTACGTCATCCTCTGGATGAATCTACGGACTTGGTGGCTTCTGTGAACTGCGGCGCTGGCGCCGGAGGCGTCCTGGTGGACCGGTTGAGCGTGAAACTCCCTAAAAATGGAGATGAGGCTGCCATTATTCTCCAGACCGCCCAGTCCCGTCCGCCCTTCGATGACCAAGATAACGTTATCGACTACGAAGTGGCATCTCGTGAAAATGACGAGGTTAAGGTAAACGTGGTGGCTGCAAAGAACGCCCTGTTGGATTCTTGGGCCCAGTTCTTTACGGTAAAGGGCCTCAAACTATCTGCGATTGATGTGGATATCTTCGGACTTCTCAATGCCTATATGGCGACAGCCAGCGAAGAAGATTTGAACACCACCTGCGCTATTGTGAATATCGGCGAGAAGAAGATGAGTATCGCTTTTGTGCAAGACGGAGCCTTCCACTCCATGCGTGCCATGACTGGCGGTTCCTTGGATTTGGTGATTTCCAAGCTGGGAACTCATTTGGGTATTGATGCTGCCAAGTGTCACGAAATTTTTGAGAAGGGCGATCTAGGGGTGGTGGATGGATTCTCCGAAGCCGAAGTAGAAGAAGCCATGAAGCTTGCCTTCGAAGACCTGATGGCCCAGATTGAGTTTGGTATCCGATATTTCGAATCTTCTGAAGATTCAAAGACCCTTGGAAAAATTTTCTTAGGTGGAGGTGGGGCCTCTATTCCTGGGATGAAGGCTTACATAGCTGAGCGTACCGGACTCGAGACCGATACGGTGAACCCCTTCCGCTATGTGGAGTGCGATGCCAAGGTGTTTGGCGCAAACGGGATCTCGTTGAGCCTTTCTAATATCTATGCCCCTGCACTGGGCCTTGCGATGAGGAAGTTCTAATGGCTACGAAAAAGAAAAAGGAACAAGAAAAATCCGCCGTGGCTACAAGGAAATCTCTTTGCATTTCCATCAACCTGCTTCCCAGGGAATACCGTAAGCCAGTCAAGGATTTTTCCTGGATTACGGACCGCCGTGTGGTGTGGCCGACTATAGCGCTTATTGCTGTTGTTGTTGGCGTGGTGATGCTATTCTCTTTTACGGAAGAGACGATTTCTGGGTTAAACCAGGAACTTAGTCGTGTAAAAGCTGAAGTGGAACGTGAACGTCCGCTGCTCACAAAGATTAGCGACTTAGAACAGAAACAAGGTGTTATCAATACAAAGATAAACGCTCTTAAGTCCATTCAGGTCAGTAAGAAACGTTGGGTTATTTTGTTCGAAAATGTTTCGTCGGTATTGCCGCCTAATATGTGGCTTACTAGTTTGAACCAATTGAGCGACAATGATTTGGAAATGCGAGGTACAACCTTTGATTTCTCTGAGGTTGCCGAGTATATGGTGAAATTGGAAAAGCAGGTAAGTGTTGAAAAGGTCTCGCTGGTAAATATTTCTACTTCGAAGGTTGAAGGAGAGGAAGTTTACACCTTTACCATCAAGGTACTCCTGAAACAGGATTTGGGAATGGAGGGGTAGTATGGGTAATATTGATTGGAAAGACAAGAAAAATATATACGCCATCTCCATAATCGTCTTGATATTGGCTGCTGCTTACTGCGTTTATACCTATATGTGGGATCCTTTTGTCCAGGAACGGACAAACCTGGAGAACCAGTTGCAATCGGCTCAGACGGAGTTGGACAAAATCAATGCGCAAAAGAAACGCATCGCCGAACTTGAAATGCAACTTGTTCAAGCGGAAAAAGATTTTGAAAAACTGAAAGAGATGTTCCCCGAAGAGGAAAAGGTGCCTCTGCGCTTGCAGGACCTGTACTCTGTGCTGCGTAGCTCCGGTGTGCAAATCCAGCGATTCAATCCCGAAGGCGGTAGCGAAAAGGAACACTACATAGAGAACCGTTATTCCATTGCGGTGAATTCCGGTTATCACATGTTGGGTTACCTGTTTGCCGAAATTGCAAACTTCAACTACCCGACGGCGATTTCTAACTTGCGCCTTAACCGCTACTCCGGCATTGCCGCTGAGCTTCAGAAGGCGGAAACCCATGGCTGGACTCCCATTACCATGTCGGTTACCTTTAACCTGACCACTTACACATCCAAGAAGGTAGCAAAATGATGAAAAAGATATTTGTCCTTTTGTTCCTTGCCTTTGTCGCCTCTGCAACTGCGGCTCAGATTAAGGATGTAAAATTTGTCTGTGACGCCAAGAAATGCGAAATGGGATTCCTGTTTGCATCCGAGGAAGATTTGCCCACGTTCTTCCAGAAATATGACGCAGCGGCAAAGAAACTGACGGTTGGTTTTTCCAATACGGATTTCGCCTTGGGCGAAGGAAACTACGATATCGATGGCGCATCCGAGTGGGTGAAATCCATGAGGGTTTTCAAGGACAATTACCGTGGTATGCAGTTCTTGAAAATCGAGATGAATGTAGGTCCGTCCCTGAGTGGTGACAAGAATGAAATTTCCTTGGAAGGTTCCAATTTCCTTTTAAAACTCAAAGGGAACAAGGGTAAGGCCTGGACTCTTTCCAAAATTTTTGCCCAGAAGAAAAAAGAAGCTGACAAACGAGCTCTTGAAGAAAAGAAAGCTGCAGAAAAGGCCGCTCTCGAAGAGAAAAAACGTTTAGCCGAAGAGAAGAAGGCTGCCGAAAAGCAGGCTATTGAAGACAAGAAGGCTGCTGCCAAGGCTGCCGCCGAAGAAAAGAAACGTTTAGCCGAAGCGAAGAAGGCTGCCGAAAAGCAGGCCCTCGAAGACAAGAAGGCCGCGGCTAAGGCTGCTGCCGAAGAAAAGAAGCGCTTGGCTGAAGAAAAGAAAACTGCAGAGAAGGCTGCTCTTGAAGAAAAGAAACGGCTAGCCGAGGAGAAGAAGGCTGCCGAGAAAGCAGCTGCCGAAGAAGCCAAACGATTGGCAGATGAACAGAAGAACTTGGATAAGGCTGTCAAGGAGGGTGGAAATATTTCCGCGCTCTTGCCTGGAGTCAAGGAGTTTACGGTTCTTATGGGCTCCGGTATGGAACAGTTCCGCTTGGTAGCTGACGATGCTATTGATATCAAGTATGTTTCCGGTCCCGATAAGGCATCTGTCGTAACGATAGGTGTTGCGGGCCCGCAGAAATCACCGGTATTTAATATTGGTGCGGGATCTCTTGTTAAGTCTGCAACTTGGGGCGCTAATGGCCTGAAACTTCAGTTGCCAGTGGGACTCCGGCCTGTAATTTTGGTACAGGATGGTGCTTTGGTTCTGCAGACCAGCGAAAATGTCATAAAGAAAGACGGTTTTATTTTCTGGTCGGCAAGACCTGATGGAATTTTTGTACGTGATTGGATGAAGGCTGCAGATGCAAGCCAGAATTTCGATGCATTTATAAACAAGTACGATAAGGAAAGCAAGAAAATTGTGTCGGGGGCTCAAGTGTTCCACTTGAAACCGGTGGTTCGCGAACTTATCGTGGTAGATGACGAAATTGACATGTATGCAGGTCCTAATGAAAATTCCCAGATTATTAATCGCCTTTCGTTTGGTGATCGCTTGGTGAATATGGATTTAGTTGGCCTTTATTATAAAGTGCAGAGCGGAGCTCGTGTGGGCTTTGTGAACCGCCGTTCAGTGAGTTACAAGGATGAGCTTTCTGCAGTTCAGCAAGAGAGGCTCAAACAAGTGGACAAGGAAAGGGGTGAACTTGCCGAAGGCTCTGTCAATATTGCCAGTCAGCTGGATGGTATGTACGAAGACCGCGTTACCTATAGCTCTTTCGGCCGCCGCGATCCCTTTGTAGATGTGAAGGGCTTGGTAGAAGAGGGTATTAATATTGACCAGGTGGAACTGGTAGGCATTATTTGGGAATCCGATGTGCCTATGGCCATTTTGGTTGAAGCCAAAAATCCGTCTATTTCTTATACCCTCAAGGAAGGGGATAAGATTTTGAACGGCAAGGTATTGAAAATTACAGAAACAGATGTGCTCTTCCTAATTCAAGAATTCGGTGTGAGCCGTCGCTACTCCATGGGTCTTCCCGATAAGTATGGGGGTAAAAAGTGAAAAAAATAGCCAAGATCGTTCTCATTCTGCTTCTTGCTGTAGGTGTCACGGCATCATTTGCCCAGCAGCCTGCGGAGAGTGGCCCTTCGGAGCCCAACAAGAAGTTGTATAACTTTACCTTTGTGGATATGGACTTCGATGCCGTATTCCGTTCTCTCTCCGTGACTGCGGGTGTGGACATTCTTCTTGCTCCCGATGTGAAGGGCAAGATGAGCCTCAAGATTACCAAGAAAACTTGGCAGGAGACGCTAGATATCATTTGCGAAATTAATGACCTGACCTGGCTCATTCAGGACAAGTACATTACCATTCAGCGTTCTAGTACCTATCAGGCCAAGCAGAAGAAGATTGCTGACGAAGAGGCTCAGGCTGAACAGAATGCTCCTTTGGTCCGTAAGAATTTCCAGGTGCATCATGCCAAGGCTGAGGAACTGGTCAAGGTGCTCGAAAGCATGAAGTCTAATCGTGGTCGCATTACCGTGGTGGAACGCACTAACTCCATCATTGTCTATGATACCGATGGAAGAATTAATCAGATGGAGAACGCCTTGAATGAATTGGATATCGAAACTCTCCAAATCATGATTACTGCAAAACTTGTAGTGGTGAACAGTGAACTCGCCCGTGAACTGGGTGTAGACTGGACTTATCAGGCTGGCAAAACTGGGTTGACTCCGGGCCAAGCTCAAATGCCCACGGGAAGTGCTGCTGGAGATCCTCGAATGGGCGTTGCCGCCCAATCTTTCCCCAACAAGGGCGTGTCTCCTGCAGTTCTTAATCCGTCTGCGTCTATAACTACCAGCGTTTTGGACAACCATTTGCAATTAGCCATTACCAATTTGATGGGAGACGCCTCTACAGAAGTGCTTGCCAGCCCCCAGGTTTCCACTCTTGATAACACCGAAGCTCAGGTCTTTATGGGTGATAAAATTTCAATTCGTGTCATTGATGATGATGGAGAATCCTCTACACAGTTAGTGGAAACGGGTATCAAGCTTACGGTAACACCCCATGTATCCGGTGACAACCGCATTTTGTTGGATTTGCATCCTGAAAATAACTCTTATGACTATGACTCCAAGGGTGAAGTTGTCATTAGTACTCAGGAAGCAAAGACTAAGGTGGTTGTAGCAGATGGTGAAACTGTGGTGATTGGCGGCCTTACTCGTAATGAAACGCAAGAATCTGAAAGTGGTATTCCGTTCTTGAAGGATATTCCGCTGTTTGGCAACTTGTTCAAGTATTCTCGTAAGGCTGTAGTGAAAAAAGACCTTGTGATTTTTGTGACACCTCGAATAATTCGTAACTATATTGGCAATGTGGATATTTCTGAGGCATCCTCTGAAACGACAGGAAATCCTGCTCCAGTTCCTGAAGCGAAAAAGGTGGAACAGAAGCCTGCGGCCGCAGCTGCTCCTGCTAAGCAACAGACTCCTGCTGCTCAGCAAGCACAAAAACCGGCAGCATCCAAGGCTCCGGCAGCACCAGCTCCATCAAAGAGTGCTGATAGTGATTGGGAGTAATTTTCCCATTTAAAAGAACTTAACAAAGGCCAGGAAAATCCCTGGCCTTTAATTTATATCAGTTTGTCTGTTGTGACTATTTAAACAGGTCGTTGTCGTCTTCGTCCTTGACGGATACTTCTGTACCGGTGGCAGAATCGTCCGTGCCGTCGTCGAAGGTGTCGGCCGGGCTGATTCGACTGGTGCGTTTCACCTTCTTGGCGGTGAACTTGCTGCCCAGAGCCTTGTAACTCTTGACATCAGCCACTTCCGTCAGGTCCAGCTCTTCTTTCTGGACTTCACGGCCTACCTGGTATTCCATGAGCTGGCGGGCGTCGTCTGTGGCGAAGAATTCAATCATCTGGGAATCCTTGTGGTCGCTGATGAGGCTGAATTCCGTCGTCATGGGGCAGCCTTCCAGGTTGAAGCGCTTCACCATGTAGTTGAAGTTCCCG
>OCVV011330666.1_pt1 | contig 11150 bp, 4 predicted proteins | sample 1539721 | NCBI WGS metagenome assembly OCVV01 (sample SAMN02144230, study PRJEB22623) | gut metagenome | biome: sheep rumen | host: Ovis aries | place: New Zealand | reverse complement strand
GAGGAGAAGACCTCCTTCGATGTCATCCTGAAGGGTGTTCCCGACATGACCAAGAAGCTCGCCGTTGTGAAGGCCGTCAAGGATATGGCTTCGCTGGGTCTGAAGGAGTCGAAAGAGCTTGTTGACAACGCTCCTAAGCCCGTTAAGGAGGGTGTCTCCAAGGACGAGGCTGAGAGCCTGAAGAAAGCCCTTGAAGAGGCTGGTGCCGAAGTCGAGGTCAAGTAAGGTCCCAACCTTCTGCAACCTACGAGGAATAGGGCCTCCGGCAGCGTCCGGAGTGCCTATTCCTTGTTGCTATGGAAAATAGTTCCGTCCCCCCTCCCCAACCCGTAAACACTGGGTTACCTCTCCTTAACTAGCGGTAAGTTAATAAAAACGAAAATACTTTTAGTCCCTTGGCAAAAAAAGAACCCACAGTAGTAAATTTCGCGTCGGTACGCAAGTTTGATTACCCGGACTTTCTCGACATTCAGGTCAAGTCGTTCAGAGACTTTTTCCAGATTGAAACCAATCCGGACAACCGTCTGGATGAAGGCTTGTACAAAGTCTTCAAAGAGAATTTCCCCATCACGGATGCGCGAAACAATTTTGAGCTCGAATTCTTGGATTATTTCATCGATCCTCCCCGATACAGCATCGAGGAGTGCATTGAGCGCGGTCTGACGTACAGCGTCCCGCTGAGAGCCAAGATGAAACTCAGCTGCAAAGATCCCGAGAATGAGGATTTCCATACGCTCGAACAGCATGTCTATCTGGGCATGATTCCGTATATGACGCCGAAAGGCACCTTCGTCATTAACGGAGCAGAGCGTGTTGTTGTGTCACAGTTGCATCGTTCCCCAGGTGTATTCTTCGGCACGCAATTCCATTCCAATGGCACTCAGCTCTATTCGGCTCGTATCATTCCTTTTAAGGGTTCGTGGATGGAGTTCACGACAGACATCAACAATGTGATGTATGCCTATATTGATCGCAAGAAGAAACTCCCCATTACCACCCTGCTCCGTGCCATCGGTTTCGAGTCCGATAAGGATATTCTCGATATCTTCGGTCTGGCCGAAGAGGTCAAGGTGACTCGCAATAACATGAAGAAAGCCCTCGGCAAACAGCTGGCCGCCCGTGTGGTGGAGTCATGGACCGAGGATTTCGTGGATGAAGATACCGGTGAGGTCGTTTCGATGGAACGTACCGAAGTGGTTATCGAACGCGATGTGGAACTCACCGAGGAACACATTAACAAAATCCTTGATCTTGATATCAAGTCCATTCTGATTAAGACTGAGGATAAAGATGGCATTGACTATTCTGTCATCTATAATACACTCAAGAAGGACACCGCCAACAATGCCAAGGAAGCCTGCGAATTCATCTATCGTCAGCTCCGCAATGCCGAGCCACCAGACGAGGAGACTGCCCGCAGCATTATCGAGAAGCTCTTCTTCTCGGAGAAACGCTACGATCTTGGCGATGTGGGTCGTTACAGAATCAATACGAAACTTAATCTCGATGTGGCCGACAATGTCCGTGTGTTGACAAAGGAGGATATCACGTCGATTATCAAATATTTGGTGGAGCTGATTAACCAGAAGGCGGAGGTTGACGATATTGACCACTTGTCGAACCGTCGTATCCGTACCGTCGGCGAGCAGCTCTCCAACCAGTTCGGCGTCGGTTTGGCTCGTATGGCCCGCACCATTCGCGAGCGTATGAATGTGCGAGACAATGAGGATTTCACCCCCACCGAACTCATCAATGCAAAAACTCTCTCGTCGGTCATTAACTCGTTCTTTGGTACCAACCAGTTGAGCCAGTTCATGGACCAGACGAATCCTTTGGCCGAGTTGACGCACAAGCGTCGTATATCAGCTCTTGGTCCTGGTGGTCTGTCGCGTGAGCGTGCAGGTTTCGAGGTCCGTGACGTGCATTATACTCACTATGGCCGTCTCTGTACCATTGAAACCCCTGAAGGACCGAATATCGGTCTGATTTCTTCGCTCTGTGTGTACGCCAAAATCAACGAGCTTGGCTTTATTGAGACCCCCTACCAGCGTGTGGTCGAAGGTCAGGTTCAACTCAATGAGCCCCCCATCTATCTCTCGGCTGAAGCCGAAGAGAATAAGACTGTGGCTCAGGCTACCACTCCGCAGGACGAAGAAGGTCACATCACTGAGCCGCGTGTCAAAGCTCGTCGTCAGGCAGACTTCCCCATTGTTGCGCCAGAGGAAATAGACCTTATGGACATCGCTTCCAACCAGATTGCTTCGATTGCTGCCTCGCTCATTCCCTTCTTGGAGCATGACGATGCCAACCGTGCACTGATGGGCTCGAACATGATGCGTCAGGCTGTTCCTCTTCTCAATCCGGAGATTCCCATCGTCGGAACTGGTATTGAGGAGGCTGTGGCCCACGACAGCCGTGTGCTGCTCAACGCCGAAGCCGATGGTGTTGTCGAGTTTGTCGACTCCACCAAGATTGTTATTCGACACAACCGTACTGAGAAGGAACGTCTGGTATCGTTTGACGACGATGTCAAGGAGTACCGTCTCACCAAATATCAGCGTACCAACCACTCCACTGCTATCAACCTTCGTCCCATCGTTAAGAAAGGCGACAAGGTCAAGAAAGGCCAAGTCCTTTGTGAGGGTTATGCCACACAGGGTGGTGAACTCGCTTTGGGCCGCAATATGATGGTGGCATTCATGCCTTGGAAGGGTTACAACTTCGAGGATGCCGTCGTTATTTCAGAGCGTGTGGTGCGCGAGGATATCTTCACCTCGGTCCACGTGGAAGAATTTACCCTTGAGGTGCGCGAGACCAAGCGCGGCAATGAGGAACTCACTCGTGATATTCCCAATGTCGGTAATGACGCCACCAAGGATTTGGATGAGAATGGTATCATCCGAATCGGTGCCGAAGTCAAAGAGGGTGATATCCTTATCGGTAAGATTACCCCGAAGGGCGAATCCGACCCCACTCCCGAGGAGAAACTGCTGCGTGCCATATTCGGCGACAAGGCTGGCGATGTCAAAGACGCTTCGCTCAAAGTGCCGCCTTCGCTCCACGGTGTGGTCATTGACAAGAAACTGTTTGCCCGCGTCATCCGCGACCGCAAGGCTCGTGCACGCGAGAAAGAGTTGCTGGCCAAGCCTGAAGAGGAGTATCGTTTTGAGTGCGAGGAGTTGAAAGACAAACTCATCTCTCGCTTGCTCATCCTCCTCAACGGCAAACTCTCCAACGGTGTCTACACCAACCATCGCGAAGAAATAATCCCCAAGAAGGTAAAGTTCTCCGCCAAAACGCTCAAGACCATCGACTATACCGAGGTCAGCCCCAACAAGTGGACCACCGACAAGGAGACCAATGCGCTCATCAAAGAGCTTTTGAACAACTACAACATCAAATTCCGCGAAATCTCCGGCCGCTTCACGCGCAACAAGTTCGCCCTCACTGTGGGTGACGACTTGCCCAGCGGCATCGTGCAGATGGCCAAGGTCTATATCGCCATGAAGCGTAAGTTGCGCATCGGCGATAAGATGGCCGGTCGTCACGGTAACAAGGGTATCGTGTCGAAGATTGTCCGTGCCGAGGATATGCCTTTCTTGGCCGACGGTACGCCGGTTGATATCGTCCTCAACCCGCTGGGTGTGCCTTCGCGTATGAACCTCGGTCAGATTTACGAGACCGTACTCGGATGGGCTGGCAAGAAGCTCAACAAGCGTTTCAAGACACCCATCTTCGACGGTGCCACCCTCGAGCAAATCAACGGCTACATGCGTGAAGCCGGGTTGCCTGAAAACGGCCGTACTTACCTCTATGATGGTGAGACCGGCGACCGCTTCGACCAGCCGGCTACTGTGGGATACATCTACTACCTGAAGCTGCACCACATGATTGACGACAAGATGCACGCTCGTTCCATCGGACCGTACTCTCTCATCACTCAGCAGCCCCTTGGCGGTAAGGCCAACTTCGGCGGTCAGCGTTTCGGTGAGATGGAAGTCTGGGCACTCGAAGCTTACGGCGCTTCTCATGTGCTGCAGGAGGTCCTTACCGTCAAGTCCGACGATGTTATGGGCCGTGCCAAAGCCTACGAGGCTATCGTCAAGGGCGACAATATGCCGGTGCCCGGCATCCCCGAGTCGTTCAACGTCCTCGTCCACGAGCTCCGTGGTCTCGGTCTTGAGGTAACATTTGATTAATTTGGTTGTATAAGTAGAAAGAACATGGCTTTTAAACAAGAATCTCAGTTAAAGAACGATTTCAACTCCATCACCATCAGCCTGGCGTCGCCCGAGTCCATCAAGCGTCGCTCCTATGGCGAGGTGACGAAGCCTGAAACCGTCAACTATCGCACATATAAGCCCGAGCGCGACGGATTGTTCTGCGAGCGCATCTTTGGTCCTACCCGCGACTGGGAGTGCCATTGCGGTAAGTACAAACGCATCCGCTACAAGGGCATCGTCTGCGACCGTTGTGGTGTCGAGGTCACCGAGAAAAAGGTGCGCCGCGAGCGTATGGGTCATATCGAGCTGGTGGTCCCCATTGCCCACATCTGGTTCTTCCGCTCGCTGCCCAACAAGATTGGCACTTTGCTCAATATTCCTTCCAAGAAACTCGACCAGGTTATCTACTACGAGAAATACATCGTGTTGCAGCCCGGCAAGGCTATGCTCAACGAGATGCCCGTGCAGAAGCTCGACCTGCTGACCGAGGAGGAATACTACTATATCCAAGACTCGCTGCCCGAAGATAACGCCCAGTTGCCCGACAGCGATCCCGACAAGTTCATCGCCGGTATGGGTGCCGAGGCTCTCTACACCCTGCTCTCTGAGCTTGACCTTGACAAACTCAGCTACGAGCTGCGTGCCAAGGCTTCGCGCGAGACTGCCGTGGCTCGTAAGCAGGAGGCCCTCAAGCGCCTGAATGTTATCGAGTCGTTCCGTGAGTCGCAGCGTTCCATGCAGGCCCGTGGCATGGACAACCGTCCCGAGTGGATGATTATGAATATCATTCCTGTCATCCCGCCCGACCTGCGTCCTCTCGTTCCGCTGGATGGCGGCCGTTTCGCCACGTCCGATATCAACGAGCTCTATCGCCGCGTCATCATCCGCAACAACCGCTTGAAACGCCTGGTCGAAATCAAGGCTCCGGAGGTCATCATGCGCAACGAGAAACGCATGCTCCAGGAAGCTGTCGATTCGTTGTTCGACAACAGTCGCAAGGTGTCCAGCGTCAAGTCCGAAAGCAACCGTGCCCTCAAGTCGCTCTCCGATGCCCTTAAGGGTAAGCAAGGCCGCTTCCGTCAGAACCTGCTGGGTAAGCGTGTCGACTATTCTGGCCGTTCGGTCATCGTGGTCGGCCCCGAGTTGCGTATGCACGAGTGCGGTCTGCCGAAGGATATGGCTGCCGAGCTCTTCAAACCCTATGTCATCCGCAAGCTCCTCGAGCGCGGTCTGGTGAAGACGGTCAAGAGCGCCAAGCGCATTGTCGACCGTAAGGAACCCGTCGTGTGGGAAATCCTGGAGAACATTCTCAAGGGCCATCCTATCCTGCTCAACCGTGCTCCTACGCTGCACCGTTTGGGTATCCAGGCATTCCAGCCTCGTCTGGTCGAGGGTAAGGCTATCCGCCTCCACCCGCTGGTGTGTACCGGCTTCAATGCTGACTTCGATGGTGACCAGATGGCTGTCCATGTGCCTATGGGCAATGCTGCTATCCTCGAGGCTCAGTTGCTGATGCTCTCCACCCACAACATTCTCAATCCCGCCAATGGTGCACCTATCACCGTTCCTTCGCAGGACATGGTGCTGGGTCTTTATTATATGACCAAACCGCGCCGCACCACCGCCGACGAAATAGTCCGTGGCGAGGGGCAGCGTTTCTATTCTGCCGAAGAGGTTATCATTGCCTACAACGAGAAGCGTGTCGACCTCAATGCCTGCATCAGCGTGCAGATGCCTGTGCCCGAGGGTATGACCGAGTACTCCTACGTGAAGACCGACAAGACCTTCATGGAGGTCATCAAGGACAAGAAGGGCAATGTGCTCACCGATGTGGATTGCAATACGCCCGCCGAGACCGCCCTGCACAGCCGCACCGAGTATGAGGTGAAGCGCGATGCCGAGGGTAATGTCATCGTCGATGCCAATGGCCACTATATCAAGACCAACCGTCTCCGTACCACTGTGGGCCGTGTCATCTTCAACCAGGTGGTGCCTGCCCAGTACGGCTACATCAATCAGGTGATGGGTAAGAAGTCGCTCCGCGACATCATCGGCGATATCTTCACCGAGTGCGGCAATGCCGTCACCGCCACCTTCCTCGACGACATCAAGGATATGGGCTACCGTCAGGCATTCCGTGGCGGCCTCTCGTTCAACCTGGGCGACGTTATCATCCCCGCCGAGAAGGAGCAGCTCATCGAGAAAGCCAACGAGGAGGTCGAGGAGGTCATGTCCCAGTATGCTATGGGTCTGATCACCAACAACGAACGCTACAACCACGTCATCGACATCTGGACCAATACCAACAACCAGCTCACCGAGACGCTCATGAAGCAGCTCAAGGCCGACAACCAGGGCTTCAACCCCATATACATGATGTACGATTCGGGCGCCCGTGGTTCGAAGGAGCAGATACGTCAGCTCTCCGGCATGCGTGGTCTGATGGCCAAGCCGCAGAAAGCCGGTGCCTCGGGCAACGAGATTATCGAGAACCCCATTATCTCCAACTTCAAGGAGGGTCTTTCGGTGCTCGAATACTTCATCTCCACCCACGGTGCCCGTAAGGGTCTGGCCGATACCGCTCTGAAGACGGCTGATGCCGGTTATCTCACCCGCCGTCTGGTCGACGTGGCCCACGACGTTATCATCAACGAAGAGGACTGCGGCACCCTGCGCGGTCTGCCCACCACGGCCCTCAAGAAGGGTGAGGATATCGTGCAGAGCCTCGGCGAGAAGATTCTTGGCCGCACTTCGGTCCACGACATCTATCATCCGCAGACCGGCGAACTCATCGCCCGTGCCGGTGAAGAGCTCACCGAGGAAATCTGCCGCAAGATTGAGGAATCGCCCATCGAGGAGGTCGAAATCCGTTCCGTGCTCACTTGCGAGTCGAAGCATGGCGTCTGCGCCAAGTGCTACGGCCGCAACCTGGCCACCGGCAAGATGGTGCAGAAAGGCGAAGCCGTCGGCGTCATCGCCGCTCAGGCTATCGGCGAGCCCGGTACGCAGCTCACCCTCCGTACGTTCCACGTCGGTGGTGTGGCCGGTGGCAACATCGGTACTGCTTCCAGCCTCCAGGCCAAATACGACGGTCGCCTCGTCATCGACGAGCTCCGCTCCATCCCCTACACCGATGCCGACGGCTCGACCTATCACATCGTCATGGGTCGTTCGGCCGAGATGCGCATCGTCGACCCCAGCACCGACATCACCCTCTTCTCCTCGCTGCTGCCCTATGGCGCCAAGCTCTACAAGGCTGCCGGCGACATGCTCAAGAAAGGCGACGTCATTGCCGAGTGGGATCCCTACAATGCAGTCATTATCAGCGATGTGGCTGGTAAGGTTTCGTTCGAGAATATCATCGAGAATGTCACCTACCGTGTGGAAAGCGATGCCCAGACCGGCTTGCAGGACAAGGTGGTCATCGAGAGCCGCCAGCGCACCAAGAACCCGACCCTCAACATTGTCGACAGCGAGGGCAATATCCTGAAGGTCTACGACCTGCCCGTGGGCGCCCATATCGGTGTCGACCAGGGTCAGGAGCTCCGTGCCGGCGACATCATGGTCAAGATACCGCGCTCCTTCGGCAAGGCCGGCGATATCACGGGCGGTCTGCCCCGCGTCACCGAGCTCTTCGAGGCCCGCAACCCCAGCGACCCCGCCATCGTGGCCGAAATCGACGGTATTGTCAGCATCCCCAGAAAGCTCAAGCGCGGCAACCGCGAGGTTATCATCACCTCCAAGACCGGCGAACAGCGCTCCTACCTCATCCCCACCTCGAAGCAGATTCTGGCTCAGGACAGCGACTACGTCAAGGCTGGCACCCCGCTCAGCGACGGCGCTATCACTCCGGCCGACATTCTCGCCATCAAGGGCCCGATGAAGGTGCAGGAATACATCGTCAACGAGGTGCAGGAAGTCTACCGTCTGCAGGGTGTGAAAATCAACGACAAGCACTTCGAGGTCATCGTGCGCCAGATGATGCGCAAGGTCGAAATCCTCGACCCGGGCGATACCCGCTTCCTCGAAGGCGACCTGGTCAACAAGCTGGACTTCAACGATGTCAACGACCAGATCTTCGGCATGAAGGTGGTCGAGGACGCCGGCGACAGCACCACGCTGGCTGTCGGACAGATTGTCACCGCCCGCGAACTGCGCGACGAGAACTCCGCCCTGCGCCGTCAGGACAAGAAGCTCGTCACCGCGCGCGACGCCCATCCCGCCACCTGCCGTCAGGTGCTGCAGGGCATCACCCGCGCTTCGTTGCAGACCAAGTCGTTCATCAGCGCTGCCTCCTTCCAGGAGACCACCAAGGTGCTCACCGAGGCCGCCATCAATGCCAAGCGCGACACGCTGCAGGGCATGAAGGAGAATGTCATCGTCGGACACCTCATCCCCGCCGGTACCGGTATGCGCGAATACCAGGATCTCGTGGTCGGCAACGCACCCGCCATGAGCGCCGACAAGAAAGAGTAGTCATCCCTCGGGCTTCGTTCCCGATTACACATTCCCAAGACGTCCCCATTCGGGGGCGTCTTTTTTTGTTTCCATCCGTTTCTGACATGATTATTTCGCTCTGCAAAAATCGACAGACATGGCTTCGGCACGGGAAAACATGCCCCCGCAAACCACTCAAACTGAGGTTCTCCAGCTACCATCTCCTACTCATCTCCTACTATACGCCTACTCATCGCCTACCCATCTCCGAGTCGAGTAGGCGATAAGTAGTGCTTGCCTAGTGGAATGATTGCAGAAGGCTATAAGAATACCCTTCGTTGGGGTCGGTTTGGGTGGTCAGGGGTGGGGTGGAGGGGGCAAAAAGAAGAGGCCGCCCGACGGCTGTCGGGCGGCCTCGATGGGGCGAGGCTGGCGTCTGGTTCAGATGCCGAGCTTGCGTTTCACGGCGGGCATGATGTCTTCGCTGTCCTGCGAATAGAGCAGGCCGGCGCCGTCGAAGATATAGGTGTAGCCGCCTTCGCGGGCCACGTCCTCAATGGCTTTCTTGGCACGGTCGATGATGGGCTTGGTCAGCTCGGCTTCACGCTCCTGGAGTTGCTTCTGGGCGTTCTCCTGGAACTCCTGGATGCGGGCGCTCATGTCCTGTATCTCGCGCTGCTTGGTCTGGCGGATGAGGTCGGTCCAGCCGGCCTGGTTGGCCACGTAGTCGTTGTAGCGCTTCTCGGCTTCGCTCTGCATCATCTTCAGTTGGTCTTCGAGGTCGGCCACTTCTTTCTGGAGCACGGTCTGTACGGAGTCGCGGCCGGGCATGATTTGCATGAGTTCCTGCGAGTTGATGTGGCCGAGTTTGACGTTCTTCTGTGCCATAGCGCTGCCGCCGAAGGCGAACAGGCAGATGGCGATTGCAATTAGGGTCTTTTTCATTGTTGGGTTAATTTATTATTTTCTGTTACTATTGGATCTCTTTTATTTGCCACCCAGCGGGGGAAGCATATTGCGGTCTTTGCTGTCGCGGTTGGAGCGCATCTCGGGGTTGGTGGGGCGCTTGCCGCCCTTCTCGTCGGCGCCTTTGGGCGGTTCGGCGCTGGCGCCGGGTTTGATGCCCAGCAGTTCGAGCACTTCGTCGCTGATGTCGTATTTCTTGTTGGAGAAGAGCAGGGTGGCGCTGCCGGCCTTGTCGAACACGAAGGCGTAGTTTTTCTCGTGTGCCACGCGCTCGATGGTGTTGTAGACGCGGTCTTGCACGGGCTTCAGCAGCTCGGCGCGCTTCTTGTCCAGGTCGCCTTCGGGGCCGAAGCGTTGGTGCTGCAGGGCCTTCAGGGCGGCTTCTTTCTCCTTCAGCTCCTCCTGGCGGCGGCGCTTCAGGTTGTCGGGCAGCAGGTAGCTCTCCTGTTCGTATTCGTTGTGCAGGGCGTCCAGTTCGTCTTGTTTCTCCTGCAGCTCCTTCTGCCAGTCGGCTACATATTTGTCCAGCCGTCGCTGGGCGGCGGTGTAGTCGGGCATGGATTTGAGGATGTAGTCTGTGTTGACGCAGGCATACTTCTGCGCCACAGCGGCGGGAGCAAGTGCCAGGGTCAGCAGGACAAGGATGAGTGTTTTACGCATGGTTAGTCGAGGCTTTGACCGATGGAGAAGTGGAAGTGGCTGCCGCCGATGTTGCCGCCGTCGAAGCCATAGCCCCAGTCGACGCCGATCAGGCCGAGCATGGGCAGGTAGAGGCGCACGCCCAGACCGGCGGAGTTGTACATCTTGAAGGGCTGGAAGTCGCGGAAACTGTTCCAGCAGTTGCCGCCCTCCAGGAATCCTACGACCCAGATGGTGGCGCTGGCGCTTTCGATGATGGGCTGGCGCAACTCGATGGTGAAGCGGTCGAAGATAGAACCGCCGCCGTCGCTGCTGGCACCTATGGAGTAGTTTTCATAGCCTCGCAGCGGGACTATCTCGCGGCCATCGAAGTTCCAGCTGGTCAGTCCGTCGCCACCCAGCATATAGCGGCCGAAGGGCGAGAGACCAATGTCCTTGTTGTAGTAGCCCATGAAGCCGAAGCGGAAGCGTGTGCTCAGCACCACGTCGCCCACCAGGTTGAGCATCCACGAGCCTTTGAGGTTGATTTTGTAGTACTCTATCCAGCGGAATTTCTCCTGCTCGCTGGCGGTGCTGTAGTCGCGGCCGCTCATCAGCGAGAAGGGGGGCGTGATGTAGGCGTTCAGACTCACCTCGGAGCCGCTGCGGGTATAGATGGGCGAGTCGAAGGAGTTGCGCGAGAGGGTGAAGGCATAGCTGATATCGTTGCAGGTGCCGTCGGAGAAAGAGAGTGAGCGGAGCTGCGTATAGTTGTTGAGCACATAGTGCTTGTAGCTGATGCCGTGCGAGAGGATGAAGTAGTCGTCGGGCCATTTGAGGCGGCGTGTGAAGCTGACGCCGGCGCCGGCGATGCCCATGCTGTAGTAGTCGGGGTCGGAACGGCGG
>OCVV010946182.1_pt1 | contig 11150 bp, 14 predicted proteins | sample 1539721 | NCBI WGS metagenome assembly OCVV01 (sample SAMN02144230, study PRJEB22623) | gut metagenome | biome: sheep rumen | host: Ovis aries | place: New Zealand | reverse complement strand
TATATTAAACTTCTTAAATCTATAATATCATTAACTCTATATATAGCAACCTTTGATTCTAACAGTTTGATTAGTTCGGGATTAGGTGTTTTCGACTCTAACATTTCGTCTACTTGATACGCTAGTGCACGATCATCTGCACGCTGTAATACAACATCGTCATCATCTAATAATGATCCGTATAAACTACTCATATTTCAGTTTTATACCTTTCTTGTATATATTTTTAGGTTCTTATTTTCCAGCTTCTTTGCAGCTTTAAGATTCTCCTCATTATCATCAAAAAAGATCATGGTAGTATAGCCTAGATTATTAAGTAACTTAATAACCTGGGCTTTCTTCTGTGCTATAGTACCAGTATACATGAAGTCAGGTGAACCTACTGCAAAGACCAGTTCTTGTTTGATGTCGATTCCGTTTTTCAAAAAGAACTCACGAATCATCGATGCATCGTTCCTAGCTGTGATGATACAGATGTGTGTTCCGCGCTGATACTCCCTCTTCAGTGTGTTCCAGTATTTAGTAAACTCCTCTTTAAAGAGTTTATCAGGATCGTTGAACTGTGAAAAATCAAAACTCTCACCTTTCTGTAATACGTAAGTGTTGAACGCGCGATTACTGATAGTTTTGATAACCTTATTATTCTTGATTACATTGATCTCCGCAGTTGTACTGATTATGGTATCATCTAAATCAAAAATGATTAACTTAGATGATCTACTACCAGCAACTGACCAATCTTTCTTTATGTAGTCGTATAAAGAGATCATGTATTTATAATAAGATGTGAAGTATACTTGTCCATGAACCGCTGTCTTTCCGTTTGTTGATCAAAAACTGAGTAAACACCTACGGACATGTACGGTTCTACATCTGTTCGTTTACCGTAAATGTTGAATCCCGTCTTCAGATACAGTTGTTCAGCATCGTTCGTGATGTTGACCCAGAGAAACCCTGTACACTGTTCCAGAAAGTCTTTTTTAACTTCTTCAATCAGTCTCTGTGCAACACCCTGTCCTCTGTAGTTCGTACCCGTGAACGTTCCCCTGATAGTCCAATCCGAACCCTGTTCTACCATGATAAACCCTTTGATAACTTGATGCTTATAAACGTAGATTGTTCCGTGACGATTGTACCTATTCCATAACTCTATCAGTTCTTGTACAAACTGATCTTTACAGTTTTGTATGTAGATGGGTATTGATTGCAGTTTTAAGATCTTGTATTCTTCTTTCATAACTTCCACTTAGTTTAATTACTTTATCCGAAACTGTAGAGATCAGTTTTCTTATTTCTAGATCTACATCTCTTCTCAGTTCTTCATCTAGACTACGTACACCATCATCTATTATCGGAAATTCGATACCTAGGTACCCTACCAAATCATAATACTTACTCAGTCCTAGACATTGCGTTTCTATTCGATTTAAACATACACTAGAAACCATTCCTCTTCTATAAAAACATCTCGTGTAAGCAATAAAGTCAAATATACACCTATCTAATAAAAAAATCTTTTCTGGATGAGAATTATTTTCATCGATCAGTTTCATCATTATCTCGTTGATGTTACAAAGTATATTTAACTGAGCCTGATCTAGATTGACTTCTCCATCAATTCTTCGTTCCGCGTTAGATATCGAAGTGCGTGTCACCGAATTAACTGGGACAATGTTTTCTCCTAAATCAGTATTCATGATATGTTCAATCAATGAACTTTTTCCACAACCGTGTGAACCTGTTAATACTACTATCATATGTTCTTATTTGTTGACTTATTAACATATGAAAAGAGTCACCTTATTTAGTGACTCTTTATCGTTTGTTTCTTCTTGAGATATGTAATGTTTACTTTTTGCCATATACATTCGCAAAGTCGTCTTATGTTGTATAATCCTGATTCGAATCCGGTGAGTTCGTCAGCTGACGTTCTTACTATCGGATCTTCAGTAATGACAGGTGCAGAAGAGAACGATTTCTTGAATGGACCACAACGACCTTTTGTCTGTCGTGTCTCAGACCAAGACTTAGCTAGTTCGTAATCGTAGTTCAGCTTCGGAAAGTCGTACCTACGTTCTTCAAGTAACTGTTTGACTGACTTACCTGACTTACCTCTTACAGCCTCGTGAACGACAGCTTCTACAAACTTCAGACAAGAATAGATCTCGTATGGATTTAAACTAGCTCTGAAGATGCGAAACTCAATCGTGTCACCTTTTAATAAGTTGTACATGTTCACTGCTGTTCGATGAGAATTAGGTGTTTCGTAATATACGTTACTTATACAGTCCCAGTCTTCACAGTTAATTTGTTCTAGTGACTGAAAAACATCATTCATGTTCTCAGCAAATGTAATACTGTCGTACAGTCTCGGACTGATATGTTTACCGTCACCGATGATCAAATATTTCTTGGTCCACATAGGTAAGTCACTATTCATGATCTTATCATATTCTTCTTTATCAAAACCACAACACTCACGAATGATATCTTCTTCATTAACACTGAGATACTCAAAGAAGTTTTTAACTGTTTGTAGATCAGTTTTCAGTCCCGGTACCTTGACGTGTATGTGACCGTGATTAGGACAAGCGACACCTATCTTCGGAAACAGTTCCATGATCCTCATGATCCGGTATAACTGACTGTCTACGTCGGGTGAAGGAACGGTATGTATCTCTCCACCTACCGTACAGTCGATACAGAGTGGATCGGTGCCGATGCCTCTCCACTGACCAGCTGTGTTCACGATATCGATCTCGGAACCCATGTAATAGTCACCTATCTTCGGACCTTCCCAAGAACCGAGATCTGAAGGTATGTCTATCCTACGATCGATATCAGACCACTCTAGTTCACAACCGTATGTGTATTGTTCATCCATCATTGCTGTAATGTTTTTTCGATTGTAAGTGCTAATTGTTCGTTATAATTAATCGTGTCAGTCATGTCTTTGTTAGTACGCACCGGATTAATATCTATTCCTCCACGTCGTGTATAATTACACTGTACGTACAGTAATTCTGGTTCAAGTAACTTATAAAGATCTTGGTATATACGCTCACAAGTCGGTTCATGAAATTCTTGATGTTTTCTGTAACTGACAATATATCGTAGTAATGATTCAGGATCTATACGTTTCTTACCAACGTATTGGATACTGATGCGTGCCCAATCAGGTTGGTTTGTAATCTCACAATTCGAACGAAGAAGGTTACTCGTAAACTGATATAATTTTAATTCCTCAGTCTCTTTAGCAACTTTTAACAGATCGGGATCATAGTTGTATGTAAACTCTTGATCGGAAAGAGTAACTTGATTCTCGAGAAGTTCCGTACTTTTAGGTTCATGTTGTAAGAACTCTTTCATTTCGACAACTGTTACGTTACTACCAGTTAACTGATCGAGATCTTTTTTGATAGTAGCAATAACCTGTTCTTTCGAATCAAATTTCGTATTATTAAAACTGTTAAGGTACAATTTTAAACTCTTACTCTCGAAGATGTTTACTGAATCAGCAGGATTGACGATACGAAGGACCATGAACTGTGGAAGTCCTGATTGAAGAAGATAACTTACCTCAAAGCATGTCCACACATCTGCACCATACATCTTTGTATAGTTCTTACGTCTTTCCTCACGATTGATCGGAAACAAAATACTAGGATCGTATTGATCCTTGTAGGTCACTTTTTTACCTAGTGTAATATTGTCCTTATTCATTAGCAAAAACTTTAAATCGGTTTAAATTATTGTTGATTAGTTCTTTTTGTTCATCGTTGATAACATAATTAAGAAGATCTACTAATTTAGTATCCATCTTCCTATCTAACCCGTTCTCAGTATAAGATACGTTCAATATCCCGTGAACTATCGGGTTCGAAGTGTCTACCGTCGTGATATAATCCATGTTTCGGTAATATTGTATTTCCTGTGGAAGAGCGACACCTAATAGGTGATGCATCTTATGATGATTTAGTACCAAGTCTCGATCTAGACGGTAGATGAGATTCATGCGTCCCAACATCCATGCATATTCTCGAGGACAGTTACTGAACTCTTTCGTGAAATAAGCACTGTTGAAACTGATAGCTATCTTATCTGCATACTTCTCAGCTACGTTGTAACACTGAACCATGTCCTGATAACACTTACCTTGTAACACACACATTATCTTACAAGAAGGATCAATCGTAGGTGCATATTCAGACATCCATTTCTCGATGTTAGCTATCGTCCCTTCAGCATCATCTAGTACGTCAGGGATGATGTAAAACGTAGGTTTTAAGTAGTTGACCCAATAAGCAAACCGTGACATCTCAAAACTCTCACCTAGTTCGAAGATCGAGTTGTCGAGAATAATCTCTCGTCCCATTTCTTTGGACTTCATGAAGAAATCGAGGTACTCCTTATTCGTTTCAAACAGGTGGACCAGTGCATAGTCGTAATCGTTATAGTTTCTACTCTGTTCTAGTAGACAGAGTGGACTCTCATGACTTACTTTCATATAAAATCTATTTGGTTATCATAATATATGAACTTCTGACGTTTATTTAGTTCGATCTGTTGTTCCGATAGTATTTTCCAGTCAGTATCTATCCATTCTATAAAACGTTGATTCATAATGTTGTAATCAAAATCAGTTTTATAGAGTTTGATCTTTTCGTACATCTTCATCAAGTCGGTTCCTGAATGTGTGATACCGAAATCTGTACCGACGACGACTCTATCAGTGATATTGAAGAACTTACCTTTAACCTTGACTGGAGCTATGATCGTATTGTCAATGTATACGTTTACGAAACTCTTTACTAGTGCTGCAGCACTACGAAGAGACAGTAAGTTAAGAAACCACCTGTATCTCGGTTCAGCTCTCGAGTAGTCTGGGTCGACAGCTGCGATATCGTTCTTTCCGTACGATCCTCCGTGACCGATCATGAATTTTAGTCTCGGAAAAGATACGATCATCTTGGTCATGGTACCGGCATTGAGTAGTGATGTGTTACCCCCTTGAGTATGACAAAGAACAATTCTGTTGTCTGGTATAACTCTTAAAATATCAAATAAATAACGATTGTCGTAATTTAAAAATGAAGCTGGATGAATGTCACTCGCACCTCTCTTTCGTAGATCTTGATATATGTCACTCAGTCCTTCTTGTTCGAACAATCCACGGTTATGCAATTTGATTCCGTAACAAAATTCTTTTTGTAGCTGCATGATAACCTGTTCTTTATACTTATTCATCTCTTTACTGTTAACTGGTATGTCGGTCCAGTATAATCCTATTATCCTCAATTGAGGAAACAGTTCATGTATACGAAGTATCTTTGAATAATCACGGTATATCAACACAGCAGCATCCAGGTTATTATCCCGGATGTGCTTGATCACGGAATCGAAATCGACATCGACCGGTTTCTTACCGAATTTTGATGATATAGTATCTAGATGGATGTGAGAATCTATAATCATGACTGATAAGTAATCGGATCTTGTAGACCGAGTTTCTCAAATGCTTCTTTCCGTTCTACACACGTACCACATTTACCACAGGACTCACCCTTCTCATTTGGTGTGTAACAAGAGATCGTACTTTGATATATACCTTTCCATTCGACACCTAGTTTCTTACAAGCTTCGATACCTGCTCTCAGTACTTCACTTTTATCTATGTGAATAAAAGGAGCAACATAATCTACTCTCTCAGAACCCCAGTTAGAAATGCGGAACAACTCACGAGCCATCTCCTGTGACTCAGGTCTACAGTCAGGATAGATAGTGTGGTCACCTGCATGTAACCCGAGTGTGATCACGACGTTATCTTGTGTCTGGTTAGCCCAACTCAGTGCCTTTCCGTATACGATAGAAGAGAATATGATGTTTCGGTTCTCGACCACGGTACTCTTCATAGTCTCATCTCGGTAATCACCTTCAGGTATCTTTTCTCCTCCTTGATGTAATGAACTAGCACTGTCTGAGAAAACGTCTCGGAGATCGATGATCTGAAGAGTGATCGGGAAACCTTTTGCATGAAGAAAGTTCACGTTACTCCTTACTTTTTCCAGTTCAATAGCGTGTTTTTGACCGTAATTGAAAGCGTATGCTCGGACTTCGTAACCCTGTGAGAGCATATGTAGACACAGACTAGTCGAGTCTAATCCACCCGACATAGATATTACACATTTTTTCATTTTTGTTTAGTTTTTGTATACTTAATATATCAGTTTATGCACGTTTCTTTAGTTCTTGCATGAAGTGTGTAGGATCCACTCTCTGTTTCAGTTCTTCAGTCAAGACACCCAGTTCCATGAAATCGGGTATGTTAGAGAGTAACTTATACGGCCACTTTGTTCGATCAATCTTCGAAGGATCAGGTTCTGGGTTAAACACAGGTAAATTTAGCTGGTTATGTAATTCATCATATCCAAGAAGAACTAACGGGAGACTCAAGGGAAATGCGGAGAACTTAAAGGGATCATTCCGTCTTATAGCACCCTTTGTTTCAACGTAGTAGTCTTTATCCAAGGTTACGATAAAATCCGGATTATAAGTATGTTTTTTGTCATCGTACGACGTAGTGTACGGAAACCGTTCTTTACATTTTTTCCACGGAATGTCATGTTGATCTAACCAGATCATGAAGTGTTTCTCGTAACCTGACTGATAGTGTACTCGGCCTTGCTTTGTCTCAAGCCAGCCTTGTGGTGTTAATCCTCGGTGTCTCATGCTATTTGTTTATAAGAATTTTCAAGTAATGTGTATCCTGAAAAATAATCATCATAATGTTTTAATGATTGTAGATTACATATATACTGATCAGGAAAACGTTTAAACTCTTTAGCCATTCTAATAACACCTGCATGACAGAGATAAGCTGGATCACCTTCATTATTACCGAGAGATGGGACATTTTCAGGAAAAAGTTCTTGATTAACATCAATGTTAATTAGTTCCTTTACAGTACGTTTTGTTAATTGTATAAAATAAGGTATTCTAACAACTGTGTAACCTAAAGATTGATAAATCTCAGTATTTGTTTGGTCACGTACTATTTGTTTAGGTGATTGATAGTGTTGTATACCGTCAAACTCAACAATTATTTTGAGTTCGTCACTTCTGTAGTCTGGTCTTATACGATATGTTACACCATTAATTTTACCTAACGGTTTATCATGAATTCATTCAATTCCAGGAAAAATGATACTAAGATATTCTTCTAATCCGGAACGACATATTCCGGTATTTTTGTCAACTCCAGCTTTTAATGCTACCTCTTTCGTTTCTCGTAAGTATCCTAACATGTTATAATATATTAAAAATATAGATATATTTATACAAAAAAGAGGTGAATTCTCATTTATTCACCTCTCTTTTTTAATATGTAACTTATTTGATTATACTAAATTATATTAAATAAGCGTTATCCTGTGCTTGTACCATAAATGTATAGTAGTTCTGCTCTGTATGGAATCCTGCATCTACTATCGCGAACCTACTGTTAACCAATAGTTTAGGAGCCATTGTACCTTCAACGATTGTTTGAACGGTATCAGCAAGAATATATGGCATGAATACTACTCCAGGAGTGTTACCATCTGACTTACGTCCGACGCAGATACGTGTGTCTTCCCAGGTCATGTAAGGATCAACGTATACGTTCAGTCCAGCAAGTGAACCGGCGAAATACAGACTCTTTGAACCATCTTGTACAAGTGTGTTAACCATAGGAGCAACAACGAATGCTGCACAGTCTTGAAGAGCTGAAAGGACTTGAGTATTAGTTACAACCCAGTTACCGCGACCCCAACGGCTTACGTTAGCGATTAAGTTAGCTGCAGCAAGTGTTCTACTCATGATACGACGTTGATGTGTAGTCACGTTTTCAGCTGCTGTGTTCTTAATTGCTGAAGGAATAGTAGTATCAGCAACGACCTTATTATCGATACCCAGATATTTACGATAAGCAGTGAAGTCAGATAGTTTCATACTTGTATGATCAGCATCACCTAAGAATAGGTTAAGATCAACACCCTGATAATCCTTTTGTACCTTATAGTTCTCAACACCAAGTTTGAATACGCGATCCAAGATACGGTTGTTGATTTCTTGTGAGATACGGTTTTGAAGAGCTTCCAATACCTTACCGATCACGTCGATACCGTAAAGTGGATAGTCTTGTAACTGTTGACGTGTCACAGTACCGGTTACTTCGTAAGCACCCATTTGTACAAGCTTGCTAAAGATACGTGTACCGATTGTGTTACCAACACCAGTTTCGTTTTGTGCACGGGTCATCGGATCAAGTGAACCGTTACCGTTCTCATCTTTAAAGAAGTTAGAGAAACCTTGTATGTGATCAGCTGCAGACGAAACTAGATCAGGACGTACTTGTGTAGCTACAGAAGTGTACTTACCAACAGTCACTGTAACAGGTTTAGCAAATACATCAGCTATAGAAGCATTGTTGTCAGCTAAGTCAACAACTTCTAAGATCATGCTGTTGTCAATACGGCTGAAACCGATGAACTTGAAGCTAGCGTCTTTAGCAACTTCATCTGAAGAGTCACCTAATGTATAAGCAACTTTTACAGGGGTGTTACGTACGAAATCAGCAGCATATGTTTTCTTGTCAGCTGCAGGAACATTAAGATTAAGAAGTTTGATGTAGATAGGTTTGTTCTCAGCACCTGGACCCTTACCGTCAACCCATGTCTCATTCAGACGACCGAGTTTACCACCTGCATACGGAAAATCTTCATAAGTAAGTAATGCCCAAGGACCTGGAGCAGGAATAACAGGAACAAGTTCAAGACCGATAGTCACGGCTGCAATTTCCAATGACATCGAAAGAGTAGACATTGGTATGTCACCTGAACCTACTTGATAAAGAGGATTATGGAAGTCGGCACCTGTGTCACCGATACCTGTACCGTGACCACCTGCGTTATAACCGATACCTACAGGCATCATTGGGTTACCAGCACCAAGAGTGTTTAACGGAGTAGAATAGATTCCTTGAGAAGCGTTTCCACCTTGTGCTTGTAAAGCTTCGTAAACCTCGTGATTACGTGCGTACTGTGTCATCCAGTTTAACTTATTGGCATCAGTCACGTTGTATTCTTCAGTTATGATTGAAGACCATTTTTGTGATTCGTTTATCATATTCTATATTTTTTGTTTATTTACATTTATAATAACTTTTACTTTGTTCATGATTTTAATTATCTGATAATCAGCAGTTTTCACAACACTTCTTGATACCTTTTGCATCTATCAGTGTATCGTTCAGTACTACCTTACTTACTAGACATACTTTTTTACCGGTACTGTCATATATTTTCCAGTTACCCTTGGGCGTTTTTTCGACAGTTATGGTTTCCATATCGATATCAGGTCTATAAGTCTTTACTAGTCCAGCAAACGTTCTATATTGACGTTCTTGATCAGTTATGTTACCTTCTGTAATCATAATTCATATTTATTTAGTTATATAATAATTATTATAGATATATGTTGGATGATATGAAAGAAATAGCTGAGTTACAGCAATTGATGACTGATTCGATCAATACACAGTATGAAGAGAAACTACAAGAACTGAGAGAGTTACAGGAGAAAGTAAATACTGTACAACAACAACTTCAGGATGCGATGGATAGAGGATTAAAAGCTCAGACTGAACGACTAAATGCAAAGTTGAAGATAGTAACTGACAAGCTCAATAGTTATAAAAAGACAGTAGAAGAGTGGTCGAGTGAACAGAAACAGATGGTAGAGGATTTTATTAAGGCCCAGACAGATGAGATCAATCGAAGAGCTAAAGAGAAGTTGGATAGTCTAAACGAACAGATAAAGAATCAACAAGAGGAACTGTTAAAGAAAAAAGCAGAAGCAAAAGCAAAGTTATGAATATAGTTAAGTTTAAAGACGTAGTTCTTACGGAGGAGAATGCACCTCTGTTGAGTCAAGCTCAAAGAGAACTGTTTAACACTAAATATAAAGGTAAGTATACGTATGCAGTCGACTGGTTGTACTGTGTCCTACTGGAAGACATGACTTATGTACAGTACATGGATGCTAGTAGAGAAGTAAATGTTGATGAGTTTGATCACATAGCATACGATCTACTAAAAGACTTTGTTGACGTAGAAGTCACTGAACAAGTCAACGACGTAGCAATCTACAAAGCTGCAAACAAGTATTCATCTGATTCAGATATTACGATAGACGAACTGAAAGTGTTCCGTACTTGGCTAGCTCAGTATCTATTGAGTTTTGACCAAGATGAAGAAGGTAAACAACAGTATAAACTCTTTGACGATCAAGTTACACACATGCTCCAGTATTACAGTAAAGACATGTATGATGACGTGATCAAGTATCTGAGTAGTTTCAGTTCACCATTGGTATCTCTCGGAACCGTGACCTCAGCTTGTGGATGTAACTCTATCGGTACGATCGGTGGTGTGGTTACACAGAGTTATGTACAACAGAACGTACTGAGTAAGTCTAACTGTGGATGTGATACCTCAGCTCTGACGGGTAACAGTGTGGTAAACACGTGTGATCCAGTACTCATATATAGACAAAACATATATATGAAGATGGTAGAAGTATTCAGTAAAATCGATTTCTGGAGTCAGTTCTCAAAATTGTTTATACAAGATTTTAAGAAGTATGTAGACAATATTCTCTCATACAACTTTACACTCACCACGTCGTCGTTCGTGAGCGTGTTTGCTGACTGTGAATGTCTGACACAAGCTGATGCTGAACAACAGAAAAACCAAGCTATACTGAGAGACTTATCTAAGTCATTACAATATATGATAGATAATCAGATCTCAGGTCACAAGAACTTTATCATGAACACACTCACACAATGGAGTTCACTATTATATGAAATGATGTATTGGAAATAAAAAGTGGTATGAGAAGTCTTTATGAATCGTTAATGGATAATGATGATATCGTATTACAGCGTGCAGATGATCGTACACTAATGTATCAAGTAGACGAAATGTTGAAGTTGAAAACACCTAATCCTGACCTAATCGAACTGTTAGAAACAAGAGTTGCTATCTATAGAGTTGATGATCGTAGAGATTTAATTGATTTAATGTCTAACTATATTATACTCGCAGGTA
>OCVV011127587.1_pt1 | contig 11153 bp, 7 predicted proteins | sample 1539721 | NCBI WGS metagenome assembly OCVV01 (sample SAMN02144230, study PRJEB22623) | gut metagenome | biome: sheep rumen | host: Ovis aries | place: New Zealand | reverse complement strand
AGTAGTATTTTTACATCTGGTAGAAATAGGACATTTTTGTCATTTCGCCTTTTTAATTTTGTCAACGAAAAAACGCAAACTAGGAGAAAAGAAGGCCCGAAAAACGAGAAAAAGACACCTTTTTTGCTCATTCCACCTCTTTTTTCCCGTGAAAGCATAGCTTTTACCATGTAAAGTGATAGCTTTCACGATGAGAAACGATAGCTTTTACACCCTGAAAGCATAGCTTTTGCGTCGCAAAAGCTATGCTTTTTTTATGCTTTTTCATAACCTGTCACTGATTATCAATGAGTTACAACCTTCCGTAGATTTCGCTGTATGCGGCCAGCAGGAAATAATTTTGAAATATCGCAGGCATAAGGCGTTAACAGAAGGCTCAAAATAGGACATTTTTGTCATTGGCTAATATAAATCAAGTCTAATTCAACACCGTATTCATATATTTCTTTGAACATGAATTGCCATAAATTAACCATACGCTCGGCGACGTAAGGAGATGCTTGCTACCATAGGGACGCAAGAATTATTCAGAAATTATTATTTATTTCTGAAAGCCTTCTTTAGCTGGTCTTTGATGTAAGAAGCAGCATCTTTCTGCATTTCTTCCTTGACCTCATCAAAGGCCTCTTGGTTTAGTTCTTTCAGTTCCTCAATACCACCAAAGTATTCTCTGTTACAGAATGTACATTTGATGTAAGATTTGTCATCATTGAACTCAAATTGGTCTTCACAACCACATGTGGCGCAGCGAAGACGAATCTCGTAATTGTCTTTTAGTTTATTAGTCATATTCTAAACATTTGGTGCAAAACCATTCTCACGCATCCACTGGATGGCTGATAGCCAACGGTCTTGTGAGATGCGTTTCTTTGATTCATGCCAGTTGTTCAACACCTCATTTACGATGTCGGCATCAGTGAAAGATTTATTGCTATGCAGCAAATCTTCCCATGCGCTATAGAGCGTGGCAACAATTTCACAACGCTCTGTGTTTTGTGTTTTGAACGTATCAATGATTTTTTCGAATGTGGGCAAAACTGCAGAATAGTATTTGGCAAAATACGTTTTATGCTTGCCGCAGTTCTGCATTGGCACATATCTATTTCCCTTCTCTGTCCGTCGTACCTCAAACCACTTCTGCTTTTTCAACTGGCTATCTATGGAGCGTAGGGCGCGGTTGTCATAAGGACCTGCTGCATCTCTGTGATAGTGTGAGCCGATGTCTATATGACAAAGACGTTCTGTTAGGAATAGTATCTTCTCCATCTTTACATGACCGAAAGTAGGTTCCTCGTACAGTCTTTCTGCAATCTCTGCCGCCAATACGCTCCTTCGGAAATGGACATTTGCAGATTTTGAATTAGTCTTGACCGCGGTTTTCACCAGTCTTATTTTACCAGTGAGTAATTGCTGCATCATGCCTTGCCTAATCTGCACGTACTTTACTTTCTTGGCTTCGAGCGCAGAGATTTCGTTGTCCATCGAGGTGAGGACGGAAGCAATGGCAGATTGCTCAGACAAAAGAGGTGTTGACAACACTATATCTTCAATATTTTTTCTATCAAGTCTTGGTACACTTGCCGTTCTTACATGTCTTTTAATTTCATTCTGACGAAGCAACAAAATATAGTAAAGAAAGACTAAGTTTAATTCTTCACAATTATCAAAATAGGCACAATCATCTGCAGCCCAATAATTATTTTTACTAAAGCCAACCAAACCAGCTGACCCTCCAACTATAACAAATGGTGTGTTTGCTGCAACATTATACTTATTAAAATAGCCTAAAGGGTAGTTCGTATTTTGAAATACAGGATATTGACCTTCTGTTGTTAATGCTTCTCGCGTAACACGCACACCTCGTTTAACATCACAAATCTCTCCCAATTTCTTCTCCACCCACGGTTCTGTAAATCCTTTTAGGCGTTTCTTACCTGTAAGGAGTCGCTGCATAGCACCTTGCTTGATGGCACGTTTCTTTTCTATCAGAATTCCCAATTCTGAGATTAGGGCATCAACGTTGGAAAGAGCTGTGGCAATACGAGTTTGCTCGGCGAGAGGAGGAATGGGGATAGGAATTGAGGAAAGGACTCTGCCATTGGTTAAGGCTCGCGTCGTATATGTGCAACCATTTATAATGGCATTTCTGACTTGTTTGGTTGAAAAGCAGTACACACAGTATGCAGGGGCTAAAACTTGTAATTTTGGTCTTGCTCTCAAAACAAACCCACTAAATACACAGTCTTCTACATCTTCGAGTAGTACGCTTGAGTAACCAACTTCTTCTGGTGTCTCAGATGTTCGCGTGAAAAACACGTCGTTCTTTTGAACTTGAAACCTTTTTACATCAGATTTGGATAGGAATACCTTCCCTTTTATGTTTGACCGTCCAAGTGGTTTCTGTCGATAAACATCAGTGTAATTAATTATAGGACTTCCAAATCCAAAACAATCCTTGCTCGCATTCAGACCATTCTTGAACTCAAAAATATCACCGATGGTCTTAACTTTCCAATCCTCTGGAATCCTACCAAGTTCTGTATCTTTGAATCTTGTTTCTATCATTTGCTAATCTCTTTTAACAGAAAGTCTTGTAGTGTTTTCTTGTCTGGCAACGAAAGCATATAGGTGGAGACAAACAGGTTGTTGTCCATGCCAGCCAAAGCATACTCCACCATTTTGTCGCCTTTGCGAGTGCAAAGCAGAATGCCAACAGGAGGATTGTCCCCAGGGTTCATCTCATTCTCCCTGAAATATGAGACGTAGGCATTGAGTTGGCTGAGGTCGGCATGGCGGAACTCATCGTCTTTCAGTTCGATGATGACATTGCAGTGTAGGATGCGATTGTAGAACACCAAATCGGCAAAATAGTATTCATCGTCGATAATCATCCGTTTCTGCCGTGCCTCGAAGCAAAATCCCTTGCCCATTTCGAGCAGGAACTCTTGTAGATGTCCTATCAAGGCATTCTCCAAATCGTTTTCTGTAAATGCCTCAGGGCGTAAGCCAAGAAACTCAAACGAGAATGGATCTCTGATAGTTAATGCTGGCAAACTGTTTTTCTCCGTCCTGTCTATAAGCAGTTGGGGATTTTTGCTTACACCAGCACGGAAATATAGGTTCGATGAAATCTGTCTGCGCAGTTCCTTTACGCTCCAACAACAGCGGATGCACTCTGTCTCGTAGAAGAAACGAGCCAATGGGTCGCCAACGGTCATTATCTCCACAAGGTGTGAGAAAGAAAGTTGTGAGATGAGCTTATCAGCCGGAGAGATGAATTTGTCTGATGCCGTCGGACTTATCTCCAATTTCTCCGACGCTGTCGGGGAAATTGCTAAAGATTTTCCCGACGCTGTCGGGGAAATCACAGAATTATGCGACGCAGTCGCATAAATGTTTCCCGTCAAATAACTATATATTTGGGGATAGATGAGATAGAATTTACGGCAACTATAAAGTATTGTTTCATTGATTCCCCTTCTGTTCACATGCTCAGCCAAACGCTTCAACAGCCGGTCGCCATACTTGGCACGGTCATTGCCATGCTGTTCATACTCCACAATATAGAATCCAATGACATAGTTTCTTATCGTGGCAAAGCGGTTTATCGCCTTCACGGTTGCCGAATAGGCAGAATCGTGCAACTGCAACACCAGTTCTGACAGATGCTCGAATGAAAACGCCGTCTCATCTGCCCAATTTTCTGGCAAGTTATATAGAACAGATATTTCTGTATGTTTTGCTTTTTTCTTGTCCATATAAAAACACGTTTTACAAGGTAAATCCCATTTCTTTGAGTGAGCGAAGTACCTCCTGCTCCAAGTCCTTGACATGAGCCTCGGTGTCGTTCAGTGTGGTCTCATAACGCTCTGCAAGAGCAGTGACATCGCTTGCTATCTGGTGGGTGACGTTTTGCATCAATGCCTCGCAACCGTTTGTAACGCTTGCCAGCCACTTACGCTCCACCACAAGCATCTTGATTTCTTCCTCTGTCATGGCTGCATACTTCGCCACAACTGCCTCAGTGAGTTCAGTGCGCTTCTGCTTCCATTGGGAAACATACCCCTCTTTCTTCGTATATGTAGATTCCCAAAGTTTCAGGATTTCCAAGTCCTCCTTGGTCGTGCCATCAGTCTTTGCATTCTTGATGGCTTTCTTTACATCAGCAATCTTCACATTGACCGGCTTATCGTCTTCGTCATCATCGTTGAAACGGAATACGTCGGTATTCGACTCCACAAGGTCGGACAATTCCTGTTGTAGGCTCTCTATAGAAGACGACAATTCGGCAATCTCGTTGGTCTCGGCAGTGAAGTATTCTGCAAGCACGATGCTGACAGGCACAAGGTCGCAAACTATTTCGTCGTACATTAGAGCCTTCTTCTTATCACCCTTGCCCTGCTTCGTGGCACGTACTTCGGGGTACGTCCAACCATCGTTGGCAATCATGTAGCAGTCATCCTGCATCACGTCAGCCCAATAGTTGAGCAATACGTCATAAACCTCGTATGCATCAACCAATCCGCTGTGGCCTTTTACATAATCAAGGAGCAATCCCGACCAATCTGCAATCAGTTCCTTGGGACGTGCGCCCAGACCGACGGCTTTCATTTTAGGCAAGACCTCCTGTCCCCATTGACCAAGGATATAAGAGAAATTTCCATTTTGATTAATATATGACTGATTATTATCTATGGTGTTGGCAATATCTGACTTCGCTGGTTTAAGAGTATAATAACCATTGCCGTTGTACTTGAAAAGACTGTCTTTCAGTGAAGGGCAGGCTTCCCAGTATTCTTGCATCCCATCCACATCGTGGGCAGGAAGACCGCCATGTAGATGAGCCTCAATGTCGTGCTGAATTTCAGTGTCCTTTGGCTGTATGTATCGGGGAATGTTCAGATTATAGTCGTTGCGCTCAATCTCGTCCCATTCCACCAGTCGGCAATAGTGGTCGATGGAGTGCTGGGCATCCCACGCATCCACGATACGCTTGATGTCCTGCTCGCGCAGACGGTTCTTTGCTCCATCCTTTTTGAAGCCATCCTTTGCGTCTATGAAGAAGATACCCTTGCGGCTGTCCTTGTTCTTCTTGTCGATGATGATGATGGAAGCCGGAATGCCTGTGCCAAAGAAGATGTTTGGCGGCAGTCCGATAATTCCCTTGATATAGTGCTTCTTGACAATATGTTTGCGGATGTCGTACTCAGCATTGCCACGGAAAAGAACACCATGAGGCAGGATGCAAGCACCACGTCCTTCATCAGTCTTCATCGAGGAAATGAGGTGAAGCAAGAAAGCATAGTCGCCACACTTGGCAGGAGGAAGTAGATTGGCTGTCCAACGGTTATACTGGTCGTTCTCCATGCCCGACGCCAGCCAGTTCTTCATGGAGAAAGGTGGATTGGCTACACAAACATCAAAAGTGCTGACCATGCCATATTGCTTGAATTGTGGGTCGGCTAATGTGTCGCCCACCTTGATGTCGGCACTGCTGATACCGTGAAGCAGCATATTGAGTTTAGCCAATGCCGCCGTGCTGCTATCCTTCTCCTGTCCGAAGATAGACACACGTGGATTGCTGGCTTCTGCCAAAGCACGAAGTAATAGTGAACCAGAGCCACAGGTAGGGTCATAAATGGTATGCTCAGCACGGTCAAGTTCGTCGATGCGAAGTAACTTTGCCATTACGCGGCTTACCTCGGCAGGAGTATAGAACTGTCCCTTGCTCTTACCGCTCTCTGCGGCAAAATTCTTCATCAAGTATTCGTAGGCATCGCCCAGAAGGTCATCATCGGCTGCACGGTTATGCGAAAAGTCAAGTGCATCATTCTCAAACACAGCAATGAGCTTTGAAAGGGTGTCAACCATCGTGCGCCCACTGCCTAATTTTGTCGGGTCATTGAAGTTTGGCAGGGAAAGGTCGCCAATCTGTCGGGCATTCATTTCCTTGATGGCCTCCAGCTTGGTATTCATCTTCTCGCCAATCTTATCATCCTGTTTCAGAGCCACGAAGTCCTTGAAGCTACAACCCTCTGGAACTTTCAGACGGAAGCCTGGCTGTCCTGCCTTGTCTGAGAGATATTTCACGAAGAGGACTATCAGTACATAGTCCTTGTATTGACTGGCATCCATAGAGCCGCGAAGTGCGTTACACGACTCCCAGAGTGCGCTGTATAACTGTGATTTCTTTATTGCCATATATTGTATTTCTGTTTTCTGTTATGAGTTTTGGGAAGCAAGACGGTAAATCTCGTATATGTCCTGTTCACTGAACGATGGGAACATGGCTTGCAGGTCGTCGCGCAAGTCCCAACTGGCGTTGCTGTCGGGATCTTGCCAATTTGCCCCTGCATTGCGATAAATGAAGCCATCAATCTTCTTGATGATTTCAATTACCTCACCATCATCTGCTGGTGCGTTCCATACAGCACGGTTGTTCCACAGAGCTTTGCAGCGCTTGTTGTCAAGTCCTTCGGGAGCATCGCTGCCATGCTTGATAGCTTTGATATGTTCAATGAGAGCCTTGATTCTCTCTTTGGCGGTAGCATTACTTTCCCTCAGTTGGTCGAGCAATGCCTGTAACCTCTCGCTGAAAGCCCTTTGTTCCTCTTCGTCACCGCTATTCCAGTCAGTATTGACACGGCGAGCCTTACCTTCAATGACTTCAGCAGCTCCATTGGCATTGCCTCCTGCTTGACGGATGGCTTCATCGGCAGCCTTGTCGGTGTCTGTAGTATCATTGATAAGGTCGAGAAATGAGAAGTCGGCAGATGCTTCCACCAAAGTCTCAGCATCTTCAGCACGGATATGTTGATCAAGAAGCTGACGCATATCGGGGTCAAGAGTGCGTGGATCGAAGTCGTCACCAGACTTCTGGCGCACCTTGCGCTGTATGGTTCCAGCCTCACGGGACAGCGACGCAAAGCGTTCTATCTGCTCAGGCGTGAAATCTGTCTGGCTGAAATAGTCAGACATGTTGTTATATGCCGTGACCATGCCACCCGTGATGCTGTACATGAGGTTTCGGCGGCATTGTGCAGGGTCTTCGCCTTCCAATTCGGTCACATAATACTCCGTTAGCGGTTCCAATTCTGTAAGTCCCTTGCTTTCCCAGATGGCTTTCAGTCCTTCATAGGCTTCTGTTGCAGCCTTCAGTTTTTCCTTGCATTTATTGACAACCCCATCGAGCAGTCCTTCTACATCGACACCATCGAGACCAGAGAAGCCTTCGCCATCGTTGAACTTGACAACGGCATCTTCAATGCTGTCGAACAGATTCTTGAAACTGATAATACGACCAAATTCCTTATGGGTTCTAACTATCACGTTGCCTTCTTCGTCCTTGATGTCCTCGCCAAGGCGGTTCACACGGCATACTGCCTGGAACAATGTATGGTCTTTAATATCATTGTCGATATAAAGGACGGTGGCACATGGGGCATCGAAGCCAGTGAGCAGCTTGTTTACCACAATGAGCAGTTTCATTTGGGCTGGACGCTTGATGAAGAGGTTCTTGGCCCATTTCTCATAATCGTCAGCATTATTGATACCGTCGCCAGCATCTTTGAACGACTGCTTTGCCCAGTCGTACTTGAATTTAGCTTCAGTTTCCTTGCTGGTGTCAGCAGAGTCGTTGGCAATATCACTGTCCATTGGGTCATAGCTCGTTACCACCGCAACACGCCCTCTGAGCAGGGTGTTACTACTATCTTGTGTGAAGAACTTGTAGTAACGGTATGCCTGATAGATTGAACCTGCCACCAACATGGCATTGCTCCAGTCATGCTTCAACAGACCAAAACCAACGTCGTCAAGGATGCTGTAGCCGATACGTTCGATGCGCTCCTTTGTAGAATAAACCTTTTCCAAGGTTGCCCATCGGTCTTCCACCATCCTGCGCTGCTCATCAGACAGCTCACGTCCAGCAGTCAATGCAGCCAGTTTTTGGTCAACTTTCTGTTTATTGGCAAGCTGTTGCTCTACGTTGCGGTATTCATATTGCAGGTCGAGGATAACCTTGTCTTCCACGGCCTGTTTGTGCAAATACTTGTGGATATATGGGCCAAAGGTACGTTCAGACATGCTCTTGATGCGGTTGTACATATCGCCCTTGTCTTTCTTCAGGAGAGGTGTGCCAGTGAAACCGATGAGCATAATCTCCTTACCCATGATGGCTCGCATGGCTTCGTGAAGGCGACCGCTCTGTGTGCGGTGGCATTCATCGACAAAGACAAAGATGTTGTCACCCTTCACACTGAAGTTGTCTCCATATTTCTGTGTGATAATGGCTTGCAGTTCATTAAGGTATTCATCCAGACTAACCTTTGTTCCCGATTCATCCTTCTCGGCTTTATCCTCAGAGCCGTTTGCACCGAACTTGTGGATGAGTGAACAGATCAGCCATTCTTCACCTTTATTAAGCGTTTCAAGGAGGTCGCTGCTGGAAGTGGCTTGATGAAGCGTGTTACCACCTTTTATAAATGTTCCTGCCAGTTGTAGGTCAAGTTCTTTACGGTCAGTAATGACCACGACACGAGGATTCTCATAATTACGACGTATATAGGATGCCAAAGCAACCATCGTAAGACTCTTGCCAGAACCTTGCGAATGCCAGATAACACCGCTTTCCTTCTTTGGCATACGTGCTGCCGCTGCTTTAATAGCATATATCTGATGTGGACGTAGCACTTTCTTGATGCCTCCATCATTCAACACACCATAGCGGAAGAAGAACATAAAGTTCTCTTTGTTGAAGAACATCATGTATGACTCTAGCTCTGTCAACACATCCCCCAGTTTGTTAGTGTCGCGCTTCCACTTACACCAGAACTTTAACGGAGTGCCAATAGTTCCATAGCGAAACTCCACACCATCGTTGGAAGCTATGGTAAACTGAGTAGTCGTAAAGAATGACGGGATGAAGTCTCGCTCGTTTGACAGATGCTGTTTGATACCTTCTTCATAATTGACAAGACTGCGCTTCAGTTCAATGACCGCCAAAGCGATGCCGTTCACATAGACAACGATGTCGGGACGTTTGTTCTTTCCCAACAAGGGGTCAATGTAACTGACCTCTTCGGCTATGGCAAAGTTATTGTTGGTAAAGTCCTCGAAGTCGAACAGCATCACGTCCTCATGGTTTGACTCTGGGTCAGGTTGTGACTTGATACCCATCATCAAGGTATCATACAGGTCTGTATTGCACTGCATCAGACCGCTCATCTTGGCATTTCCAAGGCGGGCTTTACTCTTTAACTGAAAGAGGACATCTTCAATCTGCCGCTCTGTATATTTGGGAGTTTTACCGTTCTCCTTCTTCTGGTCTTTCAGAAACTTGCGCACCTCATCATCAAGGATGGGCGAGTTTTGCTTACCCAAACTGTTAACTGTCTCGCCTTTGGCATATTGCCAGTTGCCGAGATACTTGTAACCGAGTTCGTCTTGAAACCTCTTGACGAGCTTGTTCTGATATTCTCTTTCCCTTTGTTCTTGATAAGTTGCCATAGTCTTATAGTGGGAATTCGTTTAATTGTTCTTTTATCTTTTGCCATCCAGGAAGATAAGTTCCAAGGATATGCTTGAATCTGTCTGTATGATTTTGCTCTATGAGGTGAGTAAGTTCATGGGCTACCACATATTCGATGCAGTTCAATGGCTTCTTCGCCAGTTGTAGGTTGAACATTACCTTGCCAGTATCTTTGTGACACTTGCCCCAACTTGAAGTCATCTGCTGAATTGTCCATTCCGCAACCTTGACATCAAGTATTTTCTCCCATTTAGCCACATACAATTCGATGGTTGGAGTGATTTGTTCCTTGTACCAGTTCCAAAGGACATTTGCAATGTTTTCCTTTGTGGTACGCTCATAGACATAGACATTGATATAATCGCCCTGAATATCGACGTGAAAGGTACAGGTGTTATCTCTGATAACTTTCAGGCGATAAAGTTCACCTTTGTAGTAATGGGCTTCGCCAGACACATATTCGCGCTCATCTTGAAATGTGTAGGATGTAGTCTCTTTGCGCTTCTGTACGAGCCATACCCATTTCTTCAGAACAAAGAGCTTAATCTGCTCATCAGTATAAGACTGAGGGGCAGACACATGAACCCTTCCATCTGGAGGATAGACCGCCAAATGGAGATTCTTAATGGGCTTGCGCTCAACTTCTATATCAATGCCATTGACTACCATGCCTTACTTTGATTCTTGTGACAACAAATAGGATTTGTACTCGCGAACTATCAATTCTCTAATATCAACTTCGAGCAAGTCTGAAATCTTCAACAGGCTGGGAAGGTCTGGCTGGGAAGAATTGGTACACCATTTAGAGACAGTTGAAGGCGTTACCCCCATCTGCTCTGACAACCATTTATTGGTTCGCTTCTTCTCTACCAAAACCAACTTGATACGATTTACATCTTCCATATATCTCAGTTTAATGCTACAAAGGTAGTGAATTAATTTCACTTTATCGCAATCTTAGACAAAACTTTGTAGCAAAGCAACTGAGTTTATGTTTTTTTATGGTTTTTGGCATCTGTATAATGAAATTTTTACTATCCTAATAACACTACTTGATAATGTGCGTTATCCTTATCACCCATTTACTGTAAACGAGAACTCCAAATGTCAAAATCGGAAAATTTCACTTGTTTTGCATTAAAGCGAAACTTGAGTTAAATATTCTATTAACTATATTTTTTTATGCCCTAACGGGCAGAAATCCATTAAGAATCTTTTTGATAATCTCAGGCTCTATGAGCCAGAAATATTTCAGAGCCGACAGGCTCCAAAGATTGTCCTGATGATTTTCTATGATTTCTGCTCCGAAGGAGCATAATAAAAGAATAAAAGCCAGTCACTCCATCAAACGGTGCGGCTGGCTTTTTCTTTTGTGTGAATACTATTTTCTTGACAACGACGTTATTTAGACAGAGTTAGGGAGGAAAGACGATACCCGTATATAGGTAAAATACTCACGTGTATTAATAATATCAGATATATGAAACAACTAAAATCATTTTTGCTGATAGTAGTCCTTATCATTTGTGGGACTACAGGTTTTGCATCCTGTTCTTCTGATGAGGATGCTTCCGCAGAGCAAGCTACGATTGCGAGGATAAAAAATCGCGGCACAATCCTTATC
>OCVV011355899.1_pt1 | contig 11155 bp, 4 predicted proteins | sample 1539721 | NCBI WGS metagenome assembly OCVV01 (sample SAMN02144230, study PRJEB22623) | gut metagenome | biome: sheep rumen | host: Ovis aries | place: New Zealand | reverse complement strand
CCATAGTGGACCTCCTATAGAAAGATTATTATTTCATTCTACGAAGAGCCACTTTGCTTAGATACAACACCAACTATTTGACGCTTACAAATGAGAAAGGCCAGTCCGTATTACCGGACCAGCCTTCATCGAGTGAGGAAATGTAAGAATAAATCTTTACCGAAAACAATAAATAGTCGAAATACACTCCCGGCATTTCAGCCGGTCTGCCTTAACCGGGAGTGTTTTCGTCCGCCGACACAGATAATCGCATGCAGGGAATTGTTTTTAGCCTGTCATCTGTCAATGTGTCTGCCGTCTAAAGAGCAGCATGGTCGCTCCAAAGGTAATCAGCATCATACCGAGAATGGTGTAGAGGCGTGTGCCGGAGCCACCGGTAGACGGGAGGGCCGCGCCAGGCTCGTTCTTCACTGTAAATGTGGCATTGGAAGCACTCTGCGCTTCGATATTGTTTTCCGGATCGGCTTCTACAGCCGGATGCGCCGGCTCGAAGCCAACCATTTCGTCAACTGACTTCTCTTCCCATTCTGATGGCTTATTGGTTCCTTTTACTAGCCATTTTACTTCACCGCTTTCAATCTTGAAATAGAACGTTACATCTCCCGATATCACATATCCGGCCGGTGATGTTTTTTCGGATATTTCATAATAACCATGTGTAAGATTGCTAAAGGATGTCTTTCCATTAGTGTCCGTTGGATCCGAATCAGTTGGCGTTGTTCCATCCAGGGTCTCTAATGTCCCATCTGCCGTTGGCGCTTTGTCTGCGATCTGTCTGAGCGTAAATACTGCCCCCGGAAGCTTCTTCGTATTGTCATTTTCATCAACCTTGATGATGTCAATCGTGACCGGAACCTCCTCGTATGTATTTGCAAGGTTTGCATTATTGCGGGCTTCCTCGCTGCTGTAGTTAACAGCGAATACTGCTTCCTGGGCAGAGGCATTCTGCGTAAACTTGACGATGGTTCTGCCGTTTTTCTCGCCAAATGTGATCCTCTTGTCTCCATAAGAGAAGCCATTGGGGTGTTCATCAATACTGAAGAAATGAGGAGGTGTCTTAAAGCCTCCCGTCTGCGGCCAGCCTTTTTCGACAGCATCTCTTTCCGCCAGATTCAGCGGATGCTTGGAAATAACCAATGTCCCCTGATTTGCAGTGAGTTTCGATAGAAGGATGTCATCATCCTCAAGATAGAACACCGTATTTTGTCCGGAATCTGATGTCCTTCTGTCGTTCGTCACGTCGGTAAGTTCTGCTGCCGGAGCCGTAACAGTCAGATCATGCAACTCATCAACGGTCGATGTAATGTTGCTGCCGTTCAGAGTCGCACTCTTCCAGTCATATCCCTTGGCGTTATCATAATTCTGTTCCTTGATTTTGAAGTTCTTCGCTTCCGAAGGGATATTGGTCACCTTCCAGTGCCATGTGAATCCGTCAGTGCTTTGCGACCAGGTAATCTTCTCTCCATTCTCTCCGGTTGCCAGCTCTGTGTTCTTAAGTGTGACCGTCTTCGTCTGTCCGCTCAGTGTGTACTGCAGCAGTACTTCGAAATTCCGCGGAACCTGGGCAGCATTGTCCAACCCGGAGAACTTCTTCTCAATGTCGATGGAAATCTTGTCCGGTCCGTTGTTCTCATCGTAGTTGTTGGTGAGGGACTTAATGACCGGGCTGTCGCTCGTATGATCCTTGGTCACCGCAACTGCAATGGGATTATTCACCGGGAACATGGCCGGGTTGGAGGATTCCACCTCTTTGATCCAGTAGTTTCCGACCAGCAGTTTGACCGGTGTATTCGGTCCAACGACTGCCTTACCATCTGTGTCGATCGTAATCGTTACAATGAGATCCTTGTCCGCTGCATCCGCTGCGGCATTCGGATCCTGTACTGCGTCTTCAGCAGCACATTGTTCCTTTTTGTAGATCTTGAATTTGTACTCACCGGCCAGTTTGGATTTCTGGTCTGTGGTCAGATTTTCACTGCTGCCATTGTATGTGACTTCTTTCTTGATCTGCAGGTACCCGTAAGGAACTTTGTTAATGACCGTCTCTGTTCCCGATGTATGGGTCTCTGCATCTGTCGGGGAATTGATAACATTCCCTTTGAGATCTTTGTAGATTACGACAGTTCCCTCGGGCGCTGTGCTGCTGACTTCCTCGATATAGTAGGAATACTTATACGTAACCTTCTGCTGCTTTTCGCCGACAGTGACCGTCCCCGTTCCAATAGCCGGCAGGTTGCCGAACATATACTCCCAGGTGCTCTCATTGACAGGAAGTATAACCTTATTGTCCGTCACACTCGTGCCAGTGTAAGTGAAATCCGGATCCGGCTCGGTGACGGTTTTGAATTCATGAATAAATCCGCCGCCGGAGTTTCCATAGAACTGCGATCCTGCCACATTGATGTTCTTGATCGCGTTGCCGTGGTCGGATTCATCAATGATATAAAGGATTGTCGTTTCACCTGCAGCAGGCATAGTGAAACCATGCGAATAAATATTGTTGGGGTTAGATGACTTCGTCTGCTCTTGTCCATCCAGGATACATCCAATCTTTCCCTCATATTCATCAACAAGGCTCCAGGATACTGTCGCCTGAGATCCTGCCACCAGGTCGTACTCCTCATAAATATGCGGTTCATTATTATGGAGCCAGCCTACAACCAAATGAGAAGCTTCTTCACCATGGCCTTGAACCGGGCGCTCGGTATATGTCTCGTAGGTACGGTTCCGCTTGATCTCGAATGTGGCGTTCACTCCTTCCGGAGCCGCGATCGTCTGGCCGTCTGCGTCCTGCCACTCTTTCTTCAGTCCCAGATTGATATTGGCAGGCTTTTTATTCGTGATCTTCGCATCGGTTTCCTGCCCGCCAACGGATGTCTTAACATTGCCGGATGCATCCAGATACACACGTACCCGAACCGTATCACTTCCGACTGCGATCGGATAACCGTCCGGAGCATGAATCTCCTTCAGATAATAGTCACCAAGAGGCACATCCTCTAACTTTGCATGTCCGTTTTCATCGGTTTCAACGATGAAAGTACGCCTGCTTCCGTCATTCAATTCTTCCATTAATGGCTGCGTACACTTATCATCCTTGTATAATCCAAAGACTGCTCCGGAAAGCAATTTACTCTGATCATCCTCATCGACCTTATCAAACTCGACATTTCCATACTGTGTCATGTTGAATTTGATCTTGCAGTTGGAGTCGCAGCCGCCTCGTTCGATGTAGAAGACCTGCATTGTGTGTTTCTTCCCATCATACAATTTCGAGAAATCAAAGCTTTGCGCATTGTTATTAACAGTCACTTTCTTATCCGTGAAATTGATTGTTCCCGAAGTCGGCAGATGAATGCCGCCGATATCCATGGCCAGCTTGCCGTCGATGAATACCCACAGGTCATCGTCACCGGAGAATTCGAAAATGATCGGATTTCCGGTAGAGTCTTTAACAGCCTTCGGGTCCTTCGGCAGGCTGAAGTCAACACTCATGGACATGCCGAAGTGATGGTTCAGGTTTTTGTTCCAGTTTACAAAGAGATCATACTGATCATCCCACTCGTGGAACGGGAAAAAGCCAATGTTCTTTGTCGATACCTGTGAAGCCTGTTCTCCGCCATCTTTTCTGAGTTTCTGCTTATATGTCCCATTGTAGACTTCAAAGCTATTTGTAGCCGGATTATACCAAGCGTAGTTCTGATCACTGTCATAGACGTAGTAATCTCCGTCTTTTTTGAATAAACCGTTTACATTTGTATATGCTTTTTTGTCTGTGCCATCTGAGGGTGTGAATAAGTAGTCAAGTGATTTTTTGTCACCATCTTTCAGGACAGGGTACCCCCCTGCCTTACCGGTATCTGTAGTATTGTTAACAATACTTGTTACGCCATGCTCCACATACCTGTTGTAATAACCATAGTCATAACTTGTAATACCGCTTCCCCAGAACTTCAGCGAATGATCCGAGTTAATACCATGACCAGTAAAAGCGCCCAAAGCAGAACTACCATAGTCCTGGTTATTAAACCTGTTATCCAGATAGTCATCCAGATCGTAATCAAACAGGTTCAATTTGAGACCGATGCTGGCATTATCGATTGTTTCAATCGTTGCCGGAGGCGTCGTACCGGGATATGGCTGTCCATTATTGCCTTCCGACCTGGCGGGCAGAATCGTAATGTACTTACCAGCGTACTGATTCGTGTATCCAGTATCCCCGTTATTCCAATCATTTTTATGGCAAATCCTGAATGTCCCCGGCGAAGTTGCCCTGACAGATTTGTAGCTATCAAGATTATTGTATTTTGTTTCGGTAACAACAGATCCAATGCCAGTAACCCAGTAATCAGCTAAGTTCTGCATGTATATCTCATCGCCGACATAGATTACGCTCGGAAGGCTGTTTAAATCAACTCTTCCCCAATCACCAGGCTGAATCGTATAGTCCGAGAAGGATTCCGTATTGAAGCTCAGCACCAGGTTGTTATCGACGTCGACCATGCTCTGCATGTCTTCAACGACCACAGCTTCGCCATCGTCGGTAAGGTGGACCACCCTGGCAGTGGTCGGAACTTCCGTCTGCTCCAGCGTATACTCCACGCCGTCGATCAACAGGTAGCCTTCCTCTTCAGACTCCGCTTCATCGGCTGATTCAACACCTTCAGCCGCTTCACCGTCCTCGCCCTGTGTCTCTTCATTCATCGCGTCCATGGCTAACGTGATCTCAACGCTGACCTGTGTGCCCTCGATGGGCTCGATCTCCTCGTCGTTAGCAATGATCTTGATGTCAAATACCACCGGGTTGGTCGCTCCCTGATCATACCGGGCCAGCAGCGCGGAATTGGAGCGTTCGATATCCTCCTGATAGCGATCGTCGTCCGGCGTCAGCTGGCGCACTCGCAGCTCCGCGTCAGCGGGAATGCCTGTCGTGTCATCATATGTCACGGTGATCTTATAGGTATCGCCGCTGTCAGAAATCGCATAGGTATGGATCTGACCATCTGTGACCTGGATGGTGAACGAATCGCCATTCTTCATCGTAACTGTGAGACTCTCTTTACTTATAAATGGATGTACACTAATCAAAGCCCAGTCTCCGGCTTCCACCGTCTGCGCATTAATCTCCGCAATCTGCTCCTCCGTCAGGTCTGCGCTGTACTCACACGCCAGTCCCCGGTTCTCCTTGATCTGACCGACTGTGGTATCGTTCTTAACCTTACTGACATCCACAAGTTCAGGGCTGCTGAATTCTACCTTCTCCACATCACCCACAAACTTCTTTGCTTCATCGGTACCTGCCTCTGTCCCGTCTTCCTCGTTGTTCGTATTCCCGATGATACCCAGCACTTCTACAAGATCTGTAAGACTTACAAACCCACCGCCCGGAATACTGAAGTTATATGTTTTGCCGTCAACTTCCCAATGGAAATCCACAGTATATACAAGACCATAAATGGAGAAAGACTCAGCCTCGAAGCTGATTTCTGCACCATCGACGCTATTCGATGAGGCATCTGCATCCTTATGATCATTATCTGCTTTGACAGGTGCAGTAGTGGATTCCACCTTCTCAACGCCATCCTCTGCAAAGTGAAGGACAGTGGGATCAGACTTCTGGGCTTCATCTGATTCGGACGCATTGTCAGCGGAATCCAAAGGAGCATCTGTGATCTGGATGTTCACACTTACAGGAGCCGCAGGCTCGGTTTTCTGTACGTTTCCGTTTTCATCAGCTGTCTGGATCTCGATATCAAAGAATCTGGAAGCTTTAGAATCTACTGTAGATTTCGTCTCTGCGGATTCGTCCACGTGCTGCTGGGCCTGCGCAAGGCATGCTTCATAAGCCTCTTTGTCTGTCTCTGCCGTGATCTCGCGGACAGAAAGGGAGGCGTTTTCAGGGATTTTTGCTTCTTCCGTGTAATCCAGTGTAATCTTGTAGCCGTCACCTTCTGCGGTCAGAGTGCCGGCTTTGAAGGTCTCAGCCGAGTTCTCATCAGAAACAGCCTCTTCCTTCTTTTCCACAAGTGTCAGAGAACGTTTGATCTCCTGAATGTCCTCATCCTTATTCTCTGATACGAATAGGATATCGGCTGTCTTCTCTTCCTCTACTTCAGCCTGCGCTCCTTCCTCAATCCAATCAATCTGGTCCATCTTGAAATCGCATGCAAACCAACCGGTCACTTTCTTGCCGGCTGAAACAAGGTTTTTCTCTGCATCGTAGGTTTTCTGATTCTTCTCAATTGTGTAGGGAACAAATGTGAAGATCAGATCCTGTCCCAGATATTTGTCGTCCTTATAGACATTCTCCGCCTTAACAGTGGCGCTGATGTATTCCTCTGCGCCATCCTGAAGCAGTTCGTCCGGTTTCCGATCACCTTCGATTGCTTCTGCGCCAAGATATTTCTTGTAATTTTCATCAGAATGAGCGTAACCGGCAGCAATGCCGTTCTCATATTTATTGATTGCCTCGATCTGTTCGTCTGTAAGATGAATATTACCGGGCAGACGGTATCTGGCAGTCGGATTGGTCTCATTGAGACTTCCGGCCGGAATTGTATAAGGCAAATACATTTTGACCAGATCAGTCGAAGCAAGTTTCGTATCGTCCTTCACCTTCTGCCAGTCTGTGATCTCTGCGCTGTTGGAAGGGATCTCCTGTCCGTCCTGCGCATGGAAATAGTAGAAGCCTGTATTTTCACCAAACACAGCCTCCATATTAACAGGGCTCAGATCCGGAATAAAGTTCTCGGAAGAAGACTCAGCGGCAGCGGATTCTGATGCAGCAGTTTGAGAGTCCTCCGGCAATGTCTCCTGCTGAATCTGCTTTTCAGAACCTTTTTTTGCATCATCAGCGGCTTCATTGTTTTTATAACAGTTTGCACTATGCGTATGCACTTCTTTGTCGCATACAAGGACCTTCTCATAGCATGCATCCGTATGATGATGTCCTTCACTTTCCTCCTGGCCGCAGGTCAGTGTTTTTACTTCTTTGTAGCAGGAATCATCATGAACATGCTCCGGAAGCTCGCAGATCAAGTTCCCTTCCTCATCATAGCATCCGTTCTCCTGGGAATGCCTATGTTCTTCCAGCTCACAATCCAGCTCTTTCGTCACTGTATAGCAGCTGTCATCGTGATGATGACCTTCGCTCTCCTCCTGGCCGCAGGTCAGGACATATTCATAGCAACTATCATCGTGCTGATGTTCCTCTATACCGCAGGAGGCTGTTTTTTCCATGGTAATAGCGGGCAAAACCATGGCGTAAGTTGTAAAGAAAACGATTCCGGCTGATAAAAACGACAGTATGCTTGTGAAAATCTTCCTGGTTTTTCTATTTTTCAATAGCCGTGAAATTTTACCGTAAAGCACTTTCATAGTGACATCCTTTCGGAATTCCATTTTTCGTTGACAGTTACGATCTACCTTAGCTCCGGTAGTAGAATTCTGTATGGACTACTCAAGCTGCTGTACTTACCGGATCATAAAACATTGGGGTATTTTAATATCTGTTAAAAGCCCAATTTTAAAACTATGTTAACGTATGTCTACGTTCTCAATGTAGAGTTATGATTATTTTATAACACATCGCGTCATATTGCACGTCAAAAGCGCAACAAAAATGGTTCATATCCATTTATACATGAATCACTCATTTTTTAATGCAAAACAATAACAAGTTAATAATAAGTTATCAGGAGATTTACATATCTCATGCAAATCTCCTGATCAATATCTGCATCATATTCCTTTCACGGAAACGCTGATAAGAGTATTGTCAGCTCCCCCTTCATTTCCTTCCGTGGCATTTCTTGTATTTTTTGCCTGAGCCGCAGGGGCAGAGATCGTTGGGCATGATCTTTTTGGCGGTTCTCTTGTATGTCACACTGCCCTCTGCAAGATAAACAGGCTGTTTGGCGGCACTGCGAAGCTGCTGATAGGATCGCTCCAGTTCCGCGATGATCTCCTCCCGGTCGGCAGTCACCAGCTTATCCTTTTCCAGGCTGTCGACAATGTTCTCTCTCATCTTCTCCGGGCCAAGTGTCTGCAGCTGTTCAAGAAAGGTCACCGTGCGGGCATAGGAGTGGGGATATTTCTCTGCAGCATAAAGCAGCATTTGACCATATTCGTCAATGCAGTTGGACAAACACCACTCATTCATCAATTGCGTCACCAGGGCTGTATCCTGGCTGCTGCCGTTATTGTCACCGCTTTCTGAAGCCAGAAAAGACTCCATGAGGGCGTCAATATTTTTGTCTTCGTGGTAGCGGTAGGATTCTTCCGCTCGATAGGCGCTGTCAATAATAGAGTATCCGGGGCTGTCCAGGAGATATCCGCCCTGCTCCACATCTCTTACGAACTGTACGAATACCTCGCGGAAGGTCGGAACCGTGAGGAGGGTGCTCCAGTAGGCGATATTGGAGGCAAGATGGGCTTTCATTTCCGGCGTCATTTCGATGGCTTCCAAAAAGCGCCCGTATGCATCCAGATCTGCCGCAAGCTCGCCCAGATAGAGGGCTGCATCCAGATAGATCAAATTACAGAAACATGCATCCACATTTTCCGCAGAGACCATCTCTCCTGTCTTCTCCCACCTGGTAATTTCTGCGCGGAAGGCATCCCGGGCCTTGTGCCGGTTTCCGGAATTCTGATAGCAGTCCCCCAGGGTGGAATAGTAGAAGGGATGATAATCCTCTTCCGGGTCCGCTTTCTGCAGTTCTTGAAAGTGTCCCGCGGCATTTTGAAGTTGCCACCTATTGTAAGAATACGGCGAATTCATTTCGCCATATAAATAAAACACCTACAAGAGTGTGCTGTTAAATACGGCATGCTCTTTTCTTTTATAAAAAAATTAAATGCGATGGATCCGGGGGGTACGGGGGGCGGAGCCCCCCGCCCCCTTTCCACTTTGCAGGATTCTTGACGTCCCCACCCTGTGCGGTCTATATTTCTGGCTGACAATAAAAAACGGAGAAAGAACAGCCCCTACCACAGTTCGTCCTTTCTCCATTCACCAAACAAACAGCATGTGCGCCAAAAAAGAAGATGCTTTTGTGACAGGCGTCTTATGCCATTCATCAACTCCTATGATAAGAAAGAACGTCCTTGCTTGCAAGATAATTCGTATAAAAAGTTCTGCATCCCGCCTCTATCAGAGCCAGAAGGAGGGATTCCGGCCTGAGCAGGAGACCTGCCCCTACTGCGGGAGCCGGGGCTGTTGTGCCCGCTTCGCCAGTTATGAGCGTTATGTCCTTGATTTTCTCGACGGCCGCCCTGTCTGTGAGACTGTCCGGATCCCCCGGATCAGGTGCGGGAGCTGCAGACGTACCCACGCCATCCTGACCGATTCTCTGATCCCCTATCGTTCCTACAGCCTTTTCTTTATCCTGCGTGTCATAGGCGAATACCTCCTTCATCTGTGGACTGTTGAAAAACTCTGCACACGCTTCGGGATCACCCATTCCATGCTTTACCGGTGGATCGGTCTATTCCAGCAGCACAAGGCTGAATGGCTCGGGAACCTGGCAGATCTGGAGCAGACACCGCTCACTTTTCTCAAGCATCTCGTATTCCTGCCGGAGTACTGCGCTTTTTCCAGCGGATTCTGCCAGAGGACCCTGCTGTCATTTCTCCAGTCACACGCAAATCCGGCGAACTGCTGTTACCAGCCCGGCAGGCACCCTTAGCGCCCGCAGCCTCCCACACGACGGGGGCATGGTAATCGCCCCTATGTGGCAGTACCATCTCCGTAAGGAGGTTTTTACTATGAGTAATCAGGAAATATCAAACACTGAGATCGCAAAGGCTGCCGAGATCGCGCAGTTCCGTTTTGCCCTCATCGCTCCAGTCATCCAGGATCTATATCCGGACAAGAGCAGGACGCAGTACTACAAGCGGATCACGGAGAAACCGCTCACCCAGCCGGATGGAAAGGTTGTCGTCTACAACCATAAGACTCTGGAAAAATGGGTGTCGCTCTACAACCGGGGCGGCATTGATGCCCTCATGCCCAAAACGCGTTCGGACAAAGGTACCACCCGTGTCCTTTCTGACGAGGCTGTCTCCCGGATCTTCCAGCTCAGGAAGGATTTTCCGCGGCTCAATGCCACGCAGATCTATCTCCAGCTGATCAGGGACGGCTACGTCCCGGCGACCGTCAGCGTGTGCGCTGTCCAGCGTTTCATCCGCCGCAATGACCTGAAGTCCGCGCGTGACCCGAACATGCGCGACAGGAAGGCTTTTGAGGAAGATGCTTTCGGGCGCATGTGGCAGGCGGACACCTGTTACCTTCCTCACATATCGGAGGACGGGAAGCTCCGCAGGGTCTACGCCATCCTCATCATCGATGACCACTCTCGTATGGTGGTCGGCGGTGAGCTTTTCTACAACGACAACGCGCCGAACTTTCAGAAAGTCTTCAAAGACGCTGTATCTACTTACGGCGTTCCGACAAAGCTCTACGTCGATAATGGTTGCAGTTACTCCAACGAACAGCTTTCTCTGATCTGTGGGAGCCTGGGGACAGTCCTGATCCACACGCGTGTCCGGGACGGCGCCAGTAAGGCGAAGATCGAGCGCCAGTGGAGGACCCTCAAGGAAACCTGGCTGTACGGGCTCGACATCAGTTCCATCCATTCACTGGCACAGTTCAACGGCATGCTCCGGGATTATATCCGTGCCTATAATCTCTCTATGCATTCCGGCATCGGATGCCGGCCCTTTGACCGCTATCAGGCGACAAAGGACGCCGTACATCCCGCGAAGTCACGGGAATGGCTGGATGAATGCTTCCTCAACCGTGTCGTGCGCAAAGTCCGTAAGGACTCAACGGTGTCGATCGACTCTGTCAGCTATGATGTCCCCATGCAGTTCATCTCCCAGAAGGTCGAGATCCGTTATGTCCCCAGCGACATGGACACCGCCTGTATCTTCTATGAAGGGGAAAAGTTCCCGATCCGGCAGACGGACAAGGTCGCGAACTGCCACACAAAGAGGAACAATCCGCTCCCTATTGACTACTCTAAAATCGGAGGATGACCCATGGCTGCGTTTCTGGACTACTACGCACTTTCCTTCAATCCATTTGACAAGCAGTGCATCAAAGAAAAGGACAGATTCATGTCCTCTGACTTTAAGCAGATGACCAGCAGGCTTG
>OCVV011352062.1_pt1 | contig 11157 bp, 10 predicted proteins | sample 1539721 | NCBI WGS metagenome assembly OCVV01 (sample SAMN02144230, study PRJEB22623) | gut metagenome | biome: sheep rumen | host: Ovis aries | place: New Zealand | reverse complement strand
CAGGCCTATGCCGTCCGCCAGGCTGCGGGCAAGCACTATGCCCGTTATGAGAGAAAGGAGCCCGTCAGACACAGGGACCACGGCAGTGCCCAGAAGGGCCTGATCTCAGCCTCCCGCGGAGGAAAGCAGAAGACAAGACAGCCCCTGAGCAGGAGAGACCGCGCGGACAGCAGACAGGAGGTGGCGGACCATGGGTGATCTATATGCTTATATTGCCGGAATCGTCATCTGCGTAATGGGTTCAGCCTTTTTCTCAGCTTCCGAGATGTCCTTTTCCGCCTGCAGCCGCGTCCGCCTGGAGCACGCCCGGGACAACGGGGACAAGAAGGCCGGCCTGGCCGTCTGGATCAGGGAGCGCTATGACGACGCCCTGTCCGCCATCCTGGTGGGCAACAACCTGGTCAACATAGCCGCATCCTCCCTGGGATCTCTGGCCGTGATGGCGGTCCTGAGCGAAAAATTCACCTGGGTCTCCACCCTGGTCATCACAGTTGCGGTCATCATCTTCGGCGAGACCATGCCCAAGATCACGGCCAAAAAAAACGCGACCAGGTTTGCCAGGGCTTTCGCCGTTCCGGTCCGCGCCCTCATGTTTGTCCTGCGGCCGGTCACCTTTGTCGTCGTGGGGCTTGTGAACCTGATCACCAGCATTCTCCCGGACGTAAAAGAAGATGACGCGGACGCCGCGATCGAAAAGCTGCACACCATGATCGACATCGCGGAGGACGAGGATATCCTGGATGAGGACGCCTCGGAGCTGGTCAGCGCGGCCATCGATTTTTCAGATATCTCCGCATCCGAGGTCATGACCGCCCGCGTGGATATCGTCGCGATCGACATCGACGACCCCTGGGAGGACATCCTCCACACGATCGACCACTCCCCCTATTCCCGGATCCCTGTCTATGAGGACAGCATCGACCACGTGATCGGCATCCTGTCCCTCAACCGCTTCCTCAAGGCCATGATCGACAAGGACAAGGTCGAGATCAGGAAGCTCCTGCTGCCGACCTGCTTTGTCTACAAGACCATGCGCCTGCCCGCCGTCCTCTCCTCGCTCAGGAATGCCCAGCAGCACCTGGCCGTGGTCACCGATGAATACGGCGGCACCCTGGGCGTCGTCTCCATGGAGGACGTCCTGGAGCAGCTTGTCGGCGAGATCTGGGACGAGACCGATATCGTCGAAAAGGACATCGTCGATGAGGACAACGGCATCTACGAACTGGACGGCGACATGCCGATCTCCGAGTTCATCGAGCTCATGAACTGGGACGAGGACGAATTCGATTTCGACTCCGAGACCCTGGGAGGCTGGTGCATCGAGATCAACAACGGCTTCCCCACTGTCAACAGTGTCTTTTCCTATGAAAACATAGAGGTCCGGATCCTTGAGATCTCCGAGCGCCGCGTCCGCCGGGTCCTGGTGGAAAAAGTGCGGCAGGAGGATCCCGAAGAAAAATCATAACAAATCGCAGACAACCATCACTGGTCAGCACCGGCGGGACGAGAGAAGCGTTCCGCCGGTTTTTCTGCCCCGGATCAGGCGGCCAGGGAAGACAGGGGCTGCGAATACTAGCTGATCACGGCATCTTGCCTCTTGTAAAATGTAACGAAAATGTTACAATAAAAATGTATCGCACAGAAAAAGCCGCCGTCAAATGGGTCATCGGAGGTCATTGTGCGATGCTTTTTTACAAAAACTCGATAAAGAATTGTTATAATAGATACATTTCTGTAAAACTCAGAAGATTCTCTGCCATATTTCTGACAGGGCTTGTCCTGTTTTCAGGTGGCTGCGGGAGGACTTCAGAGCCGGTTCTCGAGCCATATGGAGCGGGGGCTGATTCTTCTTCCGCACAGGCGCAGGAAGAGACCCGGATGCCTGATCAAAAATCAGACCAGGAGGCGTCTGCGCCCGCCGGGGTTCATCAACAACAGGAAGTGCACGACGGGGTTCATCAACATCAGAAGGCGGATGCGTCCTCAGTGTCTGCACAGCAGGAGGATGGGGCCGCCGGGGCTGATCAAAAGGCAGATGCACCCGCTGAACCTGGTCAACCGCAGGATGCATTCCGGCAGCAGCAGAAAAAGCCGGGAGACGCAGCCGGACAGGAAGCTTTTTCCGCAGATACGTCCGTCTCCACAGTCACCGTACATGTCTGCGGCGCCGTGAAAAAGGAGGGGGTCTACACCATTCCTTCGGGAAGCCGGATCCGGGACGCCGTCGAGGCGGCCGGGGGCTTTGACAACTCGGCCGACAGGTCCTGGCTCAATCTGGCGCTCAGACTGGAGGATGCCTGGCAGATCCGGATTCCGACGAGAGAGGAGACGAAGATCCTGCGCGCTAAGGGGAATGAGGCCGCCGGGGATCCCGCCTTTCTCAATGGCACAGTCGACCCGGCAGGGACTGACCCCTTTATCAGCGGGCCGTCAATTCCCGCCGTGACAGATTCTCAGCCGGGCGCAGCTTCTGACAGCGCAGGCGCGGACCCGGCCGGCGGGGAGTCAGATCCGGACCGGAAGATCAATATCAACACAGCATCCCTGGAGGAGCTGACCCGGATCCCCGGGATCGGGGAGACCAAGGCCAGGCGCATCATCGAATACCGTGAGCAGAACGGCAGGTTCGAAGCTGTCGAGGATATCATGAATGTGACCGGCATCAAGGAGAACAGCTTCCGGAAAATGCAGGACTATATCACAGTCTGACAGTGCGATGATCACAGGACTGAGTTTTTACATAATTATTACAGGTATTACGGAACAGTCATTATTACGGAACAGTTATTATTACAGAACAGTTCCTTTATTGGATATTACTGGAAAGAAAAAAGGAGAAAAGATGGCAGCAAAGGTTCTGGTCGTGGACGACGAGAGGATGATCGTGAAGGGGCTCCGCTACAGCCTGATGCAGGAGGGCTATGAGGTGGACTGCGCCTATGACGGCGAGGAGGCCGTCAACAGTATACATGAAAAGCAATATGACATCGTCCTCCTGGACGTCATGCTGCCCAAGCTCTCCGGATTCGAGGTGCTCCAGCAGGTCAGGGAGTTTTCGGATGTGCCGATCATCATGCTCACAGCCAAGGGCGACGATATGGACAAGATCCTGGGCCTGGACTACGGCGCGGACGACTATGTCACCAAGCCCTTCAACCCCCTGGAGGTCAAGGGCCGGATCAAGGCCATCATCCGCCGCACATCCCGGGGCCGCCAGCAGGAGATTATGGACGACAGGACCATCGAGGTCGGAGATCTCCGTATGGACCTGGACAACCGCCGGGTCACCCTGGCTGACAAGGAGATCAACCTGACCGGCAAGGAATTCGAACTGCTCGAGCTCCTGGCCACGCATGCGGGAAAGGTCTATTCCCGCTCGACCCTGCTGCAGATGGTCTGGGGCAAGGAATACCCCGGCGATGTCCGGACCGTGGATGTCCATATCCGCCGCCTGCGCGAAAAGATCGAGAGCAACGCCTCGGAGCCCCGCTATGTCCAGACCAAGTGGGGAGTCGGCTACTACTTCCGCAGCCACGAGAAGTGAGAAGTGACGGCCCGGTTTCCGGGAGTGACCATGCCCGGATCAGGCGAGCGGCCGTCTGCTGTTTCCGCAGCCACGAGAAGTGAGAAGTGACGGGCCGGTCTCCGGGAGTGACCGCTGCAGCCGGGATCACCCGGGATTCCGGGGCCCGTTTTACGCCGAATTTTTACAAGTCATCTGCTGCCTCCAACCCCTGGTGAGGAGGCAGTATTGTTTTGGAGGGATTCCTGTTTCGGAAATACTTTTTTCAGAAGATTCTTTTTAAGAAGAATCTTTTTTTAAGAAGAATCATTTTTTCAGGGGAATCTTTTTCCTGGACCTTTTCCGGGAATCCCTTTTTTAGAAGAATTTTTTTTCAGGGGAATAATTTATGAAGGGAAAAATCCAAGCGATCCTGGAGAAGCTGACTTTTCTGCGAAGCCTCCGGGTCATTTTTTTCATTATCATATTTCTGGTCGGCGTGGTGCCCTGCGTCCTGCTCCAGGACGGCATCCTGCGCAACTATGAGAGCCGGGCGGTCGAGGTCCGTATTGAGCAGGTCAAGGGCCAGCTCCGGTCTCTGGCCAACCACCTGATCACCAGCAACTACCTGGTCAACAAGGATTCGGGCCAGGTCGATGCCCAGCTGGCGGAGTTTTCCACTCTTTATGACGGCAGGCTCCTGATCATCGACCCGACCCTGACCGTTGTAAAGGATACCTACGGTCTGTCGGAAAATAAGACCATCGTCTCCCAGGACGTGATCACCTGCCTCAAATCGGGAGGGGGGAGCGGTTCCGAAAACTACGACTCTCAGTACGGCTTCATCGAGGTCGTCATGCCCATCATGGAGACCAGGCCCATGCGGGGGCTGGATTCGGCTGTCCACAGCGGGGATTTTTCCAATTCCTATAAGGCCCAGTCAAATTCGATCCGGGGCGTCCTGCTGGCAAGTACCTCCACAGAGTACATCACCAAGACCAAAGACATCCTCCGGCGCAAGGCCCTCCTCCTGCAGACCATCATGCTGGTCGTCGTCTTTTTCGCGTCCATCGTGATCTCCGGCGCGCTGGTCCGCCCCTTCGAGGTCCTCTCCAGAGATATCAGGGAGGTCAAGGAGGGCTATTCCAATGAGCCCATCAGCGCGCCCCAGTATATCGAGACCATGCATATCGCCGACGCCTTCAACAACGTGCTGGGCCGCATGAACGCCCTGGACAAGTCCAGGCAGGAATTCGTCGCCAACGTCTCCCACGAGCTCAAGACTCCCATGACCTCCATGAAGGTCCTCGCCGCCTCCCTTCTCTCCGAACAGGAGGTGGACCCGGCTGTCTACCGGGAATTTCTCCAGGATATCGACCATGAGATCGACCGCGAGAACCAGATCATCTCGGACCTTCTGGCCCTGGTCAAGGAGGACCGGCCCGACATCGAGCTTCAGGTCACCAGGACCGATATCAACGCTCTGGCCGAGTCCGTCATGAAGAGGCTCCGCCCCATCGCCCAGTTCCGGGATATCGAACTGACCCTGGTCAACAAACGGGAGGTCTTTGCAGAGGTGGATTCCATCCGGATCGGCCAGATCCTGACCAACCTGGTGGAAAACGCCATCAAATACAACCGCGAGCACGGCAGGGTCATCGTCACCGTCGACGCCGACTACCAGTACTTTGAACTGACTGTCGAGGACAACGGCATCGGGATCCCCGAGGACGCCCAGTCCAGGATCTTTGAGAGATTCTACCGGGTCGACAAGTCCAGATCCAGAGAGATTGGCGGCACCGGCCTGGGCCTCTCCATCACCAAGAGCTCCGTCCTGCGCCACCACGGCACCATCTCCGTGACCAGCAAAGAGGGAGAGGGGACGACCTTTGTGGTCCGGATCCCCCTGCGCTACTCCTCCCAGCCCATGGAACTCCGGGTCGGCGACCAGCGCAGACAGATCTCCCGCCTCCTGCGCGGATGGAAAAACAACGGCGCCCGGGAAAAATATATGGAGGAGACCATCCACGTCTCCAAGAGCCGCCACAGGCAGAACAGACAAAACGGCCGCGGCCCGGATAAGAACGGAACCACGGAAAACAAGGACACAATGACCACGGGCATGGAAAACCCTGCCGGGCAGATGCCGGAAGCCGGTGGAAGCACGGAAAACAAGGGCACAATGACCTTAGGCATGGAAAAATCTGCCGGGCAGATGCCGGAAACTGGTGGAATCACGGAAAACAAGGGCACAATGACCTCGTGCAGGGAAAAATCTGCAGGGCAGATGCCGGAAACCGGCAGCAGCGCGGAAAACACCGGCAGCGCCCGCTCCGCAGGCAAGGGCCCGGCGGAAGCAGAGAAAAGCGGGGAGGTGAGCATATGAATACAGGAAAGCCATTTTCCCGGCGGGGAATCCGGAAAGCTGCCCGCTCCCTGCTTCTGTCCCTGACTGCCGCCCTCCTGCTGGCCGTCTCCCTCTGCGCCTGCGCGGGAGAGCAGACCGAAAAAGAATCCATCAAGGTCTACTATCTCAACAGTGACAGGACCTCTATCTCCGCCAAGGACAAAGAGCCCGTACCGGGATCTGTCGAAGACCAGGTCAGAAAGCTCCTGGACGAGCTTTCCCAAAACCAGACCGAAGAGGGCCTGATCGGGCCAATCGGCAACATCAAACTCAACGAATATTTCCTCGCGGACGACACTGTCACCCTGGATTTTTCCTCCGACTACAGAAAGCTGGATGCCATCACTGAAAAACTGACCCGGGCCGCCATCGTCAACACCCTCTGCGGACTGGAAAACATCCGGAAAGTCACCATCCGCGTCAACGGCGCCCTTCTGGTGGACGAGCGGGGCAACAAATCCGAAAACCTGACCCCCGACCAGTTCATCTACAACTCGGGAAGCGAAATGCTCAACTTTGAGCGGACCGAGATGCACCTCTACTTCGCCTCCCAGGACGGAAAAAAACTGGTGGAGACCTACCGGATCGTCGTCTACAACGGCAACATCCCCATGGAGAGACTGGTCGTCGAGCAGATCATCGCCGGCCCCAACGGCGACTTCAACTTCCCCACCATCAACGAGAACACTAAGCTAGTCAACATCCTGACCCGCGACAATATCTGCACCGTGACCTTCGACAAGACCTTCCTCACCAACCCCCACTCCGTGGACCCCGAGGTTGCCATCTACTCGATCGTCAACTCCCTGACTGAGCTTCCCAACATCCGTCAGGTCCAGATCATCATCGACGGAGAGGACCACTCAGTCTTTATGGACAAATATCCCATTGACTCGGAAAACCTCCTCCAGAAAAACGAGGAGATCGTCCAGACCCGCGAGTAAACAGGAAATAATGCAGGCTGTCCGGAACAGGATCAATTCCCGCTCTGACGAGCGGCATGATTGGAAAGGGTGTATCGGAAAGGGTGAATTACACATATGGAAGCTTTTATCACAATACTCGAAGATATTCTGAGATACATAGTTGAAATCTGCACGATCGGGCTTGAGCTGGCTGGCATGATCGTCCTGGTCAGCTCCGCAGTCCACTGCTTTGCCAGATGGCTGCGCGGAGACAGGGAGGACATCCGTCTCAATCTTGCACAGGGAATCGCCCTTGCGCTTGAGTTCAAAATGGGAGGCGAGGTGCTCCGCACCGTAGTCGTTCGGGAGTGGTCGGAGCTCGGGATCCTGGGCGCCATCATCCTGCTGCGCGCCGCCCTCACCTTCCTGATCCACTGGGAGATCAAGAATGAGAAGAAGGAGGCCGGAGGCTGAGGACGGACATTTCTCCCTTATAGATTCATCCTGAATTGCGGAAGATGGACTATATTGTCATAAAATCCGGAAATTGAAATAACAGCCGCCCACATGCATACCAGTGAAATTGAAAAAACAAAATTCGAATATAATAAATGTACGCAAAGATTCATTCCACATGGAATGACTGTGGCTGTGGTTTAGATAAGGGAGGAAATGCTATATGTCCTCAAGCAAAAAATACCTGGACTTTATTTTGGAGCAGTTGTCTGAATTGGATGATGTGACCAGTCGTGCGATGATGGGAGAATACATCATTTATTATCGTGGCAAGGTAGTCGGCGGCATATACGATGACCGCTTTCTTGTGAAGCCCACGAAGTCCGCTGCAGCCATGATGCCTGATGCAGAAATGGAACTGCCCTATGAAGGTGCAAAGAAAATGCTGCTCGTGGATGATGTGGACAATAAGGAGTTCCTGCGAGGACTATTGGAAGCAATGTATCCGGAACTGCCTGAGCCGAAGAAAAAATGATAACCGGCTCGAAAACAAATTGCCATCCTGTCCCAGGTCGTAGGCGTCAACTGTTATTACACCGGCAAAACCGTCAACGCCCTTGTGACGGAGGACGGAAAAGCCATCTACGCCAACGGAGAGTGGGCAGAGGGCTGGAAGGACAAAAAGATCCGGGTCGCCGTTTCGGAATATATGGGGGTGACGGACCGGGTGGATCAGGAGACTTCCATGCACAACCCCTTCCTTGCCTGGAGCAGCACCAGCCGCCTGGTCAGCGATGAAAAGCTTGTCAGCCAGGGGGCAGATGAGGTCCTCACCGCTGAGGGAGCCGCCAACAACGGCCTGCTCACGATCGATACAAAGGCCCACTTCATCAACAGGGAATTCACCGGCTCCGTGTATGCCCCTGACAACACGGAAGCCCCCCGGGTCCACTGATCAGCCCGGGATGGATCCAAAAGATACTTGCTTAATCGGCACTTCTTACAGAGACTTACCGGCACTTCTCTCAGATACTTACCGTAGTTACCGGCACTTCTTACAGATACGCAGGAAGTGCCGGTTTTTCTATACAATCCTATAAGAAAAAGGAATAAGCAGATGTCGCCTGGAAAGAGACCCGACGGGAACAGAGCGATGGTACGATTGTAATGTACCCGGGGAAAAGATGTATGAAAAACTCGAAGAAATGATCTGGAGGTAAAAAAGATGATAAGAAAAATGACAGAGGAAGAAGCAAGGCAGTTCAAGAAAGAAAGATCCACCTTCCTGGACTACGAGGACATTCAGGAGTATATCGAAGACATCGTGGTATGTCTTGTGCACAGCTCCTGGCATTATACCGAAGAGCAGGCCAGAGACCAGGTCCGGGACCGCATGGTGTGGGTGGAGAGATACTACGAACAGAAGGAGCCTGCAGATGACGCGGCTGCGGATATTGGATATTGCGGCGGGTGACAGCGGGAATTGTAGACGATTAACTCTGGATGGACAGGGAGCGGAAACCTGCCGTGTTTCGCGCAGAACAATCACCGGTTTTCCTCTTGTATCCCTCGAAAACCTGCTACAATAAAAGCATCGTACAGGACAAAGCCACCGTTTCGCTTATCCGCGGCTGACCGCGAATAAGCCTATAAAAAACGGAGCAAAACTTGTGATGTGCGCAAATCTTCTTGATTCTTATGGCGCGGCCTCCGGTAAAAAAACGGAGGCCGTCTTTTTATATTTCTAATGTATTTATTGCTTTGCTATGTGGAAGACTGCGTGAGAAATTCAGATCATGAGGTACTATTTTTAGAATATTTCTGCAAAAACGTAATAGTTGATTTATAATAAATGAGTAATGTTTGTATTATTTTCAAGGAGGGATCATTATGAAAAAACACTTACAACGTCTAATCTGCCTGTTAATGATCATGTCTTTTGTCTACGGATTTATTCCGGTACAAACAGAAGCTGCGACTATTATCGGACAGTACAAGATTTATAACCTGCCGCAGAAGAAGTGGATAAAGTCACCAGTATATTCTGGGGATCGGCAAGTTTTTTATAAGGTTAAGATTACTTCTTCTGGGTATTATAAAATTCAGTTTGATGACAGCAAGTTGAAAAGAGATAGACATAATTTGGCTGGAATACAGATTCTTAACACCTATAGATATGATGATGACGATGTTAAATATCTCAGGTGGGAAAGACCCTCACAGGGGAAAACGGCATACGGAGTTCTTCCAAAAGGCACGTATTATCTGTTCTCGAACAGTGATGACATACGGTTTAAATATGAGTTTGTCAAGTTGTCCCGGCCTTCTAACACCAGCAAAGGGAAAGCAAAAACTCTAAAACGCGGTGTAAATAAGAGATTTCTATTTGACTATAACTCAAAAAATACTGTGTGGTACAAAATAAAGCTCAATTCAAAACACAAAATCAGAATCTTTGCTCAGGATAAGGGCGGGAGTGTTCATCCCAATATCCTTGTGTATAACAGCAAAGGCAAGCAGATCAAAGCTACTGCGATAAATGATTATATGCGCCAGACAGCAGTTGTTTCAAAGGGGACTTATTATATAAGGGTTTCCAGAAATACTGGTTACGATAATCATCGTTTCAGACGTTCAGGGAGTGGATATCACCAGGGTCGATACATATCCTTTACTTGGAATCAGTACTGAATAAAGATGGTCAGGTTTGGAATTCTGAATTTCCACCGTAATGAGGAATGTGACGATCAGGACCAGATAATATTTTATAAACCATAGTGGCAAAGAGCCGTCAGAGCTGATCTGGCGGCTTTTTTGCTGCCCGTTATCCTGGGAGAAAAATACATGGAAAAGAGATTCCCGTCAGGATCGGTGTGATCGGATTTGCCGATGACTATTCCTCCAGTTGCATGTACTCCCGGTTCACGGGGGGAGGACGAACACGTCGGGCAACGCCAACACGAACAACGCATGTACTCCCGGTTCACGAGGCGTAATATTGATTGACGCTAAACGACAATACATTTATAATTGACTTAGATTTTGATAAATGCTTATAGCCATATGGAAGAGAGCACTATGATGGTGTTGCGGCATATAGACTAAGAATAATATGCGCATACAAATCTGCCGGATCTGTAGATCCGCCAGTCGGGTTTGTGTGCGCTTTTTCTATATCCACATTTAAAAAAAGTATTAGCAGGAGGAATGTTTATGAAGAAAGTTAAAGGGATGACAAGCAGGATTGCTGCCATGCTGCTTTCCGCCATGCTGGCAGCGGGGTCGGTCCCCGGAATTGTATTTGCATCGGAGCCCCAGTGGGATCCGGGCAGATATCCCGAAACGGCTGCAGAAGGATCTAATAATGCCTGGGAACCCGGTATGTCAAATGGGTTACAGGAAGGAAATGAGGAGACAGCTAATGATGGTTCAGCAGATGAAGCATATGCAGCTGCTGAAAATACTGCAGTGGATGACGAAGAGAATAATCCGGTAATGGATGAAGCTGCAGTAGATGAGAAAACGAATGAGGAAGGGACTGCCGCAGATACTGAGTGGATCGGAGCTGTACCGGAACAGGAAACTGCCGGATCTGGTGAAGTGCAGGAAAACGCAGATTATTCAGGAACTGTAGAAACTGTATCTGAAGAGGATCCGTTTGGGCAGACAGAAGACCAAGCCCTGGTTGATGATGGCATGCCTGAAGAGGATGCTTTATCTGAAACAGCGCAGGATACTCTGGCAGAGGATGCTGCGGCAGGAGATACTCTGGCAGAGGATGCTGCGGCAGGAGATACATTTGCAGAGGATGCTGCGGCAGGAGATACATTGGAAGAGGATGCAGCGGCAGGAGATACATTTGCAGAGGATGCAGCGGTAGGAGATGC
>OCVV010897754.1_pt1 | contig 11157 bp, 10 predicted proteins | sample 1539721 | NCBI WGS metagenome assembly OCVV01 (sample SAMN02144230, study PRJEB22623) | gut metagenome | biome: sheep rumen | host: Ovis aries | place: New Zealand | reverse complement strand
AAATTTATTTAATTTATTATTTAATCTACTATAATATTAGGATCTAAATACCTGCTAATACAACTAATTTATCAAATTTATTACAATTAAAAATAGTTTGAGATACAATAAATATTAAACAATATTCACTATACTTATATTGTAAGCTAAATATTATTAATTTTTATATCTTTTAGAGAAAAGTCTATTACTTTTTTAAGATCAGTTAATCTTACTTCTACTTGATATCCTATCTTTCCACCACTAAAAATTATTGTTTCATAATTACTGGCTGAAGCATCAATTACTGTTTTAAATTTCTTTTTAGTACCAATTGGAGAACATCCTCCATGAATATAACCAGTTAATGGTAATAAATCTTTTGATTTAATCATTTCAATATTTTTTTCATTGACAGCTACTGCCGCTTTTTTTAAATCTAATTCACTATTTACTGGTACTAGAAATACATAATATTCTTTTGATTTAGCAATTGTTACTAATGTCTTAAATACTCTATTTGGATCTTCTCCTAATTCACTTGCTACTTCCATTCCACTAATAGCTGAACTATTACTATAATCATAACTATTATAATTAATTTTATATTGATCTAGTATTCTCATAACATTAGTCTTTTCTTTTTTCATTTATTTCATCATCTCTCATTTTCTCAAGTAACTTTTTAGGCATTCTTCTAGGTCCTCTAATAGCTCTTAAATCATATTCTTTTACTATACTAAAAGTATACTTATTTTTATCATAAATTTTTATTCTTTCTAATTCCATTTCTTTTTCAAAATAATTACCCTTAATATTTACTTTAATAGCTTTAGTCTTACAAATAATTGCTGAAATAGGAGATCCTACATAGATATAGACAATATCTCCTACATGAATATTACTAGTTTGTTTCCAAGTAAATATTTTATTTTTATTAATATAATCTTCTACATCAAAATAACTTGCGTTAGCTGGTATTATCCATTCATTAGTATCTACTGTATAATTATAACTTTCATTAATTAAATCTATTATTTTACTATCGTCTACCATGTCATTTAAAGTAATAGATATCCAAAACTTTTTATTCATATGATAAGCTTTATAGAATCCATCTAATTTTATTAAGTTATTTATCTTATCAGGATTTAGTTTTATATTGATTACTTCTACCTTACCTTCTTTATTATCTAATTTAGAATAATCAATATACATAATTATACCAAACCATTTTTTATTATCCTTATTTCTAAATACTCCGATATTTTTATCATCAAAAATAAATTCCGGATTAATAGCATATTTTTCTCTTACTATATTAGCAATTCTATTAGATTGATTAAATATAAATAATTTAGTAATACAACATTTATCTTTTATATCATTAAGAATATCTATATATTCATCTCTTATAGTACCAGCAAATTCTCCTATTTGATTTTCTACTCTATAATTTAAGTATTCTTCTTGTAAGTCTTTATCCATTATTTTACCTGATAATTTATTATTATTAATTATTATATTAACCTGAAAACTATCATTTAAAATATTTTTACTATAAGTATATAATTTATTTTCTTTTTTAAAGCCATATTCTATTAATTTTGAATTTACAAATTCACTTTTTTTAAAAATTTCTTCTTCTAATGTCATAATATTAAAACCTCATGGACATTTTAGCATAATTTTATAGTAAATTCAAAAAGATGACTTATTAGTCATCTATATTTTTATGAGAGAGTAACTTTAACTGTTTTTTCTTCGTATTTTCTGCCTGATGCATAGGCAATTGTTAATTCAACAGTATCTCCTTTTTTCTTTTCTGCTAATACATCTTGAATATCACTTAAAGCAGTAACTTTTTTGCCTTCTATTTTAGTTATAATATTACCAATTTCAAGGCCAGCTTTTTCAGCTCCTGATCCTTCCACAATTCCGATAATATAAAATCCTTGTGGATAGTTGTATTGATTACCTTTTTCAATGATTTGTCCTTGAACACCAATAGAAGCATCTGATGTTGTATCTTGTTGGCCATTCATAAGTTTTTCAATTAATTCTTTAACGTCAGATATTGGAATTGCAAAACCCATTCCTTCAATTGAAGCTTCGGTAGAACTGCTTGACGAATATTTAGCAGAGTTAATTCCTACTACTTCACCAGCACTATTAAGTAGTGCTCCACCACTATTACCACCATTTATGGCAGCATCTATTTGAATCATTTTTGATTTTTGTCCATCAATTTTAACTTCACGATTTAGAGCACTTACAACACCTGTTGTTACGGATTGACCATAACCTAGAGCATTACCAATAGCAATTATTCCATTACCAACTTTTAGTTTATTACTATCACCAATAGTTGCTATTTTAATTTGATTTTTTGTATCACTATCTAAATCACTTAATTTAACTGCTATTACAGCAACATCTTTCCTAGATGATGTACCTTTAACAGTAGCATCAACTGTTTTTTCATTAACAAATTGAACAGATAGTTCATTAGCCCCTTCAATGACATGATTATTTGTTAAGATTAATAATTCAGAATCTGTTTCACTAACAATTATTCCAGATCCAGCGCCTTCTGTGTATTGATCTTCTCCATAGCCAAAGAAACTAGGACCATAATTTCCAGAATTTATTAAAGACTTAGAAGTAATAGAAACAATTGATGGCATAACATTACTTACAACGTCTGATACATCTGTTATTGTTACCCCATTCTTTGCTTCACTTGTTTCAGTATAATTTAGAGTAGCTTTCTTATTGCCACTTTTTCCACCAAAATTTAAGATACCTACATTATTCAATGAAACTATTAAAGCATAAACTATAATTATTATAAATAATGCAACAACAATATAAGCAATACTTTTTTGATTGTTTTTCTTTTTATTTTTTTTACCTTTGGTATTGATACTATCGAAATCATCATAATCTTCTATTTTTACATTATCCTCATCATTAATTTCAATTTTTCCCTTTCTCATTCTATCACCTCAAAACTTTTATTTACATGTTAATATTATACTTTGATTGTGAAATATATGTGAAAAAAGTATTATTGTTTTGTGAAGTATTTCCATTCAAAATATAATAATTAATTTTTGTAGAAAATATTCTACTATCTATATTTTAACATAATTATTTAATTTTTAGAGTACCTTGTCGTAATATTTTTATATTATCTTTATCATCTACTTGAACAATAGTTGAAGCTACTTTAAGTTTCGATTCTCCACCATCTATTATTGCATCAACTTTATCTGCAAAATCAACTTCAAAATCAGCAAGTTTTATGCCTGATTCTTCTCCGGAAATGTTGGCACTAGTTGTCGCTAATGGATAATTTACACTTTCCAATATTTTTAATGCAATACTATTAGCGGGTATTCTTACACCAATAGTATCTAGATTAGCTGTTAATAATGGAGAAATTGCTTCATTCTTTTTTAAAATAATAGTTAAAGCTCCTGGCATATATTTATTAATAAGTTCTTTTTCTTTAGGTTTTATTTCTTTAACTACTGATAATATTTTTTCATAATTATCGGTTAAAACATTAATTGGCTTATTATTTGGTCTGTTTTTATAGATAAAAATTTTTTTGATTGCCTTTGTACTAAAACAATTACAACCTATCCCATAGACAGTATCTGTTGGAAATATTATTACACCATCATTATCTAATATATTTACTACTCTTTTTAATTCTTCTTCATCTATTTTATTTTTCCAATTAAAATATTTTGCTTTCATTTATATTTCTTCCCTATTGCTAATAAATTTTATGATAAATTCTAAAAAATATTATTTTTTGATTAAGCTTTTTCCAGTCATTTCTTTTGGTATTGGTAGACCAAGTAGTTCTAGTATTGTTGGAGCAACGTCTGCTAATTTTCCATCATTTAATGATATTCCTTCAACAGTTACAATACAAGGCACTGGATTTGTTGTATGAGATGTTACTGGTTTGTGATCTTTATCCCACATCATATCACAATTTCCATGATCTGCTATTATCATTAGTATTCCGCCTAATTCAACAACAACTTTTTGATAGAATTTAGCAAGACATTTATCCATATCTTCAACAGCTTCAACTGCTGCTTCATATACTCCAGTATGCCCTACCATATCTCCATTAGCAAGATTCATAATAGTCACATCATAATTTTCTACTTCTTTCAAGAAACTATCACAGACCTTATAGACACTCATCTCTGGTTGTAAATCATAAGTTGCTACTTTAGGAGATGGGATAAGGATTTTTTTCATATCATCATATTCTACTTCTTTTCCTCCATCAAAGAAGAAAGTAACATGAGGGTATTTTTCAGTCTCAGCAATTCTTAATTGACTAAGTCCATTATTATGTAAATATTCTCCTAAAATATTTTTTAAGTCTAAATCATTAAACGCATGAGGTGATTTTACTGTTTCAGTTACTGGAAACATAGTTAAAGTTTTTAAATTATTAAAGTGTTTTACGATTAAACCTTTTTCATTGGCTTCTTTTTCATACGCTGTTGGGTTAGATAGAAGAGTAAATAATTCTCTTAATCTATCTTTTCTAAAATTAAAAGTGATCACTCCATCATTATCAGATAATTCTTTATGATTTTTTAAAAGTGCTGGTATAATAAATTCATCAGTTTTACCATTATTATAACTATCTTCTATTAGTTCTTTATAATTATTGTAAACTTTACCTTTACCATAGCATATTGCATCATAGGCTAGTTTTAAACGATCAAAGTTATTATCTCGGTCCATTCCATAATATCTACCACCAATTGTAGAAATATGGCCACCTACTTCTTCTAATTTATTATTTAAAATATCTAAATATTTTAAAGCACTTTTTTCATATGTATCACGACCATCTGTAAAAACATCAATATAAATATTTTTTAAATTATTTTTGTGAGCAATATCTAGTATGGCAAGTAAATGATTAATATGAGAGTGTATTCCTCCGTCACTTAGTAGGCCCATAATATGAAGATTAGAATTATTATTCTTTACATGATTAATTACTTCTAATATTTTTTCATTTTCATATATTTCTCTACTTTCAATTGACTTAGTAATAGCTTGCAATGGTTGAAGAGCAATTCTACCTGAGCCAATGTTCATATGACCTACTTCACTAGTTCCCATTTGTCCTTCTGGTAGTCCAACATAAGGTCCACTTGCTTGAAGAATACTATGAGGATATTTTTTAACTAACATATCAAATGTTGGCTTATTGGCATTTTTAAAAGCATTGCCATCACTGTCTTCTCTTAGACCGCAACCATCTAAAATACATAATACAACTGGTTTATTCATTAATATCATCCTTCCCTATACTTTTTATTATAACACTATAAATAGGAAGAAAAAAAGACTGATTTTCAGTCTTATTTTTTAGCAAACATTTTTCTCACAAGTTGTACTTTCTTCTTTTAAGCATTTAAATAAACAATTAAATTGATTTTTAATGGATTTTTCACCATTTTTAGATAAATCAGTTGTTTTTTCATAAATCTCTTTTTTGGAAATAACTAAAATACTTGGAGTTTTTCTAATATCATCTATTTTATTATCTCCTTTATTTAGAGTATCTTTTAATTCATCTAATGAGGAATCATATTTTTTTGTATCAATATAATACAAATATTTTACATTATTATCTTTAGCAGATGACAATAATAAATTGATTATTTTACGTGATTCATTATCTTTAGCACTGCCTAGATATAGAACAAATAAATCATTATTATTAATTTTTGCAATAACTTTTTTAGGAGTTGTATAAACTATTGGATTGTCTTTAGTTATTTTTACTTTTAAATAATTTAGTTCTCCATCACTTTTATTATTAAGACTTTCATATTCTTTTTTAAATTTTTCTGCGTCTGTTAAGTTCTCTTCTTTTTTAGATGTACAACCAGTTATAAAAGATGAGAATATTATAATTATAAGAAATATTTTAGTTATTTTTTTCATACTACCTCCGTTATAGATACCATAATTTTTTATCATTTTTTCTTACTTCTTTTATTATACCCCCACCAAGGCATTCTTCTCCATTATAGAATACACAGGCTTGTCCTGGGGTTACGGCTTTTACCCCTTGTGGATATTTTACTAGCACTTCGCCATTTTCTAGCCACTCTAACTCTACTTGAATATCTTGTTGACGGTATCTAAATTTTGCGGTTACTTTAGTTAATTTTTCATCGCCTAAATAATTTATTTCATTAACAAGACATGAGGTACTTATTAAATAGTCATTATCTTCTCCTAGACAAATGTATAGAATGTTTTTTTCTAAATCTTTTCCAACTACAAACATCTTATCTTTGGTGCCACCAACATTTAATCCTTTTCTTTGACCAATAGTATAATTCATTAAACCAATATGTTTTCCTACCACTTCATTTGTTTCAATATTTACGATATTGCCTGGTTGATTAGGTAGATAGTTCTTTAAAAAGTTTTTAAAATTTCGCTCACCAATGAAACAAATTCCGGTTGAATCTTTCTTTTTAGCAGTTATTAAATCATATTCTTCAGCTATTTTTCGAACATCCTTCTTTAGCATATCTCCTACTGGAAATAAGACATTTTCTAATTGCTTTTTTGATACTTGTGACAAAAAGTATGTTTGATCTTTATTAGAATCTACTCCTCTTAGTAAATGACCATCTTTTAGTCTAGCATAGTGTCCTGTTGCGATATAGTCGGCACCTAATTTTCTGGCTTCACGCTCAAACATATCAAATTTAATATATTTATTACACATAATATCAGGGTTTGGTGTTCTACCTTTTTTTAACTCATCCAAAAAATAAGTAAAAACATAGTCCCAATATTCTTTAACAAAGTCTTTTCTATAAAGTGGTATACCTAACTTTTCACATACTTTTTTAGCATCTTCATAATCCGCTTCCTGTGGACATTGACCATTATTTACAGTTGGTCCATCTAATTCACCATCAGCGAGAGAATCCCAATTACGCATAAATAAACCTACTACTTCATAACCTTGCTTTTGAAGAATGATTGCCGCAACACTGGAGTCTACTCCTCCACTCATTCCAATTACTACTTTTTTTGGCATTTTATCACCTGTTTCTTTAGTTATCTAAATCTCGTATAGTATAACACTAATTTTAATATTTTTAAATACTCTATTATTTTATTATCTTAAATATTTGGAAAAGTTATTTAAAAACCTTCGTATAATTTTTCTATAATTGTTAAAAATAATTATAGGAGGATGTTATGGAAAAAGATATTGATATTTTAGATGAATTAAATAAAGGTTGTTCTATGGGGTGCGAAGCAATTGACATGATTATGAAGAAAGTTGATAATATTGAATTTAATGAATTATTAGATGATCAAAAGAATGGATATATTGAACTTTCTAATAAAATAGATGAATTATATAGAACAAAATCAAATAAAGATGTACATGAAGTTGGTACTATGACAAAGTTAATGACTTGGTATGGAATACAAAAAGATACTATTTTGGATAATAGTACTTCTAAAATTGCCGATATTTTAATTAATGGTACTAATATGGGTATAATTGAAGGTAGAAAGTTACTTAATAATAAAGCTATGGATAAGAAGACTAAAAAATTAGTTACTGAATATATTAAGATGCAAGAAAGATATATTGAAAAATTAAAGAAATATTTATAATTAATTATCTTTATATAATAATTCCAGAAAAGTTATTTTACTTTTACTGGTTTTTTTTTAATTTATTTCTGGATCAATTTTATGACCATTTTATTTAATTTATCAATAATATTAAGTAATTGATATTATGTATATGTTATAATACTTATTCAAGAGGAGAACTTATGTATAATGTTGAAAAAAATTTAACTAGACTTGATTATGGTCAACCTACTTTCTTTCTAGATTCAAAAGAGTTAAATTTAGTAAAAGCTAAATTAAAGAAAAATGAATATAAAATATATTATCCCTATCCAGATAGTGAAAAGAATATTATTTATAATGATAAATTGCCGGAAGTTATTTTATATGAAATTAAAACAAAAGAAATTCTCAGACATCAAGATATACTTGGCAGTATTTATTCTCTAAATATTGATAGTAGTTTATTTGGAGATATAGTAATTATTAATAATAGATATTTTGTTTATATACTTAAATCTTTAAGAAATTATTTTGAAAGTAATCTTTTAATGATTAAAAATACACATATTGAATTATTGGAATTAGATATTAATTATTTAAGTAATTATCATAGAAGTTATGAGAAGTTAGAATTTATTGTATCTAGTGTTAGAATAGATATTGTTATATCTGCAATTTGTCATACTGGAAGAAGTAATATTTATAATATGATTAAGAAAAAAGAAATTATTTTGAATTATGATTTATTAAAAGAAGTTTCTTACAAGTTAAAAGATGGGGACATTTTTAGTATTAAGCGAATTGGTAAATTTAAATATAATGGAATTATTAAAAGTACTAAGAGTGGTAAATGTATAATTAGTATTTATAAATATATATAACTATTTATATCTAATATCAATATCTACAGAGCTTTTTATTCCTTTTACTTTGCCATTATTACATATTTGCCATACTTTATACTTTCCTTCATAGTCTGTTTTATCGGTATAATGAGCAAGAAAGACATCACTATTTATGTCATACCACATGCTTTCTAAATAGTTTTTAGAACTATAGACCATACTTTTATAACCAGCTTTTTCAATTGTTTTACTAAACTCATTAGCTACTTCTGTTAAATTATAAAAGCTCAGATTATATTTTTGAAACTCATCCCAATTTTCCCAATCAAATACCACTTCTAAAGATACATCATATTTTTTTATTTGTTTAAGTATCCATTTAGCTTCACGTCTAGCATCATTCAAACTATTAGCACTTGAATAGAAATAAACTCCTACAGGTATTCCAACTTTATTAAAACCTCTTATATTTGTTTTAAATTTATCATCAAGTATATAATCTTTTCCTATTCCATTTCCCCGACCAACTCGAATATAAGCAAATTCTACTTTTGAAGATTTAACTTTATTAAAATCAATATCTCCTTGCCAATGAGACACATCAATTCCTATTTCGGTCTTTTTTGTTTTATATTTTTTTATTACATCATTGAAATTTGTATACTCTACATTATTTTCTTGACTATCTTGGCTTTTAGAAGACTTATTTTTTTCTTTAACAATTATATTCATTTTATGGGTTGAAGTATTGTTTGATGAATCTTTTCCAATAAACTCAACAGAATATGTTCCAACTTTGTTTAGGTCATAATCTCCTTTTAAATAACACTTAGGATTAGGATCATAATTATCTCCACAAAACAACTCTTTTTCTATATTTTCTTTTTCTCCTCTAGTAACTATATAATTATTAATTAAAGAAATTATAGGAGGAGTTGTATCTTTAATATTCAAATTAATAGTATATTCTACTTTTATATTATCATTATTTATATATTTAAAAGTAATTTTTTCTTTGCCAAGTTTTTTCGTATTAATATTAGGATTATCTATTAATTTACCATTTATTTTTTCTATGATATCAGATAATTTTACATTGCTATATACTTCTAACTCAGTTGTTTTTAATTTAACTATTTTTTTAGCATGTTTTATTCGATAATTTTTATATATAGAAAGAAGGATAACTAAAATTAATATTATCCCTATTATTGTTGAAATTATTTTGATTATTTTTTTCTTAGACAAATTATCACCTACTTCTATTTACTTTTTATTTTGTCATGGATTAATAGTATTATTATACCTCCTAGTCCAATAATTGATAAGATTAAACCAGCTTTTTGATATGGTGCAATGTATTCTATAGAAATATTATGTTTTCCTTTTTCTAATTTAAATCCTAAGAACGCCTTATTTATTTTAATTGGTTTTCTTTCCTTATTATCAACATTTATCTTAAAACCTTTATCAAATGGAATACTAGTTACAAAATATCCATCTTCTTTCATATTAATATTACCTTCTATTTTATTATCAATATTCTTAGATTTAGGAATAAACTTACTTTGATTCTCTTTTACCTTATTTAGTGAATTATAATTTAATTTATAAGTTTCAATATTACCTATCTTATAAATTCCTTTATTAAAGACAATATGCAATAGGTCAATTTTATTATTACTGGAAATTACATAGTGAAATGTTTTATTATTATTTTCATAAAATGTTTTGTTACAAGTTAAAACATTACTAACATTATTAATTGTTATTCTTTGATCAGGAGATGTTTGGCTACACTTTTCTTGGTTTAATAATTTTAGTTTTATGATTAGAATATCTCCTTTATTTAAATTATTTACTTTTAAATTAATATAGCCTTTATCTTTGGATTTTATTACTAACTTATTGTCTTTATTTTTGATAGTTACTCTTTTAGTATATATTAATTCTTCTTCTAAAGGAAATTTTTCTATTGCAAAGTCAATATCTTTAGTAGTTTCCTCATCTGGAGTTATTACTCCACTAAGAAAGGCTGAAATATTATTAGGATATTCTAAAGTTTTATAGTCATTTAAATTAATTATATTAGATGTTCCATAAAATACCGGTAAAACATTATTATTTCTATAAATATTTTTACTTACTCTAGTATAACCTATTGGAGGAGTCGAAATTGTATAAATGTACTTTACTCCCATAAATGTTTGGAACAAAATATCATTATTTTGTGGATACATCAATTTATTACGATATGGTAAAGCTTCATGAAATGCTTTTTTATAAAAGCTTTTGTAATATTTATTAGATGAAGATGAATAAACTGAGTTTTGATTAAAATTATTACCATATATTCTATTTATTGTATAGTCTGTATTATCTAGAGTATTTGTTCTTACAATATCTTTTTCTTTTAACAAAACTTCACCTAATTCTTTTGTTATACTAGGATTTTCTACTTTATTTATTAGATCTTTAGTAACATAAATATCATAATAATTTGAAATTGTTACTACTATTAAAGATGGAATTAAAATTAGAATTGAAAATAATTTACTTTTTATTTTATTGCTTTTATAGAACAATATAATTACCAATATGTAAATTATATCAATGATTAAAGTATATAAATAAACTATCTTTTTACTTAATAAAG